>JGI24703J35330_11748871_pt1 | contig 109529 bp, 112 predicted proteins | sample TergutNt197P1_FD_35330 | JGI IMG/M metagenome (IMG submission 35330)
TTGATAAAATAAGAGGGTTAGGTTTTGGGGCGGATGATTACATTTCAAAACCTTTTTCGCCAACGGAATTGGTGGCAAGGGTGAAGTCAAATCTGGCCCAATATGAGCGGTTGAACGCCAAGATTCCGAGGGTTGAGAAAGAAAAAGAGCTTGTCATTGGTGGGATTAAAGTGAATTTGCAAACCCATCGTGTTTATGTGGAAGGCAAGGAAGTGGCGTTGAAACATCGGGAGTATGAATTGTTGGTGTTTTTAATGTCCAATCCTGACATTGTGTTTAGTAAAGAACATTTGTATGAACGGATTTGGGGCATGGACGCTTTTGGCGACGTGAAGACGGTCGTGGTTCACTTGGGGCGAATTCGGGATAAAATTGAAAAAGACCCGCAGAACCCGATTTACATTCAAACGGTTCGGGGAGCAGGGTATCGGTTTAGCGGTTGACAATGAAATGGACACGCCTTGATTTGCGCGTCCATTTTTACTATTGGATACGTCATCCAATTCAAAAAGCCAACGATTTCTCGCTGACTTCTACTTCATCCCCACCACTAACTCTTCCCGCAAACTCTCAAACCATTCCAACTCAAATTTCATTTGTGCCACAGCGAACCTCAACGTAAACCAGGCAAATTTGTTGACATTGTTGATCACTTCACTGTAATTGTCAGTCTCAACAGAGGCGAGCATTTCTTCTATGTACTGTGCTTCTAGGTGTTTGATAAAATGCTGTTCGAGACCACCCGTTGCGCTGACTTCTTCATGTGCAGCCGTCGCTTCATCTTCAACAGCTTTCATGTAACCGTAAGCCTCACGATAATCAACGATGGTCTTATCAATATTAGCTAACTGTTGCCCGGGAGTCAAAAACCCCATTAATAGCAACTTACCAACTTCCATGTTTTTAGCCTTCAATAGCTCTAGAGGGCTATTCAGCCACATCATAAATCGCTCACGTCCTGTTGGTGTGATCGAAAAGATCTTTTTGACGACCTTTCCTTCATGGACTTCAGTTAAAGAAACATGACCTTTTTCATGTAATTTTTTCAACGCACGTTGAATATTACCGATACTATGACTGCAAATGCCTTCGTAATTATTTTTAATAGTCGTATGCAACTCATAAGCCGTTAGTTTGTTCATCATCAGTAACCCTAAAATAAAGTCTTCCATGTCGATGACCTCCTAATCTTCTAATCGTTTAAATAATTCATCTAAAACAAGATTTTCCTCAATCGTGGTTGTTACAGATAAAGCTAATGTGTTTCCAAAAGTAATGCACGAGAAAATATAAGGGAGCTCAGATGCTTGACTATTATTAAAGCTGACGCAATCAATGTGTTCGGCAACTTCTTCTGGAAATTTGATTACACCTAGATTTGTGAACATGGTAGTCACCGATTTATACATGTTTTTCATGACCTGATGAATCAGGAATTTTCTCAACCACATCGGCATACCTCTCAAACTTTTTTGCGTCCTGGCAAATTCGTTCACCTTATTTTGCGCCTCTTCTTTATTGACGAGAGCCAAAGTTTTTTTAATTTCCCCGGAAATGGTATCAAAATCATCGACCTCTGGCATTCCAACAGCGGCATCATCAATGAAGTTTCGAATGGTTGAGGCATCAAAAAATGTTCGGAGATCCGTTGGAATCGTTACTGTGATCGGCTTCGTCACACCAGCAACGTCTCGTTCTTTTTTGATAGCCAAGAGCAAGTGAGTCATAACATATTCGCCAACGGTTAGACCTCGCACCTTTGCCTCTTCTTTAATCCTAACGGCATCAAATTGCTTGACGATCGTCCGTGGTTCACATTTTCTCTGTTTCTCATGCCTATACGCTTTGATTTTTTTACCTTTAGCTTCCTTTTTTAAGGTTGTCTCATCCGCGTATTTTTTATAGGCATCAAAAGCAACCAATTCTGGGGCATGACCCTCATCCGTTAAAACTCCCAGTAACCTCAAGTAGCGATGTACCAATGCCTTTGTAATCTGTGTTAAGCCCCGCCCATCCACAATGACATGGGTGGCTTCAATACGAATGTGACGCTCGCCATATAAAACGCGAAACATATGACCCTTTCCGACTTTGTAATAAGCCGGGAATTCATGAGGCTTCTCATCAAATTGAATGATCGGTCCACTCGTTAGCAATTCGTAAGTTCCACGAGAGGTTAAACGACCACTCAAATAAGGACATTCCTTCACTAATTCATCAACCGCTTGTTGCAAAACCGCTGTGTTGACCTCTTCTTTAAAGTAAACCGTTAAATTAAACGTTCCTGCACTTTCATCTTTAATCTTCGTAGCGTAAACGTCTCCTAAAAAATCTAATTCAATTTCTGTCTTCATGATTTGTTTCTCCTACTCTACAGCTGCTCTAAAATTTCTTTAACCGCTCCACAGAAAGCTTCTGGCTGATCCGTGTCGACAAAATGTCCCGCTTCCTCGATCCAATACAACCCTTTTTTAGGGGCATTGATGGTTTCAAAGTATTGTGCTGCTAAAGTGCTTGAGGTCCAGTCGTCTTGGCGACCAAGAATATAAAAGGTTGGCACACCATATTCTGTCATTCCTGTGAGATCAAACCGGTATTGCACTTCACCAATCAGCTTTGAATTATAAGGAGCTCCCTTTGGAAATTGCATCATATCTTTGAAACTCATTAAGGGGCTTTTTCGCAAAATCGGCATGTATTCGTTTTTATAGTACCCGTGTTTCATCTGCAAAGCTGACATAACGTTGACACCCTTCGTGAAAGCTTCTTTATCTACCATTGGGAAGTTAGAGTGAACCGTGTTGAATTTTTTGATGTCTTTTTTACTTCCACTATTCAACACGTTTTGCTTCAGACTTTTGTAAAAGATTTTCTCTTGCTCCTCGGCATTGGTCACTACGCCATAGTTGATAAAAGCAAAGGCATCTTCTGGGTATTTTTCAACGAATTTTGTTCCCAGCATGCTTCCAAAGGAATGTCCACATAAGATGATTCGGTCGGTTTGATACTTTTCTTTTAAATAAGCAACCGTTTGCCGTAAATCTTCGATCGTATTTTCCCACGTGTGCTCTTCTAAAGGCATCTTACTTTTGATTTGTGTTTTTCCTGCACCACGTTGATCGTAATAAACCACGTTACAAAAATCAAAATGTGGTTCCAAGTAATAGCCGATATAGGAATTTGGCGCCCCTGGTCCACCGTGAAGCATCAACACTACATCTTTGCTATCCGTTTTCGGATAATGAAGCATGTATTGGGAAATCCCGTTAATCTGTACGTATTCTTCTATGTAATTTTTCATTTTCTTAACCTCATTCGTTTAAAATTTTTGGTTTGATAAGGCGTCCTAGTAGTGGACCAAAATTGTACTTAAAAATCGATAGGAATTCGTCAGGAGCTACATCACCTCGAATGGTCATCACATCTAAATGATTTTTGTTAAAAATACAACCATAATCTGCCGTTTCATAGCCATTTTTAAGGTAAAATTCCTTTCGTTTTTGTCGGATGCCAGCATCAGACGCATTTTCATCTTGCATGTCTAGGTTCAAGACGATGCGTTGGTCGGGGTAAAGTTCTTCCAGTAAAGCCATCACTTGCGAGCCATATCCCGATCCGCGAACTTCTGAAGTAATTGCCAAGTACCATAAATAAGTCATGTCCTTATAAGTAAGGGTGTAGGCTAAGCCAACGAAAGTGTCTCCATCGTAAAATCCGTGGAATCTGACCGTGTCTTTTTTCGTCAGGTTGAAAATAAAACCCAGATCTGCTTGCTCTTGTTTCGGAAATGCTGTGCGGTATAGATTGGCAACCTCTTCGAACGCTTCCTTGTTCTTCTTAGTTTCTTTTGTAATCTCTCTCGTTTGTAACGTCATTTTTCACGACCTCCTCTTATATCATCTGAAGTCCCCATCATTTTATCATACCTATTAAGTACATTCAACCTCCCTTACACCGTCAGTTTCTTTTTATAAGTGCGAACGGTTAACAAGAAAGTTACCACTAAAATTCCACCCCACCATAAAAGGGTCAACCATAAATCAGTTCCTTGAATGTCATAGCCATTCATCAAAGCACGCATGGAATTAATAAACGGGGCCATCGGTTGATTTTCAGCAAAGATACGCATAATCGTTGGCATGTTCTCTGTCGGTGCCATACCAGGTGATAAAAAGACCATAATGGCATAGAGAGAAATAATCCCACTGACACTTTCAGCATCTTGCATAGCGACACCGAGCCAAACGGCAATCCATGTATTAGCAAAAATGAATAGTAGAATAATCCCTAAAAGGATAAACCACTCCATCACATTGGCAGTTGGCCTAAAGCCCATTAAGAAGGCAGCTCCAATCACAACGCTTGTAGTTAAAATCGTTTTAAGAACGGTGGCTAGAACATGTCCCGATAAAAAGGCCACGTTGGAAATCGCCATGCTACGAAAGCGACTAATTAATCCGGTTGTCATGTCCTTGTTGACCCCGATTCCCGTTGATGCAGAAGATTGAACCAAACAGTTGACCAAAATCCCAGGAACTAAAAAGTTGGTAATGTTATAATCGCCAACATCCATGGAGCCACCAAAGACGTAAATAAATACCGCCATCAAGATAGCTGGAAGAACAATACTCATCACCAATGCCTCGGGGGTTCTAAGGGTGATTAGCATACAGCGCCAAAACATCGTTTTAATATCTCTCATTGTATTTTTCATTACTCATTACCGTCCTTTTCTTTGTTATGCCCAATAATCGTCAAGAATGCGTCTTCTAGTGTTGGCGTTAGTTGATCGAATTTTTCTATTTGAATACTAGCCTGTTTTAATTTGATCAAGATATCTGTCAATGCGTCTACTTCACCATCGGTTAAGATGGATAGCTGGAAAGTATCTTCTTCTTTGTTTACGATGGGGAAGCCCATTAATTGCTGCTCTGCTTGGTTCAGGTGGTCGAGACTAGCGAAAGTGAATTTAATCATCCCTTTTGGTAATAGTTCTTTTAACTCTTCCGACGTCCCATGAGCCACGATTTTCCCTTCGTGTAGAACAGCAATGTCATCGGCTAAGGCCTCTGCTTCTTCTAAATACTGAGTGGTTAGGAAGATGGTGATGCCTGAGGTTGCCATTTCGCGCACCAATTCCCACATGGCGAGACGATTTTGTGGATCAAGACCCGTCGTTGGTTCGTCTAAGAAAATAACTTTCGGATCACCGATCAAACTCATGGCAATGTCTAGTCGCCGACGCATCCCTCCCGAATAAGTAGATGCTAGCTTGTTGGCAGAATCCATTAAGTTAAACTTTTCTAATAATTCCTTGGCCGTTTTCGTTGGATTTTTAACCCCTTTCAGCCGACTAATCAAAATCAGATTCTCTTTCCCAGTTAATAAGCCGTCGACTGTCGCATACTGTCCCGTTAAACTAATGGACTTTTTGACGCCCTCTTGTTCTTTAAAGCAATCGTAGCCACAAATGCTTGCTTCGCCACCGTTTGCTTTCGCCAGTGTGGCTAAAATATTAATCGTTGTTGTTTTCCCAGCTCCGTTTGACCCCAGTAGCGCAAAGATTCCCCCTTCTTTAACGTCAAAGCTCACCCCTTTTAAGACTTCTTGTTCCTTGCATCCCAGGGCACCTTCTCTTCGGCCGCTTCCGCGACTCGAATTCACCTTGTAAGACTTTTTTAAATTTGACACTGAAATAATTGATTCCATTTTGATTCCTCCTGACTTTCTTTTCATTAGTGTAGTCGTTGCATCCGGTAGCGGGCTACCAATTCTGATTTACAAGTTGACAACTATCGGTTGCAACCTATGATTTCTTGTTCAACTATACCTATTAGGTAGTTAGAGTGGGTAAAAAAATATAACTTACGATTCGTTGCTGACTTTTTGCTTTCTGATTTTAATTAGCGGTGAAAGTGCAAGAAAGGTTAGTGAAGAAAATCTACCAGCGATCCCTCTTGATCTGCCGAAACTTACCCTTATTTTAGCATTCTTGCATTTTAAGGGTGATTTTAGCGATGGAATTGCCTGTTTTATTACCCTTAAATCCCATAATTCATAAGAATTAGGGTGATTTCGCTCCCCTTGATCCATCAAAACTTACCCTTATTTTGGCATTCTCGCATTTCTAGGGTGATTTTGGCAATTGAGAAATGATCAACTTTGAAAATCTCTTAGTAGGAGGGGGTTTTTGTGCTGAAAATATTCGCCATAACCTTCTACGCTTTCACCTAACTAGCCAAAAAGCTGCAAATGATATGTTTTACAATGAAATTAACCAGTGCGAACGTTAAGGCTAATGTTCCTGTCACGATTCCCAATGTACTTGTAAATACAACGCCTAATCCTAGTAAAACCAAACCAATGATTGCATTTGCAACTGCGCTACAGCTCAAAACCATTGATATCCATCCTCGTGCTGATTTCAAATTCTTTTCCATTTTATCATTCCTCACTTCTCATCTTCGACCTATACCTATTAGGTATCTTGTGAGGTTATCTTATCATACCTATTAGGTATAGTCAATAGGTAAATTGAAATTTTTGTAAAAAAAATTGAGCTGCCTTGTTGGTTCATATTTCAGGAAACGTGGATCCAGCCAAAGCTTTGCTGCTTGGAACCCCAGAAGATGTAGCCAGAGAAGTACGTGAGACTTACCGACAAGGGTGGGACTCTCCAAAAGGCTTCTCCATTTCAACTGGTTGTGATTCTGTATGGGAAGCCCCGCTGGAAAATTCACTGGCGTTTGTAAAAGAAGCTAGAAAATGCGCTAGCTATCCATTAAGTCCAGATAATTTTTACTAGGTAAGAATGGGTTGTTGTGTCATTAGATTTTCTAATTCTTTCCATTACATCTATTAATAATCGATATTGGCATTTATTTCACATATCAGGTAAAATTAAGGACATGGGAAATAAGCTGTATCTCACAGGATCCCTTGTCTTAAATGATACAAATCATTTCCTAGACTCAAAATTTCATTAATAAAAGTCCTTTTAAGATAGCCAGAATCTCACTGGAATCTAAAAAATCCAAGCTCTACGATGCGATACGTAGTCTTGGATTTTTTATTATGCGCTACTTTTTAAACCCCAATCCGTTCCCTAATCATTGGAGCCATGTTCAAAATGTCATCTAACCACTCAGGCATTGTGAAAAAGCCAACTGAGAATAAGAAGACAACGATCCCAGTAATCACAATCAGAAAAATGGCCACCCGTGTCAGCGTTTTGAAAATCAACAAAGCTAAGAAAGCTAGTAGTAGTCCAACTAGTAGCCCTAGCAAGACTCCGTTAACAGCAACAAAGGTTTGGAACTGCAGATTCAACAACCAAAGCGCTGCTACAAATCCGATATAATATAATAAATGAAATGTTTTCTTCATGATGCACCTACTTTTTATTCTACCCCCTGCTATTGTATGACAAAATTACAAAAATATTATACTCCCACTATTACTTCAGTTGATTTTCGAGTGATTCATCCGTTTGAGGGTTTTTTTGAGGTCAAAAGGACGAAATTTCGGCTATTCCAATATCGAATCATCCTTTTGAGGGCGATTACGACGGTAAAGGGATGAAAATCTATCTTTTCACCAATGAAATCATCCTTTTGGGGTGATTTCCAGGACAAAAAGGATGATTGCTTATACTACAACGGTTTTTTCTTAATCTGCCCAAACTGACGTGGATATTTCTTCGGAGTCGGGCTTACCTTTCGCATATAAATGTTAATCCGTTCACCAATATCCAAACTAGCGCTCTTTGATTCCAAGACCTGAAGTCCCAGTATGCGAAGCCCTGATTTTGCCTCAACTAATTCCTCGTCTCCAGCTGGGCCTTTCAATACCACAAAAAGTCCACCTTGCTTGATCAAAGGTCCACATAGCTCCATTAGAATGTTCAACCGCGCCACAGCACGGGAAGTTACCACATCAAAGAACTCCCGACGATCTACACAGAATTCTTCTGCTCGGGCATGATAAGCGAACACATTAGTTAGCCCAATCTCATCAGCCACATGCTTTAAGAAATCGATTCGTTTATTCAAAGAATCTACCAAATAAACTTGCAAATGAGGGTAGGCAATTGCTAGTGGAACCCCTGGAAACCCAGCACCGGTCCCTACATCACAAACCGTCTGAAGATTTGTCATGTCCATATCTAAAAAAGGGTCCAAAGAATCATAAAAATGTTTCCCATAAACCCCCTCTTCATCGGTAATTCCTGTTAAGTTCATGCGCTCGTTCCATTCACCAAGTAGCTCAAAATAGCGATGAAACTGTTCTTTTTGAACATCCGTTAAACTTAATCCCCGCACTTCAAGTCGTTCATAAAATTCAGTTGGCTTCATATTTTTCTCCTATGTCTAGCGACTTCGCTTCCTCTATCGGCAAAATTTGCGCCGATAATAATTGTAAAATCGTAAAACGTTTATCCTGAAGGTCGCGGTGTTCGATAAACCACTTAGATACACCAGACCAAATAAACACCCAAGAAATAATGGTGATAAATTCTAGTAAAAAGACATACTCATAAACGTTATCCCAAAAGAAAGACAAACCACTCAGCACGACCACCCCTACCATAAACAAAGCGACCGATTGCCAGAAAGCACTTCTCCGGTCGTTTTTTAATTTAGACAACGCACGCACGGCAAAAAAGCCAAGATCTTCCTCGAGCGCCTGCAAAGAAACCTCCGGTGTTCGAATCACCACTGGATCACTATAGGGAATATACCAACACTCGTTTTTTAACCGAATAAAACCACTGTCCTTTAATCTACCCTCTGAAAAATCTTCTGACGATAACACCAATTCATTTTCACGAAGATGCAAATACCGCTTCTTTAGTTGCTGCTCTAGCGCATAATAACCTTTCTTTTGTGATAATCTCATTTAAAACTCCTTACTCCCGTCTCCTCCGGTTCGCTTCCACGTAAATCATCAAAATTGAAACATCCGATGGGTTGACCCCCGAAATCCGAGAGGCTTGTCCGATGGTGAGGGGGCGAACGTTTTTCAATTTTTGCACGGCCTCAAGGGCTAAATTTGGCACCTCATCGTAATCGATGTCATCGGGAATCTTCCGCTCATCCATCTTTTTCATCTTCGTGGCTTGAGCAACGGCCTTCGTAATGTAACCTTCGTACTTAACAGCTATTTCAACTTGTTCAGCAACGACTTGACCAATGTACATGTCTTCATTGAGAATCTTCAATAAATGATCATACGTAACTTCTGGTCGTTTGAGCAAAGCAAGGGCAGAAATACCGTCTTTCAACGCTGCACTTGGAATTTGCTCCAACTTTTTGTTAACCTCTGCTTTTGGCGTGATTCGAAGCTGTGCTAATCGCTCCATTTCCAGTTCAATCTCCGTTTGCTTTGTAAAGAAATCTTCGTACCGGCTATCGGAAATCAGTCCCACCCGTTTGCCGTATTCGGTCAAACGAATATCAGCGTTGTCATGACGCAAAAGTAACCTAAACTCTGCTCGCGAGGTTAATAACCTGTAGGGCTCAAGGGTTCCTTTCGTTACCAAGTCGTCAATCATCACACCGATGTAAGCTTCGTCTCGGCCTAAAATCAAAGGTTCCTCCCCACGGATTTTCAAGACCGCATTAATCCCAGCCATCAACCCCTGTCCGGCGGCTTCTTCGTAACCACTGGTACCATTGATCTGCCCCGCCGTATATAATCCAGACACCCGCTTTGTTTCCAGGGTTGGCCATAGCTGAACGGGATCAATGGCATCGTATTCAATGGCATACCCATCCGCAACAATGACTGCCTTTTCCAATCCTTTCATGGAATTGATCATCTGCTTTTGCACATCCCGCGGTAAGCTGGTAGAAAAACCTTGTACGTAAATGGTATTTAACGTTTTCGATTCCGGCTCTAGAAAAATTTGATGGCGGGGTTTGTCGTGAAAGCGAACGAGCTTATCTTCAATGGACGGACAATATCGGGGTCCAACTCCTGATACAACCCCCGAATACATGGACGACTTATCCAAATTAGCATTAATAATATCATGGGTCTTAGCATTGGTATGCGTCAAATAACAAGGCAATTGCTCCTCCACCGGTACAAAGGTAGTCGTACCGAAGGAAAATCCACGGGGTTCCTCGTCTGGGGGATGAATTTCTAAATCGGAAAAGTCCACCGTAGCAGCATCTATCCGCGGTGGCGTTCCTGTCTTTAATCTGAAAAGGTCAAACCCAAGCGCCTTTAAATGGTTGGATAAATCGGAACTGGTCTTGCTCCCCTCTGGCCCAGAATCGGTAACCTCGTCGCTAATCATGATCTTAGACGTCATATAGGTACCAGTGGTCAACACGACGGCTTTTCCTAAAATTTCCTCACCAGAATCTAGCTTAACCCCCTGAACCCGATTCTCGTCAACGATCAACTTCACAACGGTTGCTTCTACAACGTCTAGGTTGTCTTGAGAAAGTATGGCTTTCTGAGCCTCGTCCGGATACTTCACTTTGTCTGCCTGGGCTCGCAAAGCACGTACCGCAGGCCCTTTACTCGTATTTAGCATCCGCATCTGGATGTAACTTTTATCGGTGATCTTGGCCATCTCACCGCCAAGGGCATCGATTTCTCGGACGACGATCCCTTTTGCCGGGCCACCGATGGCCGGATTACAGGGCATGTGTCCGATCATGTTAATGTCACTGGTAATAAGCAAGGTTTCCATGCCCATTCGAGCAGGTGCCAAACAGGCCTCAATTCCTGCGTGACCACCACCAACGACGATGATATCGTAATTCTTTTTCATCTTCTTCACACTCATTTTCAAATCAAAATTGGTCAGGTAGACAAACATGCATCAACGTGATATAATTTCCATATAATAAAACAGAGCTCGTAGCAGCAACTACGAACTCCGACAGTCGTTGTTAGACAATGACGGACTATTGAGAAAAAAGTAACCTCGTCAGCCGGTCAAAGCGTTAGATGGTTACTTTTTTTGTGTCGAGTGAATGTAAGCCAATAGTGTTAGAAGAAAGACACCAAAGGTCATTACTTCTCCTAGTCGTACTGAACAATACAACGTAGTTTCCTCTCAGGAGCTACGCCCAAAACAATAACAAGCATAGACATCAGCTCCTTTGTTTCTAAATCAACAGATCACGTACAGTCACCTGCACTACCCGCAGTTCGGAACTAATCACTCGTAAACTCGTGAAGTTCCTGTTGCAGTACGCAATCGTATATCGAACTAAAGTTCGAACTCATTGCGTCTCCTTATAAACAAAGTCGCTCCGCCACCATCTTCAACTTCCGTGGATCTAGTATACCTGAAATCGACACTTGTGTCGATTTATACTTTTCATTTTTACCCCTTTATTCTTCTCCTGAAAATACCACATTATGATGAACATTGGTCACATCGTCCAATCCTTCAAGAGCGTCCAATAATTTCATAAATTTCTCTAACTCTTCCCCTGTTAATTCATTCGTCGTCGTTGGTAACATGGTTAAATCTGCTTCTTCAAATTCAGTGATTTCCATGCCTTCAAGTGCGATTTGAACAGCCTTAAACTGATCTTGATCTGCTGTAACACTAATGTATTCACCATCAGCTTCTACATCACGAACGTCCACATCGGCTTCCATCAATCCTTCTAAAATCTCTTCTTCGTCACTGCCATTAAACACAAATAAAGCAGTTGGTTCAAACATAAAAGCTACCGCACCACTGACTCCCATGTTGCCGTCGTTCTTTTTAAAAGCGCTCCGCACCTCGGCTACGGTGCGGTTCACATTATCCGTTAACGCATCTACAATGATGGCCGATCCAGCCGGTCCATAACCTTCGTAACGAATCGGCTCGTAATTTTCGGTTGCTCCACTTTTTGCCTTATTAATGGCGCGGTCGATGATATCTCGTGGTACTGCTGCTACTTTTGCACGGTCAACCACAGATGCGAGGTTTCCATTTAACGCCACATCTGGCTCTCCGTTTTTAGCCGCCATGTAAATCTCTTTTCCAAAGCGGGCGTAGATTTTTGACCTTGCTGCGTCTTTTGACGCTTTGCCATATTTAATATTATTCCATTTACGTCCCATAAAACTCAGTCCTTTTTAAGTTTCTGCCTTCTTATTATAACAAAAAAATGGAATTTTTAAAACCGTTAAAATAGGCATTGTTTCTGATTGATCTACGCCTTATACCTATGGTATAATCCCTAAAGCTTTAATCATAACCTTTTATTAAATAAACGAATCGGGTGTGTATAAAATGGACTTTATTGAGTTATTGCGGGTTGTTTTCTTATCGATTATCCAAGGGATTACCGAGTGGCTCCCAGTTAGTAGTACCGGTCACATGGTCTTAGTAGATGAGTTTTTAAACTTTACCTATTCAGAAGAATTCCGAAGCGTCTTCTTCGTTGTTATTCAATTAGCCAGTGTCATGGCGGTTGTGACTACGTTCTTTAGAGAGCTAATGCCTTTTACCTTTAAAGATGGCTTTAAGACGGATATGGATAAAATGCAACTATGGGTGAAAATTGTGGTTGCTAGTATCCCCGCTGGGATTGTTGGAATTTTCTTTGACGACATGATCGAAGACCTGTTCTTTAACCCTCTCACTATTGCGGTGATGCTCATTGGATATGGGATTGTTTTTATCATTGTAGAAAGTATGAACCGGCATCATTCTGCTAAGATTAAATCCTTGTCACAAATCACTTATGGTTTGGCATTTATGATCGGAATTTTCCAAATGCTGGCCATTATCCCTGGAACGTCCAGATCAGGAGCAACTATTATTGGGGGATTGATTTTTGGTATGTCGCGTAAGAGCGCCGCAGAATTCACCTTTTTCTTAGCTATACCAGCAATGGCAGGTGCTAGTTTGTTACGTATTGTGAACATTGGCCTCAACTTCACGATGATGGAGTGGGTGACGATGGTCGTTGGTTGTTTGGTCGCCTTCCTCGTTTCGATTATAACGATTAAGTTCTTGCTTAACTTTATTAAACGAAACAACTTCAAACCGTTCGCTTATTACCGCATTATGCTTGGATTCGTGGTGTTGGCTTACTTTTATTGGTTGTAGAGAAGAAACGTTTAAAAATGCCATGCTCTGACAATGAAGCGTGGTTTTTTATGTCGAAAAGCTGGTATTATGTGGTAAAATATTATTATATGTAAGTGTTTTATAACTGAGGTGTATACTTGAATTTTAGAGGTGTAGGATGAGAAAGAGTCGCAACTAAGCACTGTTGTATGAGGAAGGAGACTATGAAATACTATTTGCTCTTATCCTAATGCTAGCATTTGACTATTTCGGGGGTTTAAAACTCAATAAGTAGGAGGCTCATTATGAAAAACAAGAAAAAAATATTAAATATCCTTGGTATCAGTGCCGTTATCATTATTCTCGGCACCTTCTTTTATACCATGACCATACCGACGGTTAGATATCTTCCGTTAACTGAACGGGAGCACTTTATCTTTAACCCCGATTCAGGTGACTCTATTATCATGTTTGAAATGAATGAAGGCGTTTATGAATTACAACTCTATCATTATCATTTTGGCGAGTTACAAGAATCACCATACATGCCTGGTCCATTAGGTACTAGTCGTCGTTATAGGACTGTAGCCTTCTACTCCAATCGCATCGATGATACCATTAATTTTGGTATGAGAGGACCAGGTTTCTCATCTCTTGCCTATTTCCAAGTTGAGCTTGAGTCACCTTATACAAGGAGCTTGTTTGCTCAACCTGTCGAACGAATTGGACGCCTTGGGGATGGCGAATATCGGTTGATCGCTTATTACATTGGTGGTGGGCGCGTCTTCACCGAAGCATATTTCAGGGAACTTGACCTAGGTGCAAGCCACATCGAAGATTTCGTACCGATTGAGCACATGGTCATCATCACCATCGAGCGAATCGAAGAATAAATCACAGTTTAAAACCCCTAGTACAGCAAAAGTGTGGAAAATGCCTTTCTACGCTTTTCTTTTACTCAAAATACCATCTACATTTATAGAAAGTCCGCTATTTTTAATTAAATTATCAAATTCAGCAGATTTTTCTAATTAAAACTTCTAAAATATCTGCTGTTTGATCTAATAATCAACTATTTAGCAGACTTCGGCACTAAAAATAAGAAAAAACTCTGCTAATTAATGAGTAAAACATATATTTAGCAGAGTTTCGCTATTCTAAACTATAGCCTAATACCAGAAGCAACTTATCTATCCCAATATATCCCGCTTCCTGTACCCAACAATCCCAATCATAACAAGCACCAAGCTAACCACGGTTAACCCAGCCAGTGATAATACACGGATCTCCTCCATTGGATATTGGGGAATGTAGTCAAATGGTGTAACACTTGCCATCCAGTCTGGTAAATTCAATATCTGACCTAAGTAAATCGCCACAAAGCTATATCCCAAATAAGCCCATGCTAAACCTGTGAACTTCGGAAACACACCAACTGCCAACACTGCAATCCCAATCAGCACCCATAAAGCTGGTAAGTAGACCATAACGGCTTTCAGCATGCTCATCAATGGAATTGGGTCATCCATCACTGCAGAACTAGCAGCGTAAAGTCCCAACGTCGTCAAGAATAACATGACTGGTGCTGCTAAAAAAGCAATCGCTGTATAACTCAGTAAAATATAAGGCCTTGATACCGATCTAGCAAGAACATGCTCTAGGCGATTTTTCTTTTCCTCAGATTTCACTTTAAGTGCGGTGATAATCACTGGAATTGCCACGATGACCGCCATCATCACGATCACAAAAGACATAAAGCCCATGGTGATGTCAGCGCCGTCTACACCAGCAAAGATCTGCTCAAACAATTCGTTACCAGATACAAAGGTTTCAATGTCAGCGAAAACCGATCCATAACTAGCGCCTAGGATAAAGGCCGTAATCGCCCAACCGATGAGCTGTCCTTTTGTTAATTTCCATGCTAAGCCAAGGTGAGTGTCAAGTAGACGATTTGCATGAGCTCGACCTGGTTTTTCGGCAATAAATCCTGCACCTAAATCACGAATATTGTTCAAATACAAGGCTAAACAACCAAAAATAATAGCTGTACCTAGGAGAACGAAAATTGGCCACCAGTAATTATTAACGAAGGTTTCAGTACGGAGGCCGATTCCGAGGGGCGAAATAATGGATAGTATCTCCAAGTTAATGTCACCCACCGCTCGCAGTAAGTATAAAGCACCTAAGAAAGCAAAGCTATAACTGAGTACGGTACGGTTATTTGCAGAGAGTTGAACGAAAAAAGCAGTGAAGGCGGCAAATACAAGACCAGTAGCACCTATGGTGACACCAAAGAGCATGGACCCCATGAAATCAGATGTTCCTGATCCCATTGCGCCTGCTTCAAGTCCAACCAAGCCTAGTCCAACACCAATGATAACCGCTAAAATCACATTGATTAGGACGACGTTTAAAGTAACAGCTTGCAAAGTCGTTGTCCGCCCGATTGGTAGGGAACGCAACACTTCTAACCGTCCCTCTTCTTCATCGGCACGCGTGTGACGAGTCACCATAAAGATGTTCATCATGGCAATGATAACCGCTGTGAAAACCAGCATGTTTTGTACGTAAACCGCAGCAATTGTCTCGGCATATAGCGGACCGACCATGGCAATTAGTGCCGGGTTATCAAACGCCATGATCATTCCCATCAATTCTTCTGGTGTTGCAAAGATATCGTTAAAGCTAGCAGCGACAACCACCGTAAGGAGGATCAATCCAACCAACCATCCTAACAGCTGGAATCGGTCTCGCTTCAGCATAAATTTTGATAACGTCCACATTAGTCATCACCACCTTGGTAATGGGTCATAAATAATTCTTCTAAACTTGGAGGGGAGCTCTGCAAATCGACAATGTCAAAGGCCGATAAGTGTGAAATAACCGCACCTAACTGGTCGGAGTCCACATAGAAGTTTGTATAGTCGTCTTCAATCACAACTTCGTGAATCCCTGTTACGTCATCTAAATTCAAAGTTTGCTTTGTCTTCACTTTTACATTGACACGGGTTAAGTGGCGCAACTCATCTAGGGTTCCATTTTCGATGATTTTACCTTCCCGAATAATGGCTACTCGATCACAAAGCTTTTCCACTTCTGACAAGATGTGACTAGATAATAAGACACTTTTCCCTGCATCTTTCACTTCACGTACGCATTCGTGGAAGACACCTTCCATTAATGGGTCAAGTCCTGAGGTTGGCTCGTCAAAAATGTAAAGGTCGGCATCGGTGGCGAAAGCTGCGATTAGTGCCACCTTTTGTCTATTTCCTTTGGAATAAGTTCGACATTTTTTCGTCGGATCCAGTTTGAATTTTTCGATTAATTCTTCACGTCGACCCGAGTTTTTACCACCACGAAGGTTAATGAATAAGTCAATTACTTCACCGCCAGTTAAATTTGGCCATAAGCTAACATCCCCCGGTACATAAGCAATTCGCTTATGTATGTCTACTGCATCCTGCCAAGCATCTTGTCCAAAGATGGAGATAGCTCCCTCAGTCGCTTGGTAAATGCCTAAAATAGTTCGAATAGTGGTCGTCTTCCCGGCACCATTTGGTCCAATAAATCCATATATTTCTCCTTGCTTCACCTCTAAGCTAACGTTACTTAAGGCAGCAAATTTTCCAAACTTTTTTGTTACGTTATCAATTTTTAATACACTCATTTAAGCCAACTCCTCTTTGTAAAAGATTTTTTTCATATGCTTTAACAGTACATCAAACTCGTCCATCCATTCTTGAAAATTATGGGTAGTTAAGGGGGTGCTTTTCAACCTAGTTGTCATTTCTACCGTATGTCCATCAAAGATCAAGCCGATCATGCGCATTAAATCGGTTGCTGGAACGTCCTGCCTAAACAACGATGTATCAACTCCATCATATAGTTGTCTCATGGTTTCCCCCGTCATGGTCAACATTCTTTCTTTTAGTTCAGGTGGCACGTTGGGAAATTCGTTCACATGTAGCATGGTTAAAAATTCTAGAACATGTGGGATCTCTTGATAGATGGACATTTTTTTCTGTGCCACTACGTAGCAGCGTTCAATAAAGTCATTGGTTTCAAAGTTAAGAACCACATACTCGTTGAAGTAATCTAGCACGTGACGCAACAGATCGTGATACAGTGCCTCTTTGCTACCAAAGTAATTGAATAGTGTGCCCTTGCTAATACCTGCTCGCTCTACCATCCGGTTAGTTGATGCATCATCAAAGCCATATTCGGCAAATTCTTCGCAAAAAACCTGTAACCATTTTTTTTGCTTATCGGTCGTTAATTTTAAAAACTTTCCGTTCATTCGTAACCTCCTCATCGGATTGACCATAGTGGTCATTTGAAGTTAGTTTAGCACATTTGACCACGGTGGTCAAGTTTTATTTTACTATTTTTCCCTAGATTTCTTCTATAACGCCTGGAATAGGGAAAATCTTCCCTACTTTTCTTGTATATAATCCTTTATAGGGAAAATTTTCCCTATTTTTTCTCTATACGCTATCATCTAGGGAAAATTCGTGATCTCTCCACAAAAAAACCTAACCAAGTGGCTAGGTTCAATGTCAATTCTACGCATCCAGCGCAATGTATTCTTCGTACCCCATCATTTTATCCACCACAGTTCCATCACCTTTGAAGTCGATGATACGGTTAGCAATGGTTTGCAACAATTGGTGGTCGTGACTTGCTAGTAGCACGATCCCTGGGAAATCACGCAATCCGTTGTTCAGTGCAGTAATCGCTTCTAAGTCTAAGTGGTTGGTCGGTTGATCAAGCATTAATAAGTTTCCACTGGTTAGCATCATGCGAGATAACATACAACGCACTTTTTCTCCCCCGGATAAAACGCGCGCTTTTTTCAACGCTTCTTCACCTGAGAACAGCATACGCCCTAGGAATCCACGAATAAAGGATTCTGTTTGATCTTGAGAATACTGACGCAGCCAATCTACTAACGATAGGTCGACACCTTCGAAAAATTCGGTATTATCCTTTGGAAAGTAAGCCGTTGTAATGGTCACACCGAATTCAAATTCCCCGGCATCTGGCTCCATTTCTCCGGCCAAAATCTGCATCAAGGTGGTCACTGCGATTTCATCTCCAAGAAAGGCTGCTTTCTCACCTTTGTTAATCACGAAGTTAACGTTGTCGAGCACCTTCACCCCATCAATGCTTTTGGTTAACCCGCTGGCGCGTAAGATGTTGTTTCCTGGCTCACGTTCCGGCTTAAAGCCAACGAATGGATAGCGGCGACTAGATGGCTCCATGTCTTCAATGACGATTTTATCCAGTAATTTTTTACGACTCGTTGCTTGCTTAGACTTCGAAGCATTGGCCGAGAAGCGAGCGATAAAGGATTGAAGTTCTTTGACCTGCTCTTCTTTTTTCTTATTGGAGTCTTTTTGTAGACGTAAAAGAAGTTGGCTTGACTCGTACCAGAAATCGTAGTTACCAACGAATAATTTGATTTTTCCATAGTCCACATCACAAATGTGGGTGCAAACGTTGTTTAGGAAGTAACGATCGTGAGATACTACAATTACAGTCCCCTCAAAGTTGCCGAGGAAGTCTTGTAACCAGTTAATCGCCTGAACATCCAAATGGTTGGTCGGCTCATCTAGAATCAAGATGTCTGGCTCGCCAAATAAAGCCTGTGCCAAAAGAGTCTTAATTTTCTGCTCACCGGTTAATTCTGACATTTTCTTGCCTTGCAAGTCGTGAGGAATTCCTAAACCGTGTAATAAGGTTGCCGCATCAGATTCTGCCATCCAACCGTTAAGCTCCGCAAATTCACCCTCTAATTCAGCGGCTTTGATTCCATCTTCTTCTGAAAAGTCAGGCTTAGCATAGAGGGCATCCTTTGCTTTCATGATTTTAAGCAGTTTTTCATTTCCACTGATGACCACATCTAAAACAACTTCATCGTCATATTGATAATGATCCTGCTTTAACACTGACATACGAAGTCCCTTTGGATAATTAACCTCTCCTGAGTTAGCATCAAGCTCTCCTGCTAGAATCCTTAGAAACGTCGATTTTCCTGCTCCATTGGCACCAATAACCCCGTAACAATGTCCAGGATTGAATTTAATACTGACGTCTTCAAACAATTTTTTGTCTGCAAAACGCAGACTTACGTTAGATACTGTTAACATAAACCTTCACCTACTAAAAATGTAATTCCGCTATTTAAGCGCACCGTCCTAGAGTATAGCATACTATGGGAAAGATTGCCATTCCTATCGTTTTTTTCCTTGACTTATCCCCACCTGAAAACGTATAATGATAGTTATTCGCAAAGCATGAACGACTATAACTATTCAATGCCACTTGCTGAGAAACTAGTTGAAGAATGGAAGCATAGTTGAGTGTAATAGGTATAATTGGATAGGATTAGTAGTGAAATTTTGGAGATAACGAGGTTTAACTATGAGCAGAGCATTTGATACCGCCTATGAATTTATAAAAAACAACATTTTAACAGGCGCTTATTTACCGTCACAGAAATTGATCGAAAGTGAGCTTTCTAAAGCCATTAACGTTAGTCGGAATACCATTAAAAAGGCGTTACTTAAATTAGAGCAGGAGAATTTAGTTTTATTGGAAAATAATAAAGGGGCTGTCGTTAAAGCTCTTAACTTGGAAGACGTCATCAATTATTTTGAAATTCGCGAGGCATTAGAAGGCATTATTGCTAAAACAGCTGTTGCCAATATTACCGACGATCAGCTTACCCAATTAGAAAGTACCCTTAACCTCATGAAAAAGTGCCTGGATGAAAAAGAATTCACCCAGTACTCAGTATGTAACAAAGCCTTTCACACTATTATTTACGAAGCTTCTTCAAACACGCAAGCGGTTCAAATGGCACAAGTCATTAAGGTGCAACTACAACGCCTTAGTAGTAAAACACTTGCCCTACCTGAACGTCCTCATGCATCGTTCCAAGAGCATTCTAATATTTTTCAGGCGTTTAAAGAGAGTGATGCTGAAAAGGCTCAGCAACTAATTCAACAGCACGTTGCTAGCGTTAAAGAGACCATCATTGAATATTATGCCCTATTCACTTAATTGAAAGTAAAAGAGCGACCTTCAAGACTACACACGGTCTAAATGAGGTTGCTCTTTTTGTTTTCACTTGACTTTCTCATAAAAAGCTTTCAGGATAGCTTCCATGGTCGCTGGTGGTTCTCCATCGAAGTACGACTTAAAGTCTAACTCTGCCGCCCATTCTAGCTTCTTTTTTGACGCTTGTGACATGATGCTCGGTACACCAAGGTCATCTAATGTTTTAATCACTTCGTTCATTTCATTAGCACGTCTTTCGGCATGGATCACGCCACCTGAAGTCATTAGATGAGCCAATTCTTTAAAGGTAGACTTGTCCCATGTAATAGCTAATCCATTGATAACAAGATCTGCTGCATCGTATTTGTTAGCTGCCTCTAGCAATTCAAACATCAACCCAACAAAACCTTTTGTAAAGATACTTCTGAACATTTTAATTGCTGATGCTTTTCCTGGCTTTTCACCTAGGTAGTTAATGTTCATTTCAAAAGGTTCCATGATTTCCTTGAATAGTTCGGCACCGTCTCCACTTGCCAAGATTGGAACGGTGTGTTTAAACTTGCGGATCGTACCCATAATGGTGCAGTCAACAAATTTAGCACCAGTTGGTATAACAACCGCTGCAATGTCTTCTTTTAGCATGGGTGAGGAAGAATTTGCGTCTACGTAGAGGTGATCCTTTGTTAAATACGGTCCCAAACCTTCTGCGACAGCAACTGCCACTTTTGCTACCACCGTTGAGAAAATTACACTGGTTTTCTCTGCTAACTCTTTTTCGCTACTAACTAAAATCACCTTTGCTTCCTCAGCACGCTTTCTAATCAGCTCACCTGCCGGTGTATCGGCAGGTGCAAACACATCAAAAGCATAAACGGTCTCAACACCCGCACCTTGTAAACCAAGACCTACGTTATAGGCCACCTCGCCAAATCCAATAAACCCAACGTCCTTTACTTGTTTCATGTATACGCCTCCTTATTCTAAGTGATTTTCATCGATTTTCTCCTGATACGCCTTTTTCGATGAAAATCTTCACCTTTAATGGCTGTTAAAGCTAATTTCGATGAAAGTACTAGTTAAAAAGCAAAGAAGGGTACCCCTTTGCTTACATTAAGAACATGAATAAAACAACGAATGCTGCAATCAGCATCCCTGGTATGTTTCGCTTCGCACAATCCATCGGGTTAACTTTCGCAATCCCTGCACAAATGATACCTGCTCCTGCTACCGGTGACATGGTGCGTCCTAAGGCACCTGCGAAGGTGGCGATAGCACCAAGTTCCATAACTTCGAAACCAAACTCTGCTGCATACGGTGTAATCGACTCATTAAAAGCAAGAGCAGCAGCGATTCCTGATCCTGAAACAACCGCTAAAATGAACGGTCCAAAAATACCAGCAATGGCAACAACCTGTTCTGAATCTCGCATAAATTCAATAAGTGCTCCTGTTAATCCAATGAGGTCCATTCCTGTTGTGAAAACAGCAGCAGCTAAAATAATACCAACGATCTTTGCAAAGGAAGTTCCCATTCCTTCAAAAAACGCCTTGGTCATTTCTTGTGGGTTCTTCCAAGTAACTAAAAATACTAAGAATACACCAACTAGCATGGCCTCTGGAACTGAGATTTCATTCTCTAATAAACCAACAGCTGGACTACCGATGATGATTAGTAATAGTGGAACAATCGGTACAATGGCTTTAAGAGGACTCGGCTTAAAGGCCTCACCTTCTTCTCCCACCTCTTCTGCAGTTGCGACGTAACCTTTGTTCTCTTTTAAGGCAATTGCAACAAGGGTTAACGTAACCGCTGAAATAATAATCGAAACAATCCCAATTGGCGCTAAGTAAAGGGCAACGTCGACAACGGTCGTCCCTGAAAGCTCTGCAACGTGAGCAACCTGTGCATTACCTGGCGAGATATTCCCACCAAAGGTTCCTGCAAATACAGCCGTTGCTGCCATAATTGGATGAACGCCTGCTTTAATCAGAGCCGGAATAAAGATCGCCCCTACGGCAGCAGCAACGCCTGCTGCACTGGTCAGAGCAATGTTCATTAACGCCGTCATAATAACCGTTAATGGAATTAAGATCGCTCGGAACTTCGTCATTGGGCCCGTGATAAAGTGAATCAAGTGTAGATCACACTTCGTTAACTTTAATACGAAAGAGAATCCCATTACCGTTGTTAAAATTGGAATCAATGATCCACTGGTCATCGTGGTTGTAAAAGAATTAACGGCTGTTACAACGTCACCAGCAAGCAAGGCCATTAAAATCCCAGAAACAAATAAGACCAACCTAACCTCGACCTTCTTAACAATGGCAATGGCTGTCAAAATAACAATAAGTCCACCAATATAAATCATAGTTATCGAATCTGCTTTTAACATCTAATAAAAGCGACTCTTTCCTCCTCTGTCTGTGAGTTATCGTTCTCCCTAGGATAAAACACCGGTCATTTCGATTTGTACTCGAACACCTGGAATCAAATTTTTAACCGATGTATGACGTGCTGGTCTGTCGTTCTCATTTGGGAACATTTTTAACCATTCTACGTTAACTAACTTTTTAAGTTCACGGTCGATCACATTTACTGAGAGGTGTGCGATATCATCGGTCGTTCCACCTGCTCTTTTCATGATTTCTTCTAAGTAATAAAACAGATTAGCAATTTCATCTTCTACCCGTTCTGGTATGTTACCTGTTTTTGGGTCAGACCCCTTAATCGCAGACGTATAAACCATGTTTCCAATTTTGACAGCGGTTGGAATTGGATTTTTGTGGCTGGTTCCTGCAATTTCAATGACTTCTCTTTTCGCCACTTGACCTCACTCCTTAAGTAAGGGCAGCACTTAAGCTATCCTCTATTTTTTTCTAAAAATGCTTCTTCGCTTTCATAGTATACCACGTTGTCTTTTTCTAGGACGGTACGTAAGTTGTAGAAGTCGATACTAAACTCTCCATTGCGGATTTTCTCTCTTGTTGCTACTTCTTTTTCAGCACGCTTTTTAGCTGCTGCCAATGCGTTTTCAGCATCTTCTTTTCTAACTACCACTATCCCGTCGTCATCTGCCACAATGATGTCACCACAGCGAACGATTTCACCACCACAAACAACTGGTGCGTTTACCCAACCAGTACGTGATTTACCGGTTCCTTTTCCATAAACGGCTTTCGTCCAAATTGGGAATCCCATTTTACGAATCGTCGCCACGTCACGCATTCCAACGTCCATGATCATCCCTTTAGCTCCTTGCTTCATCAAGGCTTCAACCACTAAATCACCAATCATCCCAGCAGGTGCACCATCTTCAGAAACAACGACTAAAACATCGCCTGGTTTGCATACCTCAATGGCAGCATGAATCATTAAGTTATCGCCTGGACCACAGTACACGGTAACTGCAGGCCCAACAATCAGCGTGTCATCGATAATTGGCTTTAAATAAGGATCCATTAATCCTAGTTTTCCTTGTGCTTCATAAACCGTTGAAACGTCTAATTGTTCAAGCCCTTTAAGGATCTCCTCATCAGGTCGTTTAAAATCTTTGATTACGTATTTTTCCATATTAGACAAACTCTCCACTTACGCATGGGAATCGACGTGTAAACGACTCCGCCTGGCGGTATTGTTGGTTTCCGGAGCATCGTCTAGCATGGTTACCACGCATTTGAGCACGATCTTTGTAGTATTGAATTAAGTGTGGTTGTGCTAAAAATACTTCCATGGCTTTCTCTTTTTGCTCGTAAGTATCTGTAATGTCGATAATAATGTGTGGTTCAAAGCCAGAAACTTCCGTTTGGTGTGGCTCAAATCCAAAGATACGCGCCTGCTTCACTGAGTTAGTTCCTTCTAAACGAACACCCGCTGAAATCGCTAGAACATTGGATTCGAAAACAAAGCGTGACACATTCTCATGATCTGGGTTAAAGGCATCGCCTGGACCATGAGATAAAATATCCGTTGGGGCAAAGTCACGGATGGTACGAACCATTTTCGCCATGCGTTCTTTACCAAAGTCCATGTGGTAATCTTCCCAATCCCAAAATTCCACGTCTTGACCTAACCCTTTGAAACCGATATGCCCTAGAGCTGTTTCAACTTCACCAATACGACGCTCTTTGATTGAATCATAGGTATTTCCATCAATCTTCCAAAGATCATTTGACTCACCACGAACCCCAACGCTTAGAATAATAAGCTTTACTTCAGCACCTGCCTTAAGATACTTCGCAATGGTTCCGCCACCACGCCAAACGAAATCTGCTGCATGAGCACTTACAACTAGTAACCTTTTATCTTTCATACCTTTCACTCCTGCCGAACATTATTGTTGAACAAAATTGTTTATTTGTTTAAAATAGCACATAGTTCAAATATTGTCAACAGTGATAATATCCTTTTGTTTGGAAAAATACCAACATAGAAACACACACAAAATAAAAAGAGTCGCCTGGTTTGGCAACCCTCCAATGTTCTTCTTTTAAAGTTCTCTAACAGTTTGTCCAATTACTTGCTCCGGATCTAGGAAGTTCTCGTTTTGCATCACTTCCATATGAACCACATTCCCGGCATCTGGCTCCATGGTAGATAGACCAGTTACACCAATTTCTGCTCCTTGTTCAAGGGTATCTCCCATCTGAACACTTACGTCATAAACACCGCTAAGAACCGTTTGGAGTCCTTCAGGATGGTCAATTACAACGATGTTTCCTCTTACTGGATGATCGTCAATCACCGATGACACCACACCACTTAGTGGTGCCACAACGGATGCGACAGAACCATCTGCATCTGCAAAGCTCACACCCTGTGATGGGTGGCTGAACATACGACTCCCCGCTTGGAAATAGAAAATACTACTTACCAAAGCTGCAGCATCCTCTGCTTCCTCATCAAAGAACGTAGTAGTGGTTACAAGATTCTCCGTTACAACTGGTGCGATAAACGTCTCGCTTAACACAGAAGCTGGAACCTCTATCCCGTTAAACACAGGGATCTCTTCATCACTTGGTCCTGATACCGGAACCACGTTTCCCCCTGATGATGCAATTTGTATCCAAGCAAAAGTTGCACTTGCCCCTAGTAATGCGATTAGAGCAAATGTAACTGGATCTGCTTTCTTAAAAAACTTTTTAATGTTTGCCATTACTTATCACCTCGCACATATCATGAGCAAGATGATCAGTATTTATTCATAATCAGCAATACTTTTCTCTATTAACTCTACCCCTTGGTAGAAATGCTCCAGGATTTCAACGTAATCGTACCCGTTTTGTGCCATGGCATTTGCCCCGTTCTGACTCATTCCAACACCATGGCCGTGACCGTAAGTGGTAATGAGGATACCCCTTCTAGATGTTTCAATCGAGAAAGCAGCTGACCTTAATCCTAACCTTTCACGGACTTCACGACCGGTATAAGTATTAGAGCCAATGTTAATTTCCAAAACATTGCCACCCTCACTTAGTTGAGCAACTTCAATGTTTCGTCGTGAAATGGTGTCGTCTTCAAAGATGGCTTGTAGTTGATCGAAACTAAATCTTGTTTCTACGGAAAAATTCTCATGATCTTCGTATCCTACACTTGCCACAGATCGTAAATAAGGACGAGCACTGGAAAAGACATCTTCAGAATTCTCCGTAGCGCCACTACTCATCGCAAAAAACATCGGTGTAATTAGTTGATCATCATATGCCAAAACCATACCTTGTGTTGAAGTCACAGCCTCTTCAATGGTTGCAAAGTGGCGATCAAAATTGTCGCCCCATCGCTCACGTAACTGGTCGTCATCCAAAAAAGCTTGATGCATGACTGTATCAAGAATATAATCCTGATTTTCTAAAATACGAATCACGTAAGTTCTAGCTGCAATGGCCTGGGCACGTAAAGCTTCCATGTGAAAAAGAGCAGGCATTTCTGCTGCGACAACGCCAATCAAATAGCGTTCTAGCTCAACTTCCTCATGCTCCGAGGTTTCAGAGCGATAAACGGTCACTATAAAATCTTGTTCTGAAACGTTACTACTCCGCATTGCTCCTGCATAAATAGAGCCTAAGGTGACAGGAATCATCACCACAATAAGAATAAAAATTAATCCAATGACCACTATTTTTTTCATCTAAAAAACCTCCGTCTCATGCTACGTCTAACTACTACCATAGACAAGCTTATGCACAGAGGCCTTGGTTTATGTTTGATTATGCTAACTCAGCGATCATTCCGAACAGCTGGACAAAGTAGCTTAAGAGCAGCTGTGTAACAGCAATTGATAAAAGAACATAAGCCATTGCAATAAGCTGTGAAGGTGTGTTTCTACGAAATATTTCCTCAAGTCGAACGTACTTTAAAATATGAAAAACTAGAGGGAAAGTGATAAGGTACAATGTAATTTTAATAATCAACATAGGATCCATAACATCCGTCCTTAACTATTTAATTCCGATGCACGCTTAAGAATTTCCATCTCTAACTTAGCAAGTGCATCATCAGATGCACTTTCATTGTTTGAACTTAGTTGCTCTTTCAAGCTTGAGAATAGTTGTTCACTTTCCTCTTTTGACTGTCCAATCTCACCAAAATCAATGAAAAAAGTTACTTCTTCCTGCAGTACCTTCAACGTCCCTGCATTTAGTTTGAGATATGTTGCATCATTTTCTTCGTCCACTATTTTCACAACGGCTTGCGTAACAGTTGTGATAAGTGGTGCATGACCTTTAAGAATTGTGAAGCTCCCTTCTTTACTTGCAAGATTCAAACCTGTAACACTTTTATCCAAAAGCATTTTATCTGGTGTCATCACTTTTAATCTCATGACAACTCGCCTGCTTTTTTAATGACGTCATCAATTCCTCCAACTAGCCGGAAAGCTTCCTCCGGCAAATCGTCGTGGATACCTTCAAGGATTTCCTGGAAACCGCGAATGGTTTCAGATAATGGCACATAGGTCCCTGGTAGTCCTGTAAACTGTTCGGCCACATGGAAACTTTGCGATAAAAACAGTTGGATACGGCGAGCACGGCGTACGACTTTTTTATCTTCTTCACTTAATTCATCCATCCCAAGGATCGCGATAATGTCTTGTAGTTCACGATAGCGTTGCAACGTCATTTGTACACGTCTCGCCACGTCGTAATGCTTTTCTCCAACAATTTGAGGTGCCAAAGCGCGTGACGTAGAGGCAAGTGGATCTACTGCTGGATAAATACCCATGGCTGCAATTCGACGTTCCAAGTTTGTGGTCGCATCTAAGTGAGCAAAGGTGGCAACCGGAGCTGGATCGGTATAATCATCGGCCGGTACATAGATCGCCTGAATCGACGTGATGGATCCATCTTTAGTAGAAGTAATCCGCTCTTGCAAGGTCCCCATCTCCGTTGCTAACGTTGGCTGGTACCCTACTGCCGAAGGCATGCGCCCTAAAAGGGCCGACACTTCTGATCCTGCTTGAGTAAAACGGAAAATATTATCGATAAACAAGAGCACGTCTTGATTTTTCTTATCACGGAAATGTTCTGCCATGGTTAAAGCCGTTAGTGGTGTCCTTAAACGAGCTCCTGGCGGTTCGTTCATTTGTCCAAACACCATAGCTGTTTTATCAAGAACCCCAGATTCTTCCATTTCGTGGTACAAGTCATTTCCTTCACGGGTGCGTTCACCAACACCAGCAAACACAGAAATTCCACCGTGGTTAATCGCAATGTTGTTGATTAGCTCCTGAATCAGAACGGTCTTACCAACACCAGCACCACCAAATAATCCAATTTTCCCTCCTTTAATATACGGCGCCAATAAGTCAATCACTTTAATCCCTGTTTCAAGAATGTTGATTTCACTAGATAGATTTTCAAACGATGGTGCTGGCTGATGGATGGTATTATACTCTACTCCTTCAGTAGGTAGCTCTTTTTCATCGATTGGTTGACCTAACACATTAAAAATTCGACCAAGGGTAGCATCCCCAACGGGTACATTAATAGCAGATCCCGTATCCACAACTTCAAGACCACGCTTCACCCCATCAGTAGAGTCCATGGCAATGGTTCGGACAACGCCATTTTCTAATTGCAAAGCCACTTCTAACGTAACTTCCTTTTTCTCACCAGCTACTTCAAACTGACAAATTAAGGCATTGTTAATGTTAGGTGTTTTTCCTTCAAACTTTACATCAATAACCGGTCCAATAACCGTTAAAACGGCTCCAATATTCTTAGGTTTTGACATATGAACGCCTCCTCTCTTAATTTACGGCATTAGCTCCCGCTACAATTTCATTTAGTTCTTGCGTAATTGCCGCCTGGCGTGCACGGTTATAAATAAGCTGTGATTCTTTAATAATATCTTCTGCATTATCGGTGGCATTCTGCATCGTATTCATTCGTGCTGCATGCTCAGAAAGACTAGCATTCAAATAAATGCTATATAACTGAGTCATCATATACTGAGTCAGAACGTCGCTACAAATCTCTTTTTCCATTGGCCACATTTCATAAACTGGTGCTTTTTCTTCCGAAATTTCTTTTTTAAACACAATTGGAAGTAATGTTGTTTGAGTTGCCTCTTGCGACAGTTTAGATAAAAAATCTTGATAAACAACGACAACTCCATTAATCTCCCCGCTTAGATAATCAGCCATTAGCTGTTTACCTAGCTCCAAAATATCTGTGTAATGAACTTCATCTGGGAATACAAAGGGCTGAACTGGAACGGCAGACATTTCATTTTTTACAAAGGCTAGCCCTTTTTGACCAGTCACATACATTTTGTAAATTTCACCACTGGCAATGCGTTCTTGTACCAAACTAAACAATTCACAGTTAAACCCATGGGCTTCCTCGTGTAACAGTTTAAATAAATTATTGTTGTAACCACCAACTAAACCGCGATTGGTCGTAATAATAACACAACCAATGCAAGATTTCTTTTCTTTGTGACCTTTGACAAAAGGGTGGTCGGTGATGTGTTCCAAATGTTTCAGCTGGGACAACATATCCTCAACCTCGTTGCGGTAAGCTCGGAAATGCTTGATTCGGTTCTCTGTCTTTCCTAACTTGGCAACAGATACCATTTGCATCGCTTTTGTGATTTTACTCATGTTTTCTGTTGCGGTAATTTTTTTCTTAATATCGTTGGTTGACACTGACAAATCCAAACACCTCCTTGCGTGAAAGTTTAGTGTGAGCTAACTACTCACTAACCTTAAACATCTCTTTAAACTCCAGAATCGCCTCTTCTAACACTGCTTTTTCAGGTAAATCACCTGTTTTTTCGATATGGGCTAAAATCTCCAAATAATGGTTATCTAAAAACTCATAAAACTCCCATTCAAAGCGCCCAATATCTGATACTTCGACATCGTCTAAGAAGCCATTAACCAGAGCATATAAAATACACACTTGCTTCTTAACTGGGATTGGTGCATTCACTGGTTGTTTCAATACTTCAACAATTCGCATGCCTCGCTTAAGTTTTGACAAGGTGACCTTATCCAAATCCGACCCAAATTGGGCAAATACTTCCAATTCACGGTAAGCTGCTAAATCCAAACGTAAGGTCCCCGCTACTTTTTTCATCGCCTTAATCTGGGCGGCACCACCAACTCGCGAAACGGAAAGCCCAGCGTCAATAGCAGGCCTAACCCCGGAATGGAAAAAGTCAGCTTTCAAGAAAATTTGACCATCCGTAATGGAAATAACATTGGTCGCAACGTAAGCTGATAAATCACTGGCTTGGGTCTCAATAAACGGTAAAGCCGTAATGGAACCGCCTCCTAATTCGTCATTCAACTTCGCTGCCCGCTCTAATAGTCTAGAATGCAGGTAAAAAACATCTCCTGGGAAGGCTTCACGTCCAGGTGGGCGTTTTAGTAAGAGGGATAGCTCACGATAAGCAGCAGCTTGTTTCGATAGGTCATCGTAAACAATTAACACATCTTTGCCAGCATACATGAATTCCTCTGCCATGGCACAACCTGAATAAGGGGCAATGTACTGCATCGGAGCTGGTGTGGAGGCAGAAGCAGATACAACGATGGTATATTCTAGAGCGTTGTGCTCTTTTAACGTATTAACAACGGCTGTTACCGTAGATTCTTTCTGTCCAATGGCTACGTAAATACAAATCACGTCTTTGCCTTTCTGATTTAAAATGGCATCTAATGCAATCGACGTCTTTCCGGTTTGACGATCACCAATAATTAGCTCACGCTGACCACGACCAATTGGAACAAGAGCATCAATGGCTTTGATCCCTGTTTCTAGGGACTCGTTCACCGATTGACGAGCCATAACACCAGAAGCTTTTACTTCAATTAGGCGTTCCATTTTATGATCAACTTTCCCAAGTCCGTCGATTGGCTGTCCCAGTGCATCCACTACACGACCAAGGAGTTCTTCTCCAACAGGGACAGACATAATTCGCCCGGTTCGCTTCACCGTTTCACCAACGTTAACTTGTTGATAATCACCGAAAAGGATGATCCCAACGCGATGTTCTTCTAAGTTTTGAACCATGCCAAATGCACCTGATGCAAATTCAATGATTTCTAAAGACATGGCATCATTTAAGCCACTGGCAAAAGCGATTCCGTCTCCAATGGAGAGAACCGTTCCAACTTCTAATATTTCAATTGAATGTTCAAAATTATCCGGGTCTGTTAACAAGTTGTTTAGAGCAGAGCGGGTGCTGAAATCATATAGTAGGTCGTCAACTAATAATTTGTAACCACCGAGTAACGACTCATCAATGATTTGCATGGTAATTTTAACCTCTTTTTTCAAGCGGTTAGAAATTGCCGTCTCCAAAATAGCCAGACGCTCTTCTTTTAAAGCAATGGCACTATAAAGCGTTGCGTTCGTCACGTTATCCATCTTCGCCACCTACAAGTTTAACGAACTCATCGAACAGGTTGTCGTGAGCTTTTTCGTCAATCTCTTTCTTAATTAGTTTCTCAGTGGCTTTAGTTGTAATTTCGGTGATTTCATCTTGCGCACTTTTAATCATGCGTGTACGTTCGCGCTCGTTACGCACATCTGCCGCCTCCATGGTGCGAGCTGCATCGGCTTTTGCTTCTTCTAAAATCGAATCAGCCTTCACTTGCGCTTTCGCAGATGCCTTTTCTAATATCTCACGGGATTCCGCTTTTAATTTTCCTAATTCACCGTCAAGCTCCTCTTTTTTCGTTACAGCTTCAAGCTTTGCTTGCTCTGCTTCATCAAAGGTTTCTTGTACGTACTCTTGTCGTTTGGCCAAGAAATTTTTCATCGGCTTTGCAAAGAACTTAGCTACCACTGCGAACAAAATTAACGTTGCTGCGATCTGGATCACTAGGGTTGTTAGGTCAAAATCTAAACTTATGTCCATCTTCACTTAGCTCCTCTCATCGTAAAATAACGCATTTCTTATAAAGAAATACCAAATGGGTTTACAAAAAGAAGAATGATTGCTACAAGTAAGCCATAAATCCCCGATGTTTCCGTTAAGGCGAGACCAACGATCATCGTTCCTTGAATGTCTCCTTTTGCTTCCGGTTGACGTCCAACTGCCTCTACGGCTCTACTCGTTGCGATCCCCTGACCTAAACCTGATAACCCTGCCGACAAGCTAATAGCTAATCCTGCTCCAATTGCTGACATACCTGCGATAAAACCTGCGTTCGTAATTCCTTCCATTGTTCAACACTTCCTTCATTAAATAAGTAAATTCTAATTCTTTGTCAATCGTCATTAAGTTTGTCGCTCGACTGCTGCTTTCATCCACACCATGCTTAACGTACAGAAGATGAAGGTTTGCATCAACCCAGCAAACACATCAAAATAAGCGTTTAGAAACGGGATCAAGAGTCCGGGAATCCAACCTACTGCTGGCAATAAGTCAAAGAAAAATACGACCAACTGCATCAGTAACGCCACCAGCAGCATCCCACTTACCATGTTACCGAATAAACGAAACGTTAAGGAGATGATCTTTGACACCTCACCAACGATGTTGACTGGAATAAATAAAATCAACATGATTTTTGGTACATCACCAACGTAAGTATCTTTCAAGTAAGAGCCAAGACCTTTGCTCCGGATACCTGAAACCATAATATAGACCAATGTAACCAAGGTTAAACTTAATGTAATGCTAATATTGGTTACTGGTGGAACAAGACCAAATAGTCCAACCAAGTTAGCCACGGCTAAGTACGATGCAACCGTCAAAATGTAAGGAACGAATCTCGTTGCCTCAGGGTTGACGTTACTCGTAACAAATCCTAAAGCACTGTTGTAAACAAATTCAATGACCGCCATAAACCCAGTTGACGGTTTCCGGGGATCTGCACGTTTGATGGTCATGCCACAAAAGATAAAAAATGTGATTAAGACAGCAAAAACCATGAGTGACGTTACTAAGGTTGGTGACAGCTCTACTCCACCAATTGCTAGCCATATATTCATTTAATCACCTCCACTAAAAAAACGATCGATCTTAATCGTGATACTTGCTAATTGAACGCCAACGAAGGCAGCCATTAGTCCTGGTAGCTCACCATAAACATAAGCCGCAATAATTACGGCTAAATAAACCGCATATCTAGTCAATAAGTTAGGCATGACATTTGCTTTTTTTCCTTCCTCTTGTTTTCGTATCATATCTCTTGAATGAAGAACAATCATCCTGAAAGCAAAAAGATTCGCTAAACAGGCTAGCCAGAAGAAAAGCAACACATACATGACGCTGAACGTTAAAAAGAAAGATAACACAACAATAACGACTGTCAATAACACAGCTACAATTAAGGAGCGTTTAGGTACTTCTTTTGTTGGATTATCCAATAGTTTAGACACTGTATCACCACCAATATTACCGTTTAAGTTTAACCATTTTGTGCTAATTAAATATTAACCCTCGTATTCACTAATTTTATCAAGCCTTACTTGATGATGTTTCCCCATAAATTCGGTTCCAAGCCAGGTACGAACAATTTCCTTCGCTAGCTCCACGCCAATCACACGACCACCCATCGCAAGCACATTTGAATCGTTATGCTCTCGTGTCGCTCGTGCCGTAAATACATCATGCACGAGTGCACAACGTACCCCTTTTACCTTGTTAGCAGCAATCGAAATTCCAACTCCCGTCCCACAAACTAAAATGCCGTGAGTGAATTCTCCACTAATCACTTTCTCCCCTACTGTAAATGCATACTCTGGATAGTCAACCGATTCACTGGTATAAACACCAAAATCTTCAACTTCCATCTGCAATTCTTTTAGCAGGTTAATGATTTCTTGCTTTAACTCAAAGCCACCATGATCACCCGCAATCGCAATTCTCATTCCGCTAACCTCCTAATCAAATAAGATCAAACTAGTATAGTATAGCATGAAACAGCACAGAAAGAAAACACTCTTAGAAAAGAAAAAAATAGGAATTGCTCTTGCCAGCTACATGCATAAGTAGCTGAGAAAATTTCCTATCCTTTCTTTTACTATACGATTAAGTTTTCTGTTTTTGGCGGGTTAACCGAATCACCCTTAATCTTCACATAAATCACACGTCCGAAATACAGCGTTGCATAAATCGCAAGTCCGAAGATAAGCGACTGACGCTGTGCTGGATTCCAGTACATACCACCTAATAACACCAAGCAAAGAATGATGGAAAGAATTGGTGTTATGGGGAATAATGGTGATTTAAACTTCAAGTCTTTTACGTCGCGACCAAGCTTCTTGTATTCTTTTCTAAAGTACAGTAAGCTGATGGCGTAAAACATGTACAGGACGGTGTTTGCCGATCCAGTTAGCCCAACTAGGAATAAATAAGCATACCCACCTGGCATTAAGAAGCGAAGTGCGGCTCCTACTATGGCAAAGAACATAACAAATAATAGTGCGTTGATTGGCACTTTCCCTTTACTTAGCTTGCTACAAAACTTTGGTGCTTGCTCATAATTAGCCATCGACCATAAGGTACGGGTTGCCGAATAGGCAAAGGCATTAGCAGAGGATAAAGCAGAAGTAATAACGATGATGTTTACAATATGGAAGCCTGCGTTTATTCCAGAGCGAACAAACACTTGTGCAAACGGGGAATAGTTAACGCTGGCATCAGTCCATGGAAGGATCGAAATGATCACGATGATTGATGCGAAGTAAGCCACTAGTAATCCAATGATGGTAGAATTAATCGCTTTTGGCAAGTCCTTTTCAGGGTTAGCACTCTCGCTGGCACTTGCTGCAAAAAGGTCAGCACCACTGTAAGCAAACGCCGCCGTCATCATCGACATGATGACAGCAACCATTCCATTAGGGAATAGACCACCATCGTTAGTAATATTACCAAATCCTGTTGCATCCACTGCACCAAATCCAAAGATCGTAGCGAAACCGACAAGAACAAAAACGATAATCAAGATAAACTTAAAGCTACTAAACCAGATGTTAAACAACCCATACTTCTCAGCTGGCACCATATTGAGACAGAAGATAAGAATGGCAAATAAAACCGGCCAAACAAAGGGGTGTACACTCGGAAAATAATTCCCAATAATGTTGGTAGATGCTACAAACTGAACTGGAACGATGATCCCATAAGCGATCCAGCGAACCCAACCAACTAAGAAGCCAACACTTGGACTAATAAACTCGGTGGTATAAACCTGAACCGTACCTGCATTAGGCATAGCCGTTACAAGCTCACCTAGTATAAGCATCATCAAGTACATCACTAAGGCACCAAAGGCGTAAGCAACAACCATCCCACCTGGGCCTGCATCGTTTAGAATACGACCTGATCCTAAGAATAGACCCGTACCAATGGTACCTCCAACACCAATCATAAGGATTGGGAGCAACTTTAAAGAACGATTTAATTCTTTAGTATTTCCTGACATAAAAAGAACTCCTTTCCATGTTACAACGAACACGCGGTCACCGTAAATTTAATGATCAAATGACCCGGTGATTTTTGAATTATATCAGCAGAAAAAAAGATGTGCAAGTGCTTTTTTGCCACCTTTTTGTGACCTTTTTCACCTCTAATTTTCCTTTATTTTATCAAACAATAGAATGTGTCAAAAAGGGGGATTTTATACGGTCGATTTTTGCCTCTTCGAAAATAAAGATTAGAACTAAGCTAAGTTGAAAAAACAAGCACAATAAAACCGCAATTTCTTGCGGTCTTTTTTTCTACAAAAAGTTTTGATTTAAATGCAACTTTTTAGTTAATCTTCAAGGGGATTAACAGGATGGCCTTTCAAACTGAATGCAACTTTTTTAAAGTAGCGCCTGCTAATCGGAACTGTAATCATTCCCTGTTGCAGATGAATCAGGTAACTCGATCCATTAATCTCTATCCCTTCAATCTTATTTCGATTAACGATAAAGCTTTGGTGGGTTCGAAGATAGATGCCGGAATCTAATAACCTGTCAATCTTATTCAAAGATGTCGCAGGAAGGATATCCGTCTGTACACTGGCAGTTGCTAGGTCGTAATAATGATGCTTCACCACATGGGTATCCGACATCTTTTCAAAATATAATGTTCTCTGAGGATCAATTCGAACCCTTCCACCATTATGCTGTTTGACAAAGTGCACACCAATAAACGGTTGCTCTAACCGCTCCAGTTCATGGTACAATTTGCTAATCAGTTTATCTTTGGTTAAATCGCTTTTTGACAAGCACACCATCGACCCTAACTCATCGTGAACACGATTCAGAAAAAGGGGATCGTTATCAGTCGTTTGAAAAATGACGGTATGATACTTATACGTTTCCCGGTATAACTTAGCTAACTCTAGCCCAGTTTCATCACTTAAAATAGGGAGGTCAATGTGATTCTTTGTCATCCAGCGTTTCCCATCTTCGTAATTTGTCGCAACTAAAATTTTGATGTCACAATCCTCTGAAATCCCATCCTCAATCCATCGTTCTAACCTTCTTAAATGACTCGAATCACTTTCTACCAATAAAATTGTTCTCATTTCTTCGCCTCTAGTTTCACTTTTGTCAAATTTTACCAAAGATTGCGGAAAAAGCAACTATTTTTAAGAAAAAGAGGTTTCCAGATTGATAGTCATGACTTCACTTTTCTCGCTTAATAACTCTTTTAAAGTTGGTGGTAGTTCGTGATCAAACGTTGTAAAGCCTAATAATTCAAACAAGTGCTTAACAGAGGCCGTCGGTATACCCGCGACCAAACGTGTGACTCCTTCTGAGTAGGCCTGCCGATATAACTCAAAAAATAACTGCACAATTAGATCAGTTCCCGTGAGGCAAGCATCATAAAGAAAATAACGAATAATCCCCATATTATCATGCTTTCCATAAGACACCATCCCTACAATGTTTTCCATATCTATAATTAAAATCGATCTAGCCAAAACATCTAGATCCGGTTCAAAATCTGGTTGAGCCTTTCTAATAAATGCAACCACCTGGGCTCGTTTTTCTTCCTCACACTTTACCACTTTTAACATATAGAAAAACCCCCTTAGCACAATTTATGCTAAGCAGGTCGCATTTAGTCTTTAGTTTCGTGTTGAAGCACTTAAAGCGTCCACCGCGTGATTTGCCTGAGAACGCGTAAAGAATGCCTCTCTGAACAAATAGTTGAACAGTTCTTCCTCTGTGAATTGGCCAACAGAAAATGCGAATAAGAAGGCCGCCTCTATCGCCTGTTCGTACCAATCTACTTCACGATCCAGGTCGTTCATCGCTGAGGAAATAGCCGATCTAGAGAAGTTATCTGCCCTTAGAAGCAGTTCAACCTCATCAAAGCTTAATGGCATAATGTCTAAGTACCATCTCGCCATTTCTAATGCCTGCTCCTCCTCAGAAGTTGCCCGACTTCTCGTCTGTCCAGCATTCTGGGTCGCATGACCAGAAAGATCTGCTTCCGCTAGGTAAATAATGCCTAAGAAGAAGCCACCTTGTAAATCTTGAATGCCTAGAATGTCAACTACTTCATGAGCAATCACCATAAACTGCTGTTCCGTCAACCACATGTCTGTTCGGTAAATGGCGTACCCGTCTTGGGTAATCCCTTCAGCCAGTACTTCAGCAATTTCATCTTGAGTAAAGAAACGATCGTTGTAACGGTAATACTCTGTTAGTGCATCGCCATGAGTAACAAACTGGTAGCGATGTTCATCTAGAATCCAACGGTTATCTTCTGTTAAAATCAAAGCTGCTTCTGCATCGGTTAAGTTGAAGAAAGCATTAGGAAAATGCTCCAGCCCGTTGTTAGTCACATCCAACGTGTACCAATTCTATTTTAATGTCATACGATTGTCATTTATGGTAAAACAACTTCAAATTCCCCATAGGCCGTTTCAATTTCATCTGGAATTCCCACATCACAAGCTGTAAGGTTAGAAACGTCACAACCTTCAACCGCAATAACGATCGCTTCTTCTACATCAAAGTCTAGCTGATAGTAAATACCATCTTCTCTACTTCTAACGGTCATCTCGATCGGCTCATAATCTGCTTCGATATACCCCATAAATAACACAACCAAACCAAAGTAAATAAATAGACCTGTAATATCCTTGATCGACGTAATAATCGGCCCCGACCCAGTTGCATGATCACCTTTAAACTTGATCAAACAATACGGAACGATAAATCCTAAAAATGCCGATAATGTCATAGTAATAATCATCGCGAGAGTTAATGCCATCGCCAAATCTAACATACCTAGCCAGACGTAGGCCATCACACCAACTGCAATACCAGAAAGGACACCAATTAGAAGACCAACCAATGATTCTTTAGCAATGTGCTTCCAAATGTTTTTCTCTTGAACGTGACCTAGTACAAGACCACGTGCAAAAATAGTTGCCGATTGGGTCCCAACACTTCCACCCATATCCATAATAACCGGAATAAAAAAGGCAGTCGCCGCAACGGCTTCAAGGATATCTTCAAACTGCTCCATCACACCTGCAGCAACCATTCCACCAATCAAAGCAATCACTAGAACTGGTAGGCGCAAGCGACAGATTTTAGCTAAGGTCCCTTCGATCAGAACTTCACTTTTCGCTGACTCTCCACCAGAGATACCAGCTCCTGCGAAGATATCTTCTGTGGCTTCTTCTTCAAGAATATCCATGGCATCGTCGACGGTAATAATTCCAACTAAGCGATCTTCTTTATCAACAATTGGAATCGCTAATAAGTCTAATTTTTGAAGGGATTTAGCTACTTCTTCCTGGTCTGTTCCAGTATGGAAGCTAACCACATCTGATTCCATGATGTCAGCAATAATTTCGGTAGGCTCTGCTACAATCAAGTCACGAAGCGAAAGAACACCTTCTAGCTTTCTTTTTTGGTCGGTAACATACAACGTATAAATTGTTTCTTTATCTTTAGCAATAGCTTTCAGGTGCTCTAATGCCTCACCTGCTGTCCACTCTTTACGTAATCGCACGTATTCAGGAGTCATCAGTCGCCCTGCCGTTTCAGTTTCGAACCCCATCAGAAGATTAACATCTGCACGATCTTCTTTATTTAACGTAGCAAGCATGCGCTTTGCGACGCCAGCAGGCAATTCGTCTAATAGCCGAACACGGTCATCGGGTGCCAGCTCATTAAATACCAACCCGGCTTCTTTCTCAGCAAGGGAGCTGATTAGTTTTTGCTGATCGTTTAAATCTAGACCCTCAAATACTTCTAGCGCCAAGTCCTTGTCAAGAAGACGATAAGCCATTACCAACTCTTCGTTAGATAGCTCATCCATCACGTTGATGATATCTAACTCATTGGCCTCGTTTAAAATTTTTTTTAACCCATTAACCTCTTTTGCTTTGATATGGGTCAAAACAACGTCTTTGAAATCTCTCATTCTTTCGTACCTCCACTGGTTTAATCTTTACATCTTTTTCCATTTTTATGAAAATCTGACTGGAAGGATCGTCCATTTTGCCCACCTCGCTTTTACGTTGGTTTAACATTTAGAATTTATCGACAAGAAAAAGACAACTCAAAAGGGAGTTGTCTTAACTGTCACATTAACAATTTGACTACTAACTCCTCGTCTGAGTTTAAGCACTAGGAGACGTAATTACGTCAAATCGTATAGCTACTCTAGCAAAGCCTTAATCCGGCTATGCCTGCTTTCTCCATTGGCATCTCTCGATGTTTCTGAAGGGTAGCCTGTGTTCTCCTAGGAACCGCACCTAACAAGTTATCTAATTTTTCGATTGATTCAATCCTTGTCATTATACTCCCCTTTGCCAATCTTTGCAAGCTTTTTGGAAAAATTTTCATTAAATTTCTATTTCAACAAACAAAGCCAACAAACCATAAATAATTAGACCTAGTCCAGATAAAACATGGCTTAAACCAGCTGGTATTTTCCTAACTTTTTCAGTTCGCACAAGAAGGAAGGTAATGACCGAGTAAGCGAAGTGAGCCAAAGCAACAGTCAAAGGGATAAGAAAGGTTGCATTTGGAATGAAGACAAGAGTAATCCCCATGGTAATAATCATCGCTTCAAGACTCATGACCAACCCGATCATAATGAGTGTACCTTTCCCTTCTTTCTTAAGAGCTACTTCTCTGTGTCGTTCTTTAATAAAATAATGCAAAATATAGAAAAGCCCCAAACCAATAAAAGCAAATCCGACGATGTAATCTGGGTCAATTGGAATCAACTCATAAACTTGCTCTGCCACAAAGTAACCTAGAAAGCATAAGCCAAATAGAAACACATTGATTAATACGAGGTAAGAAAATTTGCAACTCTTTTGTAAGCCTAACGAAGCTCCAATGAAAAGGGCATCAATCGACACAATTAGTCCTGCTAAAATAGACATGAACATATATAAACACTCCCATAAGTATGAAATCAAACCTTATACTTACACTATGCATCGTCCAATCCTTTGGTCACATTTTCCTTTAATTTTGAAGCTTTTGTCAAAAGTCTCATATCTAAAGGACAACTCTGTTATACTGGATGTTAGTAATCAAAATTGGGGTACAGATGTTATGAAAACAAGTCAAAATTTATTTCTAAAACTTGGGACTTTAATGGTTGCAGTGCTTATCTTCACTGGTGCGCTATACTACGCTAATGATGGCTTCGCATCAGAAACACCTAGTGGTCAATCCTCCCACGAGACAGCGCGCATCACACGCATTCTGGAAGACAATACAAGTCTAACAGAAAGTGGAATTATCTTTGGTGATATGTTAGTAGAGATTGAAATTCTAACTGGTCCACATCGCGGTGCTACACAGCAGAGTACTTATTTTTTAAACCAGACAGCGAATGTTCATCTGGAAGTGGGAGATCGTGTCTCCGTACGCGTCTCTATTTTTAGTGGCGAAATTGGAAGTCTTCAAATAGAAGGGTTGGAAAGAAAGGGCACTGTTCTTACCTTTTTCCTCATTTTCTTAGTTGTTTTAGGATTGATGGGAGGTAAGCGGGGGATCATGGCTATTGCCGGGCTAGTCTTTGCGCTAATCAGCATCATCTACTTATTGATTCCCTTAATGCTGAAAGGCTATCCTGTTATCTTCACAACCTTTGCCATTCTTACCTTTGTTACCATCGTCTCTTTAGTTCTTTTATGTGGTGTCACTACTAAAGGTATCTCCTCCATGTTAGGTTGTCTCACTGGTGTGGGAGCAACAGCACTTTTAACACATATCGCTGGTAATCTAACCAACATTTCTGGCTTCAACATGGAGGACATTGACATGATTTTATCCACCACTGATTTCTCTCAGACCGAGGCAGCCGGCTTATTCATTAGTGGTGTCCTGATCGCTACTTTAGGAGCTGTCATGGACACAGCAGTCACCATCGCCTCGGCCATTGAAGAACTTAAACTAGCTAACCCTTATTTAAGTGCTAAAAAGCTTTTTAAAGCTGGAATGAACGTTGGGAAAGATACGATGGGAACCATGTCTACTACCTTAATTTTAGCTTTTGCAGGAGGCTCTTTGAACATCATGATTCTCATTTATAGCCAAGGAAGTTCACTTAATCAGCTCATCAATAGTGACTTTATTGTTTCTGAAATTATCCGAGGTATTGCTGGGAGTCTTGGCATTATCTTAACGATACCAGCTGTCGCTATTATTAGCTCAGTGATGTCATCTACTTCAAAAGAAAAGTAGTAAATCCATCAAATCATTTGCTTATAAAAAATCAAAGGCACCTTGGGAATCTCCCAATGAATGGGAAATTTCAAGGTGTGTAAATTTTATTTATTTAAACTAGTTAGTCGAAATCTGGAACCTCGACGTCATCTTCGGTTAAATCTAGTAGATCATCAAAGTCTCTGTCGAACAATTCGATCATGCATCCAACTGCCCATCCAAAGGCGTCCTCCTCACCATCTAAGTACTCTTCCCAAGACTCTTCCACACACTCAATTCCGTAATCAACGAAGTGCTCAGCTTTTTCGATTTCACTTGCCATCGACATAGCTTCTCATGCCTAAAATAAAATGAAAATCAAGGCGGTTAGCCCAAACACATAAAACAGAGCAAAGTACTTTAGTTTAGCTGTTTTAATCAACTTCATCATAAAATTAATTGACAAATAGCCTGAAATAGCTGCTGCAATAAAACCGACAAAAAGGTTTAGAAAGTTTAAATCTGCTAGTAAAGCATGCCCAGTCAAAACACGTAAAATACGAAATGCCACCGCTCCAAAGGCAGCAGGGATTGACATTAAAAAAGAAAATTTTGCCGCGTCTTCCCTGGTCATTCCCCGGAATAAAGAGGCCGAAATCGTACTTCCTGATCTAGATAATCCAGGAATAACTGCCGTTGCTTGAGCCAAGCCAATGACCAGTGAATCAAAATAGCTCATTTTCTTAATTGTTTTTTGACTATCCTGAATTCGATCGGTCAAAATTAAAATGATCCCTGTTAGTAAGAATCCCAAGGCTAAAAAGCGAGTCGATTGAAATAAGCCTTCAATAAAGCTTCCAAATAGCAGCGTAGCAATCACAATAGGAATCGTCGCAACGATGAGTAAGTACACGGTTTTTTGAAAAGGTTGCCTGATTAATTCCAATAAATCCTTCCTAAAGGTGAATAGTAACGGTAATAGCGTACCTAGATTCAGCACCACAATAAAGGTCAAATTATCGTTAGATTCAATTCCCAATAAACGATGAAACACCATTAGATGACCCGAACTTGAAACGGGTAAAAACTCTGCTAATCCTTGAATGATACCCAAAATGATAGCTTCTAGTAAAGTCATAATCAAAATCCTTTCATACACATTCAATTTTACAATAGAACGACCAATATGACAACAATGCTTTAGGCCAAAGTTTAATCGGTACGAAAAAGCAGGCTCTGGAAGCCTGCTTTTAGCACCTTACTTGCTATCTACTTCATAGATTTTCATTAAGTTGGTGTTTCCAGTTCCATTTGGAATTCCAGCCGTAATAACCACGATTTCTCCCGTGTTTAGTCCTGCAAAGTCTTGCGCAACTTTATCCGTTGTCGCAATAATTTCTTCTACTTCGTCAGCGTTAGTTACGACCGTTGGTTGAACACCCCAGTTTAATGATAGGGAAGTTGCTACTTTTGGAGATGGCGTCATGGCGATGATTGGTGCATTTGGACGGTATCTAGAAATGGTACGAGCGGTGAATCCACGGTTAGTAAAGGCCATAACCGCTGATGCATCTAAGTCTGTAACAGAGTGCGTTACAGATAAGGCCACTGCACTAGAAATATCATTGGTTGAAGTCGAAACGGCACGAGCTGTCATTTCTTCAAAATCAATTTCCTCTTCTGCTCGCTCAGAGATTCTTGCCATGGTCTCAACCGATTCCACTGGATACTTTCCTGCTGCTGACTCACCAGATAACATGACTGCATCACTTCCATCAAAGACAGCATTAGCTACATCGCTTACTTCCGCACGAGTCGGACGTGGGTTGTCTTGCATCGACTCTAACATATGTGTCGCTGTAATAACAATTTTACCTGCTGCGTTACATTTTGCAATGATTTCTTTTTGGATCATCGGCACTTCTTCAGCTGGAACCTCAACCCCTAAATCACCACGAGCAACCATGATGCCATCACTGATTTCAATGATTTCATCTAGGTTATCCACACCTTCTTGATTCTCGATTTTAGAGATGATTTGAGTATGAGTATTTCCCTGCTCAGCAAAAATTTCACGGATCGCTGCAACGTCTGATGCACGACGAACAAAGGATGGTGCTAAGAAATCTACTTGTTGCTCACAACCAAAGACGATATCAGCACGATCTTTTGCATCTAAGAATTCCATGTTTAACTTAGCGCCAGGAACGTTAATTCCACGACGATCTTTAATGTAAGCATCGTTTACAACGGTACATGTCATTTCTCCTGTTGAAGTATCAATCGCCGTAACGGTCAATTCTACGTTTCCATCGTCGATAAGAATAATTCCACCAACAGCAACGTCGTTGATTAATCCTGGATAGTTAACAGAGAATTTTTCTGTCGTTCCTAACACTTCGTTCATGGTCACAATAACGCTTTGTCCTGCTTCTAGGTTAATGCCACCATTTTCAAAGAGATGGGTTCTGATTTCTGGTCCACGTGTATCGAGTAAAATACCAACATGAGTTCCTTTTTCAGCATTGATTTCACGGATCATATCAAAGCGAGCACCTTGCTCAGCATGGTCACCATGAGAGAAGTTACAACGGATACAGTTCATTCCTGCATCAACTAGTTTTCCCATCATCTCTTTAGAGTCAGAAGCCGGACCGATAGTACATACCATTTTTGTTTTTTTAAATACATTGTTCATTTTCGTTACCTCCAGTTTTTTCACACACATGTCTTTGTTATGTCAGTTTTTTGGTCAAACTATACAACTCTTCATCGAATTCTCGTTCCATTTGAAGAGCTTCCATGATGTCAAAGTGACACAGTTTGTTCTCATTGATGGACACGCAGCGACCACCGAACCCTTCTTTTAGTAGTTCAACAGCATAAGATCCCATTCGACTTGCTAATACTCGATCCATGGCTGTCGGTCTCCCACCACGTTGAATGTGTCCAAGAATGGTTGCACGAGTTGATACCCCTGTTGTTTCTTCAATTTCTCTTGCCAATTCATGGGCATCTTTTAATCGTTCTGCCAAAACAATCACGTAGTGATTTTTCCCACGTGCTCGCCCATCCTCAATTTGACTAATGATGCGATCGAAATCAAAGCCTTTTTCAGCAACGATCACGTCCTCTGCACCACTAGCAATACTCGTATACATAGATAAGTCACCACAATGACGCCCCATGATTTCAACGACGTTGCAACGTGCATGAGACGATGATGTATCACGTAAACGATCAACTGCCTCTACTGCTGTGTTTAAAGCTGTATCAAAACCAATGGTTAAGTCAGTGCTGACAATGTCATTGTCAATAGTCCCTGGAACAGCAATACAATTAATTCCCATTTCTGTTAACCTAGCTGCCCCCATAAAGGAACCGTCTCCACCGATGACAACAAGGGCATCAATCCCATGCTTTTTCAAATTGTCAATACCACGCCTACGAACCTCAGGCTCTGTAAACTCCGGTAAACGAGCTGATCCTAAAAAGGTTCCACCTTGGTTAATGATCCCACCCACGCTTTTGTGACACATGATTTCAATTTCGCCGTTAACAAGACCGGCATATCCATTATAAATTCCGTAAACTTCAATGTTCGAAACTAGAGCCGTCCGTACAACTGCTCGAATAGCGGCGTTCATCCCCGGTGAATCTCCACCACTTGTTAAAACACCTATTTTTTTTACCACTAAGTCCACCTCGCGATAAATGACTTGTTTTCATTATAGCAGTAATTCACACACGATTAAAGGTCATTACTACTGGAAAGCGTTGCACGAAAACGCAAAACATTGCGTGATTTTATCGTTTGTTTACACCAAAAAAGACGATTTCAGATCATTAAGTCGCCTTTCTTGCATTTTTTCATTGAAAAAGGCGTCCTTTATTGGGACACCTTTTATGCGACTGGTTCTAAGATTAATGTTCGACACACCTCAAATCCAAGTTTGAAATATGCTAGTGACGCTTCATCAAATACATGACAAGCCATATCGTAGCCATCGTCACTAATGTTAGTTTCATTGTCTAAAATATCTCGGCGGATTTTTATACATCGTTCCTGCTCTTCTAGTGTGTTCAAGAGTCCTTTTAAAAGTAAATCTCTATCTAAATTCGACATCTTTTTTCCCTCCTCTATTTATTTGTCGTTAAATAGAGTATATCAGAATTGTCGAATTTTTTCAATAATCCAAATGTACTTTTTTATAAATGTTCAGCTTTGTAAAAGGTAACATTCAAATCTTCAGATTGATAGCTTTTCGTTGCAGAAGCAGTTTTGTAGTCTGTGAAGTGTGGTTGTGTGCGGTGGAAATCCAGCGCTTCTTGATCTGCCCAAACTTCAATGAATTTATAAGCACATTCTTCACCAATTACTTTTACTAAATCATACGCTATATTTCCAGGTTCAGCCTTGGATCCTTTGATCAACTCCACTGTATCTTCAATAAACACTTGTTCCATTTCTGGCTTAATCTTTAAATCGACATGCATCACAATCATTTTATCCAGCTCCTTCGTAACCGTTGTTAGCTAGATTTTACCTCATCACGCAATAGGTTGCAAGTACAATTAACGGCAGTAAATCCGAATAGCGTCTCGTAAGAAAACAGCGCTTCCTTTGGCGACTTTGTCGTAATAAGCGATGAATCGTTCATCAGCCACGTACATTTCAGCCAATCCAGCATGTGCCTCTTTTGAGTAGCTATCCCAGAAATAACACAGCCATTCCTTATGTAGGGCGCAGGATTGCTGGGCTAATTCGCCAGCTGGGTCACCAGCTTCGAAAGCTGCTCTTAAGGTCGCGTTAAACTTATCTGACAACGCCTCGACTTCAGCGTATTGCTGTTCAGTCATGCCTTTTACTTTTCGGTTAGAGGCTTCGACGGTCGGATCGCCGTACTTTTCTCTAATTTCTGCACCGTATTGCTCTTCGTTTTGACGAACTAACTTCTCACCAAAACCTTCAAATTTTTCTTTGTTACTCATGGTCATCTCTCCTTTTTTTGATGCCAACGTCTTCTCCACATTGAGGATCAAAGCATCTAATTGATGCCGTTTAGCAAGTAGAGCAGATAAATGGGCATGTAACGTATCGCTAGCATTAAAGTCGTCACTGAAAATTGCACATTTGATTTCATCCAATGGTAACCCCAATTCACGATAAAATAGAATGTGTTGCAGGCGGTCTACCTCTTCCTGGCCATAGATTCGGTAGCCATTTGAACTTGATCTTCTAGGTGACAGCAAGCCAATGTCATCATAGTGCCTTAGGGTACGCGTACTAATGCCTGCTAATTTTGCTAATTTATTAATGGTGTATTCCATCTTACTCTACCTCCCGTTATATAGAGTAAACCATCACGTAGCGAGAAGGTCAAGCGGGTGGAAAGAATTTTTTGAAATATCTTGTATGGAGGAGGCTTTTCCCTATAAGGGGTTATATATGAGAAAAGTAGGGAAGATTTTCCCTATGAAAGGCTACATACAGATAAAGTAGGGAACTTTTTCCCTATAAAGAGCCATATACGAAAAAAGTAGGAAAATGCTGCATTAAAAAAGCGCTGGAGCACTTTTGGTAAGCCGATTTTCATCAAAACCTCCCATATAGGGACTTTTCGATGACTTTTTTCATCGGTTTTGTCTCTATAGAGATTTTTTGGTGAAGATATTCATCGATTAAGCATTATTACGATCAATTCGATGAAAATCAAACTTCAAGTTAAATTGTTCGACAAAGTATGCGTTCCCAAAGAAGTGGGCCTGTGTTGAATTGATCTCAGCACCACGGATGTTACTCTGAAGAACCACGTAAGCTCTATTTTGATTGAGAACGACCGATGGCGACTCTTCAAAAATCAGTTCTTGAATTTCAAAGTAGTAAATCAAGCGTTGTTCTTCATCACTAGAAGCTCTCGCAGCTTCCAATAAGGCATCTACCTGCGGATTACTGAATCCTTTGCAACTAGGAGAAAGCACAAATTAACCTTTAATCCCCGACCTAGCGACACCATTTACGATGTATTTTTGCAAAAGTACGAACAACAAGATCATCGGGATAACCGTCATCACACTTGCGGCCATTACCAATTCCAAGTGGGCACCCGATTCGTTTCTAAACATGGCAAGTCCAATTGGTAGTGTGCGAGTTTCAGATGTTAAGGTCACTAGCATCGGCCAGGCAAAAGCGTTCCAACTATTTAAAGCTGACAGAATCGCCACCGTAATGATCGCCGGTTTTGCGTTGGGAATCACGACGTGCCACAAATATTTAAAACCTGAACATCCATCGACTTTGGCAGCATGAGATAGTTGTTTTGGGATACTCATAAAAAATTGCCTGAGCAAAAAGATGGAAAGAACGCTAGCTAACCACGGAATATAAATAGCATGCAAGGTATCAATCAGTTCTAAATTTGCCATGGTAACAAAGTTAGGAATGAGCAATACCTCACTTGGCACCATCATCGTTCCTAACAGAATAGCAAATATCACGTTCTTTCCCCAAAATTTCAGATTGGCAAAGGCGTAGGCAGCTAGAATGGCTGTGATAACATCACCAATCGTACTAATTACCGTGACAATGACGCTATTGATAAAAAAGCGAGCAAAAGGAGCAAACGCCATCATCCTTCTGAAATTTTCCCACTGAAGAGCCTGAGGAAGTAAAACCCGCGGATGTTGTGCAGTAATCTCTGATGTCGTCATGAGCGATGCACTTAACATCCACAAGAAAGGAAAGAGCATGATAAAAGCACCTATCGCTAATAACATGTAAATCACTTTTTTTGACATGACGCCCTTACTCCTTCCTTTTCTAATAATGAACCACTTTTTTACCTACGTACAGCTGGATCATGGTGAAAATAAAGATCACCACAAACAAGACAACTGTTGCCGCTGAAGCCAGCCCTAACTGACGATTATGGAATGCTTGCCAAATGTAAAAGACCATCGTTAACGCACTATTAGCCGGTCCTGGCTCCCCTTGAAACAGCGAAAACACTTCGGTAAATATGCGAAAGGCCTGAATCACAGAAACGATCGTGATAAAAAGCAACGTTGGAGACAAGGCTGGGAGAGTCACGGTTTTAAACCTGTTCCAGCCTCGCGCACCATCAACTTTGGCGGCAAGGTATAGACCTTCATCCACCCTTTGCAATCCTGCAAGGAAAACCACAATACAAAAACCCAACCCCCGCCAAATACTCATAATCATGAGAGAGATCATGGCATATTCAGGACGAGTTAACCAGGGGATTGGCCCAAAACCGAAAAGTCCAATCGCACTATTTAAGATGCCGTGATTGGTATGAAAAATAAATTGCCAAACCATGGAAAGAGCAACGAGAGAGGTCACAGAAGGCAAGAAGTAGATCGATCTGAAAAATCTTTGAAGTTTTATGTTGCTGTTTAACATAAGGGCAACGCCTAAAGAAATTAGAATCTGGAGTGGAACGACCACAAATACAAAGCGAGCAGTATTACTAATTGCTGTCCAAAAGTGCTGATCTTCCCATAATCTAACGAAATTATCAGCGCCATATCCATAGACTTCCCGCTGAATAAAGCTATAATCAGTCCAAAATGCCATTTCAAAGGAGCGGAAGATGGGAATAATGTTGAATGTCACGATAATCAACAGGGCTGGCAACAAATACAAATAAGCTTTAACGGATGACCTTAAAGTTGGTTTCGCATTCATATTGAACCTCCTCCCTATCAAGTCTCATCCCCGTTTCCAAATCAAAGAAATGAAGGTTCCCCTTTTCAACACCGAAATATACAATATCGCCAAGTTTCACTTCTGAATTTACATCAATTAAAGCTCGAATGATATTGCCTTCAACACTTACTTTAATTAAAGTGTCTCGTCCAGTCGTTTCCAAACGAATGACCTCTCCTGAGTTCATACCCACTTCCGGCGTTGTTAAAAACAAATGTTCTGGACGGATACCTATTTTATATCCATCCCTCATAAACGTATTAATCGGTGGACTACCAATAAACGTTGCAACAAATTCATTAACCGGCTTTTTGTACAGGGTTTGTGGTTCGTCGACTTGCTGGATAACACCATCGTTCATAATGATGATTTTATCGGAGATACTCATGGCTTCTTCTTGATCATGGGTCACAAAAATAGTGGTGATGTTAATCTCCGATTGAATACGGCGGATTTCTTCCCGCATCTCCAAACGAAGCCGGGCATCTAAGTTTGACAAAGGTTCATCCAGTAAAAGGACTCTAGGTTTTTTAACCAATGCCCGAGCAATGGCAACCCGTTGTTGTTGACCTCCTGAAAGCTGATGAGGTTTACGATTTAGCAAGTGTTCGATCTCGACAAGCTTTGCCATCTCAATGGCTCGCTCTTTTGCTTCCTTAGCAGGGACTTTTTGCATTTTTAAGGGGAACATAATGTTTTTTAACACGGTTAAATGAGGATACAAAGCATAGTTCTGGAAAACCATGCCGATCCCGCGATCCTCAGCAGGGATGTCCGTCATATCTTGATCGTCAAAAAGAATTTTTCCAGAAGTCGGCTCATATAACCCAGCAATAAGCATTAAGGTTGTGCTTTTCCCACAGCCGCTTGGTCCCAGGAGCGTGACTAACTCACCATCGTCTACGGTTACATTTAGATCATCGATGACCGATTTCCCATCAAAGGTCATCATCAGGTTCTTCAAATGAATATCCATGGAACTAGCACCTCCTTTAATCTTGAGCGATCACTTCATTGATGCGATCTTGCGCGCGATTCAGCGCCACTTCAATCTCATATAAACCAAGTCTAATGCTATCTAATTCTTCAACTAAAACTCGCCAAGCCTCGCTAGCACCGTCTATACGGGCAGTTATAAAGCCTGAATCAAGTTGAAGAGCACCGGCAGCGGCATGTGGATTTTCGTGGGTAAAGTTTTCCCAGATAGTATGAGTATGCGCCGAATAACGGACCGGTATGAATCCAGCATCAACAGCGAATTGTGCATTTTCTTCCGGGCGAAGGGCAAAAGCCATAAATTCCCACACAGCTTGTTGCTCTGCGTCTGTCATCCCGTTATCAAACATCACCAAGTCATTGCCATGAAATCGTGAGGCAACAACACCATCCAATGTAGGAAGGACAGCCGTTGTCCATTGAAAATCGCCACCAACTGCGGCGGTTACGTGAGGGAAGCTGGAAGAAGTCCCAATGTACATCCCCAACCCACCATTACCGAAGACGCCAGATAGGAAATTGTCCTCACCAGCAAAGCGGATGTAGTCGTTTTCGTATAGATCCATAATGAAGCTTGCAGCTTCAATGCCGCCTTCATCTGCAAATACGGCAGTTGCATTACTTTCATCAATATAGGCACCGCCGTGCTGGATGGTCAAAGCAACAAATTCAGCTGCCCAACTGTTTTCAAAGCCCATTCCAAACCGATGGGTCTCTGGATCTCTTAAAACGTGAGCGATGTAGACAACTTCCTCCCACGTCGTAGGAATTTCTAGATCATATGTAGCCAATAAGTCTAAGTTTATATAAAGTACACGGGTTGATTTAGCAAATGGGACGGAATAGAATTCATCGTTCCAAACAATGCCATTGCGAAATACTTCCACAATGTCGTTCACGTCAGCCTCAGGTAGTTCAGCAAAAAAAGGTGTTAGTGGGATGAGAATCCCATCGTTAACATAGTTGGTGATGTGATCCGTTGTTTGTTGACCAATGTGTGGCAAAGTTCCAGCTAAAGCCGAAGATGCAATCAACGTATTTAAATCGGTATAGCTCCCTTGAAAGGAGTGGTTAATTCGGATATGGGGATGCTCATCATGAAATCTTTCAATGAAAGCCTCCATGGCCTCTTCATGAGGACCTGCCATGGCATGCCAAAAATCTAACTCAATGATTTCCGGATTTGAATCTACGTTGTTTCCATTGGTACAAGCTCCTAAAATAACGAGAGTTGTTAAGGCTGTTAAGAATAACTTTTTTTTCATTTTGAGTACGCTCCTATTCATCTTTAAAATTCAAGACATGAAAAAACCTGTTCAATTAATCGAACAGGGCAAAAGTCTATGAAAGTCACATACCTTTTCACGCAGAAAATTCACATAAAAGGTCACATTTCATCTTCTTTCATCCAGACTATACTGTCGGTTTTGGAATTTCACCAAATCAGCCTCTCGGCTCGTGGACTATAACCACCGGTCGGGAATTTCACCCTGCCCTGAAGATATTTTTATTAAGTTATGTGCAAAGTATACCTGATTTGGGTAGGGCTGTCAATAAATGGCAGGCTTGATACCAAAAGTTCAATTCACCAAATAAAAAGCACATCCAGGCTTTTTACATCATACTCCTCAATTAAACTAGTACCTATTATGGAAATTCTTTCTTCTAGTTTATGGTGTCGCCACCATAAATTCCATCTCACCAGTGAATCGCACTTCCTCACAGGTTGCTGGAACAATAAAGTGATCCCCTTTGCCAATCTTTGTTCCCTCAACTTCCCCCATTCCGTTGATAATACTTACCAAAGCATAGTCCTTTTCTTGATTCAGTGTGAAGTCACCTTTGATCTCACATTTCTTCACAGAGAAAAACGCGTTATCCACATACGTTCTTGTACAGGCAGTCTCAGATGTAAAAGACTTTCCATCAAATATCACATCTTCATGGGGAACCGTCATCACATCTAATGATTTCTCAATGTGCAGATCACGTTTGTTACCTGCATCGTCTAAGCGTTCGTAATCATACAAACGATAAGTTGTATCTGACGATTGTTGTACTTCCAAAATCAAGGTGTTTTTACAAATTCCATGAATGGTACCAGCAGGAATGTAGAAGAAGTCTCCCGGTTTAATCTTGATGCGACGTAAAAATTGATCCCAGTTCCCAGCTTCAATCATCGTGGCGGCTTCTTCTTTTGAAGTTGCGTTGTGTCCAATCACAATTTCAGCATCATCGGCACAATCTAGTACGTACCAACATTCTGTTTTCCCTAGTTCACCACTTTCAAACTGATGGGCGTAGGCATCATCAGGGTGAACTTGTACCGACAAGTCAGCACTGGCGTCTAAGATTTTGACCAATAATGGAAACTGCTCCTCAGTTGGATTGCCAAATAAGTGAGGAGCCTCTTTCCATAGTTCACTTAATCTCTTTCCTTCGTATTGACCGTTTTGAACTAAGCAATCACCGTTTTGATGGGCAGAAATTCCCCAACATTCACCAATGTTTCCTTCAGGAATTTCATAACCAAAAATGTCTCTAAGGGCTTGGCCACCCCAAATTCGCTCTTTAAAAATAGGCTCTAAAAATAAAATGTTTTCCTGTTTCATGTGGATCCTTCCTTTACTCTTGATCTGCTGGGAAAATAATCTCTGCTTGGTAACGCAAGTCAGTTATAATGCTATGAACCTCTTTTGCTAGGTCAAGTAATCGATTGTATTCTTTTTGTGCCCCTTCTTCTTGACGGTTTGAATAGAGTCTCGCAAAGACTTCTGCTTGAGGGGTCATATTAGTCGCAGGTTTTGCTAAAATCAGTTCTTTCTTTGCTCCACCGTGACCATTAATCCAGATGTTGTCAATGTCTTCCATACTATTTGCATGGAGCGTTCCTTTGGAGCCGTAAATTTCAACCAATGAGCTAGCATCTGCAATTTTACCAGTTTGCATGGTTAAGTCAAAGGTGTCGTAGCGGAAAAGTATCGTACCAATTCCATCCACACCTGTTGTTATTTTTTGGCAAAAATACTTGTGACTGGAAGGCTTACCAAATAGCTCTAGTGCTGCATAAATCAAGTAAATGCCTAAGTCCATTAATGCCCCACCTGAATAGTCCAGGGAGAAGATGTTAGGTTTTTCTCCTGCTAAAACTTGGTCGTAACGAGAAGAGTATTTCATATAGGCAAGACGACCACCAATGACCTCACCAATGTTGCGAAGGTTCTCTTTTAATATTCTGAAGTTTTCTTCGTAAACATGACGGGCTGCTTCAAAAATAAGGGCATCGTATTTTTTGGACAATGCGACGATCTCATTGAATTCTTTTACATTAGAAAAGGCTGGCTTTTCAACGATGATGCTGATTCCTTTTTTAACGAGTTTCTTTGCTTGTTGAAAGTGCAAGGAGTTAGGGGAGGCGATGTAGACCATTTCTAAATCAGAAAGGTTCACAAAAGCATCAAAGTCCGTTGCAATTAATGGTGAGAACTTTCCTTCACAAAAGGTTGTTGCCGTTTGTTCAGTTCTTGAATACAGGGCAAAAAATTCATATTCTCCTATTTTTAGGGCTGAATCTAAGAAGCTTTTAGATATCCAGTTGGTTCCGACGATACTAAGTTTTATCACATTAATCACCTGATGTTTCTAGTTTGTCCATAATGGCTCGCAAATTGTTTAAGCTAATCTCAATACTATTAAACATGCCGATTTTCGAGCTATCTTGTTCGATGCAGTAATGTTCCACACCGTTTTCTTCCCCCCATTTAATGATTGTTTCGAAGTCCACATCACCTGTACCAAGCTCCACTAGGTTGTTTTCTAAATCGTTGAGATCAATGCTAGTATCAATGTCTTTCATGTGGATCAGTGGCGTTCTACCAGAATACCTTTTGATGAATTCCACTGGATCTTTCCCGGCTACGGTAATCCAGTAGGTGTCTGGCTCAGCATGAATCGAGATCCCATTTACCGGGTCGGTGATGTAGTCCATCACATACCTACCATCGACCTGGTTATTAAAATCGTATTCCGGATTGTGAAGCCCCACACGGAAGCCGAGGTCACTTAGCTTTCTAGCTGCGTTGATCAACGCTTCTTTTGTCTTCCGATAGCCGGCTTCGTTTTGGTCGACATCGTCAATGTATTTGTCGTAAATGGTCTTGCAGCCAAAGAGGTAAGCCTCTTCAACGATGCCGTCAAGGTCATTAAAGAAACGATCGTGTTTAATGTGTAGGCCAATCACATTCATGTCGTATTTTTTTAGAATTCGAGCCACTTCTTGTGGATCGTTGCCACGCATTCCATCTAGCTGGAGGTTGTTAACCCCCATCTCTTTTAATCTTTTAATGGTTTCTTCGCAGTCCTCGGCGAATTCTTCTCTTAATGAGTACAGTTGAATCGCGATTTTATCCTTCATGAGCGACGCCTCCTTTTAGCCAATTGATTTCCTGCTCAGTCAGTTCGATTTGTGCCCCAGCGTACGAAGACAGCAGTTCTGATAGATTGCTTGGACCGATAACCGCACCTGTGCTGAAACGTTGGTTGACCACGTAAGCTAAAGCAATTTGAATAGTAGAAACGCCTTTCTGAGCAGCCATCTCTTTGGCGCGGTCAAAGCGTCCCCAATTTTCATCGGAATAGAAAACGTCCACCATGTTCTGATCTTCTAGATAGTCGGGAGTGAAACGGCCTGTAAAGAAGCCTCCTGCTTGAGCCGACCAGGCAATCAATGGCACATCGTTTTCCAAGCACCATGCCTGCATAGCGTCATCGGCTGTCACCGTATCTGGCCATATTTCCTTTAAAGGCTTCGCTAAACTTAGATGGGGACTAATAAAGGTAAACTCCGTTAATCCATGTTCACGTGCATAGGCATTGGCTTCCTCAATTCGGGTAATCGTCCAGTTAGAAGCTCCAATCGCATATACTTTTCCAGCTTCGACAAGCTGATGGAGCATCTCCATCAGCGGGCCTACTGGCTGACTTAGATCGTCACGATGAAGTGCTAATAGATCAACGTAGTCCGTACCGAGTAGTCCTAGGCTTTCTTCCAAATCCGATAAAATGTATTCTGGCTTTACCCGTGGGGTATCTGGGGCTTCTCTTACCGGATGACAACACTTTGTCAAAATCACCACCTGATCTCGGTTGTTGCGCTCATCCATCCAAGCACCAAGGGCTTTTTCGCTGTGGCGATAATGCCTTGCCGTATCAAAGGTCGTTCCCCCTACCTCTATAAATTGATCTAAAATCACGCCCGCTTCTTCTAGGTTTTCTACCTTCAAAAAGTCACCTGACCCCATTAAAATCCGAGATACGTTAATGTTGATTGTTTCTTTGTTTTTCTTTCCCTTTACATCAATGTATTTCATCGCTACGATTCCTACTTTCTTTTTCCGACTTTCAATCTCGCTACTTTGTTAGATAAATGAGCTCTTCTTTTTCTGCAATCACATCGTTCGTGGTGGCTGTGACCGTTTCGTATTCCGCAGAATTGGTCACAACTATTGGCGTTACAAGCTGATACCCTGCTGCTAAAATGGCTTCTTTATCAAAGGTCACCAATAAATCACCAACTTCGACACGATCACCTACTTTTACGTGAGCAGTAAAATGCTCACCTTTGAGCTCAACCGTATCTAATCCAATGTGTACAATAAGACTTGCTCCCACATCACTTTTTAAGCCAATGGCATGCTTTGTTGGAAAGACAATTTCTATTTCCCCTGCAACCGGTGAAACCACTTGTCCAACCTCTGGAAGAATAGCAACCCCTTTTCCCATCATTTCACCAGCAAAAACAGGATCTTCTACATCTTTTAAGGACACAATAGTCCCTGCTGTTGGACTATAAATCACGCTCTGGTTCGACCCTTGTCCTTTTAACATCTTTTTTAAAAAGCTCATGCCACCACTCCTTTACATCCTATCAAAGAAAGGCGAGATACGTTATGCTCTCACCTTTCTAGTGTCCCTATCATGCTCATCTAAAACTTATTCACTCATTAAGTTTCACTATGAGTAGCATAAAGAAAGGCTAGGCAAGCAATGCTTGCAAGCCTTTCTATTATAAACGATATCTAGTCTAATAGCCACCTAAAGCATCGCGAACGTCTACCGCAATACTAGCCACATGTGCACCGTAAATGATTTGGATCCCATTATTAACACGGACAACACCCATTGCTTGTAGCTCATTTTTCCAAAGGTTATCGTCGGCAACTTTCTCAGCATCTTTGACCACAACACGTAAACGTGAGATGCAGTTATCCACATCTTCAATGTTCTCACGTCCACCTAGTGCTGCAATAATCCCTTCAGCTAAACCATTGTCATCTTTTGCTTTTTTCTTTTCGACTTTTTCGTTGTAGTCTGCTTTTGAATAAAGCTTAACTTCTTCTGTATCTTCTTCTCGACCTGGCGTCATAATTGAGAACTTCTTAATTAAGAAGGTGTACAAGAAGTACGAAGCGATCGCGTATGCTGGAATTAAGATAAGTAATGGCGTCATATGTAGGGTGTCTGGACGTAGGAAAAATGGAATCCAGTCCTTTAAGTTACCCTCAAACACCGAAACACGCATAATCTCAGATAGTACAATTCCTGATGCTGCAATCGGAACATAAGTTGCGAAGTAAAGCGCTGGTGCGATAAAGATAAAGGTAAATAAGATCGGCTCAGTAATACCAAATAACGTGGTTGACATAATGGCAGGAATCAGTAATCCAGCCACTTTCTTTCTGTTTTCCGGACGTGCTGTGCGATACATAGCAAAGGCAATACCAGGATAAATACCCCAGTTGATAACCGCTGCACCAGAGAAGGAACGAACAAGAATCGGCTCAGCAACTGCCGCGCCTAATTGAGCCAACTGAATCGCTGAAGTACCGTGGTGCATAACACCATCGATCATCATGCTTCCACCGATTTCTGTCCAGTTAATTGGCGTTAAAATAAGTGGGTGCATTCCAAATGGAACAAGTGACTCACGGATAATACCATAAACAAATGTCCCGAAAAGACCACTAGCCTGAACAAAATGCGCAGCTCCATTAAACAGTCCACCAATAAATGGCCAGGTCACAGAGAAGAACATTCCCATGGCTCCACCGGCTAGTAATGACAAGATTGGAATACTACGGGTTCCAGAGAAGAACGATAAGGCGACTGGCAACTTTACACGATAGAACTTGTTATGGATAAATGAAATAAGTAGACCTAGAGCAATACCACCGAAAACACCAGTTCGATAAGTAAAGAAGCCTAGGTTAGTTGTAAATAATGAGTTCATTGTATTGGCTTCACCAATGGTATATCCACGCTCTAATAGGGCTTCTACCGTTGTTGTAAGTGCCGTGTGTCCTTGAGCAGCAAAGATCGTTTGCATGGCTGCTTGCATAGCTAAGAAGGCAATAACTGCCGAGAATGCTGCCCATCCCTTTTCACTTTTAGCAAGAGAGAAAGCAACACCTACTGCATATAGAATTGGCAGGTTTCCAAAGATCGCCCCACCTAGTGCTGACATAACGGCAAAGATCTGATAAGCAAACCCACCTTCGTAATTTGCCCAGTTAATGCCAAGTGCTTCAACCGTCATTTCACTGGTCATCGCACCCCCAAGTCCTAAAAGTAATCCACCGAGGGCAACTAAAGAAATAGGCACTAACATCGATTTTCCAAACTGTTGTAACTTTTCTTTCATTTCTTATCTCTCCTTATGCAATACCTTTTATCCCCTCCCCCGACTTTGGTGCAACAATGTGATATGGTCTTACTCTTCCGAATCCACTACCACGATGTTTTTGTATTTTTTCTTGTTCTTAGGGAAGTCGTTAACAATGATTTGATCAAATTGGTCGGCATAGCCAAACCTACAAATCGCCGTAATGGAAAACTTCGAATCGTCAACCAATAAATAAGACTGACGGCTACGCTTCATAACCGTCTGTTTCAATGCGCCACATTCAAACTCACTGGTGTAAACCTCGCCTAATTCCAAATCAAGCCCATTGGCACCGATGAAGACTTTATCAAATCTAAACTCTTTTAGTTGCTCTAATGTGCTAGGACTCATTGTGATCTCATGCTTTTTACTATAGCGACCACCAAGTAGGTAAACTTCTGCTTCACATTGCTTCAGGCCGGGAAGTAGGAAGTAACTGTTAGTTACAATCTTAATTTTCTTATCTTGAATGTAGGGTATTAAGTAGGTTGGTGTTGTGCCTGAACCAATAAAGATTAAATCACCATCTTTAATTCGCTTGGCTGCTTCCTGGCAAATTTTCTTCTTTGCCTCTTCGTTCTCTCCCACTTTTTCAAACACTGGCGCTTCGGTTAAATCGCTCATGGTTTCAGCAAACTTTTTTTGAACGACACCACCACGCTCTCGCTTTATTTTTCCTTCCTCTTCAAGAATTTTTAAATCACGCTGAATGGTTGATTTTGACGCATGCAATTCTTGGCAAAGTTCACTAATCTTAATAAACGGTTGTAGTTGCAATCTGTTCAATATGCGTAGTTGTCTTTCTTTTGCTAACATCCGTCGACCTCTTTTAACTTTGTGGCTGCCAGTTCATCCACATATAGGTGAATCGCCTGATGTTTTCGAATCAGTGTAACTGGAAAGTCTTCGCTTTCTATGCCGTTGACTGTCTGATGAACAATCTCTTTTTTGTGGGCACCAACTGCCATAACAAGTATCCTTTCAACAGCTAGCAAATCACCAATTCCAAGAGTAATTCCATGGGTTAAGTCATATGTTTGATTGAAGTATTTTTGACCCACTTCCTTGCTTGTGTCGCTTAGTTCAACAACCCTGATTCCATCTGTATTTTTAGAACCTGGCTCATTGAAACCGATGTGCCCATTCATCCCTACCCCTAACAACACAAGGTCTATTCCACCATTTTGTTCAATAAAAACTTGTGCTTTTTGGCATTCCTCTTCAAGGTTCTTGTTTAAACCGTTAAAGAAGTGAGCCCTTTCCCCTAAAGTAATCCCCATTGGATTCAAGAAATGAGTTGAAAGGTCGTATTTGCAACTCCCCTCATCCTCGATACCAAGACCAACCCATTCATCTAATGAGATGAATTTAAATCGATCAGTAGGGAACTTGTTTGAGCCCGCATCTGAGATGAGTTGTTTAAAGACAGGCAACGGTGTATGACCACCACACAAACAGATCAGAGCATCTGGCTTTTTTGATATAAGCTGACCGATCTCAGTGGCAACTAAGCGCGCAACGTCCTCTTGATCTTTTCCCACCGTGTACTCCATAAATCACAAGCACCTCCTTCTACTTTCGCCCTTGATGATGAGCGTTTTCATTTTCATATCAATTATTAGAATATCATAAACTGAAATCGATTGCAACCCCTTTTGACTCATTTTGGTTCGTTTTGACCCAAAATATTTTTGAACGTCACAAAAAGGGAGCTGTCTCGCTAAGGTTAAACTAGTGAGACAGCTCCTTCAAGCTATTTTAATTCAAAAAGGACAAAGAATCATCCTTTTAGTCGTAAACTTTTGCCCTCAAAAGACAAGGGTTAGCCAATTTTTATAGAATCTGTTGCTTTTTTACATGAGATTAAGATTAGAAAGGACAAGTATCAGCTGCTTTATTGCAATTCTTTGTCCCTCAAAAGACAAATATCATCTAAAAATGCACGAATTCTTTGCTTTTCTCCAAAGTTAGATCGAACTTGATCCCTGGTTAAACCTTTCTCTACAAGACAGCCTTTTAATCGTACAACGTTCGGCTTAATAATTCGTCTTGAACGTCTTTATCTAGGTTAACAAATATCGCACTGAATCCACTAACCCGGACAATTAGATCTGGATAATTCTCAGGGTGTTTCTGTGCATCTTCTAAAACCCCATTGTCCACAATGGTCACCATTAATTGGCAACCACCTTTTTTAAAATACGTATCAAATAAGGCCCTGATCTGAGCTCGGTTGCGGTTAAATAATCGTGGTGTAAATTTAATGTTCTGAACAGAACCACCGTGATATTTAGCTTTGAAAGTAGATAGGGAATTCAAAGCCGCCGTTGGCCCATTCCTTGCTGCACCACCTTGAGGGTTGTTAGCTGGGTTCATAAATACACCTGCATGACGACCATCCAATGAAGCCGATGTGCGTCGTCCCCACTCGGTATTAGCCTGATTGTTAGAAATAACAATCAAATAATAAGCCATGCCTTTTTTAATGCCGCGCTCACGAATTCCTTTGGCAACAAACTCGTAAAAATCATTAGCAAATTCATCACATTCCGTCATATCATTGCCATATTTATCCTGCTCCCATAAGCGTTCTTGAATTTCCTCATATCCTTTGAAATCTGCTAAAGCTGCAACCTGAAGCTCTTTTAATGTGTATACTTTTTCATCGTAAACCAATTTTTTAATGGCGTATAATGCATCGCTTGTATTAATGTTTCCATAGGTTTCATTGGTTCCACCTAAATAACGTACACCACCGTCGAGTAAAGCTTTTCCTCTTGAAATACAATCGTCCATTAAGATGCTCGTAAAGAGAAAGGAGACTTCCTGATTCATTAAACCATAGCTGTAGTGTTGAGCTTCTACTGATAAATCAAAATAGTAGTCCAGTAGTTCTTTGTAGTTGGTATATAGATCTTCAAAGGTCGTGAATTCATTGAGTTCTTTGATGGCAACTGGGCCTGATTTTTTAATGCCATCCATTGGATCAACACCGCTATTTAAAGTGATGTTGAGGAGTTTTAACAAGTTTAACAACGTATTAGGCGTTCCCACACTTTGCCCTTGAATCACAAACTCCCCACAACCAAAGGGGACGTATTGCTCAGCCGTTTCTCGGTTAACCCTCATACCATACATCACCGCTGGAACGTTTACTTCATCGTTATAAAGGGTTGGGTAAGTCGCCCCAGAACCAATGCAGTCATAGGCCAAACTCAAGATTTCCTCTGGGGTATCCTTTGTTATCCGTAAGGTAAACTGCGGTTCGACGTACTTACAATGCTCCGTTACTTTAATGGCAATCTTTGTAAACACATCGGCTGCTTCTGGATTTTTCCGTCCATAACCCCCGACGATGATTCGTCCGTTAACCGTTGTTCGACGGTTCTCAATCAAAGTCCACAGAGACTTTAAATAAGAAAAGGCATCGGCTTCTGTAATGAGTCCTTCGTCTAAATCCTTTTTTAAATAAGGCCCTAAGTAGTCATCTAAACGACCGTAGTTAATGCACCCTGCTAATAATGCGTAAAGCCATACCATCTGCAAAGCTTGATGAAAGGTTTTTGGTGTATCGTGACGAATGACAGCTAAATCAGCGTCCATCATTTGTAGCTGGCTTAATCGTTCACCGGTCGCCTCTTTTGTGGCATCACGCACTAACAGTCGCTGGTGGTCAATGACTTCCTGGTAAAGGTTCAAGGTCTCCACCGCCACTCGCAAAAATTCATTTTCACTAAAATTTTCTTGTTGTTTTGTGATTAACCCTTTTAATCCGTCGATGCCATGATCTAGTAGTTTGGGATAGTCCAACATCATACCACTGAGACGAGCCGTCGCCATTAGAGGATAGTCACAATCTATGAAACGTCCAATGGTGTCCTCGGTTAGCACATCTTTGCAGTATAGCGCCTTAACGTCGTGGCTTTCCCAATACGTATAAAGTTCATTAATTCTGCTTTTTTCATCGTCACTAAGGTCTTCATCTTTTAACTTCAGCAATTTATCAAACACACAATAATGTCCAACCCCACCTACTGAGGTCACACTACCAAAACCAATCGGCAAAAAATCAAGACGCCCAGCAATTAGATCTCCCTCTTCGATGCTACGAAATAGGGCAGGGTAAATGACCCTCAAACAATTGAGCTCCCTTTGTTCTTTCGATAAACCAGTCGACTCACGATGAACTTTCGTGTACTCTTCCATGATTTTTAATTGCTCACGCGGTCCTTTCTCACTTGGAATCTTAATGCTCACTTCCACATTTTGTGCACCAGCAACGCTCGTTGTTTTCATTTTCTCACCACTCTTATGTTGTTTCTTATTATACACGATGCCATAGCTGTTTACAATACGAGTTGTCTCATTTTAAATCAAAACAAGTCATTTTAGATCATTGCGATTGTTTTTTACAGCCATCTCCTCTATAATTAAAGACAGCGAGGTGATCAGACATGGACAAAACAAAAGGTTGCATTTTTAACATTCAGCGCTTCAGTCTACACGATGGTCCTGGAATTAGAACATCTATTTTCTTTAAGGGTTGTCCACTAAGATGTAGTTGGTGTTCCAACCCAGAGTCACAAAACAGTGCACCAGAGCCAATTTGGGATAACGTGAAAAAGAAAGAAGTAGCAACAGGTGAGTACATCACAACCGAAGAGCTCATGACAATTATTAGAAAAGATATGGACTATTATGCTAAATCACAGGGTGGCATCACCGTTACAGGTGGCGAACCTTTAGTTCAAAACGAGTTTGTCATCCAGCTATTACAACAATGCCAAAAAGAAAACATCCATACCGCTTGTGAAACATCGGGATATTCCTCAGAGCAAGCATTTCAACAGCTAATTAACAACGTTGATTTATTAATTATGGATTTGAAACACCACGACACAGAAAAACACCAGGCCGAAACCGGTGTACCACTAAAGCCTATTCTAGAAAATTTACAACTTGCCGTAAAATCTAAAAAAGAGCTTTTAGTCCGAATTCCAATTATTCCTGGTTTCAATAGTACATCAGAAGATGCTCATGCATTCGCTAATCTGCTGAAAAAGTATGACATCTCGGCAATCGAGCTTCTCCCTTTCCATCAATTTGGGAAAAATAAGTACCGCTCCTTAAACCGTCCCTACGCATTTGAAGATGCCAAGCAATTGGATGCTGGAGATCTGATTTTTTACCAAGAGATCATTAAAAGTTATGGCATCGATTGTCTTTTAGATTAGAGAAAGTTGTATCAAAACATCCATTTGACCTTTGAGTCTCACGATTTGCAAAATGACCTTTTCGTGATACCTATTGCAAATAGAATACTTAAAAATAGCACTCCATATATCAGAATTTGGTCATTTTCATAAAATTCCGATCCACAATGGAGTGGTTTAACTTCAAATGATCAGCAAAGTGCCTATTTTGGAGAGATGCTGATCTTCTGAGAAGAGATAATTCATTTTCAAAAAAGAATTTGCATCTTCATCGTCGTTTTTGAATGGTCACTTCTTCCAAGCTCTGACATATGATAATTGATAGCGACAACATTGTTTTCAGTTGAAAGGAGTCATCTATCATGGTTGAAACATTAACCCTACAAGAGCTTGCGAAATTAGAATCCTCTGATTTTTATCTCATTGACATTCGTACCACTCAAGAATTCGCTCAATATCACTTACCTAACGCCATTAACATCCCTTACGATCTACTTATGACCTATCACGATAACTATTTAAAAAAAGACCAAAACTATTACCTAGTTTGTGGTCATGGTAGTTTGAGCTATCGCGCTTGTGCTATTCTGCAATCTTATGGTTACAACGTTAAAAGCATTTCTGATGGTTATAACCTAAGGCATTACTGTCCTTAGTCGTAGTCTTCAGGAATACGATCATGTTCTACTAAGTCTACCCCTTTTTCTCGACGTTTGATCAGCATGTAAGTGACAACGGCCTCATCAAACTGTCTAATGTCTAGCCCAGTAATCTCAATAAAACGATCAATTTTATTCATCACTGTGTTACGATGCATGTACATAGCTTTTGCCACATTTGACACGTTGGAACTTTGCTCCAAGTAACATTTTACCACAGCAATCAAATCTGCTTCAGTATCAAAAAATGGTCTGAACCAATTGATAAATGTGTAATCATTGGAGCAAGAAAGGCTACTCAAAAGGATGTTTGAGAAAACATCTTTGTAAGTGAAAAGATCCTTTGCGATATCGTCATCATTATCCCATAAAAAAACTTTTTGTTCATCGAAATCCGAACTAAGATTATCATCATCAATAGCATAATCAATCGTTTTATAGAAAGACGTTTTTAAATTAAAATCTGCTTTAGCTGCAGCTAAAACTTGATCTAGGCTTTCCCGATCCTCTTTACTGGTCAAGAAATTCAGCACAACAGCGTAATGGGGATAAAACAATACACGAATCTTTTCTTGAAAACCATGTAGCAAGTCTTTAAAAGCACCTTGCATGTGATATTCTAGGTCTTCGTGGTCAAAGAAAATAAACTGCACCTTCTCACCGGTTGGTTGCAGATCTTTTGGTTCTATGCGGCTTTTCCCTTTTAAATAATTTTTCCACACCACGGTCTGCTCGTCGTCGAAATTTTCCTCGATTAACAAAGGTTGATAAAGGAGGTGAATCAAGTCTCGTTCAGTTTCTGTAATCTCCTTACTGATGCCAATCACTTCTTTTCTTTCATCTAGGTACCAGTAATAATCTTTGTAATTTTCTGAGGTGACCTCTCTTACGGAGCGATCCTCAAAAATCTCAGAGAAACTTTTACTTCTGTGTTCCACGTCACTTTTCCTCCATTCATTTGTATTGTAAACGTTAAAAATTTACTGATTTAATCTTATCACTTCTGATAGGTCTTTTCTACACTTTTAGACATTTTATTTGAACTGCACACGATGTTTTGACTCATCATGTGCAGTTTTTACATTGTCTAAAAGCGAAGTTGAGTTTATAATGAGTGCATTCAAAGGAGTGAAAAGATATGGCAGAGCTAACCTTAAAGAACATCTATAAAACGTACGATAACAATTCAACACCATCGGTAACTGACTTCAATTTAGAGATCAAGGACAAGGAGTTCATCGTCTTTGTAGGGCCATCTGGATGCGGGAAATCAACGACACTGCGAATGATTGCCGGTCTAGAAGAAATTTCAGAAGGTGAATTATACATTGACGGTGAATTAATGAACGATGTGGCACCAAAAGACCGTGACATCGCCATGGTATTCCAATCCTATGCCCTATACCCACACATGAACGTTTACGACAACATTGCATTCGGACTTAAGCTACGAAAAGTGCCAAAAGCTGAAATTGATCGAAAAGTACGAGATGCTGCAAAAATTTTAGGGCTTGAAGACTTTTTAAAACGGAAGCCGAAGGCTTTGTCAGGTGGTCAACGTCAACGAGTTGCCCTAGGGCGTGCCATCGTTCGCGATGCAAAAGTCTTTCTGATGGATGAGCCTTTATCTAATTTAGATGCTAAGCTACGTGTTTCCATGCGCTCTGAAATCATCAAGCTTCACAAACGTTTAGAAACAACAACCATTTACGTGACACACGACCAAACCGAGGCCATGACCATGGCATCACGAATCGTTGTCATGAAGGATGGGTTGATCGAACAAATTGGAACGCCTAAAGAAATCTACGACACGCCTGATTCGATTTTCGTTGGCGGCTTCACCGGTTCCCCAGCTATGAACTTTATTCGCGGGAAGGTTGAAGAGGGTTACTTCATCTCTTCAACCGGAAAGTTTAAAATTCCAGAAGGAAAATACAAAGGATTAATAGAAGCTGGTTACGACAACAAAGAAGTCATCTTCGGTATTCGTCCAGAAGACATCACCAACGACCCATTAGTAGCTGAAGTTTATACCGATGCTAAATACACAGCCACAGTAGAAGTTTCAGAGTTACTTGGACATGAATTAATTGTTTATACTTGGATCGGCGATACTCAGGTGGTGGCTAAACTAGATGCCCGCAATGAAATGACCGTTCACAATGAAGTCGAACTATACCTAGACATGAACAAGTGCCATTTCTTCGATGTTGAAACCGAAAAAGCCATTCGCTAGAATCGATCTAGTCAAATGGCAACGTGAAATTCTACTCTCAATTTTAGACGGTTGACTAAACTACCCTGTTTGCAATCGTTTCTCTTTGGCTAACATCAAGCATCCCATCGTCGCGGCATTATTCCCAAGAACTGGAGTGACAATGAACTCATTCAAATCAGGCAAGTCCACATACCCATTCATTAGCCTTTTCACCTCTGCTCGAATCATCGGAAAAAGATGAGCCTGATTCATTACCCCACCACCAAGGATCACCTTCTCAGGACTCACAATAAGGATGTAGTTCACAACGGCCTGTGCCAAGTAGAAAGCTTCAAACTTCCAGGCGACGTGCTCCTTATCTAGTTGATCTGCTGCAATATTAAAACGTTTCTCAATGGCTGGCCCTGCTGCTAAACCCTCTAAGCAGTCATTATGGAAGGGGCAACTCCCTTCAAAATCATCTTCCGGATGACGTCGCATCAAAATATGCCCCGTTTCAGGGTGAGAAAGTCCCGAAAGCAGCTTCCCATCAACGATGATGCCACCACCAATGCCAGTTCCCACGGTTAAGTAAAGGCAACTGTCTACGCCTTGAGCCGCTCCTAACCTCTGCTCACCAAAAGCGGCAGCATTAACATCGGTCGTCCAGGCAACAGGAATTTGGTACTGATCTTGCACAGCTTTCAAAAAATCAAAACGTTGCCAAGCAAGTTTCGGCGTTAACATGATGTAGCCATATGTTTTAGATTTAGGGTTCACATCGATGGGACCAAAGGATCCAATCCCAATCGATGCTAGATCGTATTGATCAAAAAATTTAAACACTTTTTCTAACGTTTCAGCAGGTGTTGTCGTTGGAAAACTGACTCGCTCAATAACATTAAAATCCCCATCACCAACGGCACAAACAAACTTAGTCCCTCCCGCTTCAATCGAACCGTAATAAGTCATCCTAAAAACCTCCAATTCCCTCATAAGGATAGCAAAAAACAAATTAAAATTTCGATTGCATTATATCGAAATAGTAACCCCTCGTCAATGAAAACCTTAAAATTTGAAGAAGGTAGGTCAAACCATGAGTTATGAAAAAATACCGATTAGTGTCCAAACCTTAATGGATCAAATCAAAGAAAAATGTGGCAACAAACATGCCAAATGGGGTCAAATTTTTGAATCCTGTTTTGCCAACACCTTACTAACTACTATCAAAAAACTTGAAGATGGCACAACCTATGTGTTAACAGGTGATATCCCAGCTATGTGGTTACGCGACTCCGTCGCTCAGGTTAGGCCATACCTTGTCTTAGCAAAAGAAGACCAGGATTTATCCGATATGATTGCCGGACTTACCCAGCGGCAATTCCAATTCATTGCCCTTGATCCATATGCCAATGCCTTTAATGAAACTGCTAACGGTGCCGGTCATCAAGACGATGAAACTGCCATGACCCCTCACACGTGGGAACGAAAATATGAAATTGATTCGCTTTGTTATCCCCTTCAACTATCTTATTTGTTATACAAAAACACAGGTCGAACCGACCACTTTAACGAATCTTTCCTAGTGGCAGTTGATCACGTTTTAGACCTTTGGACCACAGAACAACATCACGATGAGAAATCGTCTTACCGCTTTTTTCGACCAGACCACCCAGATACAAGTGAATACGACAACCTAAGGTGTGGACCAAGCGGTTATACCGGCATGACTTGGTCTGGATTCAGACCTTCCGATGATTCTTGCACATACGGTTACCTCGTACCATCCAATATGTTTGCTGTTGTTGTCCTCGATTATTTAAAAGAAATTTTCAGTGACCTCGTCAAAGACCCACAGCGTTTCGAAAGAGTAGCCAGATTACGAGACGAGATTCAAAAAGGTCTCGAAGACTTTGCTAAAATCCAAAACGATGCAAAAGAAACCGTCTATGCTTATGAGGTCAACGGACTAGGAAGCTCTCATATCATGGACGATGCCAATGTACCAAGTTTGTTATCAGCACCTTACCTTGGTTATTTAAAGGCAGAGGACGAAGTTTATCAAGCAACTCGTAAAACCATTCTTTCTAAAGAAAATCCCTTTTACTTCGAAGGAGAGTACGCCGCAGGAATTGGAAGTCCTCATACGCCAGACCAATACGTGTGGCCAATTGCATTAGCCATGGAAGGTTTAACGACAGATGACAAGTCAGAAAAAGAACACATCCTTAATTTACTAGTTGCCACCGATGCAGGGACGAACCTAATGCACGAAGGTTTTGACGTGAACGACCCAACCCAGTTTACCCGTGAATGGTTTTCCTGGGCAAACATGATGTTTTGTGAACTAGTGATGGACTTTTTTGATATTCGAGTTGAGAAGTAGAGTAAAACACCCTACTTCCTCAGCCAAAAACTTAACCCAAAATTCACACAAACTAAACAAATAAAAGATTGACTTCGTAAAAAACATGTGCTATTATTCAAAATGTAAACGATTAATTAAATCGGTTTAAACGCCGATTAAATCAATTAAATGGCAGGTGATTAATGCAAGGCACGTTACGATTACTTACAGTGAACAGTTGTTCTGAATAAATTTTTTGACTTTTTTTAAACCGGTTTAAAGTTTTGAATACTTGGAGGTTATGACATGTTAAAAAAATTGAAACTAATGGGTGTTTTTCTAGTATTACTTGTGGGAACAAGCGTATTAACTGCTTGTTCAGACGATGATAACGAAACAAACGGTGAAAGCAACGGAACAATTCGTATTTTATCCGGCGTTGTTGGTGGTCGTGACGATGAGGGTCAAGAACATTTTGTTCGTGCACTTGAAGAATATTTAGGGATGGAAGTAGAAATGGTACGCCCACCTGCTGATTTCGATCAAGTTCTATTAACTTCACTAGCCGCTGGCGAGCAATGGGACATTATCCAAATTAACACGCCAACCATGGACAACCTCGTTGATCAAGGTGCGTTAATGCAGTTAAACGACATCATTGACGAATCAACCATTCTATCAACTCACATCGACCCAGCAGAATGGGAGATGGTTGCTTATGACAATGGCAACATTTACGGTGTGTTCAGTACACAGCAAGGTGGACCATTACCAGTGCTTCGTCAAGACTGGTTAGACAACCTAGGACTTGAAGTTCCGACGACGTTGGACGAGTTTGAAGCAGTACTAAGAGCTTTCACCTTTGATGACCCAACAGGAACAGGTGCTGATACCTTCGGTTTAACGTTCGCCGGTGAGCCAATGTTTGATCTACAACCATTCTTCAGCTACGCTGGACTACGTGGTCGTTATACCATCGCTGAAGATGGAACACGTACCATTGAGTATGCAACAGAAGCTGCCATTCCAGTGCTAGAATGGTTGAACGGTCTTTACGAAGAAGGAATCTTAGATCCTAACTTCGTAACCAATGACACAGCGACCATGAGAGAAATGATGCTGACTGACCAAGTAGGGATGGTAACGGATTGGGACGCTTGGGTTGGTCTTTACAACAACACACGACGTAACGACGATCCAGATACGGACTTTGTTGCGAGAGGAATCGCTGGTGTTCCAGGTCCAAACGGTGTCATGGTACGACGTGGAGATCCAAACATCTGGGTTATCCCAAATAACGCTGCCAACCTTGAAGGAGCTATTGCTTTCTTAGAGTTCTGGCATACTTATGAAGGCAACATCTTAGGAACATTAGGTCCTGAAGGACATACTTGGAACATGGAAGATGGCGAGTACGTGTTAACGGAAGCAGGAATTGCTGCTGGTATGGATCATGGAGTGATTACACCAAATAACGTTAACTTCGTACACCCGATCGGATTAAACCCTGGTTTAGAAGAAGCACGTCAAATCGTTTTAGAAAACTACTGGCAAGTAGAGCATTCAGGTCCAGACTGGAACCGTGCGGAAGAAATCATCAACCTCTACATCTCCCAAGCAATCCGTGGCGAAATGTCTGCTGCAGATGCGATTGAGCAAATGCGAACTGAATTATTAGCAGCTGACCTAATCGACGAATAATCATTTGAAAAGTTATACGGTGGCATATCAGTCTTTGATATGCCACCATCATTATAAAATCAATTATAAGGAGGGTTCCTGGTGACAAGTCAAAGTAAACTAAAAGAAACACTCAAGATAATGAGAAGACATTATGCGTTATACTTGATGATCTTACCTGTCATCCTCTTCATGGCTATTTTCAGCTATTACCCACTATTTCGAGGATTCATCATGAGTCTTCATGAAACAAGGCTCCTTGGGAGCGATGAATTCGTCGGTCTTGCCAACTACATTGCCGTTTTACAAGATCCATTCTTTTGGCAAGCCATGCGAAACACATTAATTATTGGTGGTGGTATTTTAGCTCTTGGATTTGTCGCACCAATCGTTACTGCCATCGCCCTCAATGAAGTTAAAAATTTATTCTTCAAGAAGGTCACGCAAACGATCATTTACTTACCTCACCTATTTTCTTGGGTAATCATTGGTGGAATTTGGATCTTTATGCTTTCACCAAATGGTGGATTGGTCAACGAAGTGCTCTTATTTTTCGGTCGTGAAGAAGTTCATTTCTTTGCAAGCCTTCGTTATGCAAGAGGGATTATGGTTCTTTCTTCGGTTTGGCGGGACATGGGATACAACAGCATCATTTATCTAGCTGCCATTGCTGCTATTAGTCCTACGTTGTATGAAGCAGCAAAAATGGACGGTGCTAATAAATGGCAAGAAATCACTAAAGTTACCATTCCGCAGCTGTTTCCAACGATGCAAGTGGTTATTTTGTTAAACATGATGGGTATCCTAAGAATCTTCGACCAAATCTTTGTGATGAGAAACCCTGCTATTGCACGTGATGTTAACGTGCTAATGATTTACACCTTCGAAGAAGGGATTGTAAACCTTCAAATGGGAATTGCGACGGCGGCATCTTTCCTAGTCATTGCAGCAACTGTTTTCCTAGTCTTCTTATCTCGAAGAATAATTAAGTACGATGGGTCGTGATAATATGAGAAAAAAGAGATCTTTACATAAAACTTCTTTTGGTGAAAAAGCCTTTAAGCTGGGAATTTGTCTTTATCTGGGATTCTTGTTACTAACAATGATCGTCCCGTTCTGGAACACCTTTGTTATCTCGATTTCTTCTAATATTGCATCCATGGAAAGAGGGATCAGGCTTTGGCCATCTGAATTCAGTTTAGAAGGTTACCGAACCATTTGGACAGGACTTGAACTGTGGCGCCCATTCTTAAACAACGTAATTGTCACCGTTTCTGGAACGTTTTTCCATGTGCTACTGGCTGCCATGGCTGGTTACGTTTTGGTACAACCCCGCTTACCTGGTAAGAAAATCATTGTTTCTTTGATTATGATTACCATGATGGTGCCAGGCGAAGCGATTATGATTCCCCTGTTTATTGTGTTTAGAGATTTGAGGCTTGTGGATACGCTGTGGGCGCTTATCGTTTCGGGGATGGTATCAGGATTCAGCATTTTACTGATGCGTAACTTCTTTTTATCAATTCCTTACGAAGTTTCAGAGTCAGCACAAATCGATGGTGCCAATGATTTCAAAATTTTCTACAAACTCTACTTGCCGTTAGCTAAGCCAGGGATTGCAACGATTCTATTGTTCGAATTTGTTGGTAGATGGAATCACTTCACATCGGCCCTTTTATACTTGCCGACCAATACCCGCTTACACACCCTACAATTAGCCTTACGCGCACTCGTTTTAGAAAACGATGCAGCCAGTGGCGGCGTCTTCTTTACCCCTAACGTCAGAATGGCTGGGTTAGTGATCTCAATGATTCCACTACTATTGATTTATCCATTTTTACAACGCTACTTTGTTAAAGGGATTAATTTAGGGGCGACGAAGGAGTAATGATAAGTATGAAAACACACATTTTAGAACAACAATACTTCATCGAGAAGTCTTCAGAAAGAAAATACCTTTTCGTCCCTTTTGAGTGTCCGGAGAACGTAGAGCGCATGGAAATTTCCTACGATTATAAGCAGTTTGATGTGTTGCAAGGGGCAGACGGTGAGAAAAAGAATAAGGCTAATGTGATTGACCTTGGGTTGCACGATGAAAAAGATGAATTTCGCGGAGCAAGCGGATCAAGCAAACAAAGTATTTTCATTGAAGAGAATCGCTCAACACCTGGTTATATCAACGGCGAGTTAAATCCTGGTACTTGGCAGATTATGTTTGGTGCCTACCAGGTTGAAGATGCAGGCTGTATGGTAAATTTCAAAGTCACCTTTCACTTTAAAGAACGAAAGTTGTTAAAGGGAGACCTACATCTCCATACTCAAGTTTCCGATGGTAATTACACACCTCGTGAAATGATTCAGTTAGCACACATGATGAAACTTGATTACATCTTTTTAACCGATCACAATAACTTCCATCAAAATCGCTTCATTCTACCAAACGAAGATTTAGCTGTTTTGCCTGGAATGGAATTAACACTATATGATGGACATTGCAATTTGCTAGGAGTGGAGAAACCGATTACGTCATTTTTTGTTAATTCAAAGGCAGAATTAATGGCTATTCTAGAAGAGGCAAGAGAAAATGGCGCTCTTATTTCAATAAATCACCCTTATGACGATTGCCCAAATAATAATTGTCCGTGGTTATGGGGGTTTGATGTCCCTTATGATGTTCTTGAGATTCAGAACTCTTTTTACGACGAGAGATACGATCGTAGAACCATTGACTTCTGGCACAGCGAACTAATGAATGGAAACCGACTTCCGATTGTTGGCGGTAGTGATAACCACGGCATTCGCTTTATGGAAACCCCAGCATCTCCTTGTACCTGTTTATATGCCGATAGCAACGGTCGCAAAGACATCTTAAAAGCCATTAAAGGTGGGAACGGGTTTGTTAGCTGTTTTATTGATGGACCAGAAATCAACCTCCAAATTGGTAACTACATCATGGGTGAGGTGGTTCCTGAAGTTTGTACCAATGAGGTCGTGATTGAGTTGTGTCGTTTAAAACCTTACGATGAAATCAAAGTCATCACTGATTTAGGTGTGATCCATGTGGAAACCAATCAGGATCAAAAGGTTAAACGTTTAACTTTTGATCAAACTGGCGCTAATTTCTACCGCGTAGAAATTTGGCGCTATGCTGCACCTGATGTAAGAATTCTCGGTGCCATTTCAAATCCAATTTATGTAGGTGAAGCGCATTGGAAAAAGTAAAACGAGTTCATATTATCTATAAAACACACCTTGACATTGGATTTACTGACCTTTCAGCCAATGTAATTAAAAGTTACGTTGACCATTTTATTCCGAAAGCCATTGAACTAGCCAATGAAGTGAATACAGATCAGATTAAAAAATTTGTTTGGTCAACAGGCGCCTGGATCATCGATCATTATCTGAAACACACAGAAGGCGCTAAGCACGATGCCATGGTTGACGCGATTAAAAAAGGTTATATTTCTTGGCATGGCATGCCATTCACCCCACATTGTGAGGTCATGAGTGAAGAATTATTTGAGTTTGGACTTTCCATTGGAAAGGGTCTTGACGAAAGATTTAGGAAAAAAACCATCGCTGCTAAAATGACCGATGTTCCTGGTCACACAGCTGGGATTATTAAATATTTAGCCAAAGCCGGCATTAAATACTTGCATCTAGGTATTAATGATGCGTCTGCACTGCCAGATACGCCACCGACCTTTGTTTGGCGAAGCCCAGAAGGAGATGAGGTTTTAGTCGACTATTGTCAGGGGTATGGTGGAGAGAAGGCCTTAGACTTTGGTGAAGATGTCCTCTATTTTGCTCATTCCGGTGATAATTTAGGACCCCCGACACGTGAAGAAATTGAAACGGTCTACGCTTCTGTACAAGCAAAATATCCAGATGCTGAGGTATTTGGATCGGGATTAAGTGAATACGCCGCATCGTTGCTACCTTTCAAAGATCAGTATCCGGTGATTGAGCAAGAAATTGCTGACACGTGGATTCACGGTGCCGGTACTGACCCATTTAAAGTTGGCTTATTTAAAGCCTATTTGCGAGAAATGAAGCAGGCATCAGTAGCAGAGATTTCACCAGTAGAACGAGAAGCTTTTTATCGTCACATGTTAATGGTGGCAGAACACACATGGGGTCTTGATTTTAAAAAATACCTTTCTGATTACGTCAACTGGGATAAAGCAAGCTTCCAAAAAGCTCGTACGTTGGATAAATTGTCTGATGACTACGTTGGCGACTACCCTAGTCTTTACGAATTCTCTAGAAAAGAGTTTAAAAAGCAAGTCAAAAATTTCGATTGGTCAGAACGCTCTTATTCCCTTTTCGAATCTTCTCACCAAGAACAGCGCGATTACCTAGAAAAAGCTGTTCTTAGTCTCAGTGTAAAAAATCGTCAACGATTCAACGACATTAGAGCTGATTATCAAAACATGGGAATTCCAGCTAAAATCTCAACCTTTACCAAACTAAGTGAGCGTCATGTCACACTTACTAATGCTCAAGTTGAAATTCTGGATCACGGTGGCATTATTTTAAACGGTAAAGAACTAGGAAAGTTTTCTTACCAACTCTACGGCACCAAAACCTTTGAACGCTATCAAACCTCTTATAGTCACAACATGGAAGAAAATTACGACTGGGCCATGCCTGATTTTTACAAATGTGGCTTTGAAACAAAGGGTGCTACAGAAGAAGATCAGCTTTATCTACCAAGCCTTCACGAAAGTTACATGAAAGACAACAAATTAATTCTACACGTCAAATACGATGACGCATTTTGTGAAAAAACAGGCTGTCCCCGTGACGTGTTCATTGAGTATGCCTTTCATGAACAAGCCATTGATGTGGAGTTAAACGTGATGAACAAAGATGCCAATCGCATGCCAGAATCATTGTGGATCAGCTTCCTTGAGAACAATAATTACGACAAAGTTCAACTAAAAAAACTAAACAGTCTCATTGACCCTTATCACGTGGTTCATCGTGGGAATCGCAACTACCATGCAATAGAATCAGTGATTCTAAACGAAAAAGAAGCGACGATCACGCCCCTTCACACACCACTGGTCTCCTTAGGCGAGCAAAGACTCTACGACTTCAATCAAGCATATGCTTCCCATAAAGATGGTATCCATTTTAACCTGTATAACAATTTGTGGGGGACCAATTTCAAAATGTGGTACGAGGAAGACATCAAAGCATGCTTCAAGTTAAACTTTGTGATAAAATAAGACCTAACAATTAAGTAGGGAGTAAAGGTGGTAGTTCAAAATGGCAAAAATTAGTGACGTTGCGAATTTAGCTGGGGTTTCTAAAGGAACTGTCTCAAATGTTTTTAGTATGAAGCGTGGGGTTAGTGAAGCAGTTAAAGAGCGGGTTTTAGATGCTGCTAAAACCCTGAATTATACCCCTAACCACATTGCTAGAAGCCTGACGACCAAACAAACCATGATCATCGGATTAAAAATGCCCCGTTCCCATGGGTTAAACCTTGGTGAATTCCACGCAAAGCTATTGAATGGTGTAGTGGTCACAGCTGCCGAACGAAATTACCGTGTTTTAATCGACACCTTGCTCCCCAAACATTTAGATTTACCTCACGCAACAGCCGAACCACTTGACGGTGTTATCATTTTAGATCCAACAGAAGATGACGACCGAATTACACAATTGTATCAGCGTAATCTACCTTTCGTTGTGGTGGGGTCACCGAAAAATAAACACGTTGATGTAAGCCAAATTCTGTCTGTGGACAACGATAATGAAAAGGTAGCTTTTGACGTTTGCCAATTGTTAATTGAAAAAGGACATCGAAAGGTTTTATTCTTAAACGCTCCTGCTTCTCAAACCGTTGCAAACGAAAGAAAAAGAGGCTTTTTTAAAGCATTTGAAGCCAACAACCTACCTTATTTAGAAGCTTTTAATTACTATAAACCCGATCAATCAGAAGATCCTATTGCTTACGGTCATGCGGCAACCTTAAAACTCCTCAAAGAACAGAAGACTATTCCTTATACGGCCATCATTGCCGATGCCGATCGGGTAGCTTTAGGTGTGATGCAAGCCTTAAATGAATTAGGATTGAAAATCCCTGATAATGTTTCTTTGATTGCTTTAAGCGACGACCTGCCTTCAACGAAAGAATTAGGGTTTGATTTAACGACGGTTGACCTACGAGCTTTTAACTTAGGTGTGGAAGCTACACAACTTTTGTTTGAAAAAATGACCACAAAAAATGCTGTCAAACAACATAAAGTGATCGTTCCAGCCGTTTTAAAAAACGGGGACTCACTAAAAGACATTTAATGAAATTGCAAGACTGAAAACGAAAGGAGAACGCCATGTTCTTTATCGAAAAAAAATTACAAGCACGGATCAAAGAATTGAACCATTACCGCTATTTAAATCGTTCACCGATCGGTCATTGGGTCATGAGAGAAGACGTAAGCAAAGAAGAAAAATACCCACCATCCATTGATGACACGTGGCAAGAAATTGCCGTCGGATCTAGTTGGGAGGGACGCGATTACTACATCTGGCTTCAAACTGAATTCTCAGTACCTGAACTGCAAGGAGATGAGGATCTTGTCTTACTATTTGACTTTGGGACGACCGGCGATCATCATAACTCTGGCTTCGAATCTCTTCTTTTTATTAATGACGAGCCTTACCAAGGAATCGACTCCAATCATAAAGAAGTATTCTTAACCGCTGATTACAGTGGTCAGAAAGTTAAACTAGCACTTAAACTGTGGTCTGGCTTAGAAGGCGGTGGACCACCACAAATTCAGCGCCATCGCTTGCTATATGCAGACTACGGTATTTTATCTGCTCAAGTGGACGATTTGTATTACACAGGGAAAATGATGCTAGATACCATCGCCATTTTAGATGAGAATTCACCTGATCGACAAACGATGCTAAACTTACTGGATGCCTCGTTCAAAGAAATTAACTGGCAAGTGCCAGGCAGCCCATCTTTCTTTGATTCCATCGCATCAGCAAATGCTGCTTTGCAAACAGGTGTTGATCAATTAGAAAAGCATACACCTGTTAACGTGACAGCCATTGGTCATACACACATTGACGTGGCATGGTTATGGCGCTTGAAGCATGCCCGAGAAAAGTCGGCTCGCTCTTTCCTCACGGTGCTACGTTTGATGGAACGTTACCCAGAGTACATTTTCCTCCAATCTCAGCCACAGCTCTATGCCTATATCAAAGAAGATTACCCGGAAATTTACGAGCAAATCAAAGCAAAAGTTGCTAAAGGAACCTGGGAAGTTGACGGCGCCATGTGGCTTGAATCTGACTGTAACATCCCTTCAGGTGAATCCCTAGTTAGACAAATTTTATTTGGGTCACAATTCATCAAAAAAGAATTTAACAAAGACGTTAACTACTTATGGTTACCAGATGTTTTCGGCTATTCATGGGCGCTGCCACAAATTTTGCGTAAGTCTGGCATCGACACCTTCATGACCACGAAAATTAGTTGGAACCAATACAACCGAATGCCTCACGACACCTTTAAATGGCGTGGGATTGATGGCACTGAAATTTTAACTCACTACATTAGTACACCAGATCTTGGCAACATCGACCCTCATCGCTATACTTACAACGGAATGATCGAAGCAAAATCGGTGAAAGGCATTTACGACGTTTACCGCGACAAAGACTTTAACCAAGATTTGCTACTCGCCTACGGCTACGGCGATGGTGGAGGTGGCGTCACAAGAGACATGCTAGAACAGCGGAAGCGCCTAGATAAGCTACCGGGCTTACCACATATTAAACCAGGTACAGCAAAAGATTACTTCGAAAAACTTCATGAAACGGTTGAAAACACAGATCACTACGTCCACACATGGGATGGTGAATTGTATTTAGAATTCCACCGTGGAACGTATACGTCACAAGCCTTTGTCAAAAAATGGAACCGCAAGTTAGAACTAGCCCAGCGTGAGGGAGAATTTTTAAACGTATGGGCAGGACTTGAAAATAGCAACGCACATTATCCAAAAGCAGAGCTAGACCTTGCGTGGGAGATTATTTTAAGGAATCAGTTCCATGATATTATCCCGGGGTCATCCATCAAAGAGGTTTATGAGGATGCTGCCATTGAGTACGAAGAAGCGAATGCTTTGTCAGAAAAAGCGCTAGCAAATTCACAAAAATACCTTCTATCGGAAAAAACCAACCATTTCACGTTCTTTAACAGTGCCGGTTGGACAAGAAAAGAGGTAGTTAACGTTCCATTAGAAACTTCAGGTCACTTTGTTGACGAACATAATCAAAAACTTGCTTCTGTTCAAACAGAGACCGGCTATGCTGTTTTACTTCCTGAGGTTCATCCACTTAGTTCACAAACCATTCAATTCATTGAAGGTGACCTTTCGACTGAAACGTCTGCTCCTTTCACAATTAGTGACAATCAAGTTGAGAGTCTGCATTATGTGATCAACTGGAATCAGGATGGTCAACTGACAAAGGTTTTTGATAAAAAGCATCAACGTCATGTGTTAACAGAAAGTGGCTTAGGAAACGCATTAGAACTATTTGAAGACAAGCCAATGGAATTTGATGCATGGGACATCGACCTATTCCACATCGAAAAGAAGCAACTCCTTGCTGCCCATCAAATCGAGGTGTTAGATCAAAGCCAGTTCTCCCTTTCCATTCGTTTCCACTACAAGTTTGGAAACTCGACACTCACACAGGATATGACCCTCTACACCCACACACGCCGCATCGACTTTAAAACAGAAGCCGATTGGCAAGAGCGTCAACAACTGTTAAAAACAGCCTTTGAGGTAGACGTTCGTGCAACCGAGGCAACTTATGACATTCAGTTTGGTCACGTAAAAAGGCCAACTCACTGGAATACTAGTTGGGACATGGCACGCTTTGAAACCGTTGGACACCAGTGGGTTGACTTTTCTGAACGCGGGTTCGGGGTTAGTTTGTTAAACGACTGTAAGTATGGTCATAGCGTTAAAGATCAAACGATGCGCATCTCTTTGATTAAGGGAGCCATTGAACCTGATCCTGATGCTGATTTAGGCGCTCATTCCTTTACTTATAGCCTCTTACCTCACGGTGGTGACTTTATTGAAGAAGGCGTTGTAAAAGAAGCTTGGTCTTTAAACGGCCCACTACGTCCGTACGACGGTTTCCTAGGTACAAAAACCCTCATCGACATTGAAGATGGAACACCGATCATGATCGATGCCATTAAAAGGCAAGAAGAGGGTCAAGGAATTGTTCTACGCCTTCATGAGCATACAGGTGGAGTATCCACGGTTAACTTAAAACCACAATTTGAGTTTAGCCAATGGCAAGAGACCGATCTAATGGAAAGACCACTTGGACCTGTCTCACAAGAAAAAGCCATCACGCTACAATTAAAGCCATTTGAAATCAAAACCATCTTAATCACCTAGCTCCAAACACATAAAAAGCAAGCCATTGATCGTCAACATTGACTTTCTCGCTTGCTTTTTAGTTACTTTTTAACAAATCACATTTAAAGCACTAGGCTTAACATCAAATTGGGCTTCCATCACTTCTCCCATCACTTCCCCATCTGTTTCTAGTAGTTGGGCACTCTCTAGTTTAACCTTAAAGGCTTCTGAGCGTTGAAACTGAACATTAGGATGATCCACATGACTCCCTGTATAAATTTTCGATACAATGTTAAGCAAACCCATCTTTGATGCGTTCTTCGAGGCGACCAATTCCAAAATGCCATCGTCCATGCGAGAAATTGGCGATACTTTCACACCGCCACCAAAAAACATCCCATTACAAATGGCAATGATCACAGTCTTCTCTAGAGAAATCTCTTCTTTACCTTGCTCTACAGTGGCATTAAACGCCTTAAATCGAAACACCTGCTTCATAATCGAGCGGAAATACTTCCCTTTTCCGCTTTTTTTACCATCGTCTTTGTTCATACTATTAACTGCATGCGCTACCGTTGCACCAATTCCTAGGTCACAGGCATTCAAAAAATAACGCTGCCTTATTTCGTTTTCTTCACCAAATTTTTTATAGTTGACCACCCCAACATCGATTTCCTTTGCTTCGCCTGATTCTAACAGCTTCAAAAATCCATCCACATCTTTTGGAATCCCTAATGTTCTGACACTATCTGACCCTGTTCCCGATGGGAAGATCGTAAAAGCAGGGAGATTCTCAGAATGACCATCGGACAACAAACCGTTAATGACCTCATTAGCAGTCCCGTCCCCTCCCACGGAAACGACAACTTCATAATCCAGACCATCACGCGCCTTGGCTGCCATTTGAATAGCATCCCCAGGTGCGGTGGTATATTCGTAATCAAAGAAAATACCAGTCGCTTCGATAGCTGGTAACACATCCTCCCAACGCTCTTTACTCTCTCCACCTCGGGAGGCAGGATTCACAATAAATAAAATTTTTCTTTTCATAGTCGACCAAACCTCTCTGGAATTTCTGTTTTAAATTCCATCCACTCCCCACTAATTGGATGTTTAAATGCCAAGTAGTAGCTGTGTAAAAGTTGCCGATCCCCTACCTCACCACTCCCATACAAAGGATCACCAACAATAGGATGTCCTAGGTGAGCCAAGTGTACTCGAATTTGATGAGTTCGCCCTGTTTTTAACTGACAACGAACAAGGGTCTTATCTTCGTAAATACAGATAGATTGATAATCAGTCAGTGCCTGCTTGCCTTGTGGGTCAACCACCCGCTTCACCGATTCAGGCGCTGGCCTGAAAATTGGCACATTGATTTCACCAGATCCTGCCATTTCGCCCTCGACTAAGGCATAGTAGCGTCGACTGATTTTTTTCATGTCTTTTGTCATTAAATAATGAAGATGCCGATACTTAGCAACGACCATTAACCCCGATGTGTCTTTATCCAGGCGGTTAACCACATGTACCGTCGATTCTAACCCAATTTCCTGATAATACGCTAAAATTCCATTGACCAACGTTGCTTCGTGATTTCTAGTTGGAACGACTGGCAAACCTTCTTTTTTGTTAACCACCAATAAATAGTCATCTTCGTAAACGATCTCAAATGCGATGGGAATGGCTCTTAATTGCTCACTAACCGGTTCCGGCGGGAAAAAGACTTCTACTGTATCACCTGCATTTAGAATGTAAAGTACTTTCTGTTGTTCACCGTTAACCGTAATCTGACCACCACGATGCTTCAAACAGGTAAGCGACCTTCGAGAAAGATGTTGCTTTCTTAAAAAAGACCTTAGCAACTTACCATGATCTGTTTCTTGTACGGTGTATGTTAATCGCAAGGTCATCTTTACTCACCTTTCTTATTTATACAAATATTTTAATCGATTTTCGAGTAATTGTCTATCTAATCAGTACAGTCGCTCCAATTTCTCGAAAAAAAATGGGTGAAATATTTGACATCTGACCTCAATTCCTCTATCATTTATTTAGTGTAAAGGAGTTGAAACTATGGCAAAAAAAGTCGCGATTATCTCAGATTCAACGGGGTGCTTGACGGATGAGCTATTACAGGAACATCATATTTTCACAAACTATATCGTGATTGTTTTTGGCACTGATTCTTATCAAGAATTCAAGGAAGTATCACCAAGTAAATTTTTAGAACTAATGGATGCTCAGAAGGAGCTTCCCTCCACCTCTCAACCAGCCATTGGTCAAATGGCTGAACTCTATGAAAACATCTTAGCGGAAGGCTACGATGAAATCATCCACATTACCATCTCTAGCGGGCTAAGTGGTACGTATCAAGCCGCGCGAACAGCAGCTGAAACGGTAGATGTTAGCAAGGTCCACGTGTTTGATTCAAAAACCGTGATATTCCCTCAAGGGGCCTTGGCTCTAGCTGCTGCAAAACTGGCAAAGGAAGGGGAATGCGCAACTGATATCATAAATCGGCTAAAAGAATTACAAACAACGGGACAAATCTTTGGGGCAGTCAAATCCCTAGATAATCTTAAAAAAGGAGGGCGTTTATCCAACTTAGAAGCTTACTTTGGAAGTCTCTTACAAGTTAAACCAATCATTACCATGACAGAAGCAGGTAACCTAGAAGCTGTGGCAAAAATTCGCACCTTCAAAAAAGCAATGGCGCACTTGGTTGATCAAATCGAAGAAGCTAAGCTAGATGAAAGTTATGAAATTGCTATCTTACATATGGAAAATCTGGAGGATGCCCTTGCAGTAAAAGAAGCAGTAAAAGAAATCTATCCTAATCACGCCATTCACATGGCACCACTATCGCTGGCAATTGCCGTTCACGTTGGAAAAGGTGCAGTGGGCCTAACATGGGCCAAGACTAAGTAATCTCGTTTTAGAGCATACTAACTCATCGTGTAGAAGATTGATTATAAAAAAAGATTGATTGGAGATTAAAACATGGCAAATAAAATCGCAATTGTTACAGATTCGACCGCTTCTCTTTCTGAGAAGCTCTTAAATGAACATAACATTTACTCAAATTATTTAATGATCATTTTCGGTCAAGATTCGTATCAAGAGTTCAAAGAAATCCAGCCAGCTAAGTTTTTAGAATTATGTGAATCGCAGCCTGAGTTGCCTTCTACTTCACAGCCTGCCATCGGTGTAACGGCTGAGTTATATGAAAAACTGCTAGCTGACGGTTACGATGAGGTCATCCACATCACGATTTCTGCAGCCATCAGTGGATCCTATCAGTCTTCTGTAAGTGCCGCCGAAATGGTGAATGCTGAGAAAATCCATGTATTCGATTCCAGAAACTTAGTTTATCCACAAGCTGGCTTAGCCATTGAAGCAGCGAAAATGGCTAAAGCCGGAAAAACAGTAGCTGAAATCATTTCAGCTTTAGAGCACATTCGCCCACATGGTAACCTAACCGCAGCAATCAAAAACTTAGAAAACCTAAGAAAAGGTGGTCGCTTATCTAATGCAAGTGCTGTTATCGGTGGCGTGCTTCAAATCAAACCGATTGTTCATTTAGTTGAATCTGGGAAAATTGAAGCGGCTGGTAAAGTACGTACCTTTAAAAAGGCCATCCAATTCCTTGCTGATACCGCTCGTAATGCTAATTTAGATGACAGCTATGAGTTCTGTGTGCTAAACATGGAAAACCCAGAAGAGGGAGCTATTCTAAAGGAAAAAATCCAAGAAATTTATCCCAACATGACCATTCACGAATCGCCATTGTCGCTTGTCGTATCTGCCCACGTTGGGCCAGGTGCTGTCGCTGTAAGTTGGTATAAACGAGCAGAATAGAGATCTGAAAGCAGCTCGGTAATGAAAAAGGCCTCATTAGAAAATCGAACAGCTCGACGATAGTCGGATATCAAACTGTTGACGAATTCAGAATTCTTCGGCAGTTTTTTGTTTAGATTAAGGTTTAATGAGCCATCTTTTGATTGAATTAGAGGCAGTTAATCAACAACTCTTAATTTGGGACATTTGTTGATTAGTTTGAGCCTTGATTATGGCAGGGCGTCTCTTGTTTAATCAACAATTCTTGATTTTGGCGAATTGTTGATTAATTTGGACCTTGATTAGGGCAAGGCGCCTCTTATTTAATCAACAACTCTTAATTTAGGACATTTGTTGATTAATTTGAGCCTTGGTTATGGAAGGGCGCCCCTTGTTTAATCAACAATTCTTGATTTTAGCGATTTGTTGATTAGTTTAGACCTTGATTATGACAGGATGCCCCTTGTTCAATCAACAATTCTTGATTTTGGCGATTTGTTGATTAATTTGAGCCTTGGTTATGGAAGGGCGCCCCTTGTTTAATCAACAATTCTTAATTTGGGGCATTTGTTGATTAATTTGAGCCTTGGTTATGGAAGGGCATCCCTTGTTTAATCAACAAGTATTGATTTTAGCGATTTGTTGATTAGTTTGAGTCTTGGTTATGGCAAGGCGCCTCTTATTTGATCAACAAGTATTGATTTTAGCGATTTGTTGATTAGTTTAGACCTTGATTATGACAGGATGCCCCTTGTTTAATCAACAATTCTTGATTTTAGCGATTTGTTGATTAGTTTAGACCTTGATTAGGGCAAGGCGCCTCTTGTTTAATCAACAACTCTTAATTTAGGACATTTGTTGATTAATTTGAGCCTTGGTTATGGAAGGGCGTCCCTTATTTAATCAACAATTCTTAATTCGGGACATTTGTTGATTAATTTGAGCCTTGGTTATGGAAGGGCATCCCTTGTTTAATCAACAAGTATTGATTTTAGCGATTTGTTGATTAGTTTAGACCTTGATTAGGGCAAGGCGCCTCTTGTTTAATCAACAATTCTTAATTTGGGACATTTGTTGATTAATTTGAGCCTTGGTTATGGAAGGACGCCTCTTATTTAATCAACAATTCTTAATTTTAGCTATTTGTTGATTAATTGCAATTTGTCCTTGAGTTGTTAATACGACAACTATCTTTTTCAAACAAATTATGATACCATAAGTTAAAATAAGCCAAAAGGGGACATCGCAGATGAAACACACATTGATTCAACTAACAAAATATCTAGACGAGCTCACTCAAATCGAGAAGGAATTGGCTCTCTTGCCTGAGGGATCTCTCACTAAGAAAATTCAGTCTTATTACCACATCATTAATCGTAAACAATTTTGCATTACAAAGAACGTCTCCTTAATTAGGCTCCTAGCACGTAAAAAGTATCTTTTGCTTCGGCATAGTCAACTAACAAAAAATCTAAGTGCATCTTCTCCTGACGAACTAGACCTCAGAACAGCGCAACAGCTTATTGCTAGCCTCTCAAAGTCCTATCATGACCTCCCACTGGACTACTTCTACCACCCAGATGTTCCGGCCTGGTTGGCTAAACCACCGCGCAAAAACACCCTCTACCGGGAAAATGAAAAATACATCTATAACGACACGGCTTTCCGCACCATGTCAGAACGTCAGATTGCTGAAATTCTCCATAAAAACAATCTGCTCTACCAATACGACTGCACCTTCGACATGGGAATCGCCCACATCTCACCAGACTTCGTCGTCAAAAACCCCTTCACCAACGCAACCTGCCTACTGGAATTCTTCGGTGCCTTCCACAAGTCAACTTACGGGGAAGCCATGAACGACAAACTAGACAACTACGCCAAAGTCGGATACACCGCAGGCGACAACCTGATCACTCTATTTGAATACCACCTTCGCGACCCACAACGGATACAAGATATTTTAGAGGCCACTATTTTATAGAAAGTAAGTGGAGAAGGGCAGATGACCTTAGATCACACACCTCTTTTGGAGGCGACCATTGGACAGAAGGCACATAAAAACTCGACAATTGTCGAGTTTTTATGTGCCTTTCGGTATATCCAGCATAGGTTTATGGAAAATAAAATCCAATATGAAAGTCAGTCGGAAAAATGGTGGTCAAAAGTGACCAAAGGATTATCAAAGAAATAAAAGCTAAGACATGGAAAAGGGGCAAAAAACTAATGGCCGAAATGTTGTTCCTTTTCCAGGTTACAACAATCCCAATCACGTAAGAAACCACGTAGAGGCCGGACATGACACCAAATACCAAGTATGCCATTCCTACTGAAATCCAAGTTCCGATTTGACTCCAATTAGCAAATCGCGGATTTTGCGATGCTTGATAATAGATCGGAACAAACCCTGTCAACAAAAAGCTAATTGGAATGAGCAAAGCAAAGACAAGCAAGAACATCACATAACCGATCCATTTCCCATCAACTTTCATTATCCAATCGACCCTTCCATTTGAAGTTTCAATAGTTGATTTAATTCAACGGCATATTCCATCGGCAGTTCTTTCGCGAATGGTTCAATGAATCCCATGACGATCATTTCTGTCGCCTGTTCTTCGCTTAATCCACGACTCATTAAATAGAACAGTTGTTCTTCCGATACTTGAGAAACTTTCGCTTCGTGTTGAACGGTTGTATCGCCATTTTGCGTCACATTAAATGGAATCGTGTCTGATTTACTAATGTCATCCAAAATAATGGTGTCACATTCGATGTTTGATTTGGCACCAGCAGCATTCTTCCCATGTTGAACAATGCCACGATAGGTCACGTTTCCACCACCCCGCGATAGGGATTTAGAAATAATGGTCGAGGCGGTGTTTTTACCAAGGTGGATCATTTTCCCGCCAGCGTCTTGGATTTGACCTTGACCAGCAAAGGCAATGGAAACGATGGTTCCTTTCGCCCCTTCACCTTTTAAAACACAAGCCGGGTATTTCATGGTAATTTTCGATCCGATGTTACCATCGATCCATTCCATGTGGCCGTAATCTTCACATAGGGCACGCTTCGTTACCAGGTTAAGAATGTTATTTGACCAGTTTTGAATGGTGGTGTAGCGGCATTTTCCGCCTTTTTTAATGTAAATTTCAACCACCGCTGAATGAAGGGAGTTTGCCGAGTAAATCGGAGCGGTACAACCTTCTACATAGTGAACGTCTGCCCCATCGTCGACAATGATGAGTGTTCGCTCAAATTGACCCATGGATTCGGTGTTAATTCTAAAGTAAGATTGCAGAGGCTTTTTCAGCGTGACACCAGGTGGCACGTAAATAAAGGACCCACCTGACCAAACCGCACTATTTAAAGCAGCGAATTTATTATCCGTATAAGGCACTACTTTGGCAAAGTATTCTTTGAATAGTTCTGGATACTCTTTTAAAGCCGAGTCCGTATCAAGGAAAATAACCCCTTGTTCTTCCAGCTCTTTCTGGTTGTTGTGGTAAACGACTTCCGATTCGTATTGGGTCGAGACCCCTGATAAGTATTTGGCTTCCGCTTCAGGAATTCCCAATTTATCAAAGGTATCTTTGATGTTTTCTGGCACATCGTTCCAATCCGTAGCCGTCTTCTCAAACGGTTTAATGTAGTAAGTGTAGTCTTCAAATTTCACTTCTTCCGATAAATCCGGTCCGAAGTCAGGCATGGGACGTCGCATGAATTCAGCGTAAGCTTTCAAACGGAAGTCCAACATCCATTCCGGCTCATTTTTTGTTGCTGAAATTTCACGAACGATGTCTTCATTAAGACCCTTTCCTGTGTCCGATAGGTTTTTATGATCGGTTTTAAATCCAAACTTGTAGTCGGTTACAATGTCATGCATTTCTTTTGTTGTCTCATCTGCCATGTTTATTCCCTCCCTTCTTCTAGTTTCAATTCAAGTTCTTCCAAAGCATTTTCGTAAGCTTTCCAAGCTAAAGTGGCGCAACGCACGCGCGCAGGAAATTGGGCGACCCCTGCAAAAACAACGGCGTCGTCCATGTCCAAATCTTCGTCAAATTCGTCACCTTTTACTAATTCGTAAAAGTTATTGGTCAATTTCTGAGCTTCTGCTAAAGTCTTTCCTTGTAAAATTTCCGACATCACGGAAGCAGACGATAAGGAAATGGCACAGCCAACTCCTTCTTGCTTAACGTCTTCGATGATGCCGTCTACGATTTTAACGGAGATGGTAATATCGTCGCCACAAGATGGGTTGCGCATGTGAACGGAATGGTAACCAGCTTCACTAGATTTTCCATGGTTTCGGGGATTTTTATGGTGATCCATGATCACTTGTCGATATAAATTTTCTAAATTAGAAGACATCTCCAAAAGTCTCCTTTCCTGCGATCGTTGCACGTACTAAGGTGTCAACGTCTTCTTTCGTGTTGTAGATACTAAAACTAGCTCGCAACGTTGCTGGTTGTTTTAACCAACGCATTAAAGGTTGCGCGCAGTGATGACCTGCTCTAACGCAGACCCCGTTTACGTCATAAATCGTTGCCATGTCATGAGGATGAATGCCGTCTACGTTAAAACTAATAATCGCGGTATCAGCGGTCGGGTTGAAAATGGTCACGCCGTCGATTTTACCTAGTTCTGTTAAGGCATAGTCACGCAAGGCCACTTCGTGAGCATGGATGTTATCCCATCCTAATTCTTCAACGTATTTGGTAGCTGCCGCTAGGCCAATGGCACCTGCGATCGGCGGTGTTCCCGCTTCAAAGCGCATCGGCGCTTCTTTGAACGTTGAAGCTTCAATTTCTACCAGGTCAATCATTTCTCCACCAAAGGTCATGGGCTCCATGTCGTTTAGTAGGTCGAATCTACCGTACAAAGCACCCGTTCCCGTTGGTCCATATAGTTTATGCGCCGTGATGGCTAAAAAATCACAACCCAAATCTTGAACGTCTATCGGTAAATGTGGCGCTGCTTGTGCCGCATCAACCACCGTAATGGCCCCTTTTTCTTGCGCTAGTTGGCAAATTTCTTTCACCGGTGCTACATAACCCATCACGTTGGATACGTAGTTAAAGGCGATAACTTTTGTGTTGTCTGTTAAGGCGCTTTTAACGTTTTCTGCCGTCAGGCGTCCTTCTTCGTTTAAAGGAATCATTTTTAAGGTGGCACCTGTTATTTTAGCGACGTTTTGCCAAGGTAGGAAGCTACTGTGATGTTCCAGTTCCGTCGTTAAGATCTCGTCACCTGGCTTTAAGTTATGAAGCCCGTAGCTGGTTGCTACCAAGTTTAAAGCTTCCGTAACGCCACGAGTAAAGATGATCTCTCGTTCAGATGCTGCGTTCATGAATTTAGCTACAGTGGCCCGAGCACTTTCGTAAAGGTCAGTAGCTTCTGCACCTAGTTGATACACCCCTCGATGAACGTTAGCTGTTTTCTTCGTATTATAAACATCCATGGCTTCTAAGACAGCAGTTGGCTTTAAGGCGGTAGCCGCACTGTCGAGATAAACCAATGGTTTGTTATTCATGGTTTCGGTTAAAATTTTGAAATCTTTGCGAATTTTAGTTAAATCAAGCATGGTACGTACAACCTCCTTTATCTTAGCTTTGCATCTATCAGTTGTGCGATTTCTTCTTTTAATTTTTCATCGGTGATTTCATCGATAAACTTGCTTAAAAAGCCACTGACAATCAGTTGCTTGGCATCGTTTTTCGACATCCCTCGACTCATTAAGTAGTAGATTTGCTCTTCGTCTACTTGTCCGATTGCAGCGGCATGTCCTGCAGAAATTTCGCCTTCGTCAATGAGTAGGAATGGATTGGCGGTCGCTTGTGCTGTTTTAGACAAGCTTAAAATCCGAGTCTCTTGCTGAGCATCGGCATTTTTGTTTCCTTTTGGTACGTGACCGGTTCCATTAAAGATTAGCTTAGCATCGTCTTTAACAATGCCGTAGTTGACGATGTTCGCTTTGGTATGCGGGGCGGCGTTGATCACTTCTACGGTGATTTCCTGGGCTTCTTTTTGGCCAGGAATCGCTACAGTTGAGACGTTTGCCGACCCGCCAGTTCCGTGTAGGGAGGTCGTACCAGTTAGCGTTACATCGCCTTGATTGAGGACAAAACAGTGATGGTCAAAGTTCCCATCTTTAGCGACGCGTACCGTCTTTTGGCGGTTGTAATCGTGGTTGTTTTGAAAGATTTCGATGATGCGGAGAGTTGACCCTGTTCCCAGTTCAATCTCTAGGTTATGTCCAAAGTCTTTTTCGCTTGCTAAATAGTTGATTACCAGTGGTTGCACAGCATGAAAATGATCCGGCACAACAACCTTTACATGGCCTTCTGCTGGATTTTCAACGATAACCCCGTTTTCAATATTTTGTTGGGTGATTTTGCCATCTGTGATTTGTACATTCATACCCGCCACCTACAATCCTAAGATGTCGCGTGTCGCGCAAGATCCACCAAGTTCAGGACGAGCAGATTCTTCCGGATCATCGACGTCGATACCCAGCTCCGTTTTAACCCAGTCGTAACCTTCTTGATCGATTTTGGAGATTAGTTCAGTTCCACCAGATTTTACAATGCGTCCGTTGATCATGATGTGAACAAAGTCCGGCTTAATGTAGTCAAGCAGGCGCTGGTAGTGGGTAATTAGTAGACAACCGAAATCTTCACCGCGCATGGAGTTGACACCATCGCTGACAATTTTAAGAGCATCTACATCTAGTCCAGAGTCGATCTCGTCTAAAATCGCAATTTTCGGTTGTAGCATTTTCATTTGCAAGATTTCGTTACGTTTTTTCTCGCCACCAGAAAAGCCTTCGTTTAAATAACGGTGTGCCATTTCTGGGTTCATTTTTAATTCTTCAATGTTTTTATCGAGGATGCGGATGAACTTCATAAGAGAAAGCTCTTTTTCCCCTTCTTTCAATTTCGCACGCATTGACATACGCAGGAAATCTGAGTTGGTAACGCCTGGAATTTCAGAGGGGTATTGCATCGCTAAAAACAAGCCTGCTCGTCCACGTTCGTCCACTTCCATTTCTAAGACGTTTTCGCTATCCAGCGTAATGCTCCCACTGGTTACTTCGTATTTAGGGTGCCCCATTACCACACTAGAAAGGGTAGATTTACCCGTTCCATTAGGTCCCATGATTGCGTGAACTTCTCCACCTTTAATGGTTAGATCAACGCCTTTTAAAATTTCTTTTCCTTCCACGCTTGCGTGTAGGTTTTTAATGTTTAAAACAGATTGTGCCATATTAGTAGCCTCCGTATTATTGAATTATTGTTTATTGTCTAAAGTCCGGCAAGATGCACAGATACCTGTAAAAGATAAATTGATGGCCTCTGTTGTAAAACCGTAGTTGTCATCTAAGCACTGAGAGAAATCTAGTAATCCTTTGATTTCAGCATCAAAGATCATGCCACATTTTCTGCAAGTGAAATGGTGATGATCATCTAGATTCACATCGTAACGCTCCAAACCGTCTTCCAAGTATACTTTTTTGATGTTACCAGCTTCTGCTAGCTGCCTAACGTTTCGGTAAACCGTCGTCTTGCTAATCGAGGCATAATCTTTATTGATTTCACTATAAATTTCATCAATGGATAAATGTCCTTTGACGTCTCGTAGTTTATCTAAAGTCTCCAAAATAATTTGCTTTTGAATGGTTTGACGTTGTTGCAATGGTTATACCTCCAATCGACATTTCTTGACTAATTCGAAACGTTTTGTAGTCACACATTTGACAAAACACAACATTACGCCATTATATCAATAATACGCCAGAAAATCAAAATTTTCAGTTGTACGTCTGTATCCTAAAAAATGAAATCCTCGTCTTGCAGTTTTTCAACGTTCGTCGCTTTTACGTAACCATTCCCTTTCACACTAAAAAAGTCGTGGTTTTTCGTTTCCGTTCGTAGGCCGTTTTCCACAATTGGGTTGATGGGTTCATCAGCAAAGTGCGTGTCGAGGCCAAGGTTCATCAAAGCCTTATTAGCGTTGTAACGGAGGAATCGGTTAACGTCGTCAACCAGGCCAACTGATTCGTAAATTTCTTTTGTGTACTGGACTTCGTTTTCGTATAGTTTCATAAGTAATCCAATACGATCTTTTTCGACCCAGGCTTGCTCTTCAGAGGTTAGCTCTTTAAAGACTTCTTGCGCGATGAGACCAGTGAACACGCCATGAATGCTTTCGTCACGAATGATGAGATTAATGATCTCGCCTGCTGCCGTTAGTTTTCCTTGGCCTGCGAAATAAAGCGGGTAGAAAAAGCCAGAGTAGAACAGAAAACTTTCTAAGTATACGCTAGCGACTAATGCCATGTACAGATCGATCTTTGGAGCGTTAGGGGTGAAGAGTTTGTGGTAACGCTTTGTGATCAGCGTTAGTTTTCGTTCTAAGAGGGGATTTTCATCGATCCAAGTGAAAACTTCGTCAATTTCTTCTTCTGTAGCTAGGGTAGTGAAAATTGTACTATAGCTTTTTGCGTGGATTTCTTCCATGGCACCCATGAATGTGAAGACGGCTTTTGCTTGAAGGTTTTCGATATGGAGGGGGATGAGATGCATGCCTTCACCCCCTTGTTTGGTATCCAGTAAGGTCAGACCACCGAGAACTTTTTTGTAAGCCTCTTGCTCAACAGCCGACAATGTGATCCACGTGTTTTTATCCGCCGATGTGGCGATTTCGTCGTCTAGCCAAAATTGCGAAACGTTTTGTTTCCAGAATGTCAAACTGTAGACATCTTCTAGTTTGTTCCAGTTTACAGCTTTCATGCTTTCACCTCTTTCTATTGATGGTGGTGGGAGGGAGTTTGGAGGGGCTGGATTACATATTTGGTCTTAATTTCAAGGCAATTTATGTAGTTTTTTACATACTTAACCCGAATTCCAAGGTTTCTATGTAATTTGGTTATCCCCTCCCCTATCTAGTTCCCCCTAAACGCTACAACTCAAACAATCCTCCACCGTTTGGTGACGTGTCCTCGTGTAGTACAAACTCTTCAGCCCTTTTTTACTAGCATAAATGTAATAACGAGCCAGGTCACGGGTAGACACGTCGCTATTCACATACAGAATTGTGCTAATTCCTTGATCAACGTGTTGCTGCATCTCGGCAATCAAGTCAATAATCTTCAACTGATCCGTGTGATAAGCCGACTTATAATACCAAAACGTCTCCATCGACAAATACGGCATCGGATAATAAGTGGTCGAATTCGCATAAGTTCGCGATTCAATCACATCTACAATCGGCATCACCGACGGTGTGGCATTTTGCACATAACTAATCGACTGCGTTGGCGCGATTGCCAAGCGATAGGCATGATAAAGGCCATGTTTGGCTACTTTCTTTTTTAGTTGTGACCAATCCGATATTGTCGGCAGTTCCATCCCCTCAAAAAGGGCCTGGATTTTGGCATCAACCGGCGTGAAAGAGTTCTCCTCGTATTTAACAAAGAAGTTTCCATTGGCGTATTCCGACTTTTCAAAATCCATGAACGTCTCACCTTTTTCCCGAGCAATCTCCATGCTAGCTTCAATGGAATAATAGTTCATCGCCATGAAAAAGGCGTTAACAAACTCCATTGCCAAGGTTGAATCGTAATCGATGCCGTTTTTCGCCAAATAACCATGCAAATTCATGGCTCCTAGCCCGACGGCATGCAATTCTTCGTTGGCTTTTTTCACCGAGGGAGCGTTAGCGATGGTGGTCATATCACTAACAGCGGTTAAAGCCCGCATCCCAGTATGCACCGCATCTTTAATCGACCCACTTTCCATCACATTGGCAATGTTAAGGGAGCCTAAATTACAGCTAATGTCCCGTTTAATTCGATCGTCTTTTCCGTAATCGCTAATAATCGACGTCTCTTGAAGCTGGAAAATTTCTGTACAAAGGTTCGACATCTTAATTTGACCAATGCCTTTTAGCGGATGTTGTTCGTTGGCATTGGTTTTATAAACAATGTATGGATAACCAGATTCCAACTGAACGGTGGCAATCTTGATCAAAAAGTCACGGGCTGTTAATTCTAACTTTGTCTTTTTTACCGCAGGATTCGCAACCAATTCGTCGTACATTACGTCGATGTCCATGTCATCAAAATGCTCTCCATACGCTTTGTAAACCGTGTAAGGAGCAAACACGTACATCGGCAAATCCTTTTCAGCAAGGTCAAACAACTTTTTCGGTACAACTAATCCGACCGCGAGAGTTTGAATGCGGCTTTTCTCATCAGCGTTGATTTTTTTCGTATCTAAAAACTCAATGACGTCTTGGTGGAAGACGTTCAAATACACTGCACCAGCCCCTTTACGCTGACCAAGTTGATTCGCATAAGAAAAGGAATTCTCCAATAACTTCATCACTGGTACGACACCACTAGACGCATTTTCAAAACCTTTGATCGGCTCACTTCGAGCCCGCAATTTAGATAAATTCAACGCAACGCCACCACCGATCTTGCTTAAACTCAAAGACGTTGAAACATTAAACCCAATTGAGTTTAAACTGTCGTCCAGCTCCAATAAAAAACAAGATACCATTTCCCCACGCCGACCACGTCCTGCATTCAAAAATGTGGGCGTTGCTGGTTGATAAGTCTGCTGCATCATGGCAACTACAAACTGGCATGCTAAATCCATATCACCACGTGCCAAACAAAGAGCCACACTAATCACACGGTCTTCATAATCTTCCAAATACTCTTTTCCATCGTTAGTCTTTAACGCGTAGTCTGTGTAAAATTTAGATGCCGCCATGTAGGACTGAAATTCAAAATTTTGTGCCTTGGCAATAATGTATAAGGCTTCTATCTCTTCAAGCGTATAGTAGCCAAAAACGTCCTCGTAATAGGTGTTATCAATCATAAACGCTAAACGCTCCGCCAAAGAGCTAAACGCCTTCCGCTTACTCGCCACCACATCCAAAAAAGCGTGCAAAGCATCTTGATCTTTTTGCAGGTTGTAAAACCCGTCTTTTTTAATCATTACTTCGTTATTTAACTCGATGTGCTTCAATGTCAATCAACCTTTCCATAAATAAATCCACATCGGTAGGCGTCCCCGAAAGCTCAAACTTCGATACAATTGGAACGCCATACCTAGTTGCTAATTCATCTGCCGCCAAAGCATAATAAGCACCAAAATTCTTATTTCCGCTGGAAGCAACCCCCTTTAAATACCTTTGGTTAACCGCCAGAAACGCAGCCGTTTTTTCCGGCACTTTTCCTAATCCCGTCGTAAACGTGATCAGAACAAAATCTTCCTTCATCACTAAATCTGTTGTAATCTCGATCGCCGGTCGGGGAAGCTTTTTTATGAACCGAGCCACATTTCCTGTTAGGGAGTCGTACACTATTACCATTTTATCACCCAAATTCGTGTTTTAAAGAAAGAGAAAAGCCAGACTAAGGCTGGCCCCTTATATGTATGTATGTGTTAAAGAAGTCAGCTAGCCATACGGCTTGTCCGCCACTTTAATGGCTTCTGTCGGACATCCTTCTGCTGCATCCATCAAATCTTCATGGAGGTCTTCTGCAATTTCCATGATTCCCGTATTACCGTCCCCTTTATAAACATTTTCTGCATATCCCTCGTCGTCGTAATCAAAGATTTCTGGTGCTACGCTTCCACATGCACCACATGCAATGCACTCATCTTTCACTACTACTGAATACTTTGCCATATAATATCAACCCCTTTATTTATATATGTTTATCTTGTCTCTTTATCGCTCGCTTTAAACATTTATTTTTCCATTGCATTGGAGGAGTGTTGATGACGAACTTTCTGATCTGGAAAAGCATAAGTTCGTGCTGCATTAATGGCAACAACTGCTTCGCCAAATCCAGAGGTAATCATTTTCACTTTGCCATTAAAGGTTGATGCATCACCAGCAGCGAATATTCCAGAGATGCTCGTTTGATCTTGCATATCTACTGCTACAGCTGCTTTTTTCAATTCCAAGCCCCAATCCTTGATTGGTCCTAAGTTTGACACAAACCCAAATAAAACAATAACATCATCCACATCAAGCATAACCTTTTCCCCGGTTTCCAAGTGTTCCAACGCTACTTGACTTGCCACATTGCCTGCCCCAATGAGTTCTAGCGGTTTATAAGGTGTAAACACCTCTACACTAGAAACTCCTAGTTTTTCGATGGAACTAGCATGAGCTCGAAAATCATTTCGACGATGAACCAACGATACACGTTTCGCTACTCCATCTAGCATGAGCGCCCAATCAACGGCTGAATCGCCACCGCCAAAAATGACGACATTTTTATCTTTGAACTGCTCCATCTCGGTAATAAAATAGTGCAAATTGGTGATCTCTTTGCTGGTTACTTCTAGCTTTCTCGGACTAAACGCCCCATTACCGGCGGTTATCAGAATCGTTTTTGCCACACATTCGTCTCGCGTTGTCTTCACGTGAAACGTAGTATCTGGCTGTTTCTCAACGTCGATTGCCATGGTGCCTGTAGATACGTCAATTTTATCCGAATGACGATCCATTTGGATGCGCAGCTGATCGATAATTTCTGATGCTCGAATTTTTGGATGTCCTGGTAAATCGTAGATGTCTTTCTCTGGATAAATCGCCGTCAATTGTCCCCCTAGATGTTCCAATGTTTCCACCAACCTGACTTCTAGACCTTGCATCGCGGCGTAAAAAGACGCGTACATCCCTACTGGCCCACCTCCAACAATAAGAAGATCGTAAATCTTTTTTGACATGTCAATCACTCTTTTCTTATGTGGTTTATGCGTTACCTGTGAGAATCAATTAACGCCATTAGTACTTCCTTTGGTTTGAATCCAATGTCTTGGTGTACCACTTCCCCATCTTTTAGGATGGTAATGTTTGGAATCGTACTGACTTTGAATTGTGCTGCCAATGGCTTGCTGGCGTCTACGTTAACTTTTGTAATTTTAACGTCTGCCACCTCTGCAGCTAATTCATCCAAAACAGGTGCTAGCATTTGACACGGTCCACACCAATCGGCGTAAAAATCCACCACTACTAATCCCTGATTTGTGACCTTTGTAAAGTTTTCTTCTGTTAGTTTAATGACTGCCATCTTGGCACCTCCTATTTCTTTTCATACGGATAGAACCCACTTGGTTCTTCCGATAGGTTAATCATAATGTTTTTCATTTGGGTGTAGTGATCTAAAATCACTTTATGGGTCTCCCGTCCAATACCAGACGTTTTGTAACCACCGAATGGTGCTCCTTCTGGAATGGCATTATAGGTGTTGACCCAAATTCTCCCTGCCTCAATGGCACGACTAATACGAATAGCACGGTTAAGGTCTCGTGTCCAGACACCACCAGCAAGTCCGAAATCAGAATCGTTGGCCATTTCAATAACCTCTTCCTCTGTCGAGAACTTCATCACAACCACCGCTGGTCCGAAGATTTCCTCTCGTGCAATTCGCATCTCATTGGTGACGTTAGTAAACATCGTTGGCTTTAAGAAACAGCCTACTTCTGCTGCTTTTTCTCCCCCGTGTGCAATGGTTGCTCCCTCTTCCTTAGCCAAATCTACGTACTGAAGGATTTGATCGACTTGATTTTTATTGACCTGTGACCCCATTTGTGTTTCTGGATCTAGCGGGTCACCGACTTTAATGACCTCTAGTCGTTTCTTTGCTTCCTCTACAAACTTATCGTAAATGGTATCTTGAACAAAAACCCGGCTTCCAGCACAGCATACTTGACCTTGGTTAAATAAGATCCCTAGTTGGAAACCATCCATGGCCATTTCCCAATCACAGTCTTCAAAGAAGATGTTAGCCGACTTTCCACCAAGTTCTAAAGTTGCTGGAATCAGCTTCTCAGCTGCAGCTTTCGCCACATTGATCCCAACAGCTGTACTACCTGTAAAGGCAAGTTTGCTGAATTTCGGATGATCTAGCATAAATTGTCCTGACTTAGAACCGGAACCAGTAATTAAGTTAATGACACCAGGTGGCACAATGTCCTCTATTAAGCGCATTAACTCCAGCATCGACAGCGATGTCTCACTAGACGGCTTTAACACGGTACAGCATCCTGCTGCCATAACCGGTGCTAACTTCCAAGCTCCCATTAAGAAGGGGAAATTCCATGGAATGATTTGACCTACCACACCGATAGGCTCTCTTAGAACCATCGATAACGTGTCATTTCCTAACATATTGGCACTACCTTCTTCGGCTAAAATACATCCTGCGAAGTAGCGAAAGTGATCAGCTGCTAACGGAATATCCACATTCAACGTTTCTCGAATGGGTTTCCCGTTATCCATGCTTTCTACCTTAGCTAAATGCTCTTTGTTAGTATCGATCACATTGGCAATTTCATTTAAAATCCGTGCTCGTTCCTTAACCGTCGTGTTTTTCCATTGCCAGAAAGCTGACCAGGCACTTTTCACAGCTAAATCTACATCTTCCCTTGTTGCCTGTGCTATTTTTGCCAGCGGGTTGCCATCTGATGGTGAAATAGCTGTTAACGTCGCACCGTCTGATGCATCCTGCCATTTTCCATTCACATACAACCCATATTGTTCTGAAAATTTAGGCTTTCCCATGATAAATCATCTCCTCATGATTGTATTATGTACGAAATCTGGCGCAGTATTTATCTGCGAACTACAACACTATAATTTTAATATTTCTTCTGCTCGCGTTACCTCTGATTCTGTTGGCGTACGTTGCCCCTTTAAGGGATATTCATATCCTAGCTCTTCCCATTTCGGTTCGCCCATTGGATGGTATGGTAAGACATCTACCCGCTCTACTGTACCAAGGCTGTTGATGTAGGCAGCAGTTGCCAATAAGTCTTCTTCTGAGTCTGACACCCCAGGTACTAAAACACGACGAATCCAGAGTGGCATACCTTTGCTTGCTACGTAACGTCCGAATTCAAGGATGCCTTCGTTGGGAACACCAACTAACTCTTTGTGCCCATCAGGATCCATCAATTTGACATCCAACATCATCATATCCGTGTATGTCATTAGCTCATCCAGTAGCTCCTTACTTTGGGCAGTTAATCGAATAAAGCCAGAAGTATCAATGTTCGTATGGATTCCTTCTTTCTTGCAAGCCTTAAATAATTCAATAATAAACGGTATTTGCAAGAGAGGTTCTCCTCCACTAACGGTAATGCCACCGCCTGACGTTTCAAAAAAAGGCTTGTATTTTCGAACCTTTTCCATCACATCTTCTACTGACATTTCTCGTCCTACGTTGGTTTCCCATGAATCTCGGTTATGGCAATACTTGCAACGGAGGGGACAACCTTGTAAGAACAAGATGAATCGGATCCCTGGTCCGTCAACATTACCAAAAGATTCAATGGTGTTTACATAAGCTGTCTTCATGTTGCATTCCCTACCTTTATATTTAGTTACATGCCGCCATGCATGGTACGTGTGATCACATCTAATTGTTGCTCTTTTGTTAGTTTAATAAAGTTTACGGCATAACCGGAGACACGGATGGTTAATTGTGGATATTTCTCCGGATGGTCCATCGCATCTTTCAAAGTTGCATAGTCAAATACATTGATGTTTAAGTGATGACCTTTTTTGATGGCGTAGCCGTCAAGGACTGCGGCTAAATTCTTAATTCGTTCTTCTTCCGTTTTCCCTAAAGCTTTCGGAACGAGAGAAAACGTATTAGAGATACCATCTTGTGCTGCCTCAAATGGCAACTTCGCTACGGATGACATGGAAGCCAGCGCCCCACTTGAGTCACGACCGTGCATTGGATTGGCTCCTGGTGCAAATGGCTCTCCGTCTTTACGGCCACATGGTGTGGTTCCTGTCTTCAACCCATAAACCACGTTTGATGTAATGGTTAAAATCGACTGTGATTGAACTTCCGCGCGATAAGTTTTATTTTGTTTCACTTTCTTCATAAAGCGATCCATAATGTCAACCGCAATCAAGTCTACATCGTCATCGTTATTCCCATATTTAGGAAAGTCGCCTTCTACCTCAAAATCAATGGCAACACCATCTACATCACGAATGGGCTTTACTTTCGCATATTTAATAGCTGATAATGAGTCTGCAACCACTGACAATCCGGCAATTCCTGTTGCGGAAATACGCTGAGCATCGGTGTCATGAAGAGCCATTTCAACACGTTCGTAAGCATATTTGTCATGCATATAATGAATCACATTTAGTGTATTCACATAAAGCTCTGCCAGCCAATCCATAACCTCGTCAAAATTTTCCATGACCGTATCGTAATCTAAATATTCACCTGTAATCCTTCGCCAATATGGTCCCACCTGTACTCTAGACTTCTCATCTACACCACCGTTGATAGCATACAGTAAAGCTTTTGCTAAGTTAGCACGAGCACCAAAGAACTGAACTTGCTTACCAATTTTCATTGGCGATACACAGCAAGCAATTCCATAGTCATCTCCGAATAAAGGCCGCATGACATCGTCGTTCTCGTATTGGATGGCCGATGTCTTAATCGACATTTTTGCACAATATTCCTTAAATCCTTGTGGCAGTTTTGTTGACCACAATACCGTTAAATTCGGTTCTGGTGCTGGTCCTAAATTGTCTAAAGTATGCAGGACACGAAACGAAGATTTAGTAACCATTGGAATCCCATCCATGGATATACCAGCAATGGACTCTGTTACCCAGGTAGGGTCACCTGAAAAGAGGGAATTATACTCGGGTGTTCTTGCAAACTTCACTAAACGTAGTTTCATCACGAAATGATCCATCATTTCTTGTGCTTGCTCCTCAGTAATCGTTCCATCTTGTAAATCACGTTCAATGTAAATGTCTAAAAACGTTGTTGTCCGCCCTAAGGACATAGCTGCACCATTTTGCTCTTTAATTGCCGCCAAGTAACCAAAGTAAAGCCACTGAATAGCTTCTTGCGCATTTTCAGCTGGTCGGGAAATGTCAAATCCATGAGCAGCAGCCATTTCTTTTAGCTCATTAAGTGAGCGATATTGCTCAGAAATTTCCTCTCTTAAACGAATGGTTTCTTCATCCATTACTTTACGCGTACTCGTATGATCTTTTGCCTTTTCAGCCATTAAAAAGTCAACACCATATAGCGCTACTCGTCGATAATCCCCAATGATTCGCCCACGACCATATGCATCTGGAAGCCCTGTAATTATCCCCGACTTCCTAGCGGCTTTCATTTCAGTCGTATAAGCATCGAATACTCCTTGGTTGTGCGTCTTTCTATAATCAGTGAAAATCTGTGATATTTCAGGGTCAATCTCAAATCCATAAGATTTTGCCGAAACCTCAGCCATTTTAATACCACCAAAAGGTTGCAAAGAACGTTTGAATGGCTGATCTGTTTGGAAACCAACAATGGTTTCTAGTTCTTTGTCCAAATAACCTGGTGCATGGGATGTAATCGTTGATACAATTTTGGTGTCTAAATCTAAGACACCACCTGCTTCTCTCTCTAATTTGTTAAGTTCCATCACCTGATCCCATAACTTATTCGTTGCTTCCGTTGGCTTTGATAAAAATGAGTCATCCCCCTCATAAACCGTCATATTGTTAATAATAAAATCACGTACATCAATCTTGCTCTTCCACTCTAAACCTTTAAAATTTTTCCATGCTTTCATTGTTAATACCTCCAGCTACTAATGAGTCTCTATTTCTTCGTAACACAACCTTAATGATAACGAGTTGTAATAAAAATTTTACACCATTAAATGCTGATAGTCAATACTATTTTTGACAAAATAAAAGAGCCTAAGATCTTGCTAATAGCAATCAAATGACCCATAAGTTCTTACAATCTAATATTTTCTACATCGTTTGCAAAAAAAGGTCCCAAGAGACCTTCAGGTAAATTATGCAATGACACAAATCGAACCCAATCCCGAGTCAATATTAAGAAACGGTAATAAGGTGTTCAGGATCAGACCAAATACCGAAGTCGTCTCACAAGAAGCTCCAGATGAAGCGTGAGCCACCATTGAACCACCTATAAGTAAAACAGCCCCAAAGGTCAATGCAATCATTAGTTTATGCCTTCTTTTCATGTGGATAAACCTCCATTTAGTAAGGAAAGACCCCTGAAATCCTCAAAATAATAATCGTTAGAAATTAAAAACCAATGCAGGTTGTTGCATGAAGCCATGCATCAAAAAATGGGAAAATAGTTTGTAAAATTCCAAGTCCCCAAGTTACTTCACATGTCATTTCTGAAGCTACTGTCGCTGCTTGAGCAACCATTGTCCCCCCTGCAACTAGAGTAGTACCTAGAACTAATGCCATCATTTTTTTCATGTAAAAAACCTCCCGTTTTGTGTCGTGTTTCTATAGTAGCACATCTTCTCAAAAAGTAAAGGCTTCTCATTTAAAAAAGACCTCGAAGGGGCTCGAATTAATCGTTATCGATACAAATTTTCAAATATTATAAACCATAAGAACGAAAAAAATTAGCACTTCCCGATCCATGGTCATGTTAAAATCACTCATAATGTGCTACAATGTGGATAACATTTCTATTAGAAAGGATGTCAAATCATGAGTATGCATCAAGATATTAGTGAGATTTTACTTACACAACAACAAGTTGAAGAAAAAGCGAAAGAACTAGGCACACAATTAAAAACTGACTACGCAAAGAAAAATCCGATTCTGGTTGGTCTATTAAAAGGTTCAGCAATGTTTATGGCTGATTTGATGAAACATATGGACGTTCCACTAGAGATTGATTTCATGGATGTTTCTAGTTACGACGGAGCTGAGTCAACCGGTGATGTTAAAATTGTTAAAGACTTAGATATTTCCGTTCGTGGACGCCATGTTCTAATTGTAGAGGATATCGTTGATACAGGTCGTACCTTAGAAAAAGTAATTCAACTTCTTCGCTCACGAGGGGCTGAGTCAGTAGAAATGGTGACTTTGCTTGATAAACCAGAATCCCGTATCGCACCAATTGAAGCTAAGTATATCGGCTTCACCATTCCAAAAGCCTTTGTGGTTGGATATGGTCTTGATTACAACGAACAATATCGTAACCTTCCATATGTAGGAATTTTAAAAGAGTCGGTTTATTCATAATTTGTTAAGGAGCATCAGAAATGAAAAAATATGACGTTGTCATTGTTGGCGCAGGACCTGCTGGTATTTTTGCTGCCTATGAACTGTTTAAGAAAAACCCTAATCTTAAAGTAGCCCTAATTGATAAAGGGTTAGACATTCATGCTCGCTCTTGCCCTATTCTAGAAGGAAAGGTTGAAAAATGCCCGGTTCGAAAGGATAATACGTCAGGTTGTTATCCTGCTTGCTCCATTACCAATGGTTTTGGTGGAGCAGGTGCTTATTCCGATGGGAAATTTAACATTACCCGTGAATTTGGTGGCTGGATGACCGACTACTTGGCGAACACTAAAGTCGAAGAGCTTATCGAATACGTGGACTCCATCAATTTAGAACACGGAGCCACCCCTCATATCACCGATCCAACAACTGACAAAGTACGTGAAATTGAAAAACGTGGTTATGCTGTTGGATTAAAGTTATTACGAGCCCGTGTTAGACATCTTGGGACAGAACAAAATTTAGAAATTTTAAAAAGCATCTACCGAGCCATGGACGGTCATGTGGATTACCTATTCAAAACGGAAGTCAAAGACTTAATTGTTGAAAAAAATGAAGTGCAAGGTGTTATCCTCGCTAATCAAGAGACATTAATCGCTAATCAAGTCTTCATTGCCCCTGGAAGAGATGGCTCTGCGTGGCTGAAAGATCAAATGAAATTACTTAAGGTGCCGATGCGAAACCTACAAGTTGACATTGGAGTTCGTGTAGAATGTTCTGACATTGTTATGCAAGAGATCAACGAACACCTTTACGAAGGGAAATTTATCTATAACACCAGTGTCGGAACAACGGTGCGAACTTTTTGTTCAAATCCTTCTGGGCATGTCGTAGTGGAAAATCATTCCGGAACCATGTTAGCCAACGGTCATGCTTATAAGGATCCAAAATTGAGTAGCCAGAATACCAACTTCGCTTTACTTGTTTCTCACATTTTTGAAGAACCATTTAACCAGCCAAATGAATTTGCCCATGAAGTCTCTATGTTAGCTAATAAACTTTCTAATGGATCAATCATCGTTCAAAAATATGGTGACATTTTAAAAGGGCGTCGAACCAACGAAAAACGACTCAAAGAAGGCTTTGTTGAACCAACGCTAAAAGAAGCTATCCCAGGAGATTTAGGACTGGCCCTACCTTATAACACCATGAAGTCTTTAATTGAAATGACAGAAGCATTGGATCACGTTACACCAGGAATCGCTACTGAGCATACGTTGTTCTATGGTGCTGAAGCGAAGTTTTACTCTGCTAGACCTGAGGTCGACAACAAGTTTGAAACAAAAATCAAAGGTCTATTTGTTGGTGGAGATGGTGCAGGAATCACCCGTGGCTTAGCACAAGCCGGAGCCAATGGCGTTTGGGTAGCAACTGAAATTTTAACTAGATATTAAATGACATATATATTAGGAGATGGTTCCGTCTTGTGAACCAGTCTCTTTTTTTATGAAAGTTGCGAAGAAAAAAACTACCCTCGCCATAAACTTCCTCACCCCACTCAGAAATTGAGCTCACCTAAAGATTAGTAAGAATGTCGAAAATTGACATTTCTACTGATTTGTCGTATAGTTAAGACAACTAAATTAAATACTTTCTCGTATAACGTCGATAATATGGGTCGAAAGTCTCTACCTGCTTGCCGTAAATAAGCAGACTACGGGTATTGTTTTTATCTTTTTTGAAGGAAAACAACCCATTTTTATGTAGAGACTTTTGCCTGTTTAGGTAAAAGTTTTTTGCTTTTTTATCGACGCAATGAGTGGTTTGAAAGAAGGCTATATAAGGATGGATCAAAAAGAATTTATTTACGGGATCAATGACAAACCGAACGTTGCCATGCAAATCCTACTTGGATTGCAACATGTATTTGCTGCTTTTGGTGGTATTATCGTCGTTCCCATCCTCGTTTCCAATGCGTTAGGCTTTGACGCCTTGATGTCAACGGCTTTAATTAGTGGATCAATTTTGGCTGCTGGAATTGCCACGATCATCCAATCTCGTGGTTTTGGGCGGATCGGTGCTAAACTTCCTTCTTTAATGGGAACCGATGTAACCTTTGCTGCTCCGTCCATTGCTGTTGGAGAGAAATTTGGTTTGCCTGGCATTATTGGCGCCATTATGTTCGGTGGTGTAGTTGAAGCGATATTGAGCTTTTTTACAAAACCCTTAATTAAATTTTTCCCTAAAGTTGTCGCTGGTGTTGTTATTTGTTTGATTGGGTTAACCTTATTAGCGAATGGGATTAACTGGCTAGGTGGTGGACCTGCCGCAACAGCTGCCGGGAACTTTGGTAATCTGCAGTATGTTGCCGTTGGTTTAGCGGTCATGGCTTTTACCCTAATTTTGCAACATTATGGAAAAGGACTCTTGAAGTCAGCATCGATTTTAATTGGAATGGTGTTTGGTTATGTCCTTTGTATTCCATTAGGTATGGTTGACTTTTCTGCTGTACAAGAAGCGCAGTTTTTTGCACTTCCACAGATCTTAGCAACTGGTGTAACCTTCCATTGGGAGGCTGTCCTTGCTTTTATGCCAGCATTTTTAGTAGGAATTGTTGGAACGGTAGGTCGCATTAAAGCCATCGAAAATGTAGCCGGCTTAGAAGAGGACGATGACAATGTGGAAAAAGCATTATTGGCTGATGGTGTAACAACCGTGATTTCTGGTGCGGTTGGTGGATTGACCAATACGACATTTGCTCAAAACATCGGCTTGCTCTCGATCACTAAGGTAACCAGTCGCTACGTCACCATCATGGCAGGAATTATTTTAACTGCACTTGGCTTCTTCCCACAGTTCGCAGCCATTATTCATGTTATGCCACAACCGGTTTTGGGTGGGGCAGGTGTCATTATGTTTGGGATGATTGCTGTAGCAGGAATTCAAATTCTATCAACGGTCAAGTTTGACAACCGTAACATGTTAATTGTAGCCATTTCGCTTGGTTTCGGATTAGGAGTTGCTTTTAGACCAGAAATTCTATCCCAATTTCCAGAAACAGTCCGGATGGTTTTCTCATCAGGAATTACAACTGGAACCATCGTCGCTATTTTCTTAAATGCTGTCCTGCGAGAACCAAAGCAAAGTGAAGGTGGTAATTAATATGAAGCGATTAGAAGAGCGGATTTTACAAGATGGTCAGGCACTATCTGAAACGATCCTAAAAGTTGATTCCTTTCTTAACCATCAGGTTGACCCCGAATTAATGAAAGAAATTGGAGAAGCTTTCGCTGAATACTTTAAAAACCATGGGATTACAAAGGTCTTCACCATTGAATCCTCTGGAATTGCACCAACCGTGATGACTGCCCTCAAAATGGGGTTGCAAATGGTTACTTTAAAAAAACAGGCGTCCAAGATTTTAGATGGTAATGTCATTCAAACCAAAGTCCATTCCTTTACAAAGGGACTGGACTACCAATTGACCTTATCTACTAGTTACATTAATAAAGACGATAAAATTCTAATCATTGATGATTTTCTTGCAAATGGGGAGGCTGCTTCTGGTGCCGCCCGACTTGTCGAAATGGCTGGAGCTGAGGTAGCAGGTATTGGTATCGTGATTGAGAAGTCCTTCCAATCGGGACATCAAAAATTGAAAGACAAGGGGTATGACGTTTATTCCTTAGCAAGACTTTCTAAGCTTGGTATTGGTAATGTTGAATTTGTTAAATAAGGAGTGAGTTTATCTCATGGAAAAGTTAGATCAGTTTTTTTGCATCACAGAGAGAGGGTCAACCATTCGCACGGAAATCATGGCTGGTTTTACAACCTTTATGGCAACCTTATTTACGATTATTGCCATTCCCAACATGATCAATGGGGCGTTCCCTGTTGAACTCAGAGAACCTGGGATGGTTTATGCGGTCTTCATAGCGGCCTGTCTTGCATCTGTGTTTGGTACGTTATTAAAAGCATTTTATGCGAAAATTCCTTTCGTTCAAGCGCCTGGGATGGGACTTGGTTCGTATTTTGCAGGTACAGTAATGGGTGGTATGGCAGCGATGGTCGGGATAGATTCTTTGACTCATCTCCAGTCCTACCAAATGGGGCTTGCTATTATCTTTATCGCCGGTGCACTTTTCACTCTTTCAACTTTATTTGGAATCCGTGAGGCCATCGTTAATGCGGTTCCGAGGAACATCAAATTAGCGATGGGGGCTGGTATCGGTTTATTCATCACATTACTAGGTCTTCGCTTCTCAGGTATTGTGATTAATTCACCGAGTACGTTTGTAACCATGGTTAACTTTAGTGACGTTGGTCTTGGTATGGAATACGCAGGTGAAATTTCCGGTATTTTCTATGGTCGTCGTGCCATGGGAGCCATCCTTGCCATCGTTGGCTTGTTATTAATCACCATCCTCTCCATTAAGAAAGTCAAAGGTGCCATCTTAATCGGTGTGCTCACAACAACCGTGTTGAACTATGTGTTTGGTGTTGTTAGCTTACCAGAAAACTTCTCTTTCAACTTAGCAGAGCGTTTTTCCTATTTCTTCGAATTATCGTTCTTCCAGTTCGACTTCGGCTTCATTAACGAAAACACCCAATGGGGAACGTTACTAGCCTTTATCCTAGCCTTCTTATTTGTTAACATGTTCGATGCACTTGGAACTATCTTTGGTATCTCAGCGGCTAACGGCCTGGTTGATGAGAATGGTGAAGCCATTGGTCTTGAAAAAGGTCTAACGGCTGATGCACTTGGAACTGCAGCATGTGGAGTTTTAGGAACGTCGACGGTGACAACGGTTGTATCATCCGCTTCTGGTATTTCAGAAGGTGGACGTACAGGCTTAACCAGCTTAACCGCTGCGATCCTGTTCTTGTTCGCATTGGTGTTAGCACCATTTGTTGTGTTAATCCCAAACATGGCAGTCGCCCCAGCATTAATCTACGTTGGTTTCTTAATGGTTAGTCACGTTAAAGAAGTTGATTTCTCTGATCCAACTGAAGCAGTACCAGCCTTCTTGACCGTTGTTATTATGCCACTTTCATTCTCAATTGCTAATGGAATTGCCTTTGGTTTAATTTCTTACATTGTCATCAAAGCTTGTACAGGACGCATCAAAGACGTTAAACCACTGGCAGTTGTGATCGCTGGATTATTTGTCCTCCAATACATCCTATAATTTTTTATAACAAAAAAAAACTCCGGATAATAATCTTGGAGTTTTTTACTTTGTCTAAATGGTTGTCCAACCACCATCGATGGTAAGTAGTTGACCTGTTGTATAGCTTGAAGCATCTGATGCAAAATAGATCAATGCGCCGTCTAACTCACCATCGCGACCAACGCGACCCATTGGACAGTATGCTTGAACCGCTTGAAGGAATCCTTCGTCTTCGATCACTGCATCTGTCATTTCACTTGGGAAATAGGCTGGTCCAATAGCATTGACGGTAATACCATGCTTTGCCCACTCATTTGCTAATGACTTGGTAAACATTGCAACGCCACCTTTGGAAGCATTATAAGCCGTAATTGGCGATCCCATCATCGCGACCGTTGAGTGAATTGATCCGATGTTAATGATTTTCCCATATTGTTGCTCTAACATCACTTTTCCAACTTCTCGCGATACAAAATACACCGAGTTAAGGTTTAAGTGGATCGTGTGCATCCATTCTTCGTCTGTTTGTGTATCCGCTGGAATGGCTTGCCCAACTCCTGCGTTGTTCACAAGAATATCAATTCTACCAAACTTTGCTTTTACTTGTTCAACCATTGATTTAATTTGATCAATCTCTCCCACATCGCATTGTACCGGTAAGCACTGAATACCCATTGCTTCTATCTCTTTTGCCACTTGCTCAAGTCGATCTACCCGCCTAGCTGAAATAGCAACATGTGCCCCCCCCGGCTGCGAGTGCTTTGGCAAACTGAATCCCTAAACCTGACGAACCACCTGTTACTAGTGCTACTTTTCCCTTTAAATCAAATAAGTTACTCATATCCTGATCTCTCCTTTGATTAAAATTTAAATGCATCGTAAGCTTAACACGATCCCACCTGCTTTTCAATAAAAAAGAAAAATCACCTGAGACAATTGTGATCATTGATGGATAGCTATCATCTTATTGTCATCGTATTTATCTAAAAACATCAGTAAATGACGAAAGGCTGAATCATATGCTGGTCACCCTTATTATAGGAAGCTTTTAATGATCTTAGTGTGAGCAATAGCGAGGGGATAAGCATCGATGTCATTAGGGGTTATCCATTGTTCTGTTTTATTTAGTTTGGCATGAGCTGCATCTACCTTGATGTGGTAAGCTTCCATTTCCCAAATACGATGGGAGAAAATATGAGTCGAAAAGCCTAGTGGCTTAACCTTTTTTATTCGATAACCTTCCTCTATTAAATGACCAATTAAACCTTCTTCTGGTTCGCCAGACTCATATTCCACTTGTTTGAATTCATAGAAGTTAGCTAATAGGCCCGTACTAGGTCGCTTCCTGATTAACCATTCGCCTTCCTCGTTTTCAATCACAACAACAACCAGTTTTACTTTCCTTTGTTTAGCAGCTTTTGTTTTCACCGGTAGTTGCTCATCAATCCCCTGAGCATAAGCTTGACAATGTTTTTGAACGGGGCATTCTAAGCATTTTGGTGACCTTGGCACACAGATCAAAGCGCCCAGTTCAATCAAGCTTTGATTGAAATCCCCTGGGTGTTTGTGACAAATTAATTCGCTGATGACTTCCTCAAATAATTTACGAGTTTTAGGCTTCGTAATGTCAGCAAAAATAGCACCTAATCGACTAATCACACGAAACACATTGCCATCAACAGCAGGGGTTGGTTGTTTAAACACAATGCTAGCAACTGCCCCTGCTGTATAAGGTCCAACTCCCTTTAGTTTTAGTATTTCCTCGTAATTAGTTGGGAAATAACCCAGTTCCTCAACCATTTGGGCGCTAGTTTGTAAATTCCTAGCTCGGGAATAGTACCCTAACCCCTCCCATGCTTTGAGTAAATCCTCTTCACTAGCTTCTGCTAAATCTTTTGTTGTTGGAAATTGGTGGATAAACCGATTATAGTAAGGAACAACTGCTGTAATTTGAGTTTGTTGCGACATAATTTCAGAGATCAGGATATAATAAGGATCAAGGGTTTTTCTAAAAGGCAAATCCCGCTTCGCTTGGTTGTACCAAGTAAGAAGATCTTGTTGTAAATCGACTGTCTTAATGTGTTTGATGTATTCATTCATTATTGATACTTCCTATCTTTGTTTGCTATGTCATTAATTGTACCAAAAAGTAGCTTTGTCTGACAAATTTTGATATAATATTAAGGTTGAAAAACGATCTAAAACATCCTATTCTATTATAGGCAATTGCGAAAAGGTAGATATGTAAGTTAGAGTAAAGACGTTCAAGGAAAAGCTGGTACTAAGGTAGAAAATCTAAAAAAGAGCGCAAGCTT
>JGI24703J35330_11748870_pt1 | contig 105930 bp, 95 predicted proteins | sample TergutNt197P1_FD_35330 | JGI IMG/M metagenome (IMG submission 35330)
CATAAATTATAGTTATCCACATTTTTTCATGCCTGTTTGTCCTGTTTTTCTCCAAAAAAAGATGCCTCGCTTTTTTCCTTAACGAGACATCCCCTTTTTATGCGTGTATCAATCTTGGCGTACAAACGCCCTTTTTTTATCTTCTTTTATTACGTTTATTCCTGCGATTAATCCCTGCTATTCTTTCATTGGAAAGCTTTTGCCATGATTTGAATTTTTCTTCAAAGGAAGCGGCGGCGGCGGCTGTGATTACCGGAGGGGTATCGTCATAGTAGTATTCGCCGTCCTCTGTTTCTTCGCTGTCGCCATATAGATTAAATCGTTGAGGCACATCCTTCATGGAAAGTGAGATTTTGCCTGAGGCGGGGTCGTTGGTCACTACCCTTACATCTACCTCGTCGCCAATATTTAGTACATCCCCTACGCTTTGGATAAATCCGTTTGCGATTTGGGAAATGTGTACAAGCCCCGGCGCACTGTTTGGCAAGGAGACTATAGCACCAAACGGCTTGATTTTAAGTACCTTGCCTGTATAAATTTGACCTACTACTGCATTGTTATTTGTTTCTTCCATATGACCACCTCATTTTCCGACGATTACTATAACATATCTATGCCGCAATTGTCCAGAATAAGCGACCAAAGCTCCTCGCGATTTTGGCGTGTTTCACTGGAGAATGGGAGCGGAGGCTCTGCCGCGCCGAGTTTTTTGCGTATAATTGCTAAATGCTTTTGTAGCTGTGCGCGTGTGATTTTGTCGCTTTTTGTGGCGATGGCGGTGAAGGGTAGATTGTAATGCCTAAACCACTCATATAGCATAAGGTCATTTTCACCGGGCTCATGTCGGATGTCGAGCAACAAAAAAATTCGCTTTAGCTGTGGGCGATTTTTTAAGTATCCTTCGACCATGTCGCCCCATTTTGCGGACTCGCTCTTAGAAACACGGGCGTAACCATAACCGGGAAGGTCTACAAAATAGAGCTTTTTTTCTACATGGAAGAAGTTAATCGTGCGGGTTTTTCCGGGTTGGCGGCTGGTGCGTGCGAGCCTTTTTCTGCCAAGCATAGCGTTGATTAGCGATGACTTGCCTACATTAGACTTGCCCACAAAAGCGACCTCGGGCAGTCCGTCGGTCGGAAAGCCCGATGGGTTTACAGCAGTGATTGCTATATCTGTGTTGTTGATGATGATGCTCATACAAGGCGACCCCTGTGATAGATTTTTTTGCCTTTTTGCACGAGAATGTAGCCGTCCTTGAAGTCGGATTCTTTTATTATATGCTCGTGGCTATTGACTTTTTCGTCATTTATTTTCACACCGCCTTGCGCTATGAGGCGACGACCTTCTCCTCGTGAGGGGAGCAGGTTTAATTTTTCTAACAGAACGATGATGTTAATACCATCAGAGAGGTCTGCCCGGGTGATGTCTGTAGTTGGCATGTTTTCTAAGTCACCGCCGCCTGCAAACAAGGCTTTTGCCGCGGTTTGGGATTTTGTTGCTTCTTCTTCACCATGCACTATTTTTGTGATTTCGAAGGCAAGGATGTCTTTTGCACGGTTTAGCTCCGCGCCTTGCCATTTTGCCATTTCGTTTATTTCTTCTATAGAAAGGAATGTGAGGAGTTTTAGGTTGCGGATTACCGTACTGTCCTCGACGTTTCGCCAGTATTGGTAAAACTCATAGGGTGATGTTTTCTCTGCGTTTAGCCATAGCGCGCCTTTGGCGGTTTTGCCCATTTTTTGGCCGCTGCCTGTGGTTAACAGATTTAATGTGAGGCCATATGCCTGTACGCCTTCGGTTTTGCGCAAAAGCTCTACACCTGCAATGATATTGCTCCACTGGTCGCTCCCGCCAAGCTGTAAGCGACAACCATAGCGGCGGTACAGCTCCAAGAAGTCATAAGCTTGCATGAGCATATACGTAAACTCGAATGCGGTAAGTCCATCCTCCAGCCGCGATTTGTAGCATTCGGCAGAGAGCATTTTGTTGACAGAAAAATGGACACCGTAATCACGCATGAAGGATACCAAGGACAGGTCGAGAAGCCAGTCGTTTTCGTCCATGATGGCTTTGCCGTCATCGTATTTGATAAACCTTTCAAACTGCTTTTTGAATGCCGCTATGTTATGCGCGATTGTTTCCCTTGTCATCACTCCACGCATTTCTGTGCGGTCGCTGGGGTCGCCTATCATGCCTGTGCCTGTCCCCATGAGTGTGATGAGTCTGTGTCCTGCCTTTTGCATATGCGCGTGCGCCATCAGTGTGAGCAAATGTCCTGCTGTCAGGCTGTCTGCCGTAGGGTCATAACCCATATAAAATGTGACCTGTTCCTTGCCCAAAAGCTCTCTAAGTTCTTCTTCGTGGGTGCATTGCGAAATAAATCCACGCTCCATTAACACATCGAATGCGTTAGTTGCCATTTGCCTCAACCTCTCTCATGGCCAAGATTGTTTCCTGCATCAATTCTTCCAATGTCCATCCAAGGTTTTCTGCCCCCTGCTTAATCACGTCGCGTGAGCATCCTGCGGCAAACTTTTTATCCTTAAATTTTTTCTTTACACTGGATACTTCCATATCACTCACACTTTTGCTGGGGCGCATGAGCGCGGTAGCTCCGATTAGCCCCGTCAGTTCGTCTGTAGCATACAGAATTTTTTCCATAATATGAGACGGCTCATATGGGCTTTTTGTCATCCCCCATCCATGGCTGAGAGCCGAAGCGATAATGTCGTCAGGCACACCCTCTGACTTTAAAATTTCAATCCCTTTAACACAATGCTCCTCGTGATACTGCTCAAAATCCGTATCATGCAACATTCCCACCACGCGCCAATACTCTTCTCGCGTTGGGTCATGTGTTTTAGCAAAATACCCAAGTACACCAGACACCGTTTGACCATGTTGCAACAAAAACGGCTCCTTGTTGTATTTTTTCAAAATCTCTTCGGCTTTAGATAAAGTCATACTTATGCCTCCTAAATAATAAAAGCCTTCACCGCCGGCGAAAGCTTTACGTCTTTTGTCAAGCTTAGTCCGCTCGACGCTTCTTGCAGGGGTCTGGGAGAAGAAGGATTTGAACCTTCGAAAGCATAGCTAACAGATTTACAGTCTGCCCCCTTTGGCCACTCGGGAATTCTCCCTAACGGCAAGAATTTTACCACAGTAAACATGCTAATGCAAGGTTTTTTTATTGTCCAACACTCCCCGTAGATGTTTTGGCTTGAACCGCTACTCCCTTAACATATCCGCGATAATGTTTTCTGCGCATCTGTCTGAAAAATCCCAAGGTGGAAACATTTCGTAGGAGTGGCCTCCATATGCCCATGTGTAGATGATGTTGGAGGATGTCGAGGATGAAATGCGGAACACTTGCGTATCTGCGATGGTCAGTTCTGTTATCGTGCCGTCTCCGACAAGATGTTGCCATGGCTCTTCGTATTCATCGCGTAATGTTTCTATAAAAAAGCGCAGAGCATCAAAGGTTGATGAATGTATGCCGTGCTGATGAAAATCAACCGATACAGACGGAAAACCGGAGTTGTATCGGAATGTCGGCGGGTAGAAGTTATCCAGACCTGCGGAGGGTAGGCGAAAAGACCCTATATGAGCTACCGCATCTTCGAATGTAGAAAACCTTTCATTTAGCTCGCGTATAGTTACGACTCTTACGCGCTTTGGCTCATCGTACATTGTTGTGTCAAACCAGATTATGCCGACCTCTTCGCCATCGGCAGTATACAGACCACTGCCTTGCAACTCTAGGTGGTGCATACCTCTAAATCGAGGATGATAGTCCGACGTGACAATAAAAAATTCAAAAGGCTCTCCATCGCTTGTATATATAGATACTTCATCCAACATTTCTTTGATGATTGTGATTTTCTCCAAGTCAAAAGGCGAAGCAAGTACATTTCGGAAGTCATGGGGCATATATGGACTGCGACTCAAGTATACAGTGCGAGATTTCCATCCGCCTTCCATCCGCGAAAGATACTCCGGGCTGTTTGCGTCCACCACAACAAACTCTCTCCGTCCCCCTGTGTCGGCGCGGTTTATTATGTTAAATGCATACACGCCTGTAGAAAACACCACGCATATTAAGATAATAGCCGCCGCCCATTTGTAGGGAAGGCTGCGTGCTGTGGTTTTTTCTGCATGTATGCGTATATTGTCCAACATGCGATGGCTTGTTTCGGCAGTTGGCTCTATTTTATCCAGCGACTTTTTTATTTTTTCGTTCATTATTGGATTGCCTCCTTTAATATCTTTCTGGCCTCGTGTAAATGGTTGCGTATTGTAGAATTTGGCTTTTGCAAAATTTTTGCAATTTCTGTACTGTCATAACCTTCGTAATAATACAGGTAGACAACAGTCTTGTACTTTGTGGGGAGGTCTAACACCACGGCCAATGTGTCATCGTTTTCAAAATTTTCTGAAAGATGGTGGTTTTCTATATTCTCACGCTTTTGCCACCAGTGGCGCAGGATGTTTTTGCAGATATTTGTTGCCGTTCTTATCAGCCATGCTTTTTCATGTTCTTTTGATTCAAATTTTTTGCCGCTCGTGATTAATTTTACAAATGCCTCTTGTACACAGTCCTCCGTTTCTGCCGCGGTTTTCATGTAGGTATAGCAGATTTTGTATATAGTTTTGTGATTTTCTTCAAAGATTCTTTCGAGTTCATCCATCCGAGATGTCACCTCCCTATATATAATACAATCGGGAATGATAATGTGTCGGGAACATCGTGTCGATTGACACAGTAGATGTTTTGGTCATAACCGCTCAAACCCCCTTGCAAATTACATGATTGCAATCGGATACATCAATAATGCAACTCATGCAAAACCTATTGAAGCGACAAATTGTTTTGTATACTCTTGTATTACAATGGACGCACCTAAGGAGGTATGATTTAGGAGATGAAATTGACTGCTCGGAAAGATGAAACACTTGATGATGATTATATAGATATAAGGTATCGAGAGCTGACCTCGGTGATTCATCAAATACTTCAACTGTGTGATGATGAGGGCTCGGTTTTGTTATGCGAAAAAGACAGCACCACGTATAGGGTAGATACGGATGATGTGTATTACATCGAGTGGGTAGACAGAAAAAGCTGTGTATACACAAAGGATGATGTATATACCATGCCAATATCTCTAAGCCAGTTGGAAGAAGTCCTTGCAAGAAAGCATTTTGTCCGTATAAGCAGGGTGGCATTGATTAATATATACAAAATAAAATCTGTTTCTAACGGATTAAACTTTCGTTTGACTGCGGAAATGATAAATGGTGAAAAAATCGTCGTAAATCGTTACTACAGGAATGTATTGTTAGAATCCATACAGGAGTTGGCTGAGGAGGTGTCAAGATGATGAAGCGTCGTCCTTATGACAGATTGTTTGAGGGGAATATCTTGGTTTTGTACTGCGTAATTTTTACTGCAAACATAATATTTATAACGCTTTTATCAAGTGTCCGGGGTGTAGAATTTACGTTAAATATTAGGATTTTGGTGTGGATGTTTGTTTTTTTGAGCGCGCCGTTGTTGCCGCTGTGGGTATTCAAACGCTTGTGGCAGTCAGACCGTATCCCCGAAAACAGCTATATATTTTGGATAAGTATACCTGCGCATTATGTTATTTCGTCAGGGCTGACTTTAATTTTTGTTTTTATTCAAGGCATTTTTGAGCCGCTTCCCCGAATAGTTTATCTGTACTCGTTGATACAATATACGATTATGTACGCGATTGTAATCGTAAGTGCTGTCATAATTGATTTGATGCAAACTTCAAAGGTAAACAGAAATTTGCAAATAATACAAAAAAGCAAAAAGAGAGGTGCCTTAAAATGATTAAACTAAATGCTTTCCAATTAAAAATGGTGGCCATCATCGGTATGATTTCCAGCCATATGGTGATTGCTTGGTGGGGGATTATTCCCATGTGGCTTGCGTTCCCTATGTATGCTGCAGGGGGACTCACCTTCCCTATAATGGGATATTTTGTTGCCCAAGGTTATGCGTATACTTCTAATCTAAAAAAATATATATTGCGGGTGTTGATATTTGGTGTAGTTGCATTGCCATTCCATATTATTACGATTACATTGCCTATGAGTGGGTTTCCGCTGACGGTTTCGTATCCGTTTTTTAATATTATGTTTAATATTGTTGTGGGGCTTTTGGTGCTTAGGATGTATGAAAAAATCAAATCGCGTGTTCTGTTTTGGATATTGTTTGTGGTTGTGATTGCGCCGTTGTCGCTGGTTTTGCTGGAATGGTATTTTGTGGGCATTGTCATGGTTATGATGGCTCATCTGATAAAAAATGAGACCCTGCGCCGTGTTGTGCCGCCTTTGTTTGCAGCGGTATTCTTTGTAGGGATTGGATTTTCTCTTAATATGACGACTTCACCGGAAATAATGGACACTATAACGGATGCGGGATTTGACCTGCCTCGGTTGTTGGATACGTCGTTTATTCCTGTACAACAATCATTTCCCATCGGTATGGTAGTGGCCGCATTATTGCTAAAGAGCTACAATGGGGAGCGCGGCAGGAAATCCAAGTGGATATTCTACATCGTTTATCCTGTGCACTTTATTGTATTGGCGATAGTTGGCTTTATGTTGGGTACTCTATAATTTTTGTAAATGGTTTTGTGATTTCGCTTGTTAAAATATTTTTTTTTTGCTATAGTGTGACATATTCTTAGAAAATGTCATTTTTAACTGCGCAGAGCATGTGCAGTGTTGAAAGAAGGGCTTTAGTATGAATCTTCTGATTGTCCCCAAGCCGCTGTTTACTGACCAAATGCATGTAGAGGGCTACTATATGGCGGCGCAGTATGGTAACGCTATTTTGGAGTCTACAAAGTCCAACCCCTTAGATAGGGCAATGGATTCTCCGTTTATTGATTTTATCAATGCGGTCGGGCTTAGTGCGCTTACGCAAAACAAGCCTGTTTTTGTACCCGTCACACAAATCCAGCTCTTTACAGACCTAAACCGTAACATAGTAGAATCTGCGGAAAAAATTGTTTTGTTGCTCGATGACAAAATAGCTTTGGATGAGGTCGTGCTGGAAAGATGCAAACATTTCCAAGACCTTGGGTTTAAGTTTGCTACTTATTTCAAGGGCAAAGTGGATGATATACTTCCGCTAAAGCAGTATTTGAGTTATGTATTTTTAAAGGTGCCGCTTACTCGCCTTGTAGAGTTTTCCGGCATAGTAAAGAAGGATTTTCCTGATGTCACCGTGGTTGCTACAGATATTAGCGAAAAGCCGATTTTTGACCAAATTGTAATGCATCGCGATACAAAGATTAAACTGTTTGACGGTGCGTTCTATAAGGTGCATATCCCTTCCAATGCCAAGCAAAACGCGCTTTCCCCACTAAAAACCAACTATCTCCAACTGCTTAATATAGTAAACCAGGATGACTTTGACTTCCAAGCATTTACACGTACTATCCGCCAGGATACTGCGCTCGCCATACAGTTTATGAAGCTCGTAAATACCGCAAGCAAAGCGCGTACCGAGGTTAAAAACCTAAACCAAGCGGCTGCGATGCTTGGCCAAAAAGAAATAAAAAAATGGGTATCCGCTGCGGTCAACAACGCACTCTGCGTAGACAGCCCGTCAGAAATAACACGTCTCTCGCTCATCCGCGCTAAGTTTTGTGAAAACCTTGCACGTCACTTTGAGCTGGCAATCGCGCAAGAAAATTTATTCCTTATGGGATTGTTTTCTGTGTTGGACGTGGTACTCGACATGCCCATCGAAGAAGCCTTCAAGATGGTGTTTGTTCCGCCACAAATTCATAGCGCGCTCGTTAGCCAAAGTGGCGAGTATTACAGCATATTATTCTTTGTGCAACAGTACGAGATGGGTCACTGGAAAGAAATTTCGCGTGTCGCGCTGGTACGCAACATCTCTATTGACCAAATCCACTTTGCGTATAAAGAGTCCCTGTTGTGGTACAGCGACTTGATTAATATAGACGTAGACCAAGCAGACTTATAATGAAGGAAGCAACATTCGTCTCAAAAAATGAAAACGAATGGAAAGCTCTGGATAGCTTTAATTCCCGCTTAAAAAAACAAGGCGGCATAAGGAAGCTGGCAGTCGAAGAAGTCCGCGAATTTGCGCGGCTGTTTCGACTTGCCGGCTTTCATCTTGCTTACGCAAAGACGCATTATCCTCATGGTACCACCGTGGGCTATCTAAATGGGCTGGTGGGTATGAGCCATAATTTTTTTTATGTACGTGAGCGTGGTACTTTTGCCGAAATACGAGACTATTTTGCATACATCCTGCCCCTTACACTGCGACAGACATATCGCTACTGGGTAGTAGCGGCGGCATGTTTTGCTTTTGGGCTTATGTTTGCGGCTTTTTATGTAGTTGGTGATACGGCTCGCCTTGGCGAAATCATGCCTGCGGGTATGGGTGATGCTTTTACTCCGGGAGAAACGCCTGTACTCGGTGAGGGGCTGGAGTATTGGGACGGCTCGCTTATGAGTGCATTTTTTATCACAAACAATACGACTGTGGCATTTAATGCCTTCGCGCTTGGTCTGCTCGGCGGCATAGGTTCGCTTTTTATTATGTTTTACAATGGACTGGTTGTCGGTGGTCTCTTTGGTTTTTTGTATAGCGAAGGGGCTGATATGCTGGTGGCGTATTCTCTCATATTGCCGCATGGGATTATTGAACTGATGGCGATTTTTCTTGCGGGTGGCTGTGGGCTTATGCTTTGTAAGGGGATTCTGTTGCCGGGGAAATATACGAGGCGGCACGCGCTGGTATTGCAAGCTCGGCGTGCGGCAAAAATCATACCCGCTGTGGTGATTATGTTGGTGGCAGCGGCATTTATTGAAGGATTTTTTACGCCGCTCAATATTGACCCGTGGTATAAAATTATATTTGCGGCTTTGACTGCTGTGGGGATGATTGCATATTTTTTAAAAGGAGCGCGGCTATAGTCTTTTTAGGCTCTTGCCTTTGAGGGATAGGCGATTCTCTCATGGTACATACCTTTTAACACGCGGAAAAAGGACTGCTCGATTATCGTCACATCTTTTATGCTAAGGTCACTCTCTGCCAACTGCCCGTCGTTTAGCTTTCCGCGGATGATAAAGCGGATGGTTTTTTCTACTTCGTCCACGGATTGGATTTTTGGAATCATACTGCGCACGGCGGCTTCTACAGAGTCGGCGAGCATTACACAGGCGGATTCTTTTGTTTGTGGGATTGTGTAGGGATAGCGGAAGTCTTTTTCGTCACATTCTACGTCTTTTTCGCGGGATTTCGAATAAAAATATTGCAGGAGTGTAGTGCCGTGATGCTCTCGGATGATGTCGCGGACAAACTGTGGGAGGCGATGCTCTGTTGCAAGAGTCAAGCCATAAGATACGTGTGACATGATGATTTGCGTGCTGTTTAGTGGGTCGAGATGGTCATGCGGGTTTTCGCCGTCGAGGTTTTCCACAAAGTAGTGAGGGAATTTTAGCTTACCTACATCATGGTAGTAGCCGCCTACTCGGGCGGCGTGAGCGTTAGCACCGATGTCGAGGGCGGCGGTTTCGGCAAGATTTGCTACGATTAGAGAATGGTGATACGTGCCCGGGGCCTCTATAGTCAGCCTCCTAAGGAGTAAATTTGTCGGATTTGTAAGGTCGAGCAGTTTGACGGGTGTCACTACTCCAAAGAAAGTTTCCCAGAGCGGCAGGCTTCCCATACATACAAACACGGTCAGTATGCCGGCGACGGCAGCAAAACCCGCTGTGATAAACATCTGCTGTACCACCTGCGGGTCATGCAGGGCATCGTTGCGTTCTGCGACGAGCATGACTGCAATGGCAAGCACAAACATGACGGCAGAGATGAGCAAACCTGTCCAAATAGATTTTCCGCGCTCTGTGGTATATCGCGAAAAAAGGCAGATTAGAATGCTCGATACGGAATAAAACATAAGATATGTCATATCTCCGTCCACAATAAAAAAGCAGATGAGAATCACCGCAAAAGTAAGTACGGTAGAGCATCTGCGGTCGATTAAAATTGCCACAAGCATAGGGAAAATCAAGATGGGTAGGAATGGGAAGGACAGATTGCCAAGTGTCCACACCAGCGATATAGTAAGGAGATAAAGTACAAGCAAAAGCATGGCCTCTCGGGAATTAGAAGTAATAGCGGGACGATAGAAATTCAAATACATAATACAAGCCAAGAATAACATCGCAACAAGGAAAAACACGCCAAGTACGGCATACAAATTATCCATCAATGACTCGGGTGCGAGCATGTCCAATGCTTGCAATGCGTCGTAGATTTCTTGGGTGATTATTTGGCGTTCGTCCACTATGATGTCGCCTTCGAGTATCATCACGACTTCGTAGTTGTTTATTGCTTCGAGAAAATTTTGGCGATTGGTCTCTTCGTCAGGTATTATATTGTTCATGAGAGAATGCAGGATAATATGCTCTGCCAGTTCTTCTGTTGCCCTGTCCAGGGAATAAGTGAGTAACGCTACGCGAACTTGGTTTTGTACCATTACATCAATAAAATGCTGCACCATATGCTGTGTCTGTACTATTTCGGCAGAAGAAATTATGGCTTCCCACATTTCGTAAAAATTTTCGTGTGACATATTGACGACCTGCTCCTGCTGTGTCTCCGAAAACAGGATGGTATGGTATTCGTCAAACAATAAAAAAGACTCGCCCAACCACTCGGGGCGTTCCGGCGCGGGCAGAGGGACAGGAATCGGCGGAATAGGATAGCCCATGCTGATTGCCACATCTCGCTCGGACTGCCACTGTGCCAAGGATTGTTCGTGGGCTTCGGTATGGGCGATTGTTTGCGCTTCCCATGCCTCGATTGCATACTCATGTGCATTGCGTTCTTCTCGATATGCTTCGCGTATGCCTTCCAGCTCGGAGCGGCGTATACCCAAATTATTTTCTACCCAAGTCCACTCGCTTGGGTCTACTGTAAATACCAATTGCAAATTTTCTGCAAAATCTTGTGCCATTTGTCTGTTGCGGTTTGTCTCCGCAATATTTTCTGTATCGCGTGGCGCACGTACTCGTATTTCTGACAATGAACCCACTGTCATCGTAAGTCCGGAATTAAAATATGCACCCGTAGCAATAGCCAAGCATGTAATAAAAAATGCCGCCATAACAAAACCTGCATTTAATAGATACTTTTTCATGTGTTGCTCCTTTACATGTTAGGGCGTGCCCCGTAATGCTTTGGCTCTACTTTTGTAATCATTTCGCGCAGCTTGTTTATCGTATGCGTTGATTATTTTTTGTACGAGTGGGTGGCGTACCACGTCTTTGCTTGTTAGATGACTGATGGCTATGCCTTCGATGTTGTCGAGGATTTTTGTGGCTTCTATGAGGCCTGAGTTTTTGCCGTCGGGCAGGTCAATTTGTGTAATATCGCCTGTTATTACTGCCTTGGAGTCTGCTCCCAGGCGCGTCAAGAACATCTTCATCTGTTCGGGTGTGGTATTTTGTGCCTCGTCGAGGACGATGAAGGAGTTGTCCAATGTGCGGCCGCGCATATATGCCAAGGGGGCAACCTCTATGAGTTGCCGCTCCACATTACGTTGGAAGGTTTCTGCTCCCATTATATCATGCAAAGCGTCGTATAGCGGGCGCAGATAGGGGTCTACTTTTTGCTGTAGGTCTCCCGGCAAAAATCCCAGCTTTTCTCCCGCTTCGATGGCGGGGCGTGTGAGAATAATGCGGTTTACCTGCCCTGCACGGAATGCCGTGATTGCCATAGCCATGGCGAGATAGGTTTTGCCTGTACCGGCAGGGCCTACCGAAAAGACTATTGTATTTTTTCTGATTTGGTCAATATATTTTTTTTGGCCAACTGTTTTTGGCTTTATGGGGCGACCTTGGATGGTGTTGCAGATGGTATCGTCGCTTATGCTTTCTATTTTGCCTTCTTCTTCAAGTGAGGCTATGGAGTAGTTTACCTGTTGCTCTGTTATAGTTTCGCCCTTTTTTGCCAAAGTTACAAGGTGGTGGAGGACTTTTTCTGCCTTTTTTGGGTTTGCAGAAGGGGTATTGCTCATTATGTGTACACCGTCATCGCGGGTGATGACTGTCACCGCAAAGGCTTGTTCAACTTTTTTTACATGCTCGTCCAACTTTCCGAACACATTATGGATGAGGGCGTTTGGGATTTCGACCAAAAAGATACCTCCTAGTGGATGGCGAATCAGTTCGCAGTTATTGGAATTTGGCGGTCTATGCGCTCATGGGTAGTGATGAGTGCGTTTACAAGAAGGGCTTCGGGTGTTTCTCTAAATCCTATTTGGCGGTCTATGACATCTATTGCAAAATCAAACTCGCGGATAATGCGACCGGTCACGAGTCGTTCGGCCAGTTCCATTGCCTCTTCGGTAGTACGAGTGCGTGGTGTCGGAGTAAATTCTGCATAATGTTCTGACACCAGCACAAAGGGCAAGGGGTAGTCGCCACCCGCGCCGATTTGTCTATGCGTTGTTATTCTATCATATGATTCAAAAGAATTTCCACCAAAAGGCAAATTTATACTCAATTCTGTCCCAAAAAGTAGATTAATCGAGTGGTCAACAGATGTACGACCCGTAAAAATTTTTACATCATATATAAACGGAACAGAAAATTCTAATGTGTGGTACCGCCGCGCCCATACTTCGGCATAGGCATGTACATAGACATTTGGGGTGCCTGGTGTGTCGGGTTCCAACTCCAAAATACCACTCACAAGCATTTCACCTTCGCGTACTACATCGTTTTGGCGTACCATCGGCGCACCGGCCGCTGTCACCATATTAGTGATGAGTCCTTCGGATGTGGCGACTACATGCACGGGTGTTTGGCGGTCAAAAATTTCCTTTGGCGGTATTGCTTCAGAAATCAGTATGCTTGTGCGAGTGCCGCGTGTATATACATCTGCCCAACTGATTTCCGGGAAATTATTTAAAATAGCGGATTGCAACTCACGGTCGCTGAGATTTAGCTTTAGCGCGCCTGTACGCAAGCCCTCTGTTTCGAGAAATGCAAGCAAGGCTTCTTGTGGGACATCTACGTTGCCGTCGATTTCTATGCGCCACACAAATGAGGCAAGTGCCATAAGCCCGAATATAAAAAAGAGAATACCCCCCATGAGTACTTTGCGCTTGCGATGTTTATGTAAGAAGAAGGGAATCCCGTTTTTTTGCACAATTTTTGTGCGGCATTTTGTTTTACGCGCACAGCCGCGCAGCATCCTAAACCCACGGATACTCACGTTAAGCTCCACGCCCGACTCTGTACGCACAACATCCCACAAATACACACCACGGAACGCCGCCATATTCAAAAAACGCTCAACCGAAAAGCCTGTTACGCATAGGCGTACATAGCCTTTTGTGTATTGCCATAGGTTTAAAATCATTATGTATTCCTTTCACACATACTTTATTCCCGAAATTATGCCCGATACCAGTACATTCTCCGTAGTCACTTGTCGTAACGTCAGCTTTTCTCCTTCGATTGTCATACTGCCTGCACGGGTGTTTACACGGATTTTTGTGTCGGTAAACTCTATTAAGTTTTTGTAGTTTTCTATGTTTACTTCGCCGCGTCCCGTTGCCATGATTAAGGGGAGGTCGAGGGCGACTTCTTGCGGAAGAGATAAAAAATTTGTTAGTTTTTGTTTTATGTCTATATTTACCACCCCCTATTGGTCTTTCAAAATTTTATGCAAAATATATTGTTATTAGAATCATTTTTGCACTGCGGCATCTATATATCTGTCCTGTAGAAAAGATTTGCACATTTTATATATTTTATATCTCGGTAAAGTTCTTTCCTTGCATCATCGAGAGTTTTAGCTTTGCGTGCGGCGAGCAGTACGCGGCCGCCGTTAGTTACAAACTTGCCCGCTTCGTTTTTGGCGGTGCCACAGTGGAAGATTAGAGAGCTTGCCTTATCCAGTCCATTTATTTCTATGCCTGTTTCATATTCGTCGGGATAGCCTTTTGATGCCAGAATCACGCCGAGTACGGCTTCTTCACTCCACTGCAAATCAGGGTCTCTACCGCCCAAGATGTCCGTGATTACGGTAAACAAATCGTTTTCTAACCTAGGCAAAACAACCTCTGTCTCGGGGTCGCCAAAGCGGGCATTAAATTCGATTACCTTAGCACCTGCCTTTGAGGCGATGAGACCCGCATATAGTATGCCTGTAAATGGGCGGCCTTCGGCTACCATTGCTTTTGCGGTAGGGATGAGGATTTCTTGCCGTGCCTGCTCCAGCATTTCGTCAGAAATCTGCGGCACGGGTGAGTACGCACCCATTCCGCCTGTATTAGGCCCTTTATCACCATCGAATGCACGTTTATGGTCTTTGGCAATCACCATTGGATATACGTCCTCACCATTAACAAATGCCATGTAAGAAAACTCCGTACCCGCCAAAAATTCCTCAATCACAACGGTACTGCCCGCCGCACCAAACCGCTTGTTTTGTAACATCTCGGCGAGAGCGGAGTATGCTTCTTCATGTGTTTCGGCAATTACAACGCCTTTCCCTGCCGCCAGTCCGTCTGCTTTTAGTACAAATGGTGGTCGCTTTATTTTGATATAATTTGCCGCCTCGGCAAAGCTTGTAAAAACCTCATATTCTGCCGTAGGAATCCTATGTTTTTTCATAAGTTCTTTTGCAAAACTCTTACTGCCTTCGATGATTGCGGCATTGGCTCGCGGCCCGAAAACTGCAAGACCTTCCTCTTCAAAAGAGTCAACAATACCCGCCACCAGAGGTGCCTCCGGCCCCACGAAGGTCAGTGCAATGTCATTTTCTTTTGCAAACGAAATAAGCGATGCATGGTCGGAGATTGCTATGTCAACAGATTCGCATTTTTCGGAATCTATCCCCGGATTGCCGGGTGCGATATAGATTTTTTCTACCGACTCAGATTGAGAAAATTTCCACGCAAGGGCATGTTCTCTCCCTCCGCTTCCTATGATTAAAACTTTATTCATGCTTTTCGCCTCACTTTTTTATAAATCAAATATCCGCCAAAGGAAGGAATTGCAAGTACAGACAGCGGTATTATCAAAGAAACAACAAGGATTGCAACCACTTCAAAGAGCATTGCACCAAAGTTGGCCGATGCCCTAAACGCATTCGCCAAACGTGTGCCAAAGCTGTCATCCGGTGGTGGAAGCGGTGCAGGTATATATATAATCTCTTCTACTTCTATGATGGTTAACCGTATGGTAGAAAATGAGGCGAGTTGGTCGATTTCTGTCATGCGGCGGCGGTATCTGTCCACAACGACCCGCAGGTCAGAAAGCTCACGCTCAAGAGTCAGTAAATCGCGCAAATCCGTGGCAGCATCCCGCATGGCTTCTACGCGGCGTTCTTCTTCTTCGCGGATATGGAGGCGGCTTTGCAGGTCGAGAAACATCATGGTGACATCCTCGCTTGCTGTCGTAAAATGCACGACGCTACCAAGCTCCGCGATTTCGCCGTTTACTTCATCAAAACGTGCTACAGGCGTGCGGATTACATAATCTCCGCTCCAAAAAATCTCTCCGTCGCGGGTGGTCATGCTTCTATGCGCTGAGCTTTCTACAAAACCTCCGCTCATCTCTACGATTCGCTCCACCCTAGATACCGTATCGCCGAAGTCTAATGTCTCTAATGCGATTTCAGAATTTCGGATTACGCGCCGCTCTACTGCGGTGGGAAGATGGATGTCGGGTGTCTCCCATGACGACTCGATATTTTCGGCAACTCCATAGGCTCCGCTCCATGCACTGTCGGCCAAAGGGATCGGAGCCTCCTCTACATGAAGGACATCGCCGCCGCCGGCCATTGGCGCGCCTCCCATTGCCGCACTTTCGTCACTGCCGCTTCCGCAAGCCACCAAAATGAATAATAAAATACTAATCGCCGTGATTTTTATCATTTTTGTCACCGCCTTTTGGTTTTCGGTTATATATCCTCAAAACGACCAATCCTATAACAAGCAACACAATCAGCGGGACACCTGCATACACAAGGGTCAACACCAACACCTGCAACACTGCAAGAGTCGCTCTCGCCGACATCAAAAACGCATTGCCGATTCTTTGGAATGTGCTTGTTTCTTCCGAGTACGGCTCATATCCTTGCTCATATGGCTCGTACTCGGGGATTGTTGTGATGGTGATATGAATGCGCGTTGTGCCGATTTCGGAATTGAGAAAATTGATGTTTCCGCGCAGTCTCTCTATTTCTGTGATGAGGCTTACCAATCTTCCTTCGATTATGCGGAAATCGGCCAGCGTTTCGGCTTGCAACAGTAGTTCGTTGAGATTGCGGTACTCTTCGTTACGTATCCGCAGTTCTGACTGCAATGCATGAAACTGTGCAAACTCGTTGCGTGTCGCAGAGCTCGTTGATGTCACCTGCCCCAGACCACGCAGGGCGGACAGAGCCGCGTTTAGCTCACGGTTGTTAATAAGTTGTTCAATCCTGCCCCTGCCCATGTGCAGGTCAAAGTCGCTTTGCAACGCAATCCCCGGCAAATTTAAAAATCGGGGGAGAGCCGTATCGAGACTTTCTACCGCAACTTCTATTCGATATGTGTTTATTAAAAAATCCTGTGGCGCGGCATACAGAGTCCGCGTACCGAAAAAAATAAAAAAAATAAGCAACAAGCATTTCTTAATCAATAAAAACACCTCCGCTTTAATGTTTAAAGTGGCGCACACCTGTAAAAATCATTGCGATATTGTGCTTATTGCAAGCTTCGATTGAGTCTGCATCTTTTACACTGCCGCCCGGCTGGATAATTACCTCAATCCCTGCGGCGGCGGCAAGCTCTACTGTGTCGGGCATAGGGAAGAATGCATCCGAGGCAAGAATTGCCCCCCTTGCGCGGTCGCCCGCGTCGGATATAGCGATTTTTGCCGCACCCACTCGGTTTGTTTGCCCCGGGCCTATGCCTACGGTCATATTGTCGCGAGCGAGTAGGATTCCGTTAGATTTTACGTATTTTACGCATGTCCATGCAAATTTTGCTGTTTTTAATTCGGCTTCGGTGGGTTTTCTGGCGGTAGGGAATGTTAGGCTTGCTGTATCAAAGTTTGCTGTGTCGGTTTGTTGTATAAGCAGACCGCCGTTTACATCAGAAATCGTCTGTGTTACGGAGGTTGTTTCCATAGAGGATTGCAACAGTCGCAGATTTTTCTTTTTTGTGAGAATGGCTAGTGCATCCTCAGAAAATGATGGTGCGATTATGATTTCTAAAAACACCTCGGAGAGTTTTTTTGCACAAGAAGCATCCACCTCACGGTTGAGTGCGATTATGCCTCCGAAGATGGAGACGGGGTCAGCTTCATATGCGCGGGAGTATGCCTCGGTGATGTCGTCGCCTATTCCTACGCCGCATGGGTTTTGATGTTTTACAGCTACGGCGGCCGGCATGTCAAATTCTTTTACCATGGAAAGGGTCATATCTGCGTCGGCTATATTATTGTAAGAAAGCTCCTTGCCATGGAGCTGTGTCGCGACGATGATAGAGCCGCCGACGGGGATTGGACTACTGTATAATGCCGCAGACTGATGCGGGTTTTCGCCATAGCGCATGGATTGTTTTATTTCGTATGTTAATGTCAGTTTTTCAGGATAGTTTTCTTTTGTAAAATATGCACTGATGAGTGCATCATAGGCGGCCGTGTGGCGGAAAGCCTTTGCCGCGAGGGATTTTTTTGTTTCGGTGGTGATACCGCCGTTTGCGATTTCTCCCAAAACATTATCATAGTCCGCAGGGTCTACGATGACTGTGACACTTTTATGGTTTTTTGCGGCAGAACGTATCATTGATGGGCCGCCGATGTCTATATTTTCTATGGCCTCTTCTTCGGTTACGTCGGGTTTTAATATTGTTTGTTTGAAGGGATATAGGTTTACTGCAACTATGTCTATGGGAGCGATTTTATGCTCGGTTATAGTCGCCATATGGGCGGGGTTTTCTCGGACAGCAAGCAAACCGCCGTGTATGGCAGGGTGCAGGGTTTTTACACGTCCGTCCATGATTTCAGGGAATCCCGTGACTTCTGATATATTTATTGCGCCAAGCTCTTTCAATAAATCGTATGTTCCTCCTGTGGATACGATTTCGTATCCGTGGGATATTAGATTTTTTGCAAAATCAAATACACCTGCCTTGTCTGAAACACTGATGAGTACCCGCTTTTTCATATCTTTAAGTCCTCCTGATTTTTACGAATTTAACGCCTTTTTTCGCAGATTGTTATGAATCGTCCAAACATCATCGCCGAAGTTGCTTATTACACAAACAAAAATGTCGTGAGTGTGGGAGGATTTGAAGCTGACACCGGGGTCACAGCCCTCAAAGTATGGGATTATGACTCCGCCGCTTTCATCTATCCAAAAACCGTAACCATACTCACCTGTGTCTACCTGTGGGATTGTCATCTGCTGTACTATATCTTTTTTAAGAATTTTGCCGCCCAACAGGTTGTTCCAAAATCGCTCGACATCATCCACTGTTGTAAATGCGCCACCCGCTCCTGTGCCTTTTGCGTCTATACTGTAGATATTTGTGTAGTGGCGTTTGAGTTTTTCGTCGTAGATATAGGCGTTTGCACAGTTTTTGGGTAAGCAGTCCAGCTCGTAGTAGCCTGTGCCTTTCATGCCGCAGGGTTTAAAAATCACTTCTTCGAGGTATTTGTCAAAATCCATGCCTGTTATTTTTTCGATGACAAGACCCAACACTACATAGCCTGTGTTGTTATATTTGAATCGCTCGCCGGGGGTATACATCATCGGCTTGTTTATATATAACGGTGTGAGGTCGGATGATTTTCGGATTTTATAGTTTGGAAAATCAACCCAAAGTCCGGCATACTCGTCCATGACAGTTTCGTCGAAATAATCAGGAATGCCCGAAGTGTGAGTAAGGAGCTGTCGAATGGTAATATGCGGAGAAATCAAATTTAGCTCAAAATCAAGCAAGTCCCCGATGTTATCATCAAAGGACAACTTTCCGTCGCAGATTAGCTTTAGCACTGCCGCCGCAACAAAAGTTTTGCCGGCAGAGGCTGTGCCAAAGCTTGTGTTTATCTTATTGGCGCGGCGGTTTTGCATGTCGGCGTAGCCATATGCCTTTTTAAACAGACTTTGCCCATCTTTACTGATGGACACTACGCCGTTAAAACCCTCTTCCACAATGTCGTCAAAGTTGTGCATCATTACACATCCTTACAGGCTATCACCAAAGTCCTGCCTGAATTTTTTGTATAGTTTTTCGGGCCAGTCACCAATGGGCTTCAACCTTCCGAAGAAGAAGCGCAACACGCGAGGTTCTTCCGTAAACTCCAGACCACCGATAAGTTGGCGATTTTCGTACAGCCATGTAAGGCGGTCGGCTACATATTTTACTTGTGATAGGGTAAATACACGTTTTGGGAATGCCAGTCGGAGCAGTTCCATGTGGGCGGGTGTTTCGCTCCCGTCGGGATTTCTCTGCTCTGACAATGTGCCGCGTTCCATGCCACGTACACCACTTGCCAGATAGAATGCGGCGGATAACGCACCTGCGGGATATTTTTCTTGTGGGATATGGCTGCAAAATTGTCCTGCATCTACGTGACAACCGAGGCCGCCCGGTGGAGTAACAACAGGTACGCCCTTGCTGATTAGCTCTTCGCAGAGTACTTTTACAAAAATGGGGGTCTGGCTGATGATGTCCATGTCAAAGGATTCTTGCAGACCGATTGCCATGGCTTCCATCTCACGCACACTCATACCGCCGTAGGTCAAAAAACCTTCGTACAGAGGTATCATCTCGCGCATTTGCAAGAACATCTCTTGGTCAGATGTAAGGATTCCTCCGCCGCGTGCGGCACCCAGCTTCCGTGCCGAAAAATAAATGATGTCCATGAGAGAGCCAATTTCTCGTGTGATTTCTCGGATGTCGGTGTCTGCAAATTCCTTCTCGCGGATTTTGATAAAGTATAGATTGTCGGAAAGAAGGCTCGCGTCATACACGAGTGTAATACCTTCTGCACGACATATCTTTGATACCTCGCGCATGTTTTGCATGGATACCGGTTGGCCTCCTACGAGGTTTGTGCCGGCTTCTATTCGTACAAAACAGATGTTTTTTTTGCCAATGCGGGCTATGGAGTTCTTTAGTTTTTCTATATCAAGATTGCCTTTGAAGGGAAGGCTGCTGTTTATTTCCAAACCTTCGTCGATGATGATTTCTTCTACTTTGCCGCCCAGTTGACAGATATGCGCCTTGGTTGTAGTAAAATGGTAGTTCATTATTGCGGTGGAGTCCGGTTTGACAAGCAGACGCGAAATAATATGCTCACAGGCGCGGCCTTGGTGCGCCGGCAAAAAATGCTCCATATTAAACATATCTTGCAATACGCCTTCGAGGCGATAGTATGTTTCACTGCCTGCATAGCTGTCATCGGCTTGCAACATAGAGGCGTATTGGTTTTCGCTCATCGCGTTTACGCCGCTGTCGGTCAACATATCAAGGAAGATGTCCTTGTTGCGGAGCAGGAATGTATTGTATCCCGCTTCTGATATAGCCTCTGCGCGTTCTTCTATCGGGCGGAGATACACGCGCTGCACCATACGTACCTTATGCATTTCTAATGGAATGTTTTCGCCTGAAAAAAATTTAACTTCTCTCATGTTTTGCTCCCTCTAGTTCAATGCGGCTATGATTTCGTCCTCGCCGACAGTGTTAAAATCCATTTTTTTGTATGACCATAATGCACGTCCCATTTTGTACTTGTCAAAAAGGGTGTTGGTGTCTTTTATATAGTTGGCGCGGGATGCTGTATCCGCCAGGCCGATACATCCATACTCGCCGCAGTACAGTTCTTTTCCATGTTTTTGAGAAAACTCAATGGCGGGAGCGAGGCATTTTTCCAGATAATCTATATCAAACACCGTGTCTTTTGTGAGTCTCGGAAACTGCATTTTTTCGAATATAGGTCGCAGTGTTTCGATTCCTTGTGCAGGTGCCGGGTAGGGCTGTGTGATTTTTGTATCGCGCAAAGGTGTCCAGCGAGCGCGTTGGTGGGTTACATACATCGGCTCATAGAAGTGGAAATTGTACAGCACATATGGATTGTCGTAGATTTCCAGAGTATGGAGTGTGCCCGCGGCGTTATAATGCGGCCCGCCGAGCAGTACATGCCGTGTTGGCGAAATCGCATGGATGGCCTCTATGCCCCTGCGAGCAATTTTGTTCCATGTATCGCCATGTGCGTCTACAACCTCGTTTAATAGGTCAAAGATAAGGTTGTCGCCTTCACTCGCGTAGCGGCACGTGAGTTTTTCCCACAGCTCTACAAAGTGAGCCTGTGCATTTTTGTCAGAAAAAAATGTACTTGCATCATGCTGATTGAAGGAATAGCCCGGAGCCTTATGCATGTCAAGGACAAGGTTTAGCCCTGCCGCCTTGCACCACTGTAGGGCATTGTCTATTGGGGTCATGTCATCTTCTAAAACAGGATAATCCACAGGCAGACGGATATGGTCGAGTCCCCACGATGCAATTTCTTTTATATCAGGCTCTGTTATAAACTCTGCTATATGCACCTTTTCATACGTAGACTGCGAAATCCAACCGCCGAGATTTATTCCATTGCGGTATTTTTCAAAAATAATCCCCATAAAACTCCTCCATTATGTATTAATATGCTTCCAGTTTATGAGATTGTCGCCATTATGTCAATAAAATCATGAGGTGCAAACCGTCAGAAAGACTACACTGATAACATGAAAATATGGTAAAATAAGGGGGCGGCGTATGCTTAATGAATGATAATGTTCGCGTAGAAGAATGCCGCATTGGGTGAATTTTTTTGCATCTACGCGGAAAGTGTACGCTAGCAGATTTCCCTCTGGTGATGTTCTTGGATTGATAATCGTGCCTGCACGGAATCCAAATACGTTCATTGGTAGCATGGAAATAACCATGACCAATGCTAAAAGTAATGCTGCTTCTACATTATTAAGGAAATACGTCCACATTCCGATTGAAATTAAGAAGAAATATGTTAGGATGGTTATCGTATACTGTCGACGTTCGTAGGAGCGAGTTTTGTTCGAGTCCTCATGTTGTTACTCATTTTTCTTGATTTTCAATACGTCCTACAACCTGAAAATGTGGTGAAATAAAGGGGCGGCGTATGTTTATGAGCGGTTATGACCAAAACATCTAAACTTACAATGAAAGGGCGTGACATTATGCTTTTGTACCATGGTGGAGAGTAAATTCTCAATACCTTGTGATAGAGATGCAGGTATCGAGCGCGTATATAGCAAATCACTATGGCAAAAAAATTTTTAGATGGATAATAGATAACGAGTCATGGCTACACACGATGGGTACAAATCTTTTCATTAAATACATCACAGAAGAGTTTGGCGCGTTGACCGAGATAGCTAAAAATGCTAATATTCCAACATAAAAGAATGAAAATAGAGGGGGTGCGTCTGTGGCAAAACAGAGAGACACTATGTTCCGTCATCTATTCAAAATTCCCTCGCATTTTATCCCGCTTTTAGAAAAATGCAGGGGTGAAAATGTGAATCTGACAGAAAATCAAATTACACTCTTCGACTTGGACACAGATTACGCCATACGCCCTCGCAGGAATGACATCTCATTTCTTGTTGATGGCAAAATTGTTATCTTGGTAGAGCATCAATCTACAATAAATCCAAACATGGCACTGCGTCTCTTCCTATATTATAACGAGCTATTGCAACTATGGATAAAACAAAATAATATAAATCTATATGGCAACAAAAAAATAGAAAGCCTCCCCCTGCCTGAGTTTTATGTAGTCTATGATGGCAGGGAAAAGCTCAAGAACAACTATTCCACGCTCCGGATATGCCACAATAATATAGTAATCGATGTCAGTGTAAAAATAATCAATATCCACTATAATAGCCTGGAGGATACATCTCTCGGCAATCCACTGGCAGGATATGCGTATTTTCAAAAGGTATATGACGAAAATATAAAGCTCGGGTTATCAATGCAGGAGTCCTTTGAATTGGCAAGGCAAACATGTATAAAAAATGGGTATCTTACGGGGCATATCGAGAAGGAGGAGTTTATCATGTTTTACAAGGATTTTTTAAACTATGACAATCAGGTAAAGGCAGAAGTGTGGGAAGAAGCACTTGCAGAAGGCAAGGCAGAAGGTGTCTTTGAGATAATATCTAACATGCTAAAACGCAACAAGTCTGTCGATGATATTGCTGATTTTACCGGTCTCACGAGAGAGTATATAATGGAAGCACAGCAAAAAGCGGCAGCACAATCCTAAATTCCTAAAAAATCCAATCGGCTGTGGATTTCAGCCTGTTGGATTTTTTATTACATTCTTATAACAAGTAATAAATCCGGGATAAAAAAAAAGCGCAAACAAATACTACATACACAAACCGCAAGGAAAAAAGAAAACACAATATTACAACTTTGTTACAAACTCAAAAAAATGGTTGAAATTGCTATCCTTCACATGATACTATCCCTTGCGGCTTTTCGGAAAAGTCTCGTTTTTGTCTGCAAAAGCATAGTTTGGTTACAATTTGCTTACACTATGCTTCATGGCATTGACTGTATTTTTTCGAAGTGCTATATTACAATTCATTAGGCGGCAAAAAGGCCGTCACACTCAGAAAGGAGGTATCGGTTTTTGCGGGAAACGGCAAAGAAGAAAGCCAAAGTACCGTCGTTTCACCCACTGGGCTGTGGCCCTAATAAGCAAAACAAGCAAAACGGGCATAGCCCACAATGGCGCAAAGCTTCCGTGTAAACACGCGCCACACTACACGCGCGATAGGGAAGCGGCGCGAAGAAACGAAAAAATTATTTTTCAAAAACCGAAGGGAGAAATTATGAAAAAGAAAGTAGCATTACTTTTAGCATTGGTTATGGTTATGGCCATGTTACCAATGAACGTATTTGGTGCGGTAAGAGCAGGTACTGTTCTTAACCCACAACTTAGCCCACAATGGGGACTGCAATCATTCACATTCCGTATTGATGCAGCAGCATTCTCAAACCTTAGCCCTGGTGTTATCCAGTTCGCTATGCTTGACTTCCAACTTAGCGGTGGAGCCAGCTCCAACGCAGTAGGTTTTGCAAGCCGTGCGGCACTTAACATCAACTTCACCGCAGGCCCTGGTTTTAGAGTAAACAATGACGTTAGTCAAAACGCAGCGTTCTTGGCAAGCCTGAATGCAGCATCAACAGCAGGTAGCGGCAACCGCGAATTCTTTGACTACACTGAAACACTAGCTTATGAAAACTGGCTAGATGTAAATTCAGGACGCACACCACGTCACCTAAACGTACTTGGTCAATCTGACACAGGCGTATGGGGTGGACTCCTCGGCGGTAGCTACGATGCCGCAGCAGGAACAGTAACAGCTATCCCTGCCACCGGCGTAAGGTATAGCGCAACCAGACTTATGGTTGACTTGCTCGGTGGAGACCCTGCTCGTCTTAACAACACAGTAGAAGGTTTCATCGACGTGCAAATCGACAGCATCCGTCCTGATGCAGCAGATGCTACCATGGCAATCTACCTGCGTACAGGCGGTAACAACATCATGCACGTACCTGTACAACTTGCTAACGTGCCTCTGGTAGGCGACTGGGGCAATGGCGTAGTCATCAGCTCTAGAAGCGTAGTGCCAATGGCAGGTATTGCACAACTTTCAGGTATCAGAATCACAGAAGCTATCCCAGGTCGTCTTATGACCAACGATGCTACTGTAGCTGGTAACTTTGATGTTCGTCTTGTAGCTCCTCGCGGTTTTGTATGGGATACAGGTGCACTCGTGGGTATTGTTCCTCGTGCGCTCGAAGTAGAGCTAAACAGCGCGATAGGCACACCAAGTAATCCAACAATTTCACTTATTACCCTTCCCGGAAATGCTGCTAACCCACATCTCAACCCATCTACAGATAGAAGCGAACTATATCTCCGTATTAGTCATGCAGGTAGAGGTGGAAGCTTCGTAAACAGAACAACCACTGCAGAATTTACAATTACAGGTCTTACACTTATTCCTGTAAGAGGCGCAGCAAGTTCTGGTAATGTTGCAATCGACGCATTTATCGGTTCTGGTCCCGCAAATAGCAGCATGAGCCCACCAGCAGGATTTAATGCTGATCAAATGCGTGCCACAGACAATATCGTAGGAACAACAGGTAGCTGGGGTCGTGGATTCCTTATGCCACACCTTGTAACATCAACATCTGCTACGCCAATCCCAACATTCACAGACCACATGGGTTCTTTCTGGTCTGAGCATAACAGCGGCGGTAGCAACTGGAGAAACCTCGGTCTTGTAGTTGCATCACTCGATGCTACAAACGACATCGAAGTAGTAGGCCCTACAGCTCCTGCTAACGTAATCTCTGGTAGACTCACAAACGGCGAACTCACAAACTCTTTCTTCGGACCTGGCTTTGGTGTTCGTGGTAATGCATTCAGCAATATCAATATCGCAGGCAACCCACGTTGGCTGCATGGCAGTAGCCACACCATCAGACTCCAAGAAGTAACACCAGGTACACTCTTCCGCAACTTCGATACCTTCGAACTCCGTCCTGTACAAGAAGGCGTTCGTATCGTAGATGCAAGAGCACAAGCTGGTCGTGAAGGCGCAGTTGACACAAACTTCGCATGGAGAGGTTTTGAAAACGACGCAAGCTTCATCGGAGCTATCACAGATTTCACAGGTGAGAGCCTCATCTTTGCACCAAGAACAATCGACGCAGAATCTCAATCTCGTCTACGTCGTATGGACATCGGCCTCCTTCTTAGTATCGAAGCAGGATTCGAAGCAAAATATGGCGAAGCAGTAGAAATCGAAGTATTCCGCAACGGCGTTTCTATCGGTATAGCTCATGTTGCTAACGCATCTGACCTCATCCGTGTAGTACCCGGTCCAGAAACAGTAATCACACGTAACGCATTTGACGTACTCGCTCTCACACAAGTGTCTAGCTTCTCTATCGAAGAAACAGAAGCAGGTGCTTTCCGTAGCGGTGACACATTCCGCATTGGCCTACGCGCTATCCAAAATGGCCGTGAAGTAAATGCAGGAAACCTCACAGGTATGGGTACAATGGCTCTTACACTCGGCTTAGTTGAATTCAACGAAGCTGAAAGCGGCATAGTAGTAGAAGCAGTACGCGGACAAGACAACACCTTCCGTGTAGTAAGAGGCTCTTATGATGTACCTGGTGTAATTGAATTCCAAGATGTATATCTTGCAGGTCCTTCTGTACCAGGTCTCGAATGGCATGTAGTAGTTTTCGGTCCCGAAATCTCTGCAAACCATGAAGAAATCATTCTTCCTCCGGTAGCATCAGAACTCAACAATCCTGCTGCTCCAACTGGACAAGAAGCATCTCCAGTAGGCTACCGCTCTGTATGGGAACAACGCGCAATCTTCTACACCATGCCATTCCATGCGCAAGTTCTTGACGTACGTGGTACACCTGTAATCGGAAGCCCAGGCTATGCCGGTGGCGCAGCTGGTCCAGGTGGCACAGTAACAACATCCTTCACGCTCGCAACACGCGACATCGAAGGACATCCTGCACTTCACTTTGAGCGTATCGGCGCATTCAACGTTTCTATGTTTGGTGCTCGTATGTTTGCAGACTTCATTGGAGCAGCTATCGACTTTGAAGGCGCAGGCGTTGGCCAAACAGTTACCCTTACAGGCAACCACGCAGCAACAGGCGCAGCTGTAGAAGTAGTTCTTACAGTAGGTAGCAACATGGCTCGCGTAAACGGTAACAACGTAGACATCGCTTATGGCTCTAACCAACCTGCTCTCCAAAACCAAATCTCTCCTGTTAACGTAGGCGGAAGAGTATTTGTACCCGGTCGTTTCCTTGCAAATGCTTTCGGCGTTGCAATTGACTTCCAAGGCGCAGGCGACAACATGACAGTAATCCTCGGCTAGTATCTAGCCTTAAAGCAAGACAAAAAGCTCCGAGCCTCGGCTCGGAGCTTTTTTGTATTCGTCGTAGATGTTTTGGTCTGAACGCGATTCGGCCACTCTCTTCTAAACCGCTCATTTGCCCCATGTACAAATATTTGGTATAATATAACGAATTGATTACAAAAATTTTAAAAACAGGAGAGCATAAATGAGTGAAGTGAACACAAGAATAAAGGGTATAGATATAACCGACGAAATGCAAAAGTCATATCTCGACTATGCAATGAGTGTAATTGTAGCACGCGCTTTGCCTGACGTGAGGGATGGGCTAAAACCTGTCCATCGCCGTATTTTGTATGCCATGAGCGAGCTTAACCTTGCGCCAAATTCTGCATACAAAAAATCTGCTCGTATCGTGGGTGACACTATGGGTAAGTACCATCCTCATGGTGATTCTTCTATTTATGATGCTATGGTGCGTATGGCGCAGGAGTTTTCTATGCGGTATGTGCTGGTGGATGGACATGGTAACTTTGGCTCTATGGATGGTGATGCGGCGGCGGCACATAGGTATACTGAGGCACGACTTTCGCGGCTTTCTATGGAAATGCTTACGGATATTGAAAAAGAAACAGTAGACTTCGCGCCAAACTACGATGAGCAGTTTGATGAGCCTACGGTGTTGCCGGCGCGTTTTCCAAATTTGTTGGTAAATGGCTCTTCGGGTATTGCAGTTGGTATGTCTACAAATATACCGCCGCATAATTTGACTGACGTAATCACTGCCATACTTTATAGGATAAATCATATGCGTGAGGGTGTAGAGACCCCGCTAAAAGACCTGATTGATATAGTAAAAGCACCCGACTACCCTACAGGTGGGGCAATACTGGGCACCGCAAGTATCCGCGAAGCATATGAAACAGGACGTGGAAAAGTAATCTTGCGAGCTGATGCGACCATAGAGCCGTTGCCAGGTCAAAGCGGACGTGAACAAATCCGTGTGACAGCTATTCCGTATCAGGTAAATAAGGCCAATCTTGTCAAAAAGATGGCAGACCTTGTAAAAGACAAAAAAATAGACGGAATCACCGACATCCGCGATGAATCCAACCGAAACGGTGTCCGTATAGTAATAGAATTGCGCAAAGATGCAAACGCAAATGTAGTCCTTAATCAACTGTATAAGCTTTCTCCTTTGCAAGAGAGCCACGGCATAATCATGCTCGCTCTTGTAAAAAATGAGCCGAAAATTCTAAATCTCGGCGAAATGGTCGAGTATTATATCGAACACCAAAAAGAAGTAATAACCAGGCGTACGCGGTTTGACCTAGCTAAGGCAGAACGTCGCGCCCATATAGTTGAAGGGTTGTTAAAAGCACTCGACCATGTAGATGACATCATCGCACTCCTACGTTCTCATCAGGATGAGGCCGAAGTAACCCCAATTATGATGGAGCGATACGGTCTGTCAGAAATCCAAGTAAAAGCCATATTAGACCTGCGCTGGCGCACATTGTTAAAGCTTGCACGCGAAAAATTGGAGGACGAGTATCGTGACCTCCAAGCCCTAATCGCCGAGCTAAACAGAATCCTGTCCGATGAAAACTACCTTCTCCAAGTCCTGACAGATGAGTTGACCCGCATAAAAGATAAATATGGCGACTCGCGTCGTACAGCCATAGTCCATGATTATGGTGATATAAATATGGAGGATTTGATTGACGAAGCCCAGAGTGTAATCACGCTTTCTCAACTGGGCTATATCAAGCGTATACCTCTTGATGCATACCGTAGCCAAGGCAGAGGCGGCAGGGGTGTAATCGGAATGCAAACCCGCGAGGAGGACTGGGTCACAGACCTTTTTGTGGCTAATACGCACGATAATGTGTTGTTCTTTACTACACGCGGGCGGGCGTTTAGCTTGCGCGCCTTCGAAATCCCCGAGGCAGGCCGCCAGGCCAAGGGAATGCCCCTTGTTAACCTGCTCAACCTAGCAGGTGAAGAAAAAATAGCCGCCATGATTCCCGTAACCAAAAACGATTGGGAAGGATTCCTAATTATGGTGACACGCAAGGGTCTGGTTAAGCGTTCTTTGTTGGAGCTGTATTCGCGCATAAACAGGGCGGGTCTAAACGCCATCACATTTAAAGAGGATGATACCCTCATCGAGGTATTGCGCTCCGATGGCGACAGAGAACTCTTCCTTGCTACAAAAGAAGGTCGTGGCATCCGTTTCCATGAGTCACAGGCGCGTGCCGTAGGTCGTACAGCAATGGGTGTGCGCGGTATGAAGCTGCGCGAAAATGACGAAATCATAGGCTCAACAGTGGCTGATGGACAAGTCCTGCTCGTCGCCGCAAACGGATACGGCAAAGTAACTCCTGTGGAAGCCTTCCGAGGCCAAAACAGAGGCGGATTTGGCGTGATTATTTATAAAACAACAGAAAAAGCCGGCGACCTCGTAGGCATAGAGGCCGTACAAGAAAACGATGGGCTTATGTTAATCAACTCCGAAGGTGTAGTAATCCGCATACGCATAGCCGATATATCCGTACAAGGCCGCTACGCCTCGGGCGTAAAACTTATCAACATGGCAGACGAGAGTACGGTGGTGTCCATTGCAAAGATTCCGGATGATGATGACAATGGTGAAGAAGAGGATGTTAACCCCTAAGATTGTTTCTCATCAGTATCATGTCATGGAAGGCTTCCAGCCGTGTTTTTATGCCTGTTTCGCTTGTCTGGGTATCGAATGTAAGATATAGGATTGGGATTTTGCAATCGTGACTTATGTTTTGCAGTATTGACATTGCGTCTATTTCCGGCATACAGCCAAATGATTTTACATGGATGAGTCCATCATAATTGTGCCGCGCAAAACTTAGCGCGGCGTTTATTGTGTCTACGCCTGTCGCGCCTATATCGTATTTTACATAGTGCTGTACACGCTTTAACAGCTTTGGGACATCGTGGTGGAATACTGTGGTAGAGGCATTTAGGTTGCGGGTTACATAGATTTGCATCTGTGCCAGTTCTTTTTCTAAAAAATGATTGGCAAAGGGTTCCATCACTGTATAAAATTCGCCGATTATGCCTACTTTCAGCAGATTTTTTGGTAGATTTATTTTTACGCTTTTTATTTCTTTGTGATAATGGTGGTAGAGGCGTTTTAGCTCTTTTTTGTTGTTTACCTGAGAAGCGTCAGTCAGATAGGCTTTGTATAGGCGGTCGTATTCGCCCTTTGTCTCAAAGCCTATGTTTTTACGGATATGCTTTTCCAGCTCGTCCATCTGCTTTACCATGGTGTAGGTGGTGGGTAGGGTGTTTGCCAGAGTTTCGAGTGAAAGATTTTCGTTATATGTTTTAAAAACATCCCACACGGATTTTGGATTGCGAATGCGTAGCCCCGCAAGGTTGATAAAGTCGAAATCGTAGCCGAGGTCACGTAGGATTTGCTCGTGGAGTTCGCCATAATAACCGAGGCGGCATAGCCCACCAAACTGGATTAATGTATCTGCTCCTTGTTCCAAGGCTTCCAGATAGTTGCCGAGGTTGAATTTGAAAGGAGCGCACACAAAATCGGGGCTGTGCATCGCACCGAGTTCCATTGTCTTTTTTGTGATGGCCGGCGGTATGATTACCTCTGCATCAAATACTCGACTAAAAAAATATCGGAAGGGAACGTCGTAATTGCCCATTCTGGGAAAACTAATTTTCAACGGTGTATCCCCCCATCATATCTACAAAGCTCTCCAGTCGGGTTTCCATACCCGCTAATCCTTCTTGTTCGTCTACGAGTAGGCTTATGATAGGCTTATCTTTTATTTTTCGTATGATTACTTCGTTTACGAGGGAATCGGGGCCGCAAGGGAAGGCCGTGAGCAGGATGATTCCGTCAACTTGTTCTTTGTATAGCGAGATTGCGCCAAGGAGTTCTTGGTTATAGTTCCATTGCAGTGTTGGGCTGATTTCGCGGGCGCGTTGGACGGCGGTGTCGCGTTCGACGATTTCTGCGATGATGGGTGTCGCGCCATAGGAAATAAGACGCTCTATGATTGGGCGGCCGATGTATGGGTCGTTTATATTATACGAATGCGATACGATTAGAATTTTTGGGTGACTGCCGTGAGAAAGTAGCTTGTTTTGTTCTTCCAGTCGGCGTTCGTTCATCATTTTTTCGGCTTGTTTCGCCATAAAATATGCGCGCAATATACTAAAGCGGCGTTTTTTTAGCCTTCGCCCCATACTAAGGAAGGCCAAAAACTCGTTTTTGTTTTGCTTGTAGTCTATATTGTAGTCCAAAATGCTGATGTCTCGCGCACGGAAGGTGTTTTTTACTACATCATATGCCGACCAGAGTTTGCTGCATACGATTTGGTCGCGTGAGTATGTCGCTACACGCGGCACGAGGATGTAGTTGCATTTGCCAATCAACCACTCCACATGACCGAGATATATTTTTGACGAGAGACAACTCTCGTCTATAGAAAAAGTCGCTCCTGTTTTTATTATCTGTCGGTTTGTGTCGGGGCTGACAAGCACCGTACAACCCAGCTCCTCAAAGAATGTCTCCCAGAGCCAGCGATAGCGGTAGTATAAGAAAGCTTTTGGTATGCCGATTGTCATAGTTAATTTACTACTTACTCTGCTAATTGGTCTACGTTATCGACATCCAATAAAAGACAAAGCAATCTCTTGATGCAACTATGCTCAGGACTAGCAGCAAGTCTGCAATCGCCGCAATTTAGATTGTTGCATCCGCCACATTCTCCTGTTTTTAACGTATAGTCAGAAGCAATAACGGAGCATATGGGTATGTAACGTGCAATTTGAACTCCTTTAATAAGTGCTTTAAACACAGATGCATTCTTAAAATCTTGACTGTCGAAAACAACAGCAATATTTGCTCCTTGATTCATGCTACTGTGCTTATCTTTTATTTTATTAATCACATATCTGTTAAACCTAGAAGTTATTTCTACGAAATCGCCAGACTCATCGATTTGAGAAATAGCATTATACACTTCATATTCGGGGGTTGGTATGTTATAAACTTTAAAAATAGAGTCATCCACAGAGCATATTTCTCTCGCCTTATCAAGCTTTAACTCAATTTGCTCCTCATAAGATTGTTTGCCTAAAAAAACAATTAACCATGTATAAGGATTGAGTGTTAACTCTTCCGGTTGGTGGTATTCTCCATAGTTATTAAATATCATTTTGCTCACCTATAGAAAAATTATTTTGAATAGCACCAAATCTCCCCGCTAAGTATGCTTTTCCAAACTCGCGGTCTACCTTAGACTTGTTAACACTGGCAGGCAATTTTGCAATCCTAGAGTATCCGTCGTCATTTTTTTCAACAAAATAAACCTCATCTGTCCGCATATCCTGGTCGTTTAGGGCAACTAAATTATGCGCGGTAAAAATGAGTTGTGCTTTGTTTGCTTTTTGTTTTTGAAAACTTTTCACAATTTCTCGTAGTATTTTGGGATGAAGCTTTGTATCTAACTCATCTGCAATTACCAATCCGCCATGATTCAATGCGCGGAGAATAATACTACAAATACTTGCGATTTTTTGTGTCCCTGCCGATTCTTCAAATATCGAAATCTCACGCATCTGCTTTTTGGGGTCTTTTGGGGTATGAGCTTTATGTTTAACATAAAGCTCATACCCCTCCACTGTGGATTTGTCGGGTTTGGATACTATATCGACTATACACGGGTCAAACTTTTGCATAAACTTTAAATAACGTTTTCTGGCTTTGTCATTACGAGCGACTAAACGAGCTAATGATGAAATCCGGCTCCTCATATCTTCATCATCAAAAAACTGCGGAGGAGTTGTTTCCTCACACCAGTCATGGATTGATGAATACGGCTCTTCCCATGTTCTCCCCGCCAGTGGCAAAAAGAGCATACTTTTACTTTTTCCGATGGTCGCTTTTAATGCCGCAACAGCATCAGGAACATTTTCTCCAAAGTCTATACGATTGCCTACGCGCTTAAAAACGACGGTAAAATCATCGCCACTTTCCATTATCCGAGATTCCAACCATTCTTCAGCAATAACCTTATAATCCTTGTCGCTAAGGCTCCGCTCTTCTTCGCGTGAAATTTTATAGCCATATTTATATTCCTTGTATTCCGTTTCACCATTTTCATTTGGCAAACAAAAAATCATCTCGCATAACATCGGCTCGTCTGCTAAATTATCATCAAAAGCAAACACATCACCACGCAAATATATGTCACCGCGGCATATATTCCAAAACATACTGCTCAAAGCCTTTATGTAGTTACTTTTACCGCTTGCATTTGCACCGTAAATAGAAATAACAGGTAATACATTTATATTACCTCTTTCAATTGCAAACCTTTTTTCATCCACATTTGATGCAACTAACGAAATATTTGCATTTTTTGCAAATGAATAGCAATTTTCACAGCGAAAAGAAAGTAACATAGGATGTCTCCTCTTTCCATTACATAGCTCGTCCATATTATCACTCCAAAAGTTAAATTACAACACTATTCTCGCCTTATGCTATATTTTTTTATACTTGTGTCTAACGATGCCTCGTGTTTACAGGCTTTCTTCGCTTTTGACCAAAACATCTACTATTATTCCTCCCACCGTCCCCGCTATTCCATGCTTAAACACATGGTTGATTAGTGTTTGTTCACGTAGTGGTTGTTTATTGTCATCTATGTAAAAATTTATAAAGTAGTCGCCGGTCAGGCGTTCCATTGCTTGTTTTATATTTGTATCCGGCGAGATTTTTATTTTTTTTATTGGAAGGGTGCGGGCGCGGTTTATGTGATTTTTTCCGTCAATGGCCAGATGGAAAGCGGCCTCCAGCTCGGAAGGTAGGGTTTTGTGTTTTTTACGGATAAAAAAACCTGCAAGCAGTAGTGAAATATTAAACGGAAATAATATGGCCTGTACAATGCCAAACAAAATAAAAGTGTATGACACAACGATGCCAAGGCGAAGCATAAAACGGTTTGCACGCAAAATACCTATGCGATTGCCCAGGAATTGGTGCAAAATCCGTCCGCCGTCCATAGGGAGAGCGGGCAAGAGATTAAAAATGCCCAGTACCGCACTATAAAATGCTAAATCATCAAGAAAACCGACACCTACATATGAAATATGCGACACGGCAAAAGCCCATAATGCGATGGCGATGTTTGCGGCGGGTCCTGCAACAAACACGGCGTATCTTTCCCATGCGTTTAGGGTTTCCAGCCGTCGTGCCTTTGCCATCATTCCCAGTGGGAAAAAGCCGACCTTTTCTACCTTGGCACCCATAAATTTTATGACAAAGACATGCGCCCACTCATGAATCAAGAGTGAGGCGGCTACCATCAATATTGTGATTACAATTGTCATGGGCTGACCCTTGTGAGCGGGTCTACAAACTGACCGTTTTGGAAAATACCAAAATGCAGATGTGGGCCTGTTGATTGGCCGGTGTTTCCGGAATAGGCGATATTGTCCCCCTGCTCGACTGTATCACCGAGTGCGGCTACATGGCGGCTTAGGTGGCCGAAGAAGGATATATAGTTGTTTTCGTGAGCGAGACGCATAAAATTTCCGAATCCGGGGCAAAAACCTGCGGCGATTACTTCTCCCGCCTTTGGCGCGACCACAGCTGTGCCTGTGGCGACTGCAATGTCGATTCCGTCGTGGAACTCGCGGCGACCCGTCACAGGATTGTATCTGTGACCCGAAGGCGAAGAAATTCGACCGCTTACAGGGGTGAGCCATGTTTGTATGGTGGGGCTGTGATGTATCGGTGTGACAGCCTCCGTCAGTGGCGGAAGCGGCAAAATCGGGTCGATTTGTACAGGCTCTGCAACAGGCTCCTGCGGAGGCGGAAGCAGGATTTCCCAATCAGTATCTATGTCATTGCCAAAAAACTCCTCACTAAAAAGGAGTGCCTCATTTAATAGCTGCTGTGGGGTCTCCGCTCCTGTTAGCAGTTGTTGCAGATTTTCGCGTATTGTCGCGGCGGGAGCGAGATTTGTCATGCCTATGAGCAGTATACAAACGACCAAGACACCACATACTATACTCTGTACGACCAATGTTTCTGCGGCGGTCGGCTCTTCGTTTTCTTGTATCCTTGCCGAAGGTCTGCCATCCAAACGTGACGGCCTTACCCGCCTGTAATGTACCCTGTCCACATTTTACCCCCTCATTCAATACGCCTCTCGTTATTCTATTAATTACGAATAAAAAATATGCATATTTTTACAGTGTTCTGAGAATAGTAATATGGGAGGTTTTTGTATGAAAAAAATGGTTTTGTTATCAATATTGTTTACGGTTTTTGCACATTTGACAGCATACGCCCATGGTGATAATGTTGGCGAAACAATCGGTTATGTGATTGATATAGAGGGCGATGTAGTGCATTTTGTGGGTGAGCCTGTTACGCCGCGTGGATTTTCTAATGCGCGTGTGAGTATCGGAGGCGCACCTGTCTATGACCTGCGTACAGGATATAGGGTATCTGTGGACGACATAATGGTGGATGATGATATACGCATAGCCTATCATGTCCCACTGAGCCAAAGCGGAAAGCTTGAGCCATATCCTGCCGTAGTGGCATGGTTAAACTGGGACTGTGACACTGCCGCCGTTTTTACTGTAGTAGTGAGTGACAATATAAGCAGTAGCGAAGAGTCAACGGTTTTCCTGTGCGAAAACGAAAGATACCGCGTGGCCATCACACCCGACACCATAATCCAAGACCAATACAGCGGGCGACTGACCCCGGCAGATATACACCCGGGCATGGAATTTTTTGTGTGGGTGGATGTACTGACAGCAAGCACACCGGCCTTGGTGTATCCGCATAAGGTTGTGGTGGTGTATTAGGGCGTGTTAGCATGAAAATAAGCATAGTAATCCCTGCCTCGGGCGAAGGAAAACGCCTTGGCAGTGAAATACCGAAACAGTTTTTGCAACCGGGAGGTGAGCCTATTTTGCGGCGCACACTTTCGGTTTTTGATGCAATGGAAATAGTTGCCGAAATCGCCGTGGCCGTCCCAAATGGCTATGCCGAAGAAGTGCGTGGTTACAAAATCGCAAAACTTCTACATATAGTGGAAGGCAAGGCTACTCGTGCAGAAAGTGTATACGCCGCATTACGAGCATTGGACAAAAACGCCGACGCGGTATTGGTGCATGATGGCGTGCGCCCATTTGTGACCTCGGAAATAATAATGGCGGTGGCAGAAGCCGCAAAAGAATACGGTGCGGCGGTGGCCTGCGCACCCGTAACCGACACTGTAAAGGTAGCTGACGACAGCGGCAATATTATAAGCACCCCCGACCGCAGTACACTGTGGCAAGCCCAGACCCCCCAAGGTTTTACATATGAAATAATAACTCGTGCCTACGCCACTGCTGAGGCGGACGGTATATTGGCGACAGCCACAGATGACAGTGCGTTAGCAGAGCGATTGGGCATATCGGTAAAAATAGTGCCGTCATGTCCAAAAAACATAAAAATTACGACTGCAACAGACTTAGAACTCGCTAAAGTGATTTGGGGGAATTTATGAAAAAAGTGACAATATACACGGATGGTGCATGTAGCGGAAATCCCGGGCCGGGTGGCTATGGTGCGGTGCTGTTATATGGGAGTCATCGCAAGGAAATAAGCGGGGGCGAAGCTTTGACGACAAATAATCGCATGGAGATGATGGCTGTAATCAAGGCATTGGAAATGCTAAAGGAGCCATGCGAAGCAGAAGTATATTCCGACTCAAAATATGTAGTAGACGCGATTGAAAAGGGATGGGCAATCCGCTGGAAGCAAAACGGCTGGATGCGTAACAAAAAAGAGCAAGCATTAAATCCCGACCTGTGGGAAGAAATGCTTGCTCTGTTAGACAAGCACAGGGTGTCTTTACATTGGATAAAAGGTCATGCAGGCCATGCAGAAAACGAACGTTGTGATGAGCTTGCACGAGCGGTTGTTGATGATTTGTTAGGTGTTGCCACTGCCGATTAGTACGGTTTCTGTAGTGCAGTCTACGAGTATAATATCGTCTCCGATTTTTTGGATTTTATCCCATGGGATTTTGTATTCTTGGTCGCGGCCGAACACGCCCAGCACACGCCCCGGCCCGGGTACGATTAATGCAGTGATTGTTCCTTCGGTTATGTCAAGCTCTAAGTCGCTTACGAAGCCGTAGCGTGCGCCATCGCTTACGTTTACGATTTCCTTCTGGCGTAAGTCGTACATTCTCGCCATATATTTTCCCTTTCATTTAAAAAATTCTTGGTGTAATGAATAAGAAATCGATTACAAGGAATGCGGCCAAAGCCCATAGGTAATATGAAAAGTAGCGGAGTTTGCAAGCCTTTATGAGCCGTAGCAACAAGCGTATGGCGGCATAGCCCACCACTGCCGAAACAATCAATCCTATGATGATAGGTACTGCGCCGAGTGTTGCTATGGCTGTGCCGCCCGTGACTACATCTATGCCTTCGAGTAGGCTCGCTCCTGCTATGGCGATGAGTGCCAGCATAAAAGAAAATCTTGTCGCTGTTTCTCTGTTAAGCCCACGAGTTAGCCCGCCTGTGATTGTCATGCCACTGCGCGAAATCCCGGGCGGCAGGGCAAGAGCCTGCATAAGGCCAACAACCAAAGCATCGAGATATGTTATATCCTTGTCGTCCTTTGTGTTTTGTGTAAACTTATCTGCAACGATGAGCAAAACGCCTGTGACTGTAAAAGCAACTGCCAGCCATATCCCTGTACGCAAATTCGCGATAATAGAATCCCGCAAAACAAATCCCAAAATCGCTATAGGGAGCGACCCGACAATCAGCAGTCCCGTCATTCTGGAAAACGGATTTTTGACCAGCTTCCAAATTTCGGGCCAAAAGGCAACAAAAATCGCAACCAATGTACCAAGATGCACCACTATATCAAATGTAAACAGATATGATTCAGAAATATCCATATCTACGTTAAAACATCCAAAAATTCCATGCAACAGCACCAAATGGCCGGAAGAGCTTATTGGCAAAAACTCTGCAATCCCTTGTACAATCCCCAGTATGATTGCTTGAAAAATTGTCATTTGTGCCTCACTCCTATTTCTTCATGTTTATTCCAAAAATCCCGCCGAGTCCACCACCCGCTATACCCAACGCGAAAGTGGTAACGAGACGCATTCCCGCAGAAAACTCCGGAATAAGCACTGCCATAAATATTGCCATAAATATTACATAAATAAACCCTGCGAGCATCCCCCATGCCCATCCGCGGTTTTCTGCCGCTCGCGCCGCATCAAACCCTGCGACCATCACCGACAGCACCGTCGTGATTGCTACCACCATGGGCAAACTGCGCTCACTTACATTGGTGTAAGTAATCAATACCGCATAGCCCAAAAAAACAATCGCTGTGATTGCATACGCCATCAAAATGCCTATGCTTAGATGTTTAACCTGATTTGTAATTGCCATATTCGGAACTCCTTCAAAACGTCTGGTTTTACACTATACGCGAAGGGAGTCCGTTTTATGAGGGTGTTACCCAGCCAACGGGCAAATTATTTTTTAGCCGCCCCTGTACGAGCCGCGCCCATCCCAGAGGATGACCATCATGACATACCAAAATCCACGGTTTTTTTGCGTCATTACTATAGAATAATGATTCACCGCGCAAATACCGAAAAGCGTCCTCCTCACAGAGTTCTGCAATATATTTTGCTTGTTCCTTGCGTAAGCCCATGGCAAGGGCTTGGCTCGGCACAAAACGCCCCTTTGTACACTCTCCCAGATGCCAGCCGCTACGTGCTACTCGCAAGCCGCGCAAATCGAGTGAAAGTGGTTGCAAATACAAATTTATCCCATGCAAAACAAAATTGCCTTTTGGAAAATCCATGTCCAAAAACTCATCAACAAATGCAGAAAACTCCTTTGGCGGAGCGTTTAGTCCAAAAAAATCCGCGGCTCCTGTCTCCCCATCCTTTTTCTCCAGCAAGGCGATAAAATGTCCCTCGCCGTCGGCAAGATGAGGCCAGATTCTGGCGGTCTGCGGTAGCGGTTCAAGCCCCGACCGTACTCCAAGCGCGGCATGGTCGATTTGCACCACAAAAAAATCATCATGTCGCTCCAAAAATGCCTCAATAGTCCCCTCGTTTTCATCCGAGTTAAACGTACATGTAGAGTACACCAGTCGCCCGCCCGACTTTAGCATCTTTGCCGCATAATGCAAAATATCCTGCTGTACAGCTGCACAGGCAGATGGTTTGTTAGCCGTATACGCTTTCACTGCATCGGGGTCTCGTCTAAACATCCCCTCGCCCGAACATGGCGCGTCTACCAAAATCCTGTCAAAAAAACCCGCAAATCTTTCGGCGAGCTTTTTCGGCTGTTCTGTAGTTACGACTGCATTAGTCACTCCTGCGCGTTCCAGATTCTTTACAAGAGCGCGGCTACGGCTTGGGCTTGCATCATTGGAGACAAGCAAAAACGGCTTATGCCCCGCAATCTGGACAGATTTTCCGCCCGGTGCGGCACATAAATCCAAAACAATATGCCCCGCCTCCACCCCAAGCACCTCAGCGGGACACATGGCACTCGGCTCTTGGATGTAAAACAAGCCCGCGTGATATGCGACGGTTTTAGAGGGTCGTTCGTCATTATTATAAATAAATCCATGTTTGCACCAAGGGATAGGCACCCCTGTAATGGTGTTGGGTTTCAGTAGATTCTTGCGGATGCCGCGGAATGGTGAGTTGCCATGTGATTCAATAAAGGCGTTATACTCATCTGCGGGCAGGATTTTTTCTATATGGCTCAAAAATGACTCGGGCAGGGATGTCACCATGAGTTTTGGCTTTTCCAGTTTTCTATAGCGGCGGATAGGTCTTGTGTGCCTTCGTCACCATTTTCGCGGGAGCGGACAGCAACTTTGTTTTCTGCAATTTCGCTGTCACCCAGAACCAGCATTATGGGTATTTTTTGCAATTGGGCTTCTCGGATTTTTAAGCCCATTTTTTCATTACGCATATCTGCCTCAGCACGTAGATTTGCGGCAGTGAGTTTTGCGACCACTTCTGCGGCTGCGTCCTGATGACGTTCTGCAATGGGAATCACCATAAACTGTGTGGGTGCGAGCCAAAAAGGCATTGCACCTGCGGTTTTTTCTAACAGCAATGCCAAAGTACGCTCATAACAGCCGATAGACGAGCGGTGAATGATATATGGATGTTGTTTTGTGCTTTCTGCGTCTACATATACCATGCCAAAACGCTCCGCCAGTTGGAAGTCGATTTGGATAGTGATGAGTGTATCTTCTTTTCCGTGGACATTTTTTATTTGGATGTCCAGCTTCGGGCCGTAGAATGCGGCTTCGCCATCGGCTTCTACATAGGGAATCCCCGAGTTGTCAAGGATTTTTTTCATAAAGCTTTGGGTATGCTCCCATTCTTTTTCGTCGCCGATATATTTTTCCTTTGCTGTGGCATCCCATTTAGAAAAACGATAGGTGATGTCCTCGGCGAGGCCGATTTTTTCTAATAAAAACTGTGCAAGGTCTATACAGCCTTTAAACTCGGCTTCTACTTGGTCGGGCGTACAGGCGATATGACCCTCCGAAAGGGTAAACTGGCGCACGCGGATGAGTCCATGCATAGAGCCTGATGACTCGTTACGAAAAAGTGTAGCTGTCTCATTAAATCGCATGGGAAGGTCGCGGTAGCTACGTGTTTTTGCAAGATATACTTGGAACTGGAATGGGCATGTCATAGGGCGCAGGGCGAGCATTTCTTTGCTTTCGTCCATGGCTTCGTCAGGATTGCCGAGCAAAAACATATCATCGCGGTATTTGTCCCAGTGTCCCGATACCTTATAGAGGTCACGTTTTGCCATAAACGGCGTTTTTGTAAGAAGATAGCCACGGCGGGCTTCTTCGTCCTCCACAAAGCGTTGCAGGAGTTGCAAGACCTTGGCTCCCTTTGGCATGAGTATGGGCAGACCCTGGCCGATATAATCCACTGTGGTAAAATATTCTAACTCGCGACCTACCTTGTTATGGTCACGTTTTTTTGCTTCTTCCAGGCGTTCCAGATGTGCGTACAATTCATCTTTTGTGAAAAAAGCGGTGCCGTATATACGTGATAGCATTGCGCGTTTTTCGTCCCCTCGCCAATACGCACCCGCAGTAGAAAGCAGTTTAAATGCCTTTACGTCACGAGTACGCGGCATATGTGGCCCCGCGCATAGGTCTGTAAAATCTCCTTGCTTATAAAATGAAGCCTCTTCCGTCAAACCTTCGAGCAACTCACGCTTATATGGCTCGCCTTGCTTGTCCACAAAAGCCAATGCCTCATCGCGAGGCAAATTAAACTGCTCCAGAGTAAGCCCTTCCTTTACAATTTTTTTCATTTCCTTTTCAATTTTAGGCAAATCATCGGGCGTAAACGGTGTGGCCGTTTCAAAATCATAGTAAAATCCATCCTCAATGGACGGCCCTATAGCAAGCTTTACATCAGGAAACAACCGCTTTACCGCATGTGCCAACACATGTGCCGCTGTATGTCGCAGGGTGCTTGAATCTTTTTCGTGCATATTATTTTCCTCCGCTTCGTCTGCATTCAACACGCCCTGCTACTTAGGGCGAATACCCACATTCTATCACAAATAAAAAAACATGCCAAAAGAGCGTAGATGTTTTGGTCAAAACCGCTCAAGCCCTCATTATTGCTTGCATTCCATTTGCCATAAGATTACCTGCTAACGAGCCTGTTGCTTTTGGTGCTATGACCCCTGCCCAATTAAATGCCGAATTGGAAAAATGATGCCGCCCACATCCATATTGGGGCTTTCCATGCTATGTATTGTATAAAGCGCAAATAAGATATACAATAATGTTATAGGATGTATGCTGTGAGGGGTGTAAATAACGCTTCTAATACGTCGCTTTTATATCATTTATAATTTGGCCAAAAACTTGTTCTCGCTCTATGGAGGTATCATAAATTGTGAATCCATACTTAGGTAAATAATTTACCGAATATCGACTGAACGAAATATTCTCTTCAGCAACTTTTTTTAATTCATCATTATCAAAGCCGTATGTCCAATCATCTACCGTGTCGTATTTTCTCATGTCGGCTACGAGTTCATCCACTGTTTTATGGTTTTGCACTAATCCTACAAGAACAAAACGGTCTCTTAATTCGTCTATCCCATACATTTTTACGATAGGCAATATTTGCTCAAAATCAAAAGACCAACCCTCTATTACAAAATTGTTCCCAGATAATCCACCTTGAGTATACGGAAATAATCCCTGACCATCAGGAGCAGAAAACATACCAAGGAAGTGTCCAAGGAATGGAGCAATATTTTTCCTAGTTTCTTCTCCATTACCAATTCGAATATTTAATTGTGGATATGCTTCCCCAAAAGTAGCCACAAGTCTGTCGTTGTTAATTACGAAATAATTCAATTCTTCTTTTAATTTTCTGGCTAATGTTGATTTGCCCGCCCTTCCTGCTCCTGAAATTATTATATTTTTAATCGTCCACACCCACCTAATTTGAATGTTACGCATGTACCACACTCTTTGTGGTACATAACAGTGCGCCCTATCATTTTTCCAGATAGTGAAGCACATCGACTGCGCCTTGAATAATATCAGTTACTTGAAACAGTATTTCTTTTGGTAAAATATCACCTGTTTGATTATACCCTCTGTTTTGCAAGTCAACCGCACGAAGGTGTTCACACAAGATATAGCCTGTCGTTTTCGTGCCTTTAAGAGGTATGTCCATTGGTTTTTTCCGGTTTGTGTTGGTTATGGGGCAAATCCATATGAGATTGCTTGCTTTTCCAAAGTCCGCATTACTCACAACAAGCGCAGGACGGTATCCCGACTGTTCATGGCCTTTTACCGGGTCGAAGTTGGTTAGAATAATCTCGCCTTGTTTTGGTTTAATCATATTTTACAACCTCTGCGCCAACGGAAGGACTATTAAGCCATTCGTTATCTTCGGTGGTTATTTCGGCAGGCGTGCCGTCCCATTCCCCTTTTTCAAGTTTGTCAAAAAGAATTTCAGCGAGTGGTTTGCGTTTACGCACTTCTGTGACGGGCATGACAAGCAAAACGCCATTTTTCATTTCTATTTTTACATTTGATTTGTGTTTAATGTTAAATAGGTCTGTAAATTCTCTTGGGAGTCTAATTCCAAGACTTGAGCCCCACTTATTCACACTGGTTTCCCTTGCTTGCATCATGATTAAACACTCCTAACGTAGAATATTTGTATATACATATATTCTACGTCAATTCAACGAAATATGCAACTTTATTAATGAAACCTCACGGCAAAACCACTTCTTTTTAGATGAGCGTTATTTACACCCTTCATATCATAAGTTCTATAACAATACACTATGAGAGGCGTGGTTTCTATGTCAAAAGCAGTGGCGATACGCATTGATGACGAATTGAAGCGGCAAGCAGAACAAACACTTGAAGAAATCGGGTTAAACATGACAACCTATATTACCTCTAGCTTAAAGGCTCTCGTTCGAGAACAAAGTGTGCCTTTTGAGCTAACAACAAAACAACGTACAAACGAAAAATACCTAGAGTGGGAGGAAATTTAAGTGGGAAATACTGTTGGAAAAATTACGGAAGCCACTGCAAGACAATCGTAGAAGTCAAAGCCAGCCGAGAAAGAATCGCGCATATTCCTACGGACATAAAGGTTAATCCACAACATTTAGATGGACTGACCCAAGCGCAATTTATCAAAGCTTTTGGGGAATTGCAACACTTTGTCATTAACTGTTACAAGAGTATTGAATGTGACCCTATTTCTTGGGGTTATCCAGACCCTTACAAACAAAAAAGCGGAAATGGTGGTATTTCAATCGGCCCGCATGAAAAACGCTTAACTTGTTTTCTGTATGCTATCTCTGCCGCAGGGACGCTTGAAAATGATACGTTGATGGTGGATTACAAGATGTTTAATAACCATTTCAAGCGATGGGCGCACACGAAGCCTGAAACTATGCTTGCGGGACTTGCCAAACAAGGGCTTGTTATCGAAAATTCCGGCAAGAAATCAACACATTTTACTGTTAAATATCACGAAAATTCTCATGTGTTGCAAGCTATGCGCGCATATTTCACTGACAGACCTTGCCGCCGTTGTTACGGAGCGTGCAATCATATGGGAAGTTGTTATTGGGGAGGAGCAATAACGCCCGTAACAATTTTCTCATACCGTTTCATAGAAGACCCTGCCGAACAAAAGCATGATGTTGAATTTCTTGCATTTGTAAGCGGAATGTCGAAAGAATTGCAAGAAATCCAATACTATCTTTACAGCGAGTCCAAGCGGTATGGGTATAGGTTCGACCCATTCAAACCCGTGTGGTCCGGAGGGCTGTTATATGAGAAACGTGCGGTGGAATGGCCGAGAGTGGGTTATATAGGCGACGGCTGGCACGGCGATGACTATCGTATGTTTAGTTTCAGGTGTCATGTTAAGCTCAACAAAGTATTCAAAACACACCCAGAAAAAATAAATGAATTTGCAAAGCAAAGACCCGATACCCTTATCAACCCCGACCATATGTGCAACCAACACTGCGGTAAAACATTGAACAATATTTGCCATGCGCATCGTGTTTCCTATGAAATAGATGGCGTTACTTATCATAATTGCGGGGGTATCCGTATCCATAACCCGACACTTGATGATGTAAAATTGATAGTGGAGTTATATGTTTTGGAAAACAACCTAACTCCCATTTTTTGATTTGCGCGGCATTTATGAATACCTTGAGCGAAACAACATTTAAAGAAAGGGAGCTTATGCACCACAAAAAGGGTGCGTGCGCAAAATCCACATTTTTAACAGGAGGAAATACAAATGAAACGTTATAAAACAGCGGCAATTATTGTAATAATCCACGGAATGATTGAGTTGGGTGGATTTTTTTCTGTGTTGCCTATGTGGATATTTTGAATGGAACAGGCTGATTTTATTCCGTTTGAACCTCCGGCGGCAGATATTGTAATAGCGGGTGTTGTTTTAGGCGCGCTAAGAATAATCGGTGGTGTCGCACTTTTCAAAAATTTGATGTGGGGGTTAGCGTTTTCTGTTCTTTTATGCGCGAAGGCACTTTTCACGATGCTTACGATTTTGCCGTTCGGGATAATGGACGGCATCTTGGCGGGTACAGCATTGATTCTTGTATTAACTCAATTTTTTGGTAAAAAGAAAATTAGCGAATAGTATAAGTGCCGTCAGGGTTATTAGGGCGTGTTGCCACTACCTCCAACGCTCGACTTTTAATTCGGACTAATTTGCAATATTTCGCAGCAGGGGATATGGGTTTATCCAAAAATCACCACGTACAAATGTCACGCTGGGCGAAATCGCCAGATGCAAATGCACAGGAAAGCTCCGCCCGCCACGCCCGCCGCCGCTGTTTCCCATTTGGCCGATGGTTTGCCCTGCGGCTATGTCCTGCCCTGTAGCTATACCCGTTGCGATACTGTCGAGATGTGCGTATAGATACAGGGTGTCGTTTTTTGTTATTATTGTCACAAAATATCCGAGATTATTATCCCATCCTGCCTCGCGGACATGCCCATATGTCATGCTGGATACAGGTACACGGCCTCGTATATTTTCGCGGTCTATGATTGCTGTACCCATATGCATTCGTCGGCCTTGGAAATTATGCTCAACACCCCATGAGTCACCAAACATAATCGAAGGGTCGTACTCATACCACCCATCGGGGATGGGGAATACCTCGATTTCGCTAAAAAGATTTTCGTACATAGCAACAAAAGGAGCGATACTGCGGGTATTGTATCGTCGCAAAAGCCGCTTAAAGTCCGATATGTACAGTCTCTCAATGGCACTAAGGTCATAGGCTGTTAGCTTTTCGGGAAAAAAATCGTTTTCGGCATTAAATAATACAAAAAGCTCGGGAAAGGAAATGCTGTTGCGTTCTGCATACACTTGCAACATTCCTATAGCTCTGTGCGGCACACGGAATGCCGCTACTGTCTCTGCATCTACACGTAGCCTAATCCCCGGCCGCAAAAGGCTAAACGCACCGCCTATGATAATAAATAAAACTACAAGCACACATAGCTTAAAAAAATAATCCTTAATGCGTCGCTTAAAAATCCTCGGCAACGTTAACTTTTCCCTCATCCCAATCCTACGTTTTATGTCTCGGCTCCGCATATAAAATTCCACCCCTTATAAAATCTCTACAAAGAGTGTATTCACACCGCCGTTGCAAAATTCTATTGCTTGACTAGCCCCTTCGCTGACTATACAATGTCATAAAAACATAAAGGAGCGGACGCACATGAAAAATGTACCTGTGGTAAAACCCGGCATCGTGGCTGTTAGCCGAGACTGTTTCCCGATTACATTGTCGGAAAAACGCAGAGAAGCCGTAATGGATGCGGCAAAAAAGGCAAATCTTAAACTAACAGAAATTAAAACAACGGTGGAGAATGAGAGAGATGCGTTAAAGGCTTTGGACGAACTAAAACAAGCAGGTTGCAACACGCTTGTAGTATATCTGGGCAATTTCGGACCGGAAGGCCCTGAGTCCATGCTTGCACAAAAATTTGACGGCCCCGTTATGTTTGTTGCAGCCGCCGAAGAAACAGCCTCCGACCTTATCCAAGGCCGCGGCGATGCTTATTGCGGAATGCTTAACGCCTCATACAACCTCGGTTTGCGTGGCGTAAAAGCCTACATCCCCGAGTACCCGGTCGGTAAGACCTCTGAAGTAGCAGTGATGATTGCAGAATTTGTTCCTATAGCCGCCATTATACTAGGACTAAAAAAACTTAAAATATTTGGGTTTGGCCCTCGTCCCTTCGATTTTGTTGCATGTAACGCGCCGATTAAACCGCTCTATGACCTTGGCGTAGAAATACAAGAAAACTCGGAGCTTGACCTGTTTGCAAGCTTTAATGCCCTTGCAAATGACCCGCGCATAGAAAAGGTAGCAAAAGATATGGCGGACGAACTCGGCGGCGGCAACAAGCATCCGAGTCTGCTCAACAAGCTCGCACAGCTCGAAATCACATTGCTCGACTGGGCAGAAAAACATGCAGGTGCGTCAGAATATGTTGCCTTTGCAAACAAATGTTGGCCGGCATTCCAGACCCAGTTTGGTATGGTGCCTTGCTATGTTAACAGCCGCCTCACAGGCCGCGGGATTCCCGTTGCTTGCGAAACAGACATCTATGGCGCGCTTTCTGAGTACATCCTTACTTGCGCAACCAGCCTTCCGCCGACCCTCCTGGATATTAACAACACCGTACCCGACGACCTTTTCCTCGCGGGAGGAAGCAAATTCGACGGCTACAAGCCCACCGACGTATTTATGGGCTTCCACTGCGGAAACACACCGATTTCGCTTTTGAAAAATCCCGAAATGAAGCATCAGCTCATCATGCACCGCCTTCTCGAGCCGGACAGCGAGCCAAACATCTCTCGCGGCACCTTGGAAGGCGCATTAAAATCAGGCGACATCACACTCTTCCGCTTACAGTCTACCGCTGATTGCACACTGCGTTCATACATCGCCCAAGGCGAGACGATAGACGTAGACCCACAGACATTCGGCAGTGTAGGGGTTATTGCCATCCACGAAATGGCTCGTTTCTACCGCCATGTCCTCATCGCAAAACGTTATCCGCATCACGCCGCCATGGGCTACGGCCATATCGGCAAAACCCTCTTTGCGGCTCTAAAAATGCTCGGCATATGCGATGTAGCTTACAATCAACCCGTAGGGAGATTATACTGCGGAGAAAATCCTTTCTAAAACAGAGGTCGCCCGGGGTGCAGGCGTGTTGGAGTCAACACGCCTGCACCCCCCCATTTTCACATTTGGTGGTGATTTGCAAAGTGTTACAGATTAACGATTATTCTGGTCGCAGGGGTGTGTTGGTACAGTTTTTTTCAAGGATACATGCTTTGTTAAAGGAAAACGCCGAACGCAATCCTGTACTTGTACCGCCGGAGCATGTTATTACTTGGACACAGAAGATGAACGGTGTGTTGGTGGATGTTAACCGTCGTTTTTTTATTGCTATAGATGGCAACAACCTTGCAGGTATATTTTTTTACCGATATGACGGAGACAGGATTTTAATCGAGGATGTGCAGACCGCTTGGGCTTACAGGAATAACCCCAATGTAATCGAGGGTTTTTTAAAAAAGCTGGAATATGACCAAGGTACTAAGAGTGCGACATTTTATGCAAGTGAGCGAGTAAATCTCGATGCTGACAAGGAGCTTCTTGCCACAAAGGGATTTAAGGACACGCATGAAGGTGGTTTCGAAAAACTCGGGACATTGTCGCAGGCGGCGGGCGCGCTTAGGTTACGCTACAACAGAAGTGTTTAGCTTCGAAAACATAGTTGAGGTTTTGGGCAGGCATGATAATCACATAACTATCGTGGCTGTCTATTTGTCTTTTTCGGCAGTGGTAATTTTACTTAGAATATTTGCGCATTTGCATTTTCGCGGGGTGTTGCTTTCGTTTTGGCATGTCGCCGCTATTGATGATAAAAATGCAGTAAAAGAAATTAGGCATTCTGTTTTAAAAAAGGCTTGCACCGAGTATGTGCGTGTGGCCGAGCGAGCAGTTACGGCTGTGCCTACGACTCAGATTGTGGAGCGAGCTGTAGCCGGCATGGGTTTTTTTGGGTGGAAATACACGGGGTTATTGCCTTTTGTCGAGGCTATGGAGCTTGGGCTTTTGGGCATCGGATTTATACTGGCCGTGGTTTTTAGTGACGCGGCGGCGGTTTATGGATTGCTTGCTGTTATTGTTTTTACGGCTTGTCGCATTGCGGCGGCTTTTTTTAATGTGAGAGCGGCACGAGAGCAACTTTGTGATGAGATGGTGCTTTTTATCGAGCGTGAAGTGGGAAGATTTTTTGCCGCAGACACAGGAGGGGCGTTGCTTAGGCTAAAGAACGACTTGTCCGATGCTATAGCCCATCAAAGCAAAATGTTTAAAGCGACTATGGAGTCTATCTCGGAGAGTATGATTAATGCGGCATATTCTACCGAGCCTATCATGGCTAATCTAAACACGGGTGCGGAGCGGTTTTCGCAAGCCGCCACAAAAATACAGTCGGCATCCGACCTGCTTTCTTCTCATATGCAGGGTCACAGCAATGCCATGTCGGAGCAACATGCGGCTTTGGTGACAGCTATCAACTCCATAGCCACCCATGCGGGTTTTATAGAAAAAAATCAACAGGCACTGGATAGCTCTCTTGCTTCATACGAATCATCATTGCAAAGCCTGACCCAATCCATAGGCGACGGCCTCGGCGCGTTTATAAACCTCCATGCCCAGACGAGTGCGCAAGCCATAAACGATGCACTAAAGGCTAATATAGATAAGATGATGAGGTGGCAAAATGAGTGATAAATACGAACATCCCAAGCCCATACTCACCACAGACCTCATTGCCTTGGATATAGAAACAAAGGACAGCCACCGTGGCAAGTTTTTGCTCAAAAATACAGGTGGCGGGACATTAAAATGTACGATTTTTTCTCGGTGCAAGGGGCTTACGTTTTCGCCTGAAGAGTTTGAGTCTAACTCGCAGGAGGTTAGTTTTGTATTTAATGCACAGTCTGCGGGTTTGGGCATTGGTGAGACTGTATCGTCCCGATTTTTTATCATGTCCAACGGCGGAGAAAAAGAAATCCCTGTCACCGCAAAACTCATAAAAATGTCTATCGCAACATCCGATGGTCATGTCATCGCTAATATCTGGGATTTTTATGAATATTCACTTACTCATCCTTCGCAGGCGCGGCGACTTTTCATAGATAGCGAGTTTTACATGTTGCTCCTTGCGAGTGGCTACGAGTATATGGAGGTATATGAGTCACTCCACAAGGATGCAAATCGCGAGCGTGCCATGGATAATTTTTTCATATTGTCGGGTCTCAAAAGTAAAACGGAGATTTCGATTGTGGATGATAGCACATTAGAATTTTCGCAGGCTCCGGGTAATGCCACACCCATCACGGGTAGTTTTGAGGTGCAAAAGTCTGACTCAGGATTTGCAGAGTCACCGTTGACCTTGCGCACAGATGCTCCATGGCTAAAGCTGTCATCAGGCAAGCTGGGTACCGCTGATTTCGAAAACAACATCAGCACAGTAGGCTTTACGATAGACCCTGCTTTAATAGAAAACAATTTTGCAAGGGAGCAGATTTGTGTTGCAGACCGAGCCATAGAAATCGTATATCGCCGCCTCCCTCCGCTTATCCTAAAGCTAAATCGCGATACCTATCGCTATGCCGACCGTGGTACGATTGAAGTAATAAACAATACAGGTGCGACCATGCAGGTGGGTGTATTTTGTCCGGAAAACTATATCCGTTTTTCGGCGCGGTCGTTTCCTATAGGTGCGCGGGGCGAAATCCCATTCGAGGTAAAACTGTCGGCATTTATGAATGCGCAGATGCTTTTTAGAAAATTGCCGTATATGCAAACCAGTATAGAAATCAGTGCGACTGTTCCCGGAGAAATACACAAAAAAACACTGCCAATCACCATAGGCGAGTGGTGAAGGGAGGCATGGACTAATGGTCGATATTTTAAATCATATAACAAAGCTCGAAAGCCGCCACAAACACGATGCAGCAGGTACAATCGTACTCGCATTGCGCTGTTGGCAAGCCTATCGCTTTCTTGAACCGGAGCATGAGATGCGTATCCATTTGCAACGTGCAAATCACTCGGTGGTCGCCGCTCACAGACGAAATCTCGTGCATATGGAGCTATATACACTCGCTATTTTTATTGCAATAGAATCGGGTCATCATGATAGTGCAAACGAAATGCTGGACAAGGCGATGGCCTTCAAATCTTTTTTGAAATCATCAGAGCCGTTTTATTACGGCGTTTTGTGTTTCCTGTATGGGTATCTGGAGCTTAACCAGCGGCGTATCCGCTCCGCAAAAAAACATCGCCGCGCACTTACCGACCATATAAAATCGCTTGATGCACCTTCTCCGCATTACACAGTTATGCAGGGGCTTCTCCATCTGGCCGCGGGTGAGTATCCGGAGGCGTATAAATTTCTCACAGAGGCTTTGCTCTCCGATGTTAATAGTGTTTTCTTGTACGAGGGGCTGTATCGTTATTACAAAAATGCATCCAGTGGCTTTGAAGGCATGAGCATTTTGCCTGTACTGATATATGCCGCCACTCGCGGTGCAGAAATCGGCCTCGTCGCCGCAAAATATCCCGAAACCCTATCCGCCGCCATTGCCGCAGACCCCATTGCAGGCGAAAAGCTATATCAACTAAGCAAATATCCACCTATTTTGCAGGACATATGTAAACATCGCATAAAAAATAACGACATGAGCCGCGAGGCATATCATTACTACCGAGAAGCCGAAAAAAAACAGGTTTTTACTCGCGAGCTTTTTTACGCACTTATCCGAGCCGCATATGAAAACAATGTGCAAAAGCTAAACCACTATCCTATAAAAAAATTTCTTGCAAATTTGCCGCCTGACGGGATTACCGACCCTGAGTTCGCCGTATATGTATATCACTTTTTGTTGTCCGACCCCACTCTGTCCGACGTACTGCCCGAAGCACAGACAAAGATATTGCAGCTGGGTACGCGCTGTCTGGAAAACAATGTGCGTGGTCGCTATGCCAACAGCATATATCATTATCTGTGGAGCAGATTCCGCGCATTGGGTATTCAGGGTGCGCAGCTTGTACAGGCAGAAGAAATTTTAAGAGAAAATATCACTCTATACGAGTTGCATACCGAAGAAAACTCCGCCGTGCGTTTTGTATATGTCACCGAGTCAGAAAAACGTGGCATGGAGGTATACGAGCTGGCAAGCGCAACCTCCCCGCTTATCATCGAAGCAGTAGCAACAAACATTCACCTTACTTGCCTTGGTGCAGGTCAGCGCACTGTCATAGGTGAAGAGGTAACAATCCGACCCATGGTCGAAAACGCCTCTCACGAGCTGTATCTCCACTTTTTCCAAAAAGGCGACCGCCGTTTTAACCTTATCGCAAACCTTGCCAATTACTACCTCTCGCAAGATACCCCACCCGACGAGGCAACCCCTGTGTTCGAAGCAGTTTTGCAGGAAAAAAACATAAAAAAGCCGTACAAAATGCGTATCCTCATTGCATTGGGTGGTTTGCATTACAACGCTTTCAGCTTTGAGCAGGCTTTGGAGTGCTACTCCATGGTAGAAGAGGTCGAAATAAGCGACGAATATACAGAACAAGTGCTGGCTGTATATCTGCAAACCCGAGAATATGCTCGCGCCGCAAAACTAATCGCCACAAAGCATAAGAGTATCCCGAACGAGATTTTATTTGACGCGCTAAACACCCTAATCGTAAAAAATGAAAAAACAGCAACCACAGAGATAGCATACAACCTACTGATGGATAATTTTTATAGCGAAGAGCTTCTTGCATATGTATTGGAACATCACAATGCAAGCTACAGCGAGTGGGCAAATCTCTCTCGCTTGCTCGACGAAGAAAACCATCCTGCGCCGAGTCTGGATGTTCGCGTCTTGGAGTCTGCATTATATATGTCATCCTTTGACAAAAATGCACAAAAGGCTTTTGCGCGACTACACTTATCTGACCCTGAAAACAAACTAATCGCTGACTTTACAGAGCTTGCCACATTCGAGATGCTCGCAAACCATACCCGACCAAGCTACGATGTCATCAGCATTTTAGAAAAATTATTCTTGGAGTCAACAGAGCCATCCATTCTGCTTGCGTGTGGGCTTTCTACTATATACTTAGGTCACAACATTACCACATTCAAATCCGAAGAAATCATAAATCATGCCATAGCTGCACTGGAGAGCGAAGGCATACTCTTTCCCGTGTTTAAAGAGAGCAAGTCGTCTCCATTCATAAAAAAATTCCGCCCATTTATGTACAAAAGCTTGCCTAATAAGGATTGTCGATTATATTATCGCATAGACGATTCTTCGTCATACACATCAGTACCCATGCAGTATGTACGCTACGGTCTGTATGTTGCCGCCGTACCTATGTTTTACAATGAGACTTTCACTTATTACTTTAGCGAAGAAATGGCCTCGGGCAGTATCACCACTCGAGAAGAAAGTGTAAAAAACAACATACCCTTTTTACATGAGGACAGCGACCAATATTTTACAATAAACAATGCAATCATATACGAGCAGATGTTTAAACATGACCAAGTAGAAAAACTAATCTCCCGTCTCGTAAAAGACATACGACCTGTGAGGAGCCAACTGCTATGACAGAGATAAGAACGACACTCATGCAAATAATAGACAATTTACCAATACCATGCATCCTGCGCAACGAGGAATGCGTAATGGTGTATTCAAATAAAGCGGCGGAGAGCATGTTTTCTTCGGACGGCGAGTTTACAGGTGATTGCGAAGAATTTTCGCCCCCCTTCCAGCCTGACGGAAGCCCTTCTATGCGCAAATATCGCGTACTCATACGCCATATCCTCGACCAAGGCCAGCCCATCAAACTCGAATGGCTGTACTGCCGGAGAGACAAAGAGCTAATCCCGTCAGAAATTACACTTATGCGTGTAGAGCTTGGCGGTGAGCCTCACATCCTTGAGTTTTTGCAAGACCTGCGCGAGTCTCACCAGACTCGCATCGCCGAACGCGAAATAAGACAACGACTGCAAGTAATGATGGACTCATGCCCTGTGACCTGCGGCATAGTAGATATACATTTTAATGTGTTGGAAGTAAACAATGTAGTGATGAGCCTTTTTGGAATTTTAAATAAGCAGACATTCTTAAACCGTTTCTTCGAACTCTCTCCTGAGTATCAGCCCGATGGGCAGCTATCCCGCAGGAAGGCTTTGGATAAACTAAAACAGGCCTTCGAATCCGGTCGTATACATTATGAGTGGCTCCACCAAAGCATCTACGGTGAGCAAATCCCCTGCGAGGTCACGCTCGTGCGAGTAAAGTTAAACAACCAAAACATGGCCATAATCTATATTCACGACCTCCGAGAAATAAAAAAATCCATCGCAATGATGGAAAAAATGGAATCAATAGCCTATAGTGACGAACTTACGGGTCTTTTTAGCCGCCGATATTTTGTAGAAAAAGCAACCCCTGCTCTGGAGCGTGCAAAAGCTAACGATGAAACATTCCACCTAATCATGGCAGACCTCGACCATTTTAAGGCTGTAAACGATACCTACGGTCATCCCATCGGTGACGAAGTATTAAAAATCACTGCGAAACGCATGACAGGTGTAACACGCCAAGGTAGTATAATAGCTCGTTATGGCGGCGAAGAGTTTATAGTCCTGCTATCAAATATGACTCATGATGCTGCCCTAAAAACTGCCCAACGCATCCAAAAATCAATGGAAGAATCCGCAATCACAATAAAAGGCATGTCCCTAAACGTAACCGTATCACTCGGCCTTGCTTCCTTCTCGGACCCATCAGAATCCCTTGATGACATAATACACAAGGCCGATGTAGCCCTATACGGCGCGAAACGCACAGGACGCAACAAAGTCATGGAGTACGAAAACGCGAAGGATTTGACGTGGTAGAGTGATATTTACTCCGACGTATAATCGTCAAAATACCCACGCACAAGTATTACGGGTGTACCCTTGTCGCCGCTGCCGCCCATGAGGTCGCAGAGGCTACCTACGAGGTCGGCATATTTGCGAGGGGTTGTGCCTTCGCGGTAGGCGTTTGGGGTGGAGGCCTTTTGCTTTATTATGTTTGAGACAGCTTCTCGTTTTTGGTCGCCGCGTAGGTCGCCAAAGACGGAGTCAGCAACTAATTTTATTTTTATTTCTATGGGCTGTAGACCCAGTCTTGTAGTGTAACCCGGTGATACTACGGGGTCGGCAAGCTCCCAGATGCCGCAGGTGGGGTCTTTGAACGCGCCGTCACCGAATACCATTACTTCTGGTGCTACGCCTGTCTTTTTTTCCAAGCGGTTTTGCACTGCCAGCACAAAATCATTTGCTTTTGCAGGGAAGAGCTTTAATGTGTCGTCTGTAGAAAGGTTTGAGCCTAAGATACCGTATTGTGGGTTATAGCCGCTTCCATTTATGGGGGCGTTTAGGATGTCTGATAGGGTATATACTCTTTCTGCTCCTGCTTTTAGCAAGCGGTCTTTTGTGCGATTGCGGTTGTGGATTTCTGCTACAAGGACATTTTTAGTTAGCTTCAAAATGTCGCGAGGGTCGTTTGAAAAATAAATCTTTATGTTGTCGCTTACACTTTCGTAGAGTTGTACATAGTCTACCCCTGTAAAATTGTGATTGTATTTCCCTGCTACTGCCTCAAACTCGCTGGACATTACCATTCGGTTTTTCAGCTTGTCTGATACTTCGTCGAGTTTATCTATGTCCATTATGGGGTTGCCCACTTCGTCATGGGGATAACTTAGCAGTATGTGGACTTTTTCTGCACCTGCGGCTATGCCTTTCAGTATGTTAAGGAAGCGGTTGCGTGAAAGTATGGGATATACGAGTCCGATTTCTGCCCCGCCGTATTTTCTTTTTATATCAGTGGAGACATCAGAGACCTTTGCAAAGTTGCCTTCCGCCTTTGCGACGATGGCCTCAGTGACTGCCACTATGTCGTTTTCGTGCAAACTGCTGTTTTGCTGGGAGATTACGTCCAATATATGGTCAGATACTATACTCACAAGGTCGTCACCGGGGCTGATAATCGGTAATCTTACACCCATTGCTGTTGTTCCTGTTAAGCGCATATTTTTTTGCCCCTTTTGTTAGATTTTTTATTGCACAAAGTATAACACCATCGCTATATCTTGTGCAAATAATCGTATTATTGTACAATGACAAAGTATTGGAAAATGTCATATCGCTTTACATATGCGGCGACCCTCGGTCGTTATCTATGAAGGGAATGGTCGGTTTGACAAGCGAGTACGAAAAGCTTGATGCATTTATAAAAAACTTGCCAACAAAAAAGGGTGCGCTCATTGCCGTATTACATCATGCGCAAGATATATTCGGTTATTTGCCTGTAGAGGTGCAGGATTTTGTGGCACAAAAGCTGGAAATCCCCGCCGCAAAAGTATATGGTGTAGTTACGTTTTATTCATTTTTTTCACAACAAAAAAAAGGGCAGTTCCGCATAAATGTATGCATGGGGACTGCCTGTTTTGTAAAGGGGGCAGAAGGTATTTTGGAAGAGTTTAATGCACTGCTCGGCACAGAAACCAGTGTTGTTACTGATGACGGGCTTTTTTCTGTAGATGCTCTGCGCTGTATAGGTGCGTGCGGCCTTGCACCCGTTATCACTGTAAACGGAAAATACTATGGTAGGATTAAAAAAAGCGATGTAAAGGATATTATCGCCGAATACAAGGGTAAAATATAAGACGCGCAAAGTGTGCGTATTATGCCAAGGAGAAAAAAATGCATAAGATTTATATAGGTATGGCAACATGCGGTATCGCCGCAGGTGCGCAGGCCATCCACGATGTACTGGTTGCTGCAAATATGCAAAATACACAGATTATCCCCACAGGCTGTATAGGGATGTGCTATGCTGAGCCGCTTATAGAAATAAAAAAGCAAGGCGAAGGGTCAGTCTTTGTGAGTGGTTTGGATGCAAAAGAGGCTAAAAAATCCATCACCGACTATATCGAAAATGGTAATAAGGATAAAAACATACTGCCTAACAAAGGCTATGGGAAACAAGTCCGTATAGCCCTACGTAATTGCGGTATCATCAATCCCGAAAAAATAGAAGATTATATAGCAGAAGGCGGATACGAAGCACTCCGCAAAGCCCTGAACACACTGGGCCGTGAAGGCGTAATTGAGGAAATCAAAGCATCTAATCTGCGTGGTCGTGGTGGTGCCGGTTTTCCTACGGGTTTAAAATGGGAATTTGGCTACAAAAGCAATGAACATAAAAAATACATTATCTGCAATGCTGACGAAGGCGACCCCGGCGCGTTTATGGACAGGTCTATACTGGAAGGCGACCCACACTCTGTTCTCGAAGCAATGGCAATCGCGGGTTTTGCTGTAGGTGCTGATGAGGGTATTTTCTATATCCGTGCAGAGTATCCCTTGGCTGTCGAGCGTCTTTATACAGCAATTTCTCAAGCCGAAAAACTGGGTAACTTGGGCGAAGGTATAATGGGTACGGATTTTAACTTCAAGATAAGCATAAATCTCGGGGCGGGAGCGTTTGTATGCGGCGAAGAAACCGCACTACTCAACTCGCTCGAAGGCAAACGCGGAGAGCCGCGCCTTCGTCCCCCGTTCCCGGCTCAAAAAGGGCTTTGGGACAAACCAACGGTTAACAATAATGTAGAGACATACGCAAACATTCCTGCCATTATCACACGCGGTGCGGAGTGGTTCCGTTCCATTGGCATAGAAAAGTCCCCTGGCACAAAGGTGTTTGCCCTTGCAGGCAAAATAAATAACGTAGGCCTTGTAGAAGTCCCTATGGGTACCACCCTCCGTGAAATCGTATACGAACCGGAGCTTGGAGGAGGCCTGCCCGACGACAAGGCCTTCAAGGCTATACAGACGGGTGGTCCTTCGGGCGGGTGTATACCGGCTGTGCATATTGATATGGGTGTGGATTATGAGTCACTTGCGTCTATAGGCTCTATGATGGGTAGTGGTGGCATGATTGTCATGGACGAGGACGACTGTATGGTAAATATAGCTAAGTTTTACCTTGACTTTACAATGGAAGAATCCTGTGGCAAATGCACACCCTGCCGCATAGGCAACACCCGTCTGCACGAAATTCTTTCTAAAATAACCACAGGCAAGGGTTCACACGACGACATCAGTGAGCTGAAATCACTTGCAAGGGTGATTAAGGACACATCTTTATGCGGATTGGGAATGAGCGCGCCAAACCCTGTATTATCCACCCTAAACTTTTTTGGTGATGAGTATAACGCCCATGTAAACGATAAAAAATGCCCGTCCCTCACCTGCAAAGACCTCATAACCTTCAAAATAACAGATAAATGTATAGGTTGCGGGATTTGTTCGAAGGTATGCCCTGTAAACGCAATAACCGGTGAGCCAAAAAAAATTCATACAATCGAGCATGGCAAATGCATAAAATGCGGCGAATGTCTGCCAAAATGCCCGGAAAAAGTGCGGGCAATCATAAAGGAGTAAAATCGTGAAAATAATTATGCCTTATAAGACGATTGGTGTTATTGGTGGTGGGCAGCTTGGTCGGATGATGTGTTTAGCGGCAAAAGCAATGGGATACAACGTTGCAGTGCTTGACCCTACGCCAAACTGCCCCTGCGGCCAAGTAGCGGATATTGAAATCACCGCCGAATATAATGACCTAGAGGCAATCAAAAAGCTGGCCGCTGTTAGTGATGTAATTACTTATGAATTCGAAAACATAGATTATGAGGCTTTGTTGTGGTTAAAGGAAAATGCCTATTTGCCACAAGGCAGTGAGGTGCTAAAAATCACACGTCATCGTTTTTTGGAGAAATCAACAATCGCAGATATGGGAATACGAGTGGCAGATTTCCACCTGATAGAAAACGCCGATGACTTGCAAAAGTATATAACCTACCCAAGTGTCCTAAAGACCACAACGGGCGGCTATGACGGCAAGGGGCAAATCGTTATCCGTACAGAAGCAGATTTGTCTGCGGCAAAGGCACTCGTTGCTTCTCAGGAATGCATATTAGAAAAATTCGTGCCTTATGAAAGAGAAGTCTCCGTCATCGTTGCTCGCAGTACTACAGGCGAGGTAAAAACCTTCCCTGTTGCGGAAAACATACATGTTGACAATATATTGCATCAGAGCATTGTTCCTGCACGTATTTCATCCGCTGTAGAAAAGCAAGCAATTGAATACGCATTAAAAATAGCCGAGGGAATAAACTCCGTCGGCGTTCTTGGCATAGAAATGTTTGTCGTAGATGGTGGCATAGTCATAAACGAGCTTGCTCCGCGCCCGCATAACTCGGGGCATTACACTATGGATGCATGTGCCACAAGCCAGTTTGAGCAACATGTTCGGGCGATTTGTGGTTTACCGCTTGGTGACACCTCCTTGCATACACCCGTGGTAATGGTAAACATCCTCGGAGACCATATGGATAAACAAAATATGCATAACCTGTCTCCGTATCTCCCCCTCTTGGAAAACGGGAAAATCCATCTGTATGGTAAAGCCCAAGCCGTAGATAAGCGCAAAATGGGACATGTGAATGTTTTAGGCCAATGTGACGAAGCTTTGAAAATCATAAATGAGGCGAAGATATGGGTGTAATGACCTTCAAAACATATAAAGACATAAAAACATTTTATACGGCAGTCTATGACATCTTGCTCTGTGGTGAAGTGCAAAACCTCGTCCCGCTGGGAAACATAATCATCGGCAACGAAGGTAAGGATAAAACCGAATGGCGTGACAGTGCAAACTGGTTTATGGCCACGGTATCGGATGCAAATGGGATAAAACTCACGGCACTCATGACACCACCGTTTAATTTGACACTTTACATGACGGATAACATAGAAAACGAGGACGCGCTCGACAGCTTAGTCGACGGTCTGCTTTCTGAAAATATAACCATCCCCGGCATACTAGCAGAAAACTCTCTTGCGATTTTATTTGCCGAGAAATATGCCAAAGTATTCGGAAAGCCCTATCACACAAATATGAAAATGCGAATACATCAATTACAAAAGGTTAATCTACAACCTAATCCAACAAACAAAATACGCCTTCTTACAGAAAACGACATGGATTTTTTTCCATTTTGGGTGGAATGTATGAACTACGACTTCTTTGAAAAACCAATAAAAATAAACGACGATATTAAAAAATATTTGCATCTCATAAACCAAAAAAATTGCTATATCCTTGAGGATAACGGTATACCCGTGACCATTGCAAAAGCAAGTAGGCCAATGCAGACTGTATGTGGTGTGGCAGATGTCTATACGCCGCCGTATTTTCGCAGGAGGGGTTACGCCACCTCATGTGTAGCGCAGTTGAGTCAGCTTTTGCTGGATAAGGGATATGAAAAATGCGCACTCTACACGGATTTGTCAAATCCGATTTCTAACAGCATTTATAAAAAAGTCGGGTATACACCCGTTTGCGATACATTGGATATAAAATTTGAGGAGGAACAAAAGTGATTTCACCACAACAAATTGAGGAGCAAAAAATTTACACCCAAATGGGAATGACAGAGCAGGAATACGACAGGGCAAAGGTGATTATGGGACGACAGCCAAACTATACAGAGGTTGGACTGTTTTCTGCCATGTGGAGCGAGCATTGCTCTTACAAAAATTCTAAACCTGTATTGCGCAAGTTTCCGACAGAAGGCGAGCATGTCTTGCAAGGTCCGGGCGAAGGTGCGGGTGTTGTGGATATAGGAGATGGGCTTGCGGCAGTCTTTAAAATAGAATCACATAACCACCCATCGGCGGTAGAACCCTATGCGGGTGCTGCTACAGGTGTCGGTGGGATTTTGCGCGATGTGTTTAGCATGGGAGCCATACCGGTGGCCGCGCTTAACTCATTGCGCTTTGGTGAGATGGACAACGATAGGACAAAATTTCTTTTTAAGGAAGTTGTGCGTGGTATTGCTGACTATGGCAATGGCGTAAAAGTGCCTACCATCGGCGGCGAAGTTTGTTTCGACCCTTGCTATGCGGGCAACCCGCTTGTTAATGCAATGGTAGTGGGCATTGTCAAACATGGCGGTATAAAAAAAGGTGTTGCCAAAGGTGTGGGCAATCCGGTCCTATACGTAGGCGGAGCTACGGGGCGTGACGGTGTGCAGGGAGCCTCTTTTGCAAGCACGGAGCTTTCGGAAGAATCAAAAAAAATAAGCTCATCCGTACCCGAGGGTAATCCCGCTTTAGAAAAAAAGCTTATCGACTCATTCCTTGCAATAATGGACAATCGTAATCTGGTGGGTGTACAGGATATGGGTGCGGCGGGATTGATTTCGTCCTCTTGCGAAATGGCATCAAAGGGCGGCACGGGCATGGAGCTAAACCTAGACAATGTGCCACAGCGTGAAGAAAACATGACAGCCTATGAGATGATGCTGTCAGAATCCCAAGAGCGTATGCTCATGGTAGTAAAAGAAGGCACTGAACAAGAGTTTATCACCCATTTTGCAGGATATGGCTTGACCGCAGTAGTCATCGGCAAGGTGACAGATGACGGTCTTATGAAAATATATCACGAGGGTAAACTGGAGGCGGAGGTTAGGGCAGATGCGCTTGCAGAATCCGCGCCGGAATATAGAAAACCATCAAGAGAAGCGGCCTACTACAGTGAGCTAAAGGCTCGTGATGCAGAAATCAACGTCACAGACTTTAACCAAACCCTGTTAAACCTACTCGGTCAACCCACAATTGCAAGCAAACGATGGGTGTACAAGCAGTTTGATACGGACAAAAACACTGCCGTACCTGCGGGGTCTGACGCAGGGGTTGTTTTGGTGGAAGGCACAAACAAAGCACTCGCGGCCACCACCGATTGCAATGGGCGTTATGTATACCTTGACCCCCAAATCGGCGGAAAAATAGCCGTTGCAGAAGCCGCACGTAATATAGTGGCGAGTGGTGCAAGACCCCTCGCAGTTACAGACAATCTAAATTTTGGCTCACCCGAAAATCCCGAAATATTTTGGCAGTTGCAAAAAGCCGCAGACGGTATTTCGGAGGCGTGTCTGACATTTGGTACACCTGTCATCGGAGGCAATGTTTCTCTTTACAATGAGCATGGTGGCACGGCGATTTATCCTACGCCGGTGATTGGTATGGTCGGGCTTGTGGAGGATGTAAAGCATATTACGACACAGTATTTTAAAAACGCAGGGGATTTTATATATCTTCTTGGCGATACAAAGCCTGAGTTTGGTGGCAGTGAGCTGCAAAAACTCACTTATGACGAAATTTTTGGTGAGCCACCCTTGATTAACCTTCAAAAAGAACGTGACATACAGAGTCTCGTGCTTGCCGCTATTCAAAAGGGACTAATAGCGTCGGCACATGATATATCTGAAGGCGGTTTTGCTGTTGCAATAGCAGAATGCCTAATGCCGAGTGATAATGATTATTCGCTCGGGGCTGATGTTTTTGCCGATGTTTTCACCGCAGGAGAAAATGTTACGCCCACGGCATTCCTGTTTTCAGAAACACAGTCGCGTTTTATTGTCAGCGTTTCTCCAAAGGATAAAGATGTGTTCGAAGAGTTGGCAGGTGGGATTAGCCCCATAGGCAGTGTAACAAGCGACGGAAATCTCGATATAGAGCTAAACGAAGAAAAGGCTGTCAGTATTCCCGTTAAAATATTGCAAGATATTTGGGGAGGGGCAATAGAGTGTCTTCTATAAAGCATGAATGCGGACTTTTTGGCATTTGGAAAAATAAAGACGCGGCGTTGTTTACCTATTATGGCCTGCATAGCTTACAGCATCGTGGTCAAGATGCAGCAGGCATAGTTGTAAAAAATGGTGACAAGCTCACCCGCACACGAGGAACGGGTCTGCTTACCGAAGTGTTTAACAGAGATATGTTTAGTGATATGGTCGGGGATTCGGCCATTGGGCATGTGCTGTATGCCACAGGTAAGATGACAAGCAACACCAGTGTGCAACCCCTACTCTTCCATACACAGCGGACTAACTTGAGCCTTGCGGTTTGTCATAATGGGGCTTTTGTTAACTCTGCAAGTTTGCGTAACAAACTGGAAGATTTGGGTAGTATTTTTCATACTACATGTAATTCCGAAATCCTTGCGCATCTTACAAAGCGTGCGGGTCAGGATGGTTTTAATCAAAATCTAAAATATGCACTTGCACAGATGTATGGTGGATTTGCCTTTCTTTTGATGACGCAGTGGGGTATGTTTGCCGCACGCGACCCGCATGGTATCCGCCCGCTTGTCATCGGCAAGATAGGAGAATCATACATCATCGCGAGCGAGACTTGTGCATTAGAAAATGTAGGCGCGTCGTATGTACGTGATGTGGAACCCGGTGAAATGGTGATGGTGGACAACAATGGTTTGGCATCGGACTTTTTTACAGAGGAGCGAGGGCAACGTATCTGCGGCATGGAATATATCTACATTGCGCGCCCTGATTCTAATATCGAGGGAGTGAACGTGCATACGTCACGCAAAAACGCGGGACGTATACTTGCGGCAGAGTCACCCACCCATGCAGATGTAGTAATCGCATCACCTGATACGGGGATTTCTGCGGCGATTGGCTATGCTGAGGCAATGGGGATTCCATATGAGATTGGACTAATCAAAAATAGATATATAGGTCGTACATTTATTGCGCCTGCACAAAATCTACGTGAGCAGGGTGTTAAAATGAAACTCTCCGCCGTGCGTTCTATAGTGGAGGGCAAGTCCGTTGTGCTTGTGGATGACTCCATTGTGCGCGGTACCACCATGCGTCATGTCGTTGAGTTGTTAAAAGACACGGGCGCGAGGGAAGTACACATGAAAATCGCATCGCCGTTATACAAATATCCATGTTACTACGGCATAGACACACCTTCACCAAAGGAGCTGGTTGCACATAAGCGTACGGTGGAAGAAATCACGGAGTTGCTCCGTGTAGACTCATTGACATTCATCAGTGCTACAGGGCTTTCCAAGGCCGTAGGGCGTGGGCTTTGTTTGGCTTGCTTTAATGGTGATTACCCCACACATTTACAAGATTTTGCAGGAGAAGTTGTCGGAGGAGGACATTAATCATGGCAGATAGTTACAAAAACGCTGGTGTGGATATACATGCAGGCTACGAGGCTGTATCGCGCATAAAAAAACATGTGGAACGTACAAAAACCCCGGGGGTATTGGGTGGACTGGGCGGTTTTGGAGGGTTGTTTGACCTCGCCGCCGCTGGCAAATACGACGAGCCTGTACTGGTAAGCGGGACTGACGGAGTAGGTACAAAACTTGTACTTGCATTCGAGATGAATAAACATGACACCATAGGTATAGACGCAGTTGCAATGTGTGTAAACGACATAATCACCGTGGGTGCAAAGCCTCTTTTTTTTCTTGACTATATAGCATGTGGAAAAGTAATCCCACATGTGATGGAAGAAATCGTAGCAGGGATTAGTGAGGGCTGTGTACAATCAGGTTGCGCCCTCATCGGTGGTGAGATGGCAGAGCATCGCGGCTTGATGCCCGATGAAGAATATGACATAGCGGGTTTTTGTGTGGGTATTGTAGAAAAAAAGAAAATGCTCTCGGGCAAAAGCATAAAAGAGGGTGACATCCTCATAGGGCTTGCGTCGTCGGGTGTGCATTCCAATGGATTTTCGCTCATACGCAAGATAATCAAGGACAACAAACTTGACCTAAACTGTAAGTCTGATGGCTTTGGCAAAAGCTTGGGGGACGAGTTGCTATGTCCCACGCGGCTATATGTAAAATCTATCGGCAAGTTATGCGAAAGTTCAACCCTCCGTCCGCTCGGTATGGCAAATATCACAGGCGGCGGCTTTATAGAAAACATACCGCGCATCCTACCCGATGGGCTTTGTGCAGAAATTACTCGCGGCTCATGGGTTATCCCGCCGATTTTCTCATATCTTCAAAAACACGGCAAAATTTCTGAAAATGAAATGTACAATATTTTCAACATGGGTATAGGAATGGTTGTTGCGACTTCTCCCGACGAAGCCGAGTCTATCTTGCGTTTGCTGACCGAAAACGGCGAAACAGCAACCATCATCGGCCGTGTTAAAAAGGGCGAAGGTGTGAGCCTTATATGAATACCGACAAAAAAAATATAGCGGTATTTGCATCGCATGGCGGGTCGGATTTGCAAGCTATAATCGACGGCTGCAAAGCGGGCAAAATCAATGCCCGCGTCTGTGTCGTAATCAGCAATAATAGCGGTTCACGCGCCTTGCAACGCGCTCGCGACGAAAACATACCTTCACTGCATATCAGCGAAAAGACCCATCCAAATGGTTTGGATGAAGCCATTTTTAAGATATTGGTACAATATCAAACCGATGTTGTTTTTTTGGCGGGATATATGAAAAAAGTCCCGCTTAATGTGCTTTCTGCCTATCGAAATAGGATTTTTAACATACATCCCGCCCTCCTGCCAAAACACGGGGGCAAGGGCATGTTTGGCATAAATGTTCATAAGGCCGTACTGGAAGCGGGCGACAATGAAACAGGTATTACCATCCATCGCGTAACCCAGGACTACGACGCGGGCGACATCTTAGAACAACGCAAAGTAGAGGTGCGCGAAGGCGACACCCCTGAAACCTTGGCCGCCAGAGTACTGGAACAGGAGCATATTTTTATAGTAGAATTTCTGGCAAAAATATTATGAGGCCTAGGGCTTGTTGCTACTACCGCCAACCTCATCAGTTAAACCTTTATCCAAAACGACAACGCAGTTTTTGCAGAAGAGCTATTTTCACTGGTGGAGCAATGTTTGTTGCGTAAACTTGCTTTAATCACGAATGCTTGCACATTCGGAATCAAAAATCATAGATGTCGCAACCTCCGTTGGATTTGAAAACGTTAATTATTTCACATACGTATTTAAAAAAGAAACAGGTTTAACGCCAAGCGAGTATAGGGCTGATGCTAAGGCAGGAGCTGTTGTATAAATGGACAGGGTTTGATATTATGAATTTAATAGTGCTAATGTAAATTTATTAAAGCACAATAATAAACCTGAAGGGGGATTTAAAATGAAATTGCTTCAAAAACGCACTCTGGCATGGGTGATTGCTGTACTTATGGTTATTGCCATAATGCCAACGAGTGTGTCTTTTGCGGAAGAGCCGGAGTATGTACCTGAGTACGAAACGGAGTATGTTCCGGAGTGTTTACCTGAGTACGAAACAGAAGACATTGCATACGAATACTATGAACACTATGAGGACAACTATTTTCCCATAGCAGCGTTTTCTGCAAACTTACCTGCTACTGCGGCAACGGTCAATTTGACCGGCATACCCACGGAGCAAATACTCTTTAACACAGCCACAGGAGGCATTGCCACCATTGCAGTTAGCAGCATGGTTACAGCTTCTTCTGCGGCAGGTGGCTCTCTCATGGCCGCATACGGTTTTAACCATAATGACGGTGTAGTTTTTACATTGACAGTACCTGCCGCCGCACAAGCGGGGGACTATCTCATGGTTGCGGGACGCAGACATGCCGCAGGCAGTGACGGCAACATTTCTTTTGGTGACGTACAAATCGGCCAAGGCGGCGCAAGTGGAGCAGGACAGTTTAACTTTACGGGCAACTGGGCTGTTACCATACCAAATGTATCTCCAGGTCAAACCATCACACTTACCGTCAACTCATGGTTTGCAGGTCCGGCAGCGGAAAGACTAAACGCCGCAGGTTTTACTATCTCCATCGACCAAGTGGTCATCCGTGCAAACGTTGACCCATATGCCGGTCAGCGTACTGCACTGCAAACCGCAATCACTACAGCACAGCGTATTGTGCGTCAGGCATATACATCCGAGACTTGGACAGCTTTTAATAACGCACTCACGGCCGCTGTTGCGGGTGTAGGCAATACAGCAACAGGTGCAGGCTTGGCAATGGACGGATTGCGTACTACTCTTGCAACTGCGCAGGGGAATTTGACACGCACCACCGCAAGTCCATCATGGAATGCTGTAAATGCTTCTGATTTAATATCAAGCAGACATTCAACATTTACGGTAGTAGGTAACGGCATCCATATAACAGGACGCGGTGTAGGGCCAAATGACCATAACAACGGAATGTGGCTCAATATCAACGCAATGCGTCAAGCCTATGCGGCCGGAGGTGGCACTGCAAATGCTCAGATTGTCATCACAGGCTATATGGCACAGGTGGGCGGCATCGCTACACAGGGGCTTGCACCTTCAAATATAAATGCTAACGTATCTGCCGCACATGGTGCATTTACGCTTACCATACCTTCTGCTACGAGTGCGGCGGTATGGGCACCCGGTACTTGGTGGGGAACCGCCGACAACCCCTTCCCTGTGTTGGCGACGGCGGGCGGCGTACACGCCGAAATTCTTGTCACAGGCATACAAGTTGGAACATTACAAATCGCCGACCTGCTTTCACCACCAACAACAGATGTACGCACCACAAACTTCAGGAGTAGGCTAAACGGTTGGGATGTAGAACTTTGGACACAGTATCCCGGCGGCGTAGAAATGACAATCCATCCGAGTGGCGCGTTTACCGGCACATGGGATGGCACGTTTAATACACTTTTCCGTTCGGGCAGAGGTTTCCCCGGGCGTGGTACGCGCATTGCCGATATCGGTGACATCTTGATGCGTTATGATGTTCCCTATTTTTCTTCCACTCGCGGACCCACATATCTCGGTATATATGGTTGGGCCAGGACTGCCACAGCGGGAGATACCATCGTCGAGTGGTATATCATAGACAATTGGCGTGAGTGGATAGTGGGCGGAGGGAATCCTCCTGCTACCATCACGGGCAACTACACAAACCACGGTAACGTAACAATAGATGGCCATATATACGACATCGCTACCGCATGGAGGGTGGAGCAACCCTCTATAGAAGGTACGACGACATTCTTGCAAATTTTCAGCGTAAGGCGCGGTAGCCGCCAAACCATAAACACAGGCCCGTTTAGTGGTACGATAAATGTATCTGCGCATTTCGAGGCATGGGACGAAATCATAGGATTGCAAACCCATGCAGGTTCCGGCAGGACAGTTCATTTTACACGAGACATGTTGCTCACAGAGGTGTCTTTCTTAGTAGAAGGCTTTGGTGGTAATACGGGTAGCGCGGGTCGTGGTCAAGTAGCAAATCTATGTCTTGCATATGGTTCCGACTATATCTGTACATGGAATGGCTGTGTAAACTGTGACGACTTAACAAGCCCGGGACCGGGTACGCCGGGTACACCTAACGAAAATATTGTATGGGAATTGGATATTACCCCCGCTTTGGCAGAAGGCCTAAATACGGGCGAAGCGGCGATAGGTGGTGTGCAGCGTGCGGCACCTACGCCTATTGGAGCCTTTGGGTTTGACTACGTTGCGGGTGCATTGGTAGTTAGGGGTCGTACCGAAAACTGGCATTCTTTAGACATTTTGCTTGGGGATAAAGGGCTTTCGACCGGTGGTGAATATCGTATCACGGCAGTAGGTGTTGGTACCGGTACCACTCAATTGCAATTCTCTTGGCCACTGGATGGTACACCTTGGGAAATAGGAAATGTTAATGGGAGCGGCGGCACTGTTTCTCAAACATTTACCTCGACTATGCCGTCAGCACCAAATGGGGTAACTGTAACACCTCCAAGAATCAGATTGCGCACAAACGGTGGTACAGGCAACTTTACAATCACAAGCATAGTGATAGAGCGTGTCGGAGAAGCACCACCACCACCGCCACCACCGCCACCATACTGTGACTACAACTCCTATGATTTTCAATCATGGCTATCTAACCATGGCGAGGGTCTGCTGGGAGGAGAAAGAAATAGTGGCTCGTGGCCTTTCTGGAACACAGGCAACCAAGACATAATAGTAGAAAATATCGACGGCAGCTGGCAAATGGCTGTACCCGGTTCAGGTACAGGCGGTGCTACAGGATATGGCACACATGGTGTACTCCTACGCCTTACAGGCCCAAACAGCTTAAACATTCGGGCAGGCTATCGCATAGAAGCAGTCGGATATATCCGAGGTGAGATGACCGCCACTATTGCACCTCCGGGTGTAGCATTCCGTCCGGGGCATGAGGGAGGTTCGCCAGGGTCAAACTTGGTGCATGTTCCTATATCCACAGGAGTACCCGACCAACCCTTTACGATTTCATATGTGGTAAGGCATGAGGACTTTATCGAAAATGCCGCACACTGGAGCGAACATCCCGCATTGCAAATCGTAAGGCAACCGAGCCAGTTCGGTTTGTTTATGGTAATCCAAGATTTAAAGATTTTCCCCATTTGTGACTGTGCAGATGTACAGCCGACAGGCATAACGATTGCTCCCGCAGGCAACTTTAGCTTAGAAACAGGGGAAACACGGTCACTGACCGCTACAGTTATACCGGCAGATGCCAACCAAGCAGTGGTGTGGGAATCAAGCAATACAAGTGTTGCAACAATAAGTGTGACATCCGCAGGGGCGACAGTTACTGCCGTCGCTGCCGGTACTGCAACCATCACCGCAAGGAGCGCGCAAGCAAATACAGTCACATCCTCTGTAGACGTAACGGTTACAGTTGCTAATGGTGGCACCGTTCCCAGACCACCCGCAGGTGGTGGTGGTGGAGCGATTGTCAGGCCGTCACAGCCTTCCACACAGCAACCACCGGGTCAACAGCCACCGATTCAACAACCTCCGGGTCAACAACCTCCGGGTCAACAACCTCCGACACAACCGCAACAAGCCCCGGCAGAAGTCATCGTATTAGACAATGCGACTGTCACTATTCCATCTAATGTAAGAGCCGATATCATCGCACAAGGTGACAATAATTTCCGTGTTAATGTAGCAGTCGAAGAATCAAACGTAGGTATAGCCTCTGTAGATGTTTCGATTGTTTCAGCCGACACACAAATCACAAGTCTTGTGTCATATATCGAAATAGCGGTTGTTCTCGACGATGTAGATGTCGCTAACACACACAGAATCATCGCCCTCGATGCAGATGGCACAATCATGGGAGGCAGTTACAATCCCGAAACGGGTGAGTTTGTGTTCGAGACAGCTGTGACAGGCGAGTTTACGATTGTATATGTAGAAAGCCTTGTCCGTGTAGTCGTTACAATGGGTTCCCCCATAATCTACGACTTAGCAGGCAACTCACCTACTGTCACGATGGACGTACTGCCCATCATACAAGAAGGCCGTACACTACTGCCTGTACGTTTTGTTGCAGAGGCATTGGGTGGAAGTGCAGACTGGGACGCGGTATCACAAGAAGTCTCCATCACCATAGGCGACACATCACTCTCCTTTGTACTTGGGCAGATAGTACCCGGCATGGATGTTCCGCCGCAAAGCATAGACGGTAGGACAATGGTTCCCGCACGCTTTATTGCAAACGCCTTTGGTGCGTTTGTTGGTTGGGACTCAGGGACACAGTCATTTGAGATAATCATATAAGTTTTAAAAGGGGCTCGCCTTGTGTGAGTCCTTTTTTTATTGATTTCGTTATATAACCGGAACAAATGACATAAAAGTGTCGTTTACATATGCGTTGACATATTCTAAAATAATGTCAAACTTTCTGTGGGGGGGTAACATATGAAAAAATTGATATTTTTTGTGTTTTTGGTGGTGTTTTTTCCGATGCGTACTTATGCATTGGATATTTTGTTTGAACATAGAGAGGTAGTTGAGATTTCTCGCGGGGTGGTGTATGAACAAAACCGCATGATGACCACACGCGGAATGCTGGATGTTCATGTTTTGACAGTGGATGTGAGGCAACCGTATATTACGCTTGCACCGGTTTATTCTGACGAAATGGGGCTTAGGGAAACTACTTCTCGTATGCTTTCGCAGGCGGGGGCTGTAGCAGGGGTCAATGCCGACTTTTTTAATACTGCAAGGATGCATTCTACTTATTTTGGGTCTATGGTGCGTGATGGTGAGGTTATTTCGCTAAATGCAGGGGTCAATGCGGAGAGTCATGAGCTTGCTACATTCCTTTTGGATTTTAACGGAAATCCGTTTTTCAGATATATGCGTACAACTATGCGCCTCTATGCAAATGGCGTGTTTGCCGCAAATGTAATAGCATACAATTCTGTCGGGCCTACGATGTACTCGCCGATGGTAGTTAGTCGTGCATTTGTGGAGGATACAGCGGATATAGATTGGCGCATACCGTATATCACAAAATTTGTTGTACAAAACGATATTGTCACACAGGTCACTACCGCAACTGTACAAACACCCGAAAATGGGTTTGTTATTTTGGTGCCACATATGAGCTTGCCGTATTATCGAGATTTATTTACTGTCGGTACGCATGTGCGGTTTTTTGTGGGGACGGATTTGAATGTGGATTTTTCGAGTATACAGGCGGCGGTTGGTGGCGGCGCGATTATTTTAAATAACGGTGTACAAACAGAAGGCGGCGGAGTACAGCCTAATCTTCGCCATCCACGTACCGCGGTGGGGGCTACCCGCGATGGGCGTATTATACTCATGGCGGTGGATGGGCGTTCGCATTCCATTGGGGTGACACATGCCGAGCTTGGGTCGCTTTTGCAACGGTATGGCGCAGTTAATGCAATGCATATGGACGGTGGTGGCTCTACCACTATGGTGACACGCTCACATGCAGGTGTTTATTCTGTAGCAAACAGGCCGTCTGACGGTGCACAACGCCGTATTACAAACGCGCTTGGTGTGTTTAATAATGCCCCTGTGGGAGAAATGATTGGGATTGTTTTGGAGCCTGTGGAGACGCGGGCGGTCATGGGTGTGCCTTTGCCCGCCAATGTTTTTGGCGTGGATGTGTGGGGGAATAGGCTTGCTTTGGAAGAAGGAGCCGCGCCTGTGTTTTTATCTAACCCTGAATATGGGTTTTGGAGTGGTGGCAGATACACACCTACTCGTGTGGGTACCCATCTAGTCGAAGTGCGATATGGTGCATTCCATGCGACGGCTAACGTTGATGTATTCGCGCTGGGTGAGTTGCGCTTTAGGCAAGAAATCATCGGCCTCTTGGAAGGTGGACGCGCAAATGTCGGCTTTACCGGGATTGCGACGGATGGTACACAGGTAAATATCCCCGAGGTTACGTCTCTGACGGTGTCACCCGCGTATCTTGGCGTATTCGATGGAAACGAGTTTATCTCACTGCGTGGCGGGACGGGACATATAGCTGCCGCTGTGGGTGGCATACGAGCGTATATCCCTGTTACTGTTGGTGGTTTTCCGTGGCCTGTAGATATGTTTGGGGCGGAGCTTGGCTTTTTAAGCACGCCTGCGGAATATGTATTTACTCAGGTCACGACAGAAAATATCGGCGGTACTGATGCGATTCGTTTGACCTATAACTTTGGTCGGACGGCACGGACACAGGCTTCTTATGTAACATTCTATCCGCCGCTGGCTCTGCCCGGTGAACCGATTGCAATCAGGATGCAAGCCTATGGCGATGGGTCAGGGCATTGGTTTAGGGCGCGTGTACGTGATGCTGACGGTTATTCTCATAACATAGACTTTGCGCGGGAAGCGGATTTTGTCGGATGGGAAACAGTGACCGCTAATTTGCCTAACGCACCCGTACCCTTTACACTCGACCAAATTTATATGGTTGTGCTGGAGCATTTTGAGGCCTCACGCCATACTGTTGCCTTCCATTCGCTGGAAGCTCTTTTTGCACCAAACCATATGTTGCCTGTACCTGTGGGGACTGTGTTCCAAGATAATTTGCGTGCCGCAGAAGGCTTTTCCGGAGTGCCGGGCGGCGGAAGCTACGAATTTGCTATCCCTGAACAAGCAGAATTTTCTATCAGGGGTGTTTCGCAGTTTGCCGTAGTAAATCTGACCGCACATGGTGGAGGAATACAAGCGGCAGACGTAAACCAATGGCTGTATTTTTCGCCGGGGATACGTGCCTTGGATTTGCCGTATGTAGTGATTTTGCTCGACCGATGCCCCACGACTTTTTCGCGTAGGATGGAGGCGGAGCTTTTGCATTTGGCATTGCGTCAAATCAGTGATGATGGGCGTACTGTGTTTGTGGTAAGTGGCGGAGAAGAAACGCGGCTGGACATGCGCGATAATATCAGATATATAAATGCAGAAGGTGGGAGCATCAGGTTTTTTACGGATGGGGATAGAATTTGGTGGAACTAGACAAACAAAAATACAGGGGTAGTCGCGGGTATCGCAACTACACAAGGGAAGCGAAGGAGCTAAGAAAACCTGCGGTTATTTTGGCTTTGCTAACCTCATTTATGTTTGCTTTGATTTGTTTTGCGCAGGAGGAGCAGAGTGTACCCGTTTTTGTTTTTGCAGAGACGGAGGATACATCTGCTCTTGCGCATATGCCGCAAATTTTGTCGTTTGAGGGGATTGTGGAAAGGGGGGACATGCCTGTTATCCCGATATGCTGGAAGAGCGGGATATTTTTTGATACATATGTAAGTGAGTTGTTCTTCCCCGATAATTTGATTTTTAATGTAGAATCCAACTACTACCACCGAGAGCATACAATCACTTTCGAGGGGTTGGGTCTGGCTCGCCGTAGCTTTCCGCTACTGCCATATGATATTTTGCCTATGCGTTTATTACAGGAAAATGACGGCGTACATATCCGCACTCGTCGCGGTGCATTGGTCGAGTACACAGAAAGCAGTGTGCAAATAATTGACCCGCGAGAACGCTATCGCACCATAGTAGTCATAGATGCAGGGCATGGTGGCCATGACCCCGGCGCACCTTCTGTGCTAAGGAATGCCCCTTACGAATCGGAAATAGTGCTGAATATTGTGCAAAAAGTATTGGGGATATTCGACCATCCCGAGATATTGTTAATCCCGACACGCAGGTGTGACTACTTTTTATCCACAAGCGAACGTGTGCGTATCGCAAACACCATAGGTGATTATTTTATCTCCATCCACTGCAATGCTGACTCTCGTAGCAGCCGCTCCAACGGCACCCTGACACTGTATGGCACAGCCGAAGGAAGCAATGGCCTTGCACAGCTATTTCAAGACTCGCTCATCACAGCACTGCAAAGCCCTGACCGCGGAGTCCATTACGCCCCTCGATTTTATATATTGCGTGAATCGCAGATACCCGTAATCATCCTGGAGCTTCTCTTCCAAAGCAACCCCGCCGACGCAACTCGCCTCTCCGACCCCGATACGCAACAGCTAATCGCACGGACTATTGCAGATACCATAGCAGAGTTGCCATATGCCAGATAAATTTAATGTATATTTTTCTCAAATCTGCCAATACTGTACTCATGTAGCGAATTAATTCGCTCTTATCACTTGAGGTACTTACCATCGCCGCCGAAACCTCGGTGGGTGACGAAGGGAGGTAAAACAGTATGGATAACAAGAAAACAAGCCAATCAACAAATAAACACAACAATGCAGAGTTTTGTAACGAGACAAGCAACAATGCATCAAACAACACAAGCAACAATGCATCAAATAACACAAACCAAAAGAAAAATAAGTAAAGCAAAGGGGCTGTCCGGTGAGGACAGCCCCTTCTGCTTTACCAGCGTCGCCCGAAACGAGGTGTGGGTGCGTAGGCATCATTGCAGGGTGCATTGCAGGATGCTTGTGGGCAGTAGGATGGGTTGTGGGGGACGTAGTCGTTGTGCAAAACTACTTCGCGCTCACGTACTACGTCGCGTGTGTTGTACTCATGCTCGTGGATTACTTCGATTTCATTAATTGTGTCATGGCAGTGCTTTACTATATGCTGGTGACGGACTACCCTTTGGGTAGCGGGGCAGGTAAAGACCTGGCGGTTTACAGCTTCGGACATGCAGTTGTTGCAGCCGTTTGTGCAATTACAATTCATGATATTACCTCCGTTAGGATAGATTATGGTACATGTTAACAGTGTATTCGGGTGGGGGTTTTTGGTGATTGTTATGGAGGGGATGAAGATATATAATGGGTGCGGTGAATATTTTTGAAAAAATTTGTACTTATGGTGATTTGTGTTTTGTTGATGAGCGTGCCTGTGTGTGCGCAGATTTTTATGCCTTGGACTTTTGAACTCTATGAAGAGGCGGATTTTTTGTCTCGTGATGTGGGTCGATTTTATGCGCAGCCTGTGGAAGTCGTCGAGTATGGGGTGAGGGACTGGGTCAATGTCGCTACAGTAGATGGGAGTATGGGCTGGGTCAATATGCGGCATACGCCTGATTTTGGTGAGCTTGGAAGGTTTTTTGACAGGCTTGGGCGCAATATTTCTGTTTTCTATAAAAACCTGGACACGGGGTTTACATATGTACATAACCCTGACAGGGTGTTTTTTGCGGCCAGTTTTTCTAAGATGACGCACGCATTTTACTCATATAAAATGGCGGAGCGTGGATGGCTGGAAATGTATGACTACCATATATTTAGCGGTGCAGATATGTGGGGCGGAACGGGAATTATGCGGTTTATGCCGTTTGGCACAGAGTTTAGCACAAGGGAGTTGTTGGGACTTTCTATGCGTGAGTCGGATAATGCGGCGTTTAGGATGATGGTACGCATGATGGAGGATGCAGAGGTTAGCTATGCCGATTTTGTCCGAGAAATCGGTGCCGATACGCGGATGATACGTGATATATTTTCGCAGAACACACATGCGCGTGATGCCGGACTATGGATGACAGAAATTTTTAACTACATCGAAGGCGCGAGCTTGTTTGGACATTATTTGAGATATGATATGTTTAATACCTCGCCTACATCACATCCGTATTTTACACGGTGGCCATACTCAAGCGGGATGGGTTGCAATGGATGGGGTACAGAGGTCAACACGGTGATACTAATGTCGGATTATCCGATAGCACGCAAATACGGCTGGGCAAACAATGCCTTTCACGATGCCGGCATAGTCTACGCACCCTCGCCGTACATCTTGGTAATTTTGTCTAATATGGAGCGTGGTGCGCACGACCTTTTCGAAGAAATATCATGGTTTGTACAGGACTTTAACTATAGGACATTTATAAACCCGCCACTGCTAAACGCGCCACTGCACGGCGCGATGGCCTATGACAGCGGATATTGGGAAAATGACATCGCAATTGCACTCTACCCACCCCAAACCGTAGCGGCGTTTTTGCCGATACGCAGTGCCGAAGAAAATCGCGTGCCAAAGTTTAAAGACACACCACCAAAACAGCATAATATAAGAAAAAGCTTGCACTAGAGAGCTGTGATATGTATAATATCCCACGCAAGCCCGAGTGGCGGAATGGCAGACGCGGCGGATTCAAAATCCGCTCTAGGTGACTAGGTGGGGGTTCGAGTCCCTTCTCGGGCAAGGAAACATTGGATTATCTGCATTATCCAGTGTTTTTTTATTTCTCTTTTAAGCGAGATAAAAACACTAGCCCTATTCCGCTTTATGTTATGGCCTTGTATTCACAAGGCTGTCTGCGGCACAAAAAATATTTTGTACAAAAAATGGCGTAGAAATCAATAACCGGGGCGTGTTGCCACTACCGCTAACACTTCTTGGTTAGCAATTGACGTTTTCATGGGAAAACTGGTATTATATTCCTTGACAAATTCCAAGGTTTTGTCAGAGGAAGGTGGTCGCATGGATTTTAAAAATACTATACTGGTTATTGATGATGACCCATTGATGCTTGGGGCGTTGTCGAGTATTCTTTCGCCGCTTTATCATATAAAGGCGGCGCGTGATGGCGCAACGGGTTTGGTTTTGGCTAACAAGTATGATATTGATTTGATTCTGCTGGACATCATAATGAAGAATATGTCGGGTTATGATGTGCTGGAAGAGTTAAAAAATAACGAAAATACAAAGGATATTCCTGTAATTTTTATTACGGGAAAGGAAGGACGCGGTGAGGAGGCAAAGGCATTGTCCTGTGGTGTTGTGGATTATATCCGCAAGCCGATTGTGCCGGAGATTGTGACGCTTAGGGTGGGCGTGCATATGCAACTGATTACGCAAATGCGTATCATAGAACGCTTTAGCCTGACGGACGGCCTCACGGGCGTGAGCAATCGCCGCTGTTTTGACCAGCAACTGGAAATCGAATGGAATAGAGCCGCACGGAATGAGACTTCGCTTAGTATGCTAATGCTGGATATTGACCACTTTAAAGCATTTAATGATAATAACGGCCACCTCAACGGCGACCATGCACTTAAAGCAGTTGCACGCACGCTGATTAATACAGTGCAACGTGGTGCGGATTATGTATTTAGATGGGGTGGAGAAGAATTTGCAATCATACTGCCCGAGACTCCACAAAGCGGGGCATTAATTGTTGCAGAAAAAATACTTTACAATGTATCTGCCACGCCGATTTTGATTGGGCATGATGTCGTCAGTGTAACGGCAAGTATAGGTGTCGCAACCACCGTACCAAAACCTGCGACATATCCATGGGACGCAGTAGACTTTTGCGAATCATTGGACAAGGCATTGTACAGCGCGAAAAATAACGGTAGGAATAGAATAGAAATCGCGGATTCACTTCCTTAAACTCGCCATGATAGGACTAAGTGCGCGATATAATACAAAGCCAAGCGTAACAACAATGCCACCCTTCAATAAATTGAAAGGCACAAATGCAAAAAGAATAAGCGTATACACATCTACGACGCGGTGATTAATCGCGTGTGAGATGGAGATAATTGTTTCGAGCGGGATAAAAATCCTGGAATACAGTGGTATCAGTATTAGATAATTTACAATGCTTGATATAACCACCAACGAAACAATACCTGTCGCCGCTCCCAGCATGTAGCCGATAGTATCGCTACGTTTTTTGAAAATGAAGCCGATGGGTACTACAAGTGATGCACCCATAATAAAATCTGCGAGGTTGCCGATACCGCCCGTATTTGTGCCAAAAATGAGTGGGTCGAGTAGATTTTTTATGAGCAAGACAAGCAGTCCGGTGAGCGGTCCTGTGGTAATCGCGCCGACCAGTGCAGGGACATCGCTAACATCCAGCGATAAAAATCCCGGGAATATAGGCAGGCTGACCCTAAGTTGCCAAAGCACGGTTGCAATCGCACCGAGTATAGCGGCACGCACCATTATTACAGTCTTGCCATGCATAAAAACTCTCCTTTTTCCCACTTTGCAAGAAAGTCCAATATATCACAGAGAGTGAAATTAATCCATGCAAATATTATTGACAATATCATATGACGGCACAAACTACGCAGGCTGGCAACGCCAAGAAAATGCGGTAGCCGTACAAGAAAAAATCGAGGACGCACTTACCTCATTGCTATATACCGCGCATCCATTTGAGCGAAAGGCAACCGTGAAGGCTTGCAGCAGAACGGACGCGGGTGTACATGCGCTGGGGCAGAGAGCGTCTTTTTTTGCCGATGACCTAAAAATCCCGCTGGACAAGTTGCCAATCGTGATTAATGGGCTGTTGCCGCAGGATATTTCTGTTATAAAGGCAGAAGAAGTAAGTGACGATTTTAATCCCCAGTTTGATGCAAAGCAAAAAACATATATATACAATTATTATAATTCGCCATTCCCAAACCCTCTGCTATCTCGATATAGTGCATTTGTGCCGGAAAAACTCAATATCACGGCGATGCAAAAAGCCGCAAAAACCTTTGTGGGGAAACATGACTTCGCGGCTTTTTGTGCAACAGGGGGAAGTGCAAAAACTACCGTGCGGGAAATCTTTAGCTGTTTTGTGGTGCAAAAAGGAGAGGCCATCGAAATGTGCATAACAGGCAGTGGCTTCTTGTATAACATGGTGCGCATCATAGCAGGGACGGTGCTGTATTCGGGGCTTGGCAAGATTTCGCCTGATGATATAGGCTCGATTATATATTTGCGTGACCGCAGAAGGGCGGGCAAAACAATGCCTCCTCAGGGCTTGGTGCTTGCACAGGTGAAATATTAATATGAGATATAAAGACGGAGAAATACCTGATGAGTTAAAAATATATGAGCTTTCGCTAATCTGGAAAGAAGCAGAGTACAATTTTGCCTTTTGGGAAGAATTGGACGGCATTATTGATTGGAATCAGGAGTATAAAAAAGCATTGTCTTATGTATTAAAAACAAAAAATTTACATGAGTATTATTTAGTACTCATGAAATTTTTGGCATTGTTGCGAGATGGGCATATGGGGGTGTGGTTTCCGCAAGCTATTGAAAATTCTGCAAAGTATACCGCTAAGTTGCCGATAATACCGTTAATTATTTTTTAAGCTGTGGTGCTGTTGACAGTATTGTGGAATTTGAGGTTGAACATGACGGCAAAATTGAGACAATAAAATTGACTCGTACAAATGATTGTACCCCTGTCAAGTGACTTGTGAAATTATTTATTATCAATGTAGTTATGTTCGTGATATAGTCAGTATGGGTAACAAATTATATCAGGGAAGGAATATTTATATGTTAAGACATATTGTTATGTGGAAATATAAAGAAGGACTTACTGATGCTGAAAATGAAATGAACGCTGAAAAAATAAAAAATGGTTTAGAAGCGTTGAAAAACTCAATTGACGAAATAGTCGAAATCAAGGTTAATATAAATGCTCTTTCAACAAGCAATATGGACATTGTTCTTGATAGCTTATTTGAAAGTGAAAAAGCAATGGCAACGTATAAAATCCATCCAGAACACAAAAAAATGTCGGAGTTTATTAGCTCTGTCTTACAAAACAGAACTGTTATAGATTATTATGAATAATTCTACAATATAATTTTCGTACCGATAGGCACGTAAGCTTCAGCAACGCGCACCACGCCGGTTTGCCGGTGTATAGGTGTGCAGATTGTATTTTTTGCTGGTCAAATCTTTGCTTATTAATGTTGAAAGGGTGATTCCCTGTGTCCAAGCAATTAGAAATAATAGCCCGTGGTGTGCTAATTCAATATCCTGTCAAGCGAGCGGCTTTATTTGGTTCAGCGGCAAGGGGTGAAACAACGGAGTCAAGTGATGTAGATATGTTGGTTGAGTTTTTACCTAACACCCGAGGGCTTGACTTTTTTGGGTTGCGTCTTGATTTGGAGGAAGCACTTGGCTGCTCGGTAGATTTACTAACATGGAACGCCCTCTTTAAAGCAAAACCTAGCTTTAGGCAAAATGTTGAAAGTGAGGCAAGGTTGATTTATGAGCGTTAAAATACAAAGCATCTTGGAACATATGTTAGATGATGTCACTGATGCTATGAAATTTGCCGAAGAGGTTGGTAATTTGGATGCTTTTTCGTCTAACAAGCTTTATCGAAAAGCAATTATCATGTCTATTCTCAATATCGGAGAACTTACAAAGAAACTGCCGCAAGAATTTAAGTCATCAAACAAAGAAATACCTTGGAGAAAAATTACCGGCATGAGAGATATTGCAGCGCATGGCTACCATGAAATGGACGATGAAATTATTTGGGACGTTGTGACATATTCGATTCCTGAATTGCGTCAATTTTTAGATAAACAGTTGAATGAATCAACCCCTCTCGGCTGATATACCTGTTCATAACGTAAATGAGCCGACAGCCATGTGTTTTAGTAGGCTCATTTTCTCAATCCCCTTAGTATCATACCAACTGGTGATACTGACTGGGCTTATGAAAATCAAAAGTTGAACAGAGCAGAAAACTTGCGTAGGGAATATGAGTCTGACAGTCATTCTATATGCATTACAGATGATGACATTGCAATAATTACCATACCCACCATGGGAAATGATAATCTTCCAAAGGAATTTTTCTCTAATCTTTCTATGCTAAAAAACATGAAGGGTTTTGTTGTTGACCACATATACCGCTCGAAATGACACTTGATGATTATAAAAATTCCGTTGATTCTGTCATGATTAGAGGCCTTGAAGAAGTACGGAAATTAGCAAAAACAGGGGGAATGTGAGTGAAAATAAAAATGATTGTTACAGACCTTGATGGTACGTTGTTGAAAAGTGACAAATCAATCTCGGAGTATACAAAATCTGTTTTAAGAAAGTGCAGGGATTTAGGGATTAAAGTAGCTTATGCCACGGGGCGTGGTGGCTCCGCTAAACGTGTTGCGCCATCAGAACTTTTTGACGGTCAAATCTCAATGAATGGTGCAGTAGCAAAAATTGGAGATGAAATCGTATACAAACGCCTGATTTTGCACCGGACAGCTCTTCCTATTTTGACGGCCTGTGATAAACATGGCATAAAAATCACATCAGAAAACAGTGGTATGCATTACTCCAATTTTAGTGTTTCTGATATGTGGCCTCAAATTACGAATTTTAAAATTGTAGATTTTTTGCAACACAATATTGATGCTGAAAAAATCTATACGCCTAACCCCACGGCCAATGATAGACTCTTTATTGAGCAACTACTCTCCGACGACCTTTATTTTGTCGTTACTACTGATGGTGACGGCTATCTTGGGCAGATAATGCATAAAGAAGCAACAAAAGCTAAAGCTATCGCCGCGCTTGCACAGCATTGGGGTATCACCCGGTCTGAAATCGCCGCTTTTGGCGATGACTATAACGACATAGACATGCTGCAAGAATGCGGCATTAGCATAGCCGTTGCCAATGCCATCAACGACGTAAAGGCTGTTGCCGAATATATTTGTGACGCTAACGATAACGATGGTATCGCAAAATGGATTGTAGATGTTTTGGCTTAAACCGCTCAAACCCGCATTCTGTGAGGGTTTGAGCGGTTATGACCAAAACATCTACGGCAAAAATGTCAAAACCTGACGATTTTTTCTTGCAATGCTAATAGTTGTTATAATAATATGTGGTAAGCATAGCACTAAAATCCAAAAACTAAGGGAGCTAATCACTATGACAAACTTAAAAAAGCACGTAGCGTTATTGCTTGCAATTATCCTCACGTTGACCCTAATCCCCGCAGAACTCGCAATTGCATCCACTCGTACATATACCCTAAGCCGTGGTGGTTTTACCATGGAGTTTAGGGTCGTCAGTGCATGGAACACAGGCTATAATGCAGAAATCATACTGACTAACAACACAGCACAAGGCCTCTACCAGTGGGTACTAAACCTAAATCGCGATATGGGTTTGACTGCAAATGCCCAAGGCGCATGGCTTGCGCACCAAGCGCAAGGTGTAACCACACTGGGTTATATGGACTGGAACAGCTACATACCTGCGGGCGGTAGAATTAGTATATGGTTAACCAACACAAGCACAAACGGTGTTGTGCCTGTCCCCACGGACTTTAGGCTCAACCAAGCCACACGCAGGCGCGTCCCTTCCGCTGACTACACCCATGAGGTGAATCATCACAGTGGATGGGCGGGCAGATTTGGGCTGGGGTTATCCACCGTCATATATGATGTGTCCGCTTACTGCGAAAAATGCAATGTGGGTTTAGTGCAAAAAGACGATTTCTTGTTGAAAAAATCTCCCAGCTGGGGGCGCAGGGATTTTTTTTCGTTGACTTGGGTTTATGACGAGATATTTCTTTCGGATAAAGCTGAAGCAGTATTTAAGGAAAACAAGGTGACGGGTATTGAGTTCCGTGATGTGCGATGTGGTATGAAAAAACGAGAGATAATTCAAAACACTAAACAAATAATTGTAAGTAATCGCCTAAAACCCGGATTGCCTAAAACCATGATAGAGTAAAGCTTTGCTTGTCCTGATTGCTACTCTGTTAAGCATATTTTAAAAGTTGGATTTTTCTACTATGATAATGCGTCATTTGATGGGGTATGTGTTGATATAATTAAAACCGCGGAAAACTATGGCGCAGAAGGCTCAAATACAAACCTCATATTTGCAACGCAACGATTCAGGCGCATAATCATCGACAATGAGCTGGAAAATGGGATTTATTTTATCCCTATACAGTTACTAAAAGTGCGTGTTGAAAATTGATATAGTCCTTTATACAGACTTGAAGCTGGTGTCAGCAAATATATTGACCGCTTCAACCGTAATCAAAATTTTGAATAAGTATCACCATAATAAAAAATCACATCCCATTTTTGCATAAATGCTAGATGTGGTTTTTTGAAATTATTGGAAACAAACATTACCATTCATACCGGGATTTCAAGTGAGTTTTCAGGCTATTGATACCCGCTTCTTTGCAAACAGATGATAGAATTTTCAGAATCTCAATTCTTGTATGGTCAAACCAATTTGCCATTTCCCTATCGTTAAAGCAATAATACCCACTAGGATTCAGCCTAAACACGTTGTCACGCTCTGCAATTTTCAGTCTATGATTAATCGCAACAAGCATATCCACGATTGTTCCAAGTTTATCACGCCATTCGCTATTAACGAGCATCGATTTACCTTCTGCCGTTTTTATCGGAGTCCTGTCACGAGTTCTTTGCACTCCAGTATTCAAAGCAATGATTGTATCCTCAATCGCATTGTAAAAATCATCCATAGAACCTTCTTGATTTATTTGGTGCTGAAATGCTGGGCGGTCAAAGCATTGAACATAGAACTCAATCAGTTTTTTGTCGTCATTTAATGGTGTATGCGATGTATCTGCCGTCATTTCAGCACGAGCAATATCTTCCGCTGCTTTTTTCCATGCCAAAAGCAGCTCTTTAGGGTATTGGACGACATCGTCATCAATTATCTTTGCGTGGGTTTGACACAACCAAATGCCATTATCAAACGAAGCTCGTCCTTCTGAACTCATAGACATATCATATCGAGGCCCGCCTGGCGAAGCGGCACATATGTGAGATGCAACCCCAATATTTGTATGTTTAAAAGCATTTTCATCACTTGGCCCGCTTGTTGGTTTTCTACAATCTGGATTGCTACATTTTACACCCACGCGCTTTGCAAGTGCCTCTCTTACCTTTGGATTAAAATCATCACGTTTACTCATGAACTTAAATCTCCCAATCTCAAAGTATACTGTTTTTTATCAAAAAACCTTATCTTTATTATAACGTAAATTCCTTAATTTTGTTTCATTTTTAAAAAATGTCAGTCCCGAATTCTTAAACTCCGGCGCGGGCTGTGGGGGGAGCAGATACGATTGCAGAGTTATTTCCACTTTTCACAGCTTACATCATACGAATAGAGGGATATTATTTGAAAAATGAGCCAAAATAGAGTACGTTTTATTCACTGAATGTATTATGATAGAATGTGCATATAATCTTATTGATTGATGTATCACAAATGCTGCAATATTTAAGGGGAGAATGCTAAAATGAAGCTAATCTACGAAGGTAAAACAAAAAATGTGTATGAAAATCCAAGTGGTACGATAACCTTAAAACTAAAGGACGATGCTACAGGCAAAGATGGGGTTTTTGACCCCGGCGAAAACTCTGTGGGGTTGAGCATAGATGGTCTCGGTCGCGAGTCACTAAGGCTCACGGTTTATTATTTTGGGGTGCTTACAGAGCAAGGGATTCCTACGCATTATATCGCAAGCGATATTTCTGCCGCTACCATGGAGGTATATCCTGCCACTATGTTTGGCAAGGGAGTCGAGTTTGTGTGCAGATGTAAAGCCGATGGCAGTTTTATTCGCCGTTATGGCTCGTATGCAAAGGTCGGCGACGACCTCGACTACATTGTAGAGGTGACACTAAAAGACGATGAACGCAAAGACCCCCCCATTACAAAAGAAGCACTGGTTGCCCTAAAAATATTAACAGACAGCGAATACGAGACCTGTGCCGCATTGACAAAAAAGGCAACAAAAATAATAGCTGCTGACCTTGAAAAAAAAGGGCTACAGCTATATGACCTAAAGTTTGAGTTTGGTAAAAACAGCGATGGGCAGGTGATGCTCATAGACGAAGTATCGGCGGGTTGTATGCGTGTCTATAAGGGAGGCGAAATAGTAAAGCCCATGGACTTGGGTGCGCTTGTGCTAAGTTGAAAAAACGCCGCATCGTCTGCTTCTTTAACACGTACGACAAGCGTGCAGACATCCGTGTACTCTACACCCAGTACCTCAATGCCCAGTTTTTCGAAATCATATTTTACTTTATCAAAGTTGGAATATGCACAGACCACGCCGTATTCTTTGGAAATGACCATTTCCTCGGGTGCGGCGTTTTCCATTGCGCCTTTTGCGGCGCGAGTATATGCACGCACAAGCCCGCCCGCACCCAGCAAAGTTCCGCCAAAATATCGCGTCACCACGCATACATAATCAATCACACCGGTTTTTTGAAACACGGTTAATACAGGTATCCCTGCCGTGCCATGCGGTTCTCCGTCATCACTCATGCGCACAATATTTCCTGTTTCGTATGCAAACACATTATGGTTTGCACGCGGGTGTGCCGCACGAGTTTTTGCGATTACCTCACGCGCCGCCTCGTCGGTGGTCACAGATGTGCAATAGCCTAAAAACTTGGATTTCTTTTCCTCATATTCAAAAAATCCTTCTTTGGGCAAAATCAGCATAAAAACCCTCGTTTTTTCGCATAATATGTTTTAAGAGGAGAGAAAAAAATGAAAAATATATTTGTATGCTGCATATTGGCGTTAGCCTTCCTGGGTGTCCCCGTCCCGCCCCAAGAAACAAAACTCCCCATTATTATGTACCATCTTGTGACAGAAAATCAAAAATACATCGGAGCGTTTGGGATTTCGCCCGCACAATTACGTCAAGATTTTGAGTATCTGCAATCAAACGGATACAACACAGTTGTGGTAAGTGACCTCATCGCATTTGTAAACGAAGGTGTACCACTGCCACCAAACCCAATCATGCTAACATTTGATGATGGTAACTACAGCGAGTACAAATATCTGCTCCCGCTACTGAAAGAGTTTGACAAAAAGGCCGTAATATCAATAATGGGCGAGGCTACAGACCGCGCTACGGCGGAAGCCGAAAAAAACCCAAAATCCCTGCATCCAAACCTAAACTGGGCCCAAGTAGCAGAGTTACACAATAGCGGCCACGCAGAAATCCAAAGCCATGCCTTTGACCTGCATCGCCCACCACTCGGCTCTGCGAAAAAAAAGACAGAATCTGCCGAAACCTATAAAAATCGCTTAAAAGACGACCTGCAAAAACTCCAAACACAATGCGCCCATCACCTGGACGGCTATATGCCAACTGCCTTTACGTATCCCTTTGGTGCAATCAGTGCGGACTCTCGCGAAGTGTTGGAAGCCCTCGGGATGGTTGCATCGTTTTCCTGCGAAGAAGGAATCAATACCATCTCGGATTCTCTATTCAAACTAAAGCGTATAAACCGCACAAGCAAACGCTCGTTAGAATCCATTATGTCTTACAGCCTCACCACATCTATGCTGTATATATAGAATGCAACCTTAGCTCCCTCTGTATTTGTGGTTATGCGAGCGGATGTCCATGTTTCTACCTGAGAGCGAGTGAGTACATGTTCCAGAGTAAAATCCATATCGGTGGTTATATTTTGTTCGCTGCACCATGAATACGTGGGTATGCCTTGCAACATCATAACAGCGTCGGGTATGCCCTCGCCGTCTATTTTGCCGCGTACTGTTATTTTATATTTATTTCCGGAGCATAGTTTTAGATGAGAAAGGCGAATATCTACACCATCCCAGTCGTTTACGCGGGTGCCGACATGGAAGGCGTTAATGCCTTTACGCTTAAATATTTGTATGTTTGGTGAGCCACTGCGGACGATAATCAATGACTCACCAAAGGATTGCACATCATTTGTACTAATCCACTTTAGATGTGAGTCCTCTGCCATAGAGTACAGACTGGTACGAGTATCCTCGTTGGGATTTGTGACTCTGTGATTTCGGATAATAATGATGCTGTCTATGCTAAAGTCCATGAGGGGCTGGGATGTCCCCCAACCTATTGTGTGTACGGTCATTGTTTGTTCAAGTTCTTTGCTTTCGAGGATGTGGGATAGTGAGTAAACAGAGGAAGGGGCAATGTGCTGGGTGATATGTCCGTCTATAGTAGATAGCAGGGCAATACTCCAGCCGTTGCGTGGATTGCTTTCGCCGCCTACTCGGCCTGTGATTACAATTCTGTCGCCTGATTTTAGGTTTGGGATTTGCTTTAGATGGATATAAATGCCCGACTCTCGCCGTGAGCGTTCTGTCAGGAGCAATGTTTTTACGCCCTCCACATCGCTTAGTACGGCTTTTGTAAGTTCACTGCGTGAAGCTACGATTTCGCTTTTTTCAAAATCGCCTACTTCTATATTTTTGAAGTCCTCTTGGAAATCATACAAAATTCTCATTTACACCACCACCTATTTCTTTAGGAATGCATCAATATCCTCGCATACCGTTTCGAACTCGCTGTGCAGCAAGTTTGCGGCGATGTCGCTCAGGAAGGATTTTGTTTCCTTAGTCCATTGTTGCTTGTTTAAGTCCTCAAGTGCGGAGCGTGCCGCTTTTTTATTGTATAGGTCACAAGCCTCTTGGATTTTTACCAGTCCTACACGTAATGCGGCCTCATCCTCTGCGGCAGCGGATACAGGTGCCTCTTCTTTTGGTGTCATAGAAGCCACTACGTCTTTTAGGTCATCAATAAATCTATTTGTCTCCTTGCGGATATGGTCGGCAGACTTGTCACGGCCGGCTTGCTCCAGACTGCTTGCCGTACCGGAAAGTTGACCTTTGCCTATGTTGGCGAGGGCAGATTTCATGCCATGGGTGTTGATTGTGTAGAGCTTGTATTCGTCGTCGTTCCAGTCGCTTTTTTTAAGAAGGTCTTCGATGATAGTGATGGCGCGGTTGGCATCACGCAGGAATGAATCTATAAGTGCGGTAGAAAGGTTTTCGATTTTAATAACAGGTGAGTTTTTCCTGGCTTCTTCCAAAACTTCGGGTGTTTGTTTGTCGCGCACGAGTGTTATCAAATAGTTGTTGAGTCGTGCCACATCTATCGGCTTTGAAATAAAACCTGCAAAACCGTTTGACATAAACAGCTCTGCCTGCCCCATTATTGTATTTGCCGTAAGTGCAACAATAGGCTCATGATAACCCAGCTCCCGCAAAGCTTTTGCGGTCTCTATGCCGTCCATGTCCGGCATCATATGGTCCATAAAGATGATGTCGTAGACCTTGCCGGCCTTTATATTGTCCAATGCCTCAAAGCCGCTGATTGCGGTCTCCACAGTGAGTCCGTATGGCATCATCAGACCCTTTGCAACAAAAAGATTGCTTTCTACGTCGTCTACGACAAGCACCTTTCCGTATGGCATATGCTCGTGGTCAAAATTATGCCGCTTTTGGAAGGAACGCTGTGATAGCTGGAAATTTTTGAGGTTATCTATGATGTCTTTGCCCAGTACAGTGTCGCCCCCTACAGTCTGTGGCAGACGTACATAGAAGGTTGTGCCTTTGCCGAGTTCACTCTTTGCTTGGATTTTGCCGTTCATCATCTCTATCATTTTGTTTGTGATATTCATGCCGAGTCCTGTGCCTTCGATTAGACGGTTGTTGGACTCATTAAAGCGAATATACTCGCTATCAAAAAGAGAGGCGATTTGTTCTTCTGTCATACCCTGTCCTGTGTCAGAAAGCTCAATGAGTAACGCCGCCTGGTCGCCCCTGCCACGTTCGATTTTAAAGTTTAGGTTAACCGAGCCTTCGCGTGTATATTTGAATGCGTTGGAGAGCAGATTGTTAAGCACTTGCTTTATACGGATTTCGTCACCGACGAGTATGGTGGGCATTTCTTCTGCTATATCAAGTGTGAAATTGATATTTTTGCTACCGAGATGTATGAGGTTTAGATGTACGGTATCGTAGATTAGGCTGGCGATTTCGTATGGTTTGTTGAATATTTCCATCTTACCCGCTTCTACTTTAGACAGGTCAAGAATGTCGTTGATGATAGAAAGAAGGATGTTGGATGAAGAATGTATTTGCATAAACGCTTCTTCTGTTTGGGGGTTGTGGTTGCCACTCAAAAGCTGTATGTCGGATACGCCCATGATTGAGTTTAGCGGTGTGCGGATTTCGTGGCTCATACGTGCAAGGAACTGGCTCTTTGCGCGTGATTCTTCTTCTGCTACTTCTATGCGTTTCATCTCTGCAATCATGGCCTTTAGCTCACGCAGGTCGCGCATATAGCACGCCATTATGGGATTGCCTTGGTAGTCAAGGTATACCATGGTGACTTCGCAGGGGATGGTGTCGCCGGTAGCGGCAGAAACATGGTTAAACTCAAATTTCATAGGCTCGGATGTGTTTACCCATTCCAGAGAAGTCGGAGCTTCTCCGTTGGGGAAAATATCGCGATAACGCATGAGAGCGTCCACCTTATTGTCAAAATCGAACAATTCTACAGCGGCGAGATTACAGTCCAGCGCGGTTACATCCTCACGAATCAAGAAACATGCAAGTGGTGTCGCGTCCAGCATGAGCATGGCGCGTTTGTCGGCCTCGCGTGCGGCATCTATGGCTTTTTTTACATCGGAAAGGTCGGTAAAATACGCCATTACCTGCGGCATATTATCACGTACCACTCTCTGTAGGCGTACTTCGCAGGGCAGCTCACTGCCATCTACTCGGGTGAAGTCCCATTCGTACCGCGCAAAACCCTCTTCTAATGCCTGTTGCAAGAAAACGGGGGCAACATGCTCACCGGCCCAAGTATCCTTTACGCGGCTAAGGAATGCGTTTTTATCCATAAAGCCAAACATCTCTACGATTTGGTTGTTACAGTTTACGATTTCCATTTGTTCATCCCATATTTCCATGCCTATGGGGGATGTGTCCATGTATATTTGTGCGGTTTCGCGGGCTTCACGCTCACGCTCTATGGCGGCGTATACATCTGTAAGGTCGCGAGAGTAGCCGATTACAACGCTCTGTCCCCTATGCTCTGTGCGCACAAAAGAGGCCTCTGTTTGCATAAGTGAGCCGTCGATTTTTTGTCGCACAAACTCTTGTTTGGAATATCCTTTTGCAAAGGCCTCTGTCAAATGCTCGACAAATAATTTTTTGGATGACCTGCCGTTTGGTTGGATTGGCGGCATCAGTCGCAAAAAATGTTCAATATAATCATCTTTATGCCTAAAGCCAAACATTTTTACCGCTTCTTGGTTGCTGTCTACTATTTCCAAGGCGGAGTTGAAAAAGCTGACCGCCATGGGTGCAGAGTTTAGCATCAGCAAGCCGCGTGACTCGGCAAGGTTGATTTCGCGGGCGTACACCATCACCACACCCGGCTTAAACGGCTTTAGATGCATAAACATTTCGATTTCGTCGTCGCCGTTTGCTTTTTTACAGGTGTATGCAAATTCTATAATGCAATCAGCTACATTTTTTTTTAAAATGTGGTCATCAAAATATGTGAGTGCATCTGCGCGAGAGTTTGCGCCGAGCATTTCTACCATGCCGTGGTTACACGCAAGTGGTTCTCCCTTGTTGTCAAAACAAATGCAAGGCGCGGGGATTCCGTTAAAAAACGCCTCGAAAGTCAAATCATTGGCAATTTCATTTATTGTCATAATAACCCCAACCTTTTAATCTCTATACTGTGAATGTAGAAGGATACAGTTGCACCTATTGGATTTGTGGTAATCCGTATGGTATGCCATTGCTCTGCCTCCGCCTTTGTGAGTGTGTAGCAAAGGGTAAATTTTTGATTGTTGCCGACCAGTTGGTTGCTGCGCCAAGAGTATCCCGGCAAACCCTGCAATGTGACGATTGTGCCTTCCGTTACATCGCCGTCTATGCTGCCTTCTACGGTTATCATGTAGCTGTTTCCGCTCATGAGTTCCATGTTATTTAGCCTAATATCTACGGCATCCCAGTCTCTTTGTCGGTTGCTTATATGCATTGCCTTGCGATTGTTATCATCCAAAAACACTTTTACGTCAGGACTGCCGGAATGCGCAAGAAATCCTGTGTATACCACATCTTCTCCCAAACCCTCTACGGCGAGTGAGCCGTCGGGGAGCAGTTTTTCGTCGCTTTCCATGTCATATATGATATTGCGCGGGTCCTCTTTGGATTTTCTGACTTTTTTGTCCCGCCATATTAAGATATTGTCCACAAAAAAATCCATTATGGGATTTATTGCACCCCATCGGGTGGTCTGTACCGTAATTACGCTGTTAAGGTCTGTGTCGCATAAAACATAACTAAGAGCAAATAGCGACTTTGGAGAAATAGACTGCGCGAGCTGACATTCTTCTGCCCAAAGAGCGATACCCCAGCTACCCATAGGCACATCTCGGGCTACACGGCCTGTGATGGTAATCCTGTCGCCGACTTTTACAGGCATAGAAACTAGCGGAATCCCTATGCCCGCTATTTGGTCTTTGCGGTCTTTTACACGTATGGACTTAACACCGTCCACATCGCATATCTCCAAGGCAGGTGTTTTGCTGCCTGTGGGTATGACACGCGCCGAAGTTTTAAGGTCCAGCTCATCGATTTCCCCCTGCAAATCAAACAACACATGCACCGTCGCAGGCTCCTCTATTTATCCTTTATCGCTTGTTTTACCAGGCGAAATTTTTCGTGTATTTTTTGGAATACATCGGCGATTTTTGGGTCAAAACGTTTGCCCGAGTCTTTTATTATGATTTCTACTGCCTGCTCATGTGTAAATGCGGGCTTGTACGGCCGCACAGAAATCAATGCATCATAAACGTCGGCGATAGCCATTATTCGCCCTTGTATAGGAATCGCAAGCCCTTTTATATTATGCGGATAGCCACTGCCGTCCCAGCTCTCGTGGTGGAACTCGGCAAAAAGACGAGCATTATGTAAAAACTCATCGTCGCCCGTGCGCTCGATTACGCGGTTAATGATGTCGGCACCATTGGAGGCATGATTTTTCATGCGAGAAAATTCTTCGTCGGTGAGTTTGCCCTGTTTGTTGAGGATGGTATCGGACACGCCGATTTTGCCAACGTCATGCAGTATGGCGCATATGCCCATCATTTCTAAATCCCAGTCTTTGATTTCTTCTATATACACCTCGTCGTCCTGCATGGCCTTGATTAGCACTTTTACATATTCCGACGTGCGCTCTATATGCCCGCCCGTGCCGCTGTCTCGGTTTTCTACCATGTCGGCGAGGATAAAAATCATGTTTTGGTGATTGCGTGCCAGTTTTTCGGTATGTTCTTTTATGAGGAGGTTTACGTCAATATGCAATTTTACGCGGTTAAGAAGCACGGGTGTAGAAAACGGTTTTGTCACAAAGTCGATTGCTCCGCTTTCGAAACCTCGTGCCTCTATTTCCGGCTCGCGTATGCCCGTCAGGAAAATAACGGGGATGTCCATATATTCTTTTTGTGATTTTAACTGCTCCAGCACCTGAAAGCCATCCATCTCCGGCATTTCGATGTCCAGCAAAATCAGATTTGGTTTTACCTTTTTCAAAATTTTAAAAAGCCGCTCTCCGGAGGGTATGGTCATAACATCATAGATGTCCTCCAGCCCTTCTTCTGCCTTGGATAGGTTGGTGTCGTTATCATCGACTACAAATACGGTTTTTCGCATTTTGTACACCTCCTACAGCCTGTTTCTTATTTTGTATTCCAGTATCTCTAAAATCAGCTTTTCTTGCTTTTCTTCCATATCCTTGAAGTCGAAAACAAAGCCGTAGTCGTAGTGATATGAGCGAGTGACGGTGTTAGGGCCGCTGCGCTTTAGTGTAGCGGGGATGAGATATATGGTGCCTGTATGCAATGTAAACTCCAGTGTAAACGGCGTATCTACAGGTGCGTCCAAGTTGTAATCACTAAAGAGACGTATGCCCCTTTTGCTAATGTCATCGGATAAGGAGTCACATATCCAGCCATTTGTATATAGCTTTTTGAAATCGTCTACATACTCGTGGATACGCACACGCAGGTCTATTTTTATGCGAAAATTCTTGCGCAGAGCCTCGTCCTTGATGGGCGAAATGCATTTGAACTCAATGGAGTCGTTTATTGCGTCCTTATTATCACTGATTTTTAAAATCGTAGACTTAAATGAATAGGACATATCGCTAAGTATAAAAATAACTTCCGGCTCTTTGTCTATAAATTTTTCTATGCTCTGCGAAATCTCGGGACAAACGATGTTATACATCAAATGGTCTATGTTGCCGTCAAAAATTCCGTCTATTTCCAACCCGTCATCAAATGTAAATGTAAACGTTGTGCCTCTGGGTACCTGATGGATGTACACTACGAGTCCCCCTTGTAAAAAGTTATACCTATTTTACAGGATTTTTTCTTGATGAGCAAGCGTGAATTAAAATTGATACAATTTTAAACAGTCCGATAAAACCAAAGATGGGATACACAAAAATTACAATATTGGAAAAGCCGATATGAGCCGCCAAAAAACAAAGCATACAAAGCACCGCAGCGGCTTTTACTTTGTTTTTGTATCCGCGTGACTCCAGCCATTGCAAAACTGCAAATGCATTGCAAGCCGCAGTGGTAAGTAATGCCGAAATAAGGACAGCAAGATATAAAGCACTAAAAACACTCCCATACTCACGCGCAATATGCAAAAACGGAATTTCTAAAGAAATAACATCTGCATAATGTAAAAATAGCGGAAGCGACATCGCAATCCCCAATAGTGTAATCACTCCGCCGCCGACAAGGCCGCCGACCATAGCGTCGCGTTTTGTGACCGCAAATTTAGATGTAGCGGCAAGCACGGGTACACCTGTCACGAGATTGTACGAGCCATACACAATAGCCGAAAGCAACCACGCCAATCCCATGCGTCCACCCCCTGCGAAAGAAGCAAAAACAGGAGAAGTATAGGCGAAAAAGCTGTAAAGTCCAATAAAAATCCCACCAAGTAACATAATCGGTGCCAGGACTAAATTTATTTTTACAATCCCATCAAGCCCAAAGCATAATACGCCAAACACAATAAGTCCTACGACCAACGCGCCCACAGAAAACGGCAAATAAAATGCTTGATATGCCGTGGCTCCCGCGCCTGCCAGCATTGCCGCAAACAGGCAAAACAAAAAGCCTGCCACACAGCCCTCCATAATCGGGCCGAGTCGTTTGCCAAAAATATGTTTCATAAATCCGCTGTATGTAGTGATTTCTTCGCGGCGGCAAATCGTAAGCACTGCCCAGCCCACCAACGCGAACAGAATCCCCGAGACAATCAATCCCCACATTCCAATCCGCCCAAATCCCACAAAATACTGCAAAAGCTCTCGTCCCGACGCAAAGCCCGCTCCCAAAAACACCGAGCCGTAGACTATGGCTATTTTTAGCCCATTGTTTAATTTCATGCCAATTTCCCCTTTTTAGCCAAAGCGATTTTTGCCCTGACCGAGTTTTTATATTGTATGTACTATATGCCGTGGGAATACCGCTGCGCGGGTGGTGGGTGATTAAATACAAAAACGTTACTTTTCCGGTTTTGACGTTTTGGTGTAAACCGGAAAAGTAACGCTATTCGGACACTACTCTTTGATTAATAGGGTTGCATATTTCGTTGGGTTTACGTAGGATATACGTACATACAAATTAATCAAACAGGTGATATTTTGTCAAAAGAAATACTGCAAAGGAGTAGTTTCCGTGAATAACGCTGCAATAAAACTTGATGGTAAGAAAATTTTAATAACCGGCGTGAGTCGCCCACTCGGCATTGGCGCAACATTAGCAAAACGATTTGCCGAAGCGGGCGCAACGGTTGCGATTCATGGGTTTTCAGAATATGATTTGACGGTAGGCGAGCAAAATTCAGCCACACCAAACGGCACAGAGTCCTTGTCAAAGCAATTGGCAGACAGCGGTTTAAGCGTTGAGCTAATCACTCCGTCGGACTTCACAAAAACAGGTACAGCCGTAGGAGTTGTTGAAGAAGCCGTTCAAAAACTGGGTGGGTTGGACGGCATGGTTTTGAACCATTGTTATGGGACAAAATTAAAAATGGGCGAGTGGACAGAAGAAAATTTAGACCCGCATTTCTCCGTCAATATACGCGCCTGTATGCTTATGATACAAACATTTGCAGCCCAAGCAAATCCAAATAAAACAAATGCTATTACCTTGTTCACCAGCGGACAAGCAAATAGTCCTATGTTTGATGAAGTGCCTTATTGTGTTGCAAAAGAAGCGGTCAGTAACCTTTGCCGCCAAGCCATGACAGACTTGGGGAAAAGGAGCATACGGATTAACTGTGTAAATCCCGGACCGAATGATACCGGCTATTATCCCGGTGATACGAGTAATTGGTGTACGCCAAACGATGCCGCAGACTTGGTATTATTTTTGCACAGCGATTATGCGAAGTGTATTACAGGTCAAATTATCGCAAGCGACAAAGGCGAAGGTTTTGGCGGCAATTTCGTATTGTAAACGTTTTTGGAGGGATTTATGGCTGACATAAACACCGAGCTTGACCCGATAGGACAATATTATGCATCGGTGATTACGCCAAAACACCCGGGGCAGTTTATGCTCTCGGCGTATTTGAAAGAAAAGGTTGAGCCTAAAATATTGCAACAGTCGGTGGATGATACTATGCGTCGGCTTCCGTTTTTGTGTGGTCGGCTAAAGCCTAAATTTTTTAGCTATCATCACGAGTTGTTATCTTCGCCGCCAAAAATTGTTTGGATGGATAAAATCGTCTCTGATTACACATTTACCGATTATTATAATAAAGGTGATAAGCATGTTTTGCGGGTGCTTTACGGAGAATGTCACATAACGCTCGAAGTCATCCACAGCATAGTTGACGGGCGTGGGCTTGCAAGGGTAATGCAAACGCTTTTGTCGCGATATTTTGAACTTTTGGGGCTTGATTTTGATAAAAGTGATGTGATTGACTGTTCTGACAAGTTTTGCACAGAGGAATGGGAGGATGCATATTTGCGTTTTTATGAGCCATCCAAAAAAAAGTCGGGACGAATAACAGAAGAACAACCCGAGTCCTATCACTGCAAAACAACAAAACCCATGCCTGCTCATATTATCTTGAAGTCGTTTGACCTTGCAGAAATAAAGCAGTCGGCAAAAGAGCATGACGCGACCGTATCAGAATATATGACTGCGCAAATATTTTTTGCAATAGCTGATGAAAGAAATGCAAATGGGAGCAATAAGCCCATCACTGCACTGATTCCTATTGATTGCAGAGCTTTTTTCCCAACAAAGACACTGCGTAGTTTTGTAGACAGCATCACAATCACCATGCCGGAAACAGATGACATGCATACAATGGTGGCGGGGATTCGTGAGCAGTTTGCAAAAATCACTGAAGGGTTTGTCCAAGAAAGTATTAACGAATTTCAGGGGCTTGCTAATAAGGGACGGTTTTTGCCCCGCGTAATAAAAAAATGGTGGTTGCGCCGCTTTGAGGGCAGTGAAGGTGGTGGCTTGACAACCACGTTTTCTAACCTTGGGAAGGTGCCGCTTCCACCCGAGGTCGAAGCGAAGGTCGAAAAAATAGCGTTTATCATTGATGCAGAGGAAGAGGATATGCCCATCACTTTTGCGAGTGCTACAGTCGGGAACACGCTTACGCTCGCAATTACCCTTTGCCAACGCGATTCGGGCACTCCATTTGACATTTTTTATTTGCGTCGTTCATAAAATTTTGATACATTTAATTTCGGAGGGATTGCAATGTATACAAATTTATTTGCTAAAGCGGGTTACAGTGAAGCAGAAATCGAAAAACGGCTGGGCGACATCGTGCGCATGATTTTTTTCGATGAAAACGAGCGATTTTATTTTGCCCAAGGAGACATGGGGTATTTTACAGACACGGGTAATAACGACGTGCGTACCGAGGGCATGTCTTATGCGATGATGATGTTTGTGCAAATGGGAATGAAAGAAGAGTTTGACCGCGTGTGGCGGTGGACGATGAAATATATGTATCATTACGAAGGTGATAACAAGGGTTATTTTGCGTGGTCATGCAAACTGAGCGGTGAACGCAACGCCCAAGGCCCTGCACCCGACGGTGAGGAGTATTTCGCGCTGGCGTTATTTTTTGCGTCGCATAGATGGGGTGACGGCGAAGGGATTTTTAACTACAGCGAATGTGCGCGTAGGTTGTTGCATGATTGCGTCCACAACCCACAGCCCATGTGGAATCCTGATAACAAGCTAATCAAATTTGTCCCAAATATGGAAATCACAGACCCATCGTATCATCTTCCGCATTTTTATGAGCTTTTTGCATTATGGGCTAACGAAGGCGACCGCATGTTTTGGGCAGAAGCGGCTAAGGCAAGTCGTGCTTTTATGCGTACTACACTGCATCCGGTCACGGGGCTTGCTCCGGAATATGCAAACTACGACGGCACACCACATGTGGGGATTAGGCATCATCATCTGTTCTACAGCGACTCGTATCGTGTGGCCGCAAATCTGGGACTTTCATACGAATGGACACGCGCACTCGGCGGCATAATGGATGAATGGGAAAGCGAAGCCGCCGACCGTTTGCAAAAATTCTTCTTCGAAACAAAAAAAGACAGCGATGATATAAATTACGCTCTGGAAATAGACGGCAGTCCCACAGATTTAAAGATACTGCACCCTGTTGGTTTGCTTGCCACAAACGCCGCCGCATCACTCGCCGCAAAAGGTGAATACAAGATGTATGCAGTCAAGAAATTTTGGGAGACACCACTTGCAGTGGGCGACCGCAGATATTATGACAACTGCTTGTACCTGTTTGCATTCCTTGCACTTAGCGGAAATTATAAGGTATTTATGCCATAAAAACACCAATGTGCGCATATGGTTTAGTAATAGACTTCTGGAGTGGATAGTGTGACAACAACTGAGCTTTTTGCAGGTGTTTCTTATAAGGTAATCCGACCGCCCGGCAGCGAAATCACGCAGGTAACATACGACTCACGCGAGGTAAGGGCAGGCGCGCTTTTTATCTGCCTGCGCGGGCTTACTGTAGATGGGCATGACTATATCAACAAAGCTACCGCCGCAGGTGCGGTTGCGATTTTAGTAGAGGGCGAATATAACGGAGATATAGCCGACGGCGTAGGGATTTTTTCTGTACAAAACACACGCAGTGCTATGGCATATATATCCGCCAACTTCTACGGCAACCCCGCACAAAAACTGCGCCTAATCGGTGTGACAGGCACTAACGGAAAAACAACCACCACATATTTTACAGAAGAAATACTGCGCCTATGCGGACGAAAGACAGGGATTATCGGTACAGTGGGGATTCGTGCCTTGGGTGAGACTATGGATATAGCTTTTGCGACTGCTACAACGCCCGACCCGCCCGAGTTGCATCGGATTTTTGCCGAGATGGTGCGGCTAGGTGTGCAGGATGTTATCATGGAGGTGTCATCCCATGCATTGGCATTGCTTAAAATGGAGGGTTTGACGTTTGAGGTCGGTGTTTTTACAAATTTGACACAAGACCATCTGAATTTCCATGGGACTATGGATAATTATAAGCTTGCAAAGGCGAAGCTTTTTGCGCAATCACGAAATGGTGTCATTAACACAGATTGCCCTTTTAGTAATGTCATGGTAGAGCATATGGGAGGGCGGCCGATACTTTCATATGGCATGAAACCATCTGCATTGCAAGCAATACATACGGAGTGTCGAGCCGATGGGTCAACATTTGTGTTGAGTGGCGAATCGTTTGATGTGCCTGTGAGCGGAAGATTTAATGTATACAATGCACTCGCGGCCATAGGTACGGCACGCACCCTTGATGTGGGAATGAGCAAAATCCGTGACGCTGTCACAAGTCTGACCGGTGTCCCCGGCAGAATCCAGGCTGTACCAAACAAACATGGGCTGGATGTTTTTGTGGATTATGCGCATTCTCCCGATGGGTTGGAAAATATAATAAACTCTATACGTGAGACCACAAAAGGCCGCGTTATTACATTGTTTGGATGTGGCGGCGACCGCGACAAGACCAAGCGACCCATCATGGGTAAAATAGCCGCGACACTTTCCGATTTTTGCATTTTGACATCCGATAATCCGCGTACAGAAAATCCATCGCAAATACTTTCGCAGGTGGAAGAAGGCGTAAAGGACACTTCTTGCGGGTACAAAATCATAGAAAATCGTCGCGACGCAATATTCGCAGGTATTAGTATGATGAATAAAGGCGATTCTCTCATCATAGCAGGCAAGGGTCATGAGGACTATCAAATAATAGGCGATACAAAGCATCATTTCGACGACTTTGAAACGGCAATGGAGGCATTACAATGAAGCTCGATATCCAAGAAATCGTAAAGGCAACAGGCGGCCGCCTTCTCGGCGATGTAATAAACCCCGTATATATCACCGCAATCAGTACCGATACGCGGAAAATCATGACGGGGTCACTTTTTATCCCGCTGGCGGGTGTAAGGGTGGATGGCCACGATTTCATAGGCCAAGCCGCAGAAAAAGGCGCGATTTGCGCCCTGACGGAGCAAGAAAGCGTAGCAAACGACATGGCAGTTCCGCTAATATATGTAAAAAGTACAAGACGCGCATTGATGGATTTGGCGGATTATTATCGCCGAAAGCATGACATAAAGGTCGTGGCAATCACGGGCAGTGCGGGCAAGACCACAACAAAAGATATGGTGGCGGATATACTTTCGTATAAATACAAAACAAAGCGCACCATCGGCAATTTTAATAATGACATAGGGATGCCGCTGTCCATTTTTCAGCTGGAAGCTGATGACGAGGCTTTGGTGTTGGAAATGGGCATGAATCATGCAAACGAAATCCATGAGCTAAGTCTCGTAGGTGTACCTGATATTGCAGTAATCACACATATAGGTGATGCACATATCGAAAATTTTGCCAACCGCGAAGGGATTTTGCACGCAAAACTGGAAATCGTTGATGGTCTGCGTGCAGACGGTTTGGTTGTGTTAAACGGTGACGACCCGCTCCTTGCAGGGGAAATTGCCGCAGAAAAGTTGCGCAACTTTAATGTCCTTTTTCCATCATCACCCAATATCGCAGAAGCCGAGCCGATAGGATTCCAAGAAACAAGATGTGTTTTCCGCTGGTTGGACAAAGAGGTAAGGTTGACCGTACCCATCCCCGGTTCGCATATGGTAATGAATGCATTGCTCGCCACCGTAGTGGGTCTGGAACTCGGAGTATCGCCCGAGCATATCACCGACGCTTTTAAAAATTTTACACCACCCGAAGGTCGTCTCAATATCTTTGACTTGGGCGACAAGACAATAATAGATGATGTGTACAATGCAAACCCTGCTTCTATGCTCGAAGCAATCAGGGTACTCTGCCGCAAAACTCCCGAAAATGCCCATCGCCGCCGAGTAGCAATACTGGGCGATATGAACGAGCTGGGGCATGTAGCCGAGGCGCGCCACCGAGAGGTAGGCGAGTATGCAAGAAAATCAGGCGTAGACCTGGTCGTGGCAATCGGTGAGCTGTCGAAGCATATGAGCGGTCACATGCACTTTGTCGTTTTGGATGAAGCTTTGGAAGTGCTTAGTGAAATCATACAACCCGATGATATAATATTAGTAAAAGGCTCACGCGGGATGAAGCTGGAGAGGATAGTACAATGGATGTCTCAATAAATGCGGCGGTGTACGCGGTACTTATTTCTTTTATAGCAAACTTGGCACTATGTCCGATGATGATACCGTCGCTGGTCAAACTAAAGTTTGGGCAGTATATACGTGATGACGGGCCTGCATCCCATCGCAAAAAATCAGGTACGCCTACCATGGGCGGCATTATGATAATAATCAGTTTTTTGTTGGGTGCTTTGGTTTTTATGCGCGAAAATCCTCATGCAATTGCAGTCGTGGGTGTGACAATGGCGTTTGGACTCATTGGATTTTTGGATGATTTTTTGAAAATAGTAAAAAAGCAAAATCTGGGACTAAGGGCATATCAAAAGCTGGCAGGGCAAATAGTTGTGTCTGTTGGATTTTTTATGTATTGGCGAACATTGGATGGTTTTACGAGCGAAATTCTAATTCCGTTTTTCCCCGCGCTTAGTTTTGATGTTGGGGTTTTGTTTCCCGTTTTTGTTGTATTTATATTTTTGAGTGCCACAAATGGGGCTAATCTGACCGATGGGTTGGATGGGCTGGCGGCAGGGGTCACTGCACTCATTGCCGTATTTTTTATGTTTTCGGCGTGGATGCTGGATTCGCCTGTGTTGCCTGTTACGGGTGCGGCGGTAGGGTCTTTGCTTGGATTTTTATTGTTTAATTCTCATCCCGCAAGGGTGTTTATGGGTGATACAGGGTCGCTCGCGCTTGGTGGATTTGTAGCGGCGGTCGCACTTATGCTTAACATGCCGTTGTTTTTGGTGATTGTGGCGGTAATCTATGTGGCTGAGACGCTGTCGGTGATTATTCAGGTAGGGTATTTTAAGATGACGGGCGGCAAGCGATTTTTTAAGATGGCTCCCATCCATCATACATTCGAGTTGTATTGGCCCGAAACTAAAGTCGTGGCTTTCTTTTATATTATTACGGCGATGGCTTGTTTGCTCGGATATTTAGCACTTATGGGGGTTTAAAATGTTTAGAGGCAAGAAGGTTTTGGTTTGTGGAATGGCACGCAGCGGGCAGGCGGCGGCCTTGGTTTTGCGTCAGCTTGGTGCTTTTGTAACTGCCAATGACCTAAAAACAAATATAGACTGGGAGTATGACCCCGCGGATAAGGGGATTAGTTTGCGATTGGGCGAAAAGCCCGATGATTTTATTACAGAATTTGACCTTGTTGTGATAAGCCCCGGGATTAGTATGTACGCGCCTTTTGTAAAAAAAGCAGAGGAGATGCATATACCGGTATGCGGCGAAGCGGAGCTTGCATATCGGCTTTGCCCTTGCCCGGTGATTGCGATTACGGGGACTAACGGCAAAACCACTGTGACCACATTGGTTGGCGAAATTTTGAAAAGGCATAACCCAAAGACTGTAATCGCCGGCAACATCGGCATTCCGCTCACATCGCTCATTAAAGGTTTGACAGAAGAACATATAGTGGTGGCAGAGATTTCGAGCTTTCAGCTGGAGACAATAAGCGCGTTTAAACCAAAAATAAGCGCGGTGTTAAACATGACGGAGGACCATCTGGACAGACATCTCACGATGGAAAATTATATTGCCGCAAAAAGTCGAATTTTCGAAAATCAAGGACAAAATGATATATGTGTGTTAAACTATGATAATGCCATAACTCGGAGTATGCGTCCACGCGCAAAAACATTGTTTTTCAGTGCGAAAGAAAATGCCGATGCGACCATACAGAATGGGGTTTTGACCGCTTTTGGCCAAAACATCTGCGGGATAGACGAAACACGAGTCATGCCCGAAAACGCACTGGCGGCGGCGGCGATAGCGATGTCGGCGGGGGTGCCTGCTCATATAGTCGCAGACGTTTTGCGCGAGTTTAGGGGAGTGCCGCATAGATGTGAGCATATTTTGACGAGTGGCGGCGTAGATTTTTATAATGACTCTAAAGCAACAAACACCGATGCGGCGATTAAGGCATTGGAGAGCTTTAGCAGCCGTCCCGTGGTTCTAATCGCGGGCGGATATGATAAGCAAACAGATTTTACTCCATGGGTAGAAAAATTCTGTGGCAAGGTAAAGTGTCTCATACTTATCGGGCAGACAGCAGAAGAAATCATCGCTGACTGCCAAAAACATGGGTTTTCTGATTACGAAAAGGCCGAGTCTCTCGAAGCCGCGGTCAGCCGTGCGCGTGAGGTCGCCTGTAAAGATGATGTTGTACTTTTTTCGCCCGCATGTGCGAGTTTTGATATGTTTAAAAACTTCGAAGAACGTGGTGAACTTTTTGCAAAGTATGTCAGGGGAGGTGAGTAGTAGTGGGAAGCCGATATGGCGCAGCACCGCAAAGACAAGATGACGACTATTACTACCCCGAGCGAGAACGCCTCGCCCGTCGCCCTCGTAAACCAAAGCAGAGCAACAAGGCCGCACCGCGTCCTAAGCTAAACATACATGTCGGAAATATAGACATCACCATATACCTTGTGGTGACTATTTTGGTACTTATCGGTGTTATTATGGTGTTTTCTGCGAGTTATGCCATGGCGGCAAATTCGAGAAGATTCGATAATGATGCGTTTTTCTTCCTGCGACGCAACGGTATGTTTGCCGCTGCCGGTTTTGTTGCTATGAATGTGATTTCTCGGATTAGTCTTGATATTTGGCGCAAAGGCGTTTGGATTTTATATGCCGGTTCGATTGGTTTGCTTGTTGCGGTTATCATCGGTGGTGAGCTGGTCGGTGGTGCTACACGCTGGCTCGAAATCCCTGTCATCGGTGCATTCCAACCCTCGGAGGTTGCAAAGGCCGCCGTTATCTTCCTCATCGCACATCTCGTTGACAAATACCCCACCGCTCTAAAGAGCTGGTTTAATACATTTATGTTTTCCGGCTTGGTTGCGGCTATTGTTGTTTTGGTTATTTTGCCGGGTGGATTCAGCTCTTCGCTGATTATTGCCGCCATAGGCTTTGGTATGATTTTTATTGCAAGTCCATATATTACACGGTTTTTTGTCATGGGCGGTATTGGAGTGGCTGTGGTCGCCGCATATCTCGGGATTACAGCATATCTCGGCACAGGCTTCCGCGGAGCGCGGATTACTGCTTGGCTTGACCCTTGGAGCGACCCGCTCGGCGTTGGATTCCAACCTATACAATCGCTCTATGCCGTTGCTACGGGTGGTTGGTTTGGACTCGGCATCGGGCAGAGTCGTCAGGCCTCGTTTATTCCCGAGCCGCAAAACGACATGATTTTTGCAATCATAGTGGAAGAACTCGGCCTCATAGGTGCGGGACTCATCCTCATACTCTTCGCCATCCTTATCTGGCGCGGGATTATTGTTGCCATGAAGGCTCCCGACACATTTAGCTCAATGGTAGCCATTGGCATTGTTTTTGCATTTGCATTCCAAACGATTATCAATGTCGGCGTTGTTACAAACACCATACCAAACACAGGTGTCACCTTGCCGTTTATCAGCTACGGCGGTACATCGCTGATGGTTAGTATGGGGCTGGCAGGGGTTTTGTTAAGTATTTCTAAATATTCTGCTATTAAGTAAAATTCACAGGGGGAATTTTTATGAAAAAATACGGATTTATTACCGCTTTTGCTTTGGCGGTTATTTTTATGAGCGTTTTTGCCTATGCGCAGTATACGCATGTTGTGCGGGTGGGGCTTAGGCATTTTGAAAATCGCGACAGTATCAATATCCGCAACACAAGCATTTTTGTGGGATATGGTGTAGAAGAAGGCTTTATGCCTGTGACAGAACTGCATTCCGCAGGCGGGTTTGTCCTGCGCAACAGTGGTGGTGCCATGCAGGTTTTGAGTGGTGGACAAGTTGTTTATAACTTTGCCGCAGGCTCGGCACAGCTCATGGCAAGCGAAGGCAATATCACTTTTGTAGAAAGCAATCAATACCGTGGTGTGATTGAGCTGATTCCCGGTGGCGGGCGGATTGCCTTTGTTGTAAATGTGCTTTCTATAGAAGAGTATCTGCTTGGCGTTTTGCCTTCAGAAATGTCGCCGAGTTTCCACCCCGAGGCTTTGAAGGCACAGGCGGTAGCTTCTCGGACATACACATTCCGCAGGATACAACAGGCAGAAAGTCACAGGATGCATCCCTTTGATTTATGTAACACTACCTGCTGTCAGTCATATACGGGCGTGGATAATGAGCATGACAATACATCCGATGCAGTATGGGCTACCTTTGGACTGATGCTTTTTTACAATAATCAGCCAATAATAGCGCAGTATTTTTCGTCCAGTGGCGGCGCGACAGAAAACTCGGAAGATGTTTTCTTCGAGGCTCGCCCCTATGCCAGAAGTGTAAACGAAATCGCAGAGCATAATCCCAGAATCTGGGACAGGACGGTGACATGGGCACAACTTACACAGGCCGCCGCTGCCGCAGGTGCGGGCATAGGCTCTGTGCATGGGATTTCCAAGTCGCAGATTTCCGCAGGTGGGCGCGTTTTAGAATTGACACTGCATGGTGCTAACGGTACATGGGCGGCACATCGCGATACATCCGGTGTGCGTGGCCTCTTCACCCCCATCGGCGGGGTTTTGCCAAGCAGATTTTTTACCATCCAAGGTGGAGTGCATACTACACCCACAGTTTCCGTAACAAGTGGCTGGTACTCCAACACCGCACCACTAAACTCACATCAGGCAATCGGTAGCAACGAAGCAGTCGCAACCGTACATTTTGGCTATGTATTTGATGGCGTTAATACAAGACGCATAAACTCATCACCCACCGTAGTGACAGGCGGCTCAGGCATCACAATCAACGGCCGCGGCTGGGGTCATGGTGTCGGCATGAGCCAAATGGGTGCCGAAGGCATGGCAAGAGAAGGATTTAACTTCATGGACATACTAAGGCATTATTATACAGGCGTGGAGATACGGTGGTATTAAGATTTGCATATTTCCGTTGCGATAAAACATAGCTCTCCGCGTTATACCCGACTTTTGAGACAAGCATATCTTTGTCGTATGGCGGTGGAGTATAGGTGTGGGAAACGATGTAGTATCCGTCATCTTCCCATGCTACATACATATGAAATTTTTGCAAAAACTCGGGATATTCTTCTAATGCAATGGCATTGTCGTAGATGATTTTTGCATGTGGAACACCTACGTAACGCAGATGCCACGGCTCGTAGATGATTTTTGTGATGTCTGTTTTGGATTTTTGGTAACGGATGATAAAGCCGAAGTTGTGACAGTTTTTTGCGAGCCAAAGCCCTGCTTCTGTTTCGGCAAAGGACTGCGAAAGCTTACCGTCGGTGCTGACATCCAGTGCAAGCCCAAGTTGATGTTCGCTTGCGCCGGGATATTGGATAGAACGTGATGTGAGGGCTTCTGCTTCTAAGTGGGAATGCCCTTTTTTCAAAAGCTCTTTGACTCGTTGTTCAAAAATGGCACGCTGATAAGAATGCGCACGATACGCACTTTGTAGTCGCAATCCATAAACTCCGTCGGCCTCCATCGCTTTTTGCATTTCTATGAATGCGTCACGCGCAGGCTCACGAAGCTCCACACCTTGTAGCTTTACAAGGTCGTCAGGGCGGAAATCGGCGGGCAGAGGATTTTCACGATTAACAAGCCACAAAAAA
>JGI24703J35330_11748869_pt1 | contig 102501 bp, 96 predicted proteins | sample TergutNt197P1_FD_35330 | JGI IMG/M metagenome (IMG submission 35330)
ACTGAAAATCTTTGATTAGCAGGCACACTAATACCCCGCCCGAAGGGGGAAACGCCCACAGGCGGCGTTTCAGGGCTTGCCCCGGGGTTGTTTATTCCTTTGCGTATTTTTTACTGTTTTTTGGCTAAATCTTTGATTGACAAATCGCCTCCTTTCGGGTAAGATCAGTGGTGTTGAAATTTACAGAACGTTTACAAAACTAATGTATAATCTGATTACGATGGGGAAAAGGAAGTGTCGTGTGTGTCAAAGAAACTAGTTATTGTAGAGTCCCCTGCTAAGGCGCGGACCATTGAAAATTACTTAGGGAAAGATTACGTTGTCCTATCCAGCGTTGGTCACATTCGTGATTTGGCGACGACTGGGCCTGGAGGACTTGGCGTTGATGTGGAAGACCAGTTCAAACCAACCTACAAAAATGCTACCGGTAAATCAAAAGTCATTAAAGAACTAAAGCATGCTGCTAAAAATGCTTCCAGCGTTTATCTCGCAACCGACCCGGATCGTGAAGGGGAAGCGATTAGTTGGCATTTAGCGGACGTTTTAGATGTGGACGTTAATCAAGAAAACCGTGTGGTTTTTAACGAAATCACAAAAAGTGCAGTAAAGTCTGCTTTTGAAGAACCACGTAAAATTGATATGGATCTAGTGCGTTCACAAGAAAGCCGTCGTATCTTAGATCGCATTATTGGATTCAAACTAAGTAAACTACTTCAAAATAAAATTAAAAGCAAAAGTGCAGGACGTGTGCAATCAGTTGCTTTGCGTCTTATTGTTAACCGTGAACGAGAAATCGAGGCCTTTATTAGTGAAGAGTACTGGCACATTAACGGACTTTTCTCAGCAGGTGCTTCTAAAATCGAAGCTGAATTAACAAAGCTTAAGAATAAGAATTTGGCCATTGCCAATGAAGCGGAAGCAAAGGGGCACATCGATGCGCTAGCTGCACCGTATATCATTAAGAAAATTGAAAAGAAAAACCGTAAAAAATCACCTAAACCACCATTTATTACGTCAACCTTGCAACAGGAAGCCTCGTCAAAACTTGGTTTTAATGCAAGAAAGACCATGTCAACGGCGCAAAAGCTATACGAGGGAATTAGCGTTGGTGGTGAAGCGGTTGGTTTAATTACTTATATGCGTACGGATTCAACGAAGCTATCAGATTCTTTTGTTGGGGAGACAAAAGACTATTTAAAGGCTCAATTTGGTGATAAATTTGTTGGTAAAGGAACCACTGGTAAGCAAAGCAAAAATGCTCAAGAAGCGCACGAAGCGATTCGTCCATCATCGGTAATCCGAACACCAGATGAAATCAAGTCGTTCTTAAAACCAGATGAGTATAAATTATACAAACTAATTTGGGAACGTGCTGTTGCCTCCTTAATGGCATCTGCAACGGTTGAGGCTACAGCTATCGATATTACCTCTGGTGACTATACCTTCAGAGCCAATGGTCAAATCTTAATCTTTGATGGTTACTTAAAAGTATACAGTTATGAGAATACAAAAAACGAATTATTACCAGCTGACTTGTCAGAGGGAATGGAAGTTATTTTAGATAAAATTACGCCAACGCAACACTTTACTCAGCCACCAGCTCGCTATTCAGAAGCACGATTGATTCGTGAAATGGAAGAGCTTGGGATCGGGCGACCATCGACCTATGCTCAAACGATGGAAACCTTAAAAATGCGTGGCTACGTTGATTTAGAGGAGCGTCGATTTAAACCAACGGATCAAGGAACCTTGACCAGCGATAAGCTAGACGAGTTTTTCTCTGGTTTAATCAATGTGGAGTACACAGCGAAGATGGAAGAAGACTTGGATGACATTGCCGAGGGAGCAAAAATCTGGCACGTGGAGTTAAAGAATTTCTACGACCGTTTCATTCCATTGGTTGAGGTTGCCAACGAGAAGATGGAAAAAATTGCACCGAAAGAGGTTGGAGAAGACTGTCCAGAATGTGGGCACCCACTAGTGGTGCGTCGTGGGCGTTACGGCGAATTCGTAGCTTGTAGCAACTATCCAGCATGCAAACACATTAAAAAGGATGCGACAGAAGGCATTACTGAAGACACAGGAACGGGTGTGACTTGTCCAAAGTGTAACATCGGTGAAATTGTCATGAAGCGTTCAAAACGCGGTCGAATTTTCTACGGTTGTAATCAATACCCGAAATGCGACCAAGCATATTGGGACAAGCCAATCGATAAAAAGTGTCCTGAATGCGACAGTGTCCTAACCTTGAAAGGCAAAGATGAAGTTGTAACTTGCCCGAGTAAAGAATGCGACTATAAAGAATAACTTCGCGACAGAGGAGCGATTAGTTGCACTTATACCTTTAGGTGCAAAGAATAAGTTATGGATAAAAAAAGCACGATCTGCTATAATAAGCAGATCGTGCTTTTTTGAAAAATTGGGAATTTGGAGGCAAGCAAATGAATTATGCACAAATGAGAAAGTATGACACAGCAAATGGCCCTGGAATTAGGAGCACTCTCTTTGTGTCTGGTTGTATCCATCAATGTTCGGGCTGTTTCAATCAAGACTTTCAGCAATTCAACTACGGCCAAAAATGGACTCAAGCTGCCTCCGATGAATTCATTGAAATGATCAGCGACCCACACATTAAAGGCGTTACCTTACTTGGTGGTGAGCCGATGGAGCAAATTCATGATGAGGATCTCTTAAACCTAGTTAAACGTATCAAAGAAGAAACTGACAAAGACCTTTGGGTTTATTCCGGTTATACCTTTGAGCAAATCATGGAAAACGAAAAGCGCAAAGAAATTCTCACCTTTTGCGACGTCCTAGTAGACGGCTTATTTGTGGAGGAATTGAAAGATTTACGCTTAAAGTTTAGAGGAAGTAGCAACCAACGAATCATTGATGTACAAGCCTCATTAAAAACAGGAACTGTCACCTTAATGGCAGAATTCAACTAAAGGAATTTATATGAAAGCAATAAAACGAACACTAAAAGTAATCGTCATTGTCTTGAGTTTCCTAGTTGCTTACTTCGGCTACCACGCCGTGGCAATCTGGAACTATGGAAATTTAGACGAGCGTCAGCCGGCTGATGCCATTGTCGTATTGGGGGCAGCGGCCTGGCACACCAATCCATCGCCTGTTTTTCAAGAACGAATTCGTCATGGTATCTGGTTATATGAGAATGGCTATGCTGACTACTTGATTTTTACTGGTGGTCACGGTGATGGTGCGCCTTATTCGGAAAGCTATGTGGCCCGTAGGTATGCTATTGCTGCTGGTGTGCCGGAAGAAGCCATTCTGATTGAAGAATATTCCCGTACCACAGAAGAAAATTTTTCTTATTCCTTGGATTTGATGAACGATCGTCAAATCAATCGTATCGTATTGGTGAGTGACCCATTCCATATGCGAAGAGCGGTTCGAGTAGCAGAAGATTTTGGCTTAACGGTCTATTCTTCTCCAACGCCAACGACCAGGTATGAAACCTTGAATACACAAATCCCCTTTTTGTCACGTGAAGTAATTTTCTACATTGGTTACCAATTAGGGAATTTATTTTAACATTTTCTTGGAAATAAAAAACGGCTTCTACACATGATCTGTAGGGGTCGTTTTTAGCTTCCTTCAGATATCTAATTCTTCTTCAACCGATGTTTTATTTCACTAATCATGTACATGATCACTGGAACAGCGACGGTAAAGGGGGGGAGAATTTTAAATGGAACGGTCTCATAAGTGAATTTTATACTATCCATTTGCATGAGAGGGGCTATAAAGAAGATAAGAAGAGATACAACGGCCACGACCCATTTAAATTTGAAACGTTGATGGAGGGCTTGAAACATGAGGATCGTAACGAAGAAATAGATCACCAGCTTAAAGTACGAAGTCACGACCATGATGATAATGGCCAAGGCATCGAGGCGTTGAAACAAGCCGTTCATACCAGCTAGTTGCATGGCATTGTAAAAAGCATAATCAAAATTAGCGGTTAAGCTACTACCTAGTAAGGCAACGGTAATCAGGTCCATGATGATTAGTAAGACGACGGAGATGGCGATGGCGACATAACTATGTTTCAATATTTTCTTTGATTCAGAAAGGTCAACGACAACGTAAGGAAAGATAGCGAGGAAGATGATGATTTCGCTGTAAGGTAAGAAAAAGGCTCGAGCAGTGTTTTTAGCAAGACCTGGCAGCCCTTCTGCTAAAATTGGAACTAGGTTTTCTGTGTTAAATACACGATCTGAGAAGATGGTCATCACAAAGGGAAGTAAACAAAGAATGGTAACGACAAGGAAGATTTCCGATGAACGACCAATGGCGTTTAGACCATATAAGGAAGTAACGATGACTGTGAAGAGTAAAAGTAAGATGACGACTTTGTGATTGGCACCGAACATTAAGGTTTGTTGTGCCATTTTCGACATGAAGTTACCAACGGAAATCGTTCGAAGGGCAAAGAAACAGGCGTAAATAAGTAAGATGACTTTTCCGATGTACTTACCAAAGCAGGTGTTAAAAATATGAGGCAAGCCTTTGTGATCGTTGAGAAAGCTTAGGCGATAACAAAGGGTGAGGAGTAGGGCGCTACCAATCCCGCCAATTAATAAAATGATCCACACGTTTTGTCCAGCATGTTTTGCTGTTGTGGCTAGTGCACTTGTTAGGAATAAAATCATCAAGGTCATTAATTGATTTAGATTAATGTGTCGTGTTTGATTCATGGGATGAGTCCTCCTTTTCTACATGGTCACGTTTCCGATTTCACCGACGGAATCGATTTTAAAATCTAGATTAATGGTAATGTCAAACTCAGGAAATTTCTCTTCCCAATAGCCTTCTACTTCTTCCCATAGGCGATGCTCTTTGTAAAAGGCCTTGCCACCGATGCTTAAGATGTCTGTTTTTAGATCCTGTTGAACGTAGGCAACGAAGTCATGGAGGTCGGCATTCAGCTTTTCTTCAAAATGGTCACCCATGGCATTTAAATTATCTTGTGTGGTTAAATCGATGGGATAGCTGTTTTCAACGATCATCGCTTTGAGATCAATGTGAACCGTTGCTTGATTATTGGCTAGATCTGGTTCAATTCTCGTTTTAGTCCGGGTAATTTCAACGGCTGTATAATATTCTTCTTCGATGATGATATGAAACGCGTAGCGCTTATGGTTATCCATGAAAATATTATAAAGTTGAGCTTGTTCATCGTCTAGAAATCCAATCAGCTTGTCACTTTGGAAAACAGCGAGATGTTCGATGCGAAGCTGTGCATTAGGTGTCACGGTTTGTGTGTTCTTAATGTTGCCATCGTCCTGGTTCTCATCTGCATGTTGGTCTGGGTGTTCATGATTAATGCTCACAACATTTAATACCATGTTAACCGCACTGGTGTTAGACATGCCGACGATTTCGTACAGATTCAAATCAACTAAGCGTGCCGTATGGGTGAATGCCATGTTTGTGGAAATGTCTAATTCTCCAGCAGGAGCAATGTCAACGGAAGCAAGGACGTTTAACACATGGTTGGCTGTTGCTCCTTTGGCAACGAGTAGATTGATGTCAGGGCGAATATCTGTATGTCGTAAGGCGAAATTCAACACAGGGTTGATGCCTGATTCTGCTAATTTTTCATTCATGACAATAACGTTTAGGTGGGGGAGAAAAAGCGTAGTGGTCGTTTGTTGGTCGATTCGCTGGAAAGCTTCGAAGATGGTTTTTCCTGTCGCTTGTAGACTATAGACGGGCAAGGCACTGGAATTGTTAGCTAAGGAAGCAGGGTTTAGAACTTGCACGGTGACGTCATAACCCTCATCGGTTAAATCGATGCCAATTCCTGAGACAAGACCTAGTGTATTTAATTCCGATCGCTCTAAACAGCCGGCTAGCGTTGTGGCGGTTAAACAGAGAATCATCATGGTTACTAGTAATTTTTTCATTTTAGCTGCCTCCTTTTCGATTTGACATTTTGACTTGATCTAACGTCTCAAATACTTTTGGACGCTTCTTCATCCATGTGATTGGGAATTTAAATAGTTGGTCTTTCTGATCCGATAGGTTGAATGGAGCGATTGGTGCTAAGTAGGCCTGTCCCATGGTGGTAATGGATGCCATGTGGGTGATTAGAACAATAAAAGAGAGGGTTAACCCATAAAAACCAAACTTTGCACCGACGAACATAAAGACGAACTTTAAAATTCGAGCTGATAAATTGACTCGGGTACTAGAAATTAAAAAAGAGAAAATAGCACTTAAGGCTCCAACGATGACCGCAGCATAAGAAACAATGCCAGATTCGACAATGGTTTGGCCAATGATTAAGGACCCTGCCAATGTCATCGAGTCACCAATGGCATCTGGTTTTCTAAGGGAAGCCTCCCTTAGAACCTCGAATAAAATAATAACAATGGAAATCTCGACTAGTGCTGAGAAAGGGTTGGACGATCTCTGGTTAATAATGGTCACTAACAAGGAAGTCGGGATCATTTCTTGATGGAAGGTAGAGAGTGCAATAAAAAATCCTGGCACTAAGATCACTGTAAAAAAAGCGATATAGCGTAATAGACGCTTAAAGGTTGCCACTAAGGGAGGAGTGTAATAATCGTCGATGGCTGAAAAGGCAGACGTGAGATTAAAGGGGCCTAAAATCGCAAATGGGGATCCATCTACAAAGATGGCAACCTGTCCTTCTGTTAAACCTTTCATGACTCGGTCTGGCCGCTCCGATTCAACGAGGCGTGGGAAAAAAGAGCGATGCTTATCTTCGATGAGTTGAATGAGCTCATACGTATTGGTGATGGAATCGATGTCGATGTTTTTAATGCGTTGATTGGTAAGGTTGATGAATTCAGGGTTGGTTAATCCGTCGATGTAAGTAACAAAAACATCCGTCTTAGAACGAGTGCCGACCTGATGGGCGTCAAAACGTAACCGTGGATCGCGTAACCTTCGTCTGAGCATCGCTGTATTAAAACGGATGGTTTCTACAAAGCTATCCTTTGGACCACGCAGGGATTTTTCTGTATTCGGTTCTGAGATGCCGCGAGATTGCCACCCTTTACAGTCAAACATCATACATTTGGCAACCCCATCGACCAAGACGATGAGATGACCATTCAAGATGTTGTTGTGCATGATATCGATTTCATTGGTGGAGTTGGCATCGATCATACTAATGCGCGATTCAAGAAGCAGATCAAATATTTGATCTGCTCGCTTGGGTAGTTTTTCATCAATAGCAGGTAAATCGTAAGATAACACATGAAGGGCAAATTGCTGAGCCATACTAGCATCGATTAAGCCATCAATCCCAATGAAAGCTAGCTTAACGTGGCTAGCTTTTGTCAAAATGAGTTCTCTGATTAATAGGTCGTTAGCATTACCGAAGGCTTCTTTGATTTGACTTAAATTATCATCCAAGACGGATGAGATGATTTTGGTTGTTGTCTTTTCCATGATTAGACCCCTGTTTTCGTAGAATGTGCCTTTCATGTTTAAGTACGGCTCATCTTTCGCCTACTTTTGCTATGAGCGGCATTAAGATCGACTATGGTTCGCATCGCTAACCTAATCTCTCTAGATACCTTTAATCTGTGTCGAACGATGAAAATTATTCAGGTTTCCACCATTTATTTTGTTGTTTTAATTGATTTAGCACATAGTTGATTTGAATACCAACGTTGATCATAAAACTGATTAGATATAGCCAGAAGAACAAGACGATAATCGTAGTCAAAGAACCGTAAATCAGATGGAAATTAGCCAGCTGATCGACGTAAAAAGAAAAGACGAGTGACGTGACAGTAAAACCAACGGAAGTAGCCATTGCACCTGGGACAACCTGCGAAGAGGGATTCGTCTTAGGAATCGTAATTAAGAACAGTAAAAAGAAGAATAAGGTGCAAAATATCATAAAAATGGCGAGTTCAGTGACCTTTTGAACTAAGGGAGGAAAATTAACTAGTAACCGATGAGAAGCCAGGATAATGATCAAACTGAGAGAAACAAAAGTGAGAAGTAGAAAGAACGTCAGGATAGCTTTCAAACGTCTTTTATAAAGTGGCTGATCTTCTTGACCCATATACGTAATCGCAAAAGCTTTGAAAATTCCGTTAACCCCTTTGGAGACAGTAAGGATAAGTGTACCAATTGAAACAGCAAGTAGCACAGGATGGTGACTAAATTGGATAGAGGCGGTTGCTAGAAAGTCCATTAAAAAGGTGTAAACTTGTTTTGGTACATATTGTGCAATGGTTTCATCGAGAAGATTAGTCTCGATGGATAGGTAGGCTAGAATTTGAAAAAAAACGATGAGAAGTGGGATGAGTGCCATCATAAAATTGAATGCTAGTACCTCTGGAATGCTAGCAATCTCTTTTCTTTTGAGCTGAGAGATGAACCGTTGCTTAAAATCATGCATTATTTTGTCAACCTTTCAAAATGCGACATTATTTAGGGTTCGAAGGTATAGTTTGCGACAAAATCGCTCAAATTATTTGCAATGACTTTTGTTTAGTGGAAATGTGGGAAGAGCTGAGTGGGAAATTATGCCTAACAGACAAAATTTGCTTCGAAAGGCGTAATTTTTGACCTTGTTTGACTGCTTTATTATGCCCAATTGTTGAAAAAATGGCGGTTAGGTGTAAAATTAGCCTTTTTACGAGTAAAAATGATGCCTTGTAGCCCTTTTTTGATCCAAAAGGCATCATTTGCTTAGACCACAGTGGAATTCATAAAGTAAAGGTTATTGCTAGGTGTCATACGAGGAGGGCAAAAACATGGAGAAAAGAATCAACATAGTGGCTGTGGTTTTAAGTTTAGGATTGTTGATACTTCCCAACGAAGGTGTTGTCGCAAAAGAAGTGTCGACTAAAACGGTGATGATGACCAAAGACATTGGCTGGGGAATCCCGAAGAAGGGGGAGCAGGATGTGCAACCTTATCCTGGTGACCAGTACCATGACCTGATTGCGGAAAATGATGCTTATTACATTGGTGAAGCTGATGACAATGCTGTTTATTTGACTTTTGATTGTGGTTACGAAAATGGAAATCTACCGATGATCTTAGATGCTCTTTTAGAGCACGATGTGCCGGCACTCTTTTTCTTGACGGGGCACTTTATGGAGGAAGAACCAGATCTGGTTCGACGGATGGCCGATGAAGGTCACCTCGTCGGAAACCATACTTATGATCACCCAAATCTAACCGCTGTTTCCAAAGAACAGTTTTTTAATGAACTGACTCGTGCCGAAGAAAAATACCTGGAAATCACCGGTCAAGACATGTCAAAATTTTTACGACCACCGGAAGGGAAATTTAATCAAGAAGTCCTGGATTGGGCAACTGAAGCGGGTTACTACACCGTCCTTTGGTCCTTAGCCTACGTGGATTGGTATGTAGATCGTCAGCAAGGTCCTGATCATGCATTTGATGAAATCATTGACCGAATGCACCCGGGTGCGATTATTTTGCTTCACTCTACCTCTAGTGATAATGCTCAAGTAATGGATGGCCTTCTACCTGCTTTAAAAGAAGATGGCTATCAGTTTAGGTCCCTCCACTACTTGATGACCAATGACTTACCAGAGCAGGTGGAGTGATCTTCTAAACTAAAGTTAACAATCTGTTTACAATGATCGGCTATTATATCTCCATTAACTGGGAGTGATTTAACGTGTTACAACTGAAAAGAATTAAGAAGAGCTATACAACGGGAGACTTTACTCAAACTGCCTTAGATGGCGTAGATCTAAGTTTTAGACGACAGGAATTTGTGGCGATTCTCGGGCCATCGGGATCAGGGAAAACCACATCATTGAACATCATTGGTGGATTAGATCAATACGACAAAGGTGATCTAATTATTAATGGAAAGTCAACCAAGAAATTTAGTAGTCGTGAGTGGGATGCTTACCGAAATAACAGTGTGGGATTTGTTTTTCAAAGCTACAATCTGATCCCTCACTTGAGTATCCTTGATAACGTAGAAATGGGGATGACCCTAAGTGGGGTTAGCGCGAAAGTGAAAAGAAAGAAGGCGCTATCTACTTTAGAAAATGTTGGATTGAAGGATCACGTTCATAAAAAACCAACCCAATTATCGGGTGGTCAAATGCAGCGAGTAGCCATTGCACGAGCCCTCGCTAACGATCCTGACATTATTTTGGCTGATGAGCCAACGGGAGCTTTGGACACAAAAACCAGCAGACAAATCATGGATCTAATCAAAGAGATCGCTGAAGACAAGCTGGTCATTATGGTTACCCATAATCCGGCGTTAGCTGAAGAGTATGCCGATCGAATCGTTGAGTTTCAAGACGGTAAAGTGATCAGCGACTCAAATCCTTATCGGGTTGTTTTATCAAACACTAACTACGCTTTCAAGCGGACAAGCATGAGCTTCTGGACGGCCCTTAAGCTATCTGGTAAAAACATTGCGACGAAAAAATGGCGAACCGCTTTAACCGCATTTGCTTCTTCCATCGGAATCATTGGAATTGCCTTAATTATGAGTCTATCTAACGGCTTGCAACACCACATTGATGAATTTGAAGAAACAGCTCTCATTGAAATGCCAATCGTTGTGATGCCACAAGCCATGGATTTTAGTGCCGACTTTATGGAAGGGATGCAGGAGGCCCAAGCTGAACTTGAAGCACGACGCTTTACCGATGAAGAAACCATCTATCTATTTGACCCAGAAGAGGATAGCCCCATTCATCGTAATATCATTAGCCAAGAGTTTATTGACTACTTACTAGATGTGGATCCTGCCATTGCTCGTGAGATTGCGATTGCTAGAGCAACCGGAATGAACTTGATTCGCTACGTTGATGGAGAAGTGGTCTCTGCTTCCCTTGAATCGGGGCAAATCGGAATGATGGCTCTGGCAGGTGGCGGTGGTTCTGATGTGTTTTTAGAAACCCTTAATCCAGATTCAGACTCTCATTTAGAGCGGAATTATGATTTATTGGCTGGTGACTGGCCGAGCTCCCATACAGACGCAGTCGTGGTGGTTGATCAGTTCAACCGAATGAACCTATCGGTACTTGGAGGACTTGGATTTGACACCGAAGACTTAGAAAGTATTTCGTTTGAAGATATTATTGGGCTGGAATTACAGCTAGTTGCTAATGACGATTTCTACATTCAAACTTACTTTGGTAACTTTGTCCCTCGCCCAGATTTAGCAGAGGTTTATCACCAAGGAGATCATCAAACGATAACCATAACAGGGGTGTTTCGTTTGCAAGAAGAAGTATTCAATGACTTTGAAATCCTAAATCCGGGAATTATTTATAGCGACGCTTTACTTCAAGAAATTATTGAACGCGAACAAGATAGTGCCATTGTTCAAGCTCAGATTGATTCGGATTACCACGTGATGACCTTGGAACCAATTACTGAAGAAGAACGTGATCAGCTAATTTCTTTCTTGGGCGGTGATAGCGATCCAGTTCTTGTGGCAATTACACCTCAAGATTTTGATGGCAAAGATGCCTTGCTAGAGTATTTAGATGCCTTTAACGAGGGACGCGACGATGAATACCGCATCGTTTATGTGGATCAAGCTGCAATGATTACTAACTTACTAGGTGGAATATTGACTGCTGTGACCAATGTGTTAATTGGGTTTGCAGGAATTTCACTGGTTGTTTCTTTGATTATGATTGCGATCATCACTTACATCTCAGTGATGGAGCGAACGAAAGAAATTGGAATCCTTCGTGCACTTGGTGCTCGTAAAAAAGACATCACACGTGTTTTTAATGCGGAGACCTTTATTATTGGAATGTGTTCTGGTGTGCTAGCAATCACGGTGTCTTACTTATTAACTTTCCCGATTAACGACTTAATTTATAGCATGACGGAAATGGAAAACGTGTCTGACCTGAACCCAATTCATGCTACTATTTTATTAATACTAAGTTTAACGCTAACTTTATTAGGTGGTTTTATTCCAGCACGACTTGCTGCGAAAAAAGATCCAGTTGCTGCTCTTCGAGCAGAATAAACGGAGTAAAAGCCTTGTTTCGAGAAGATAATTTTCGAAGACAAGGCTTTTATTGATTAAGCGTATCCTTTGGAAAGCAATCGTACCAATTGCAAATGGTAGCTAAAATCATCGATTTTAAGCGACAAAAATGTTGTTTCTTGTCGTTTGTTGTGCTATAATGGGAGCACTTTGAGTTTAACCCAGCTTAGTGTTCCTGAATGCGACTCACAGTGAAAGTAGTCGATTGAAATGAGGCGTACTTGGGCATGACAGGTGCAACGTTGAACAATGTGACATGTGGGAGAGGATATGTGATGAACGCAATGAAAAGAATAAAAAAAGCAACTTTAGCGGTGTTGTCTGCTACTCTAATAGGGCAAATCTTTATACCAGCAGTATCGGTGGAAGCCCAATCGGGACGTCCCTTAAATCAACTACATGTTGTCATTGACCCAGGCCATGGTGGCCGTGATCCAGGAACATCTGCTACGCACAATGGCGTAAGGGTAACAGAAGCTGAAGTTGTACTAGATGTTTCTTTGCGTACAAGAGCCCTCTTAAACCAAACAGGAATCAACGTTCACATGACACGAACCACAGATGTCTACCGAACGTTAAACGAGCGCGCTCAATTTGCTAATAGCCGAAACGCAGACCTCTTTGTAAGTGTTCATTTAAATGGTTTTAGTGACCCTGCAGTCAATGGAACAGAGACTTACTACATAGGGAGTCATGGAAGAGCAGCTTTTGCGGCAGAAGATTTAGAATTTATCGATGACCTTCTTGAATCAGGTGAATACGATGAGCAAGATTTGGACTTAATCATCGAGACTTATGGCATTGAAGTAGTTGATGCCGATTATTTTGGACACGTGGAAGAGGATCATGATGAGGATGACCATGAAAATGCTGAGCATCATGGGATGAATCCATACTTAGACATCGTGCCAGCTTCCGGAAATACACGGGTTCAGAATAGTCGACTGCTTGCTCAAAGTGTTCAAGCAAGAAAATTAGAGCGTCTAGGTTTACGCGATCGTGGGGTTAGAACAGCCAACTTTGCTGTCTTGCGTGAAACCAATATGGCAGCTGTTTTATCAGAAATCGGCTTCTTAACCAACGCTGGTGATCGAAACGTCATGTTAACGGAGCAAGGGCGTCAGCGCTCAGCGGAAGCTCTATACCTTGGGATTTTAGATTATTTAGTTGCTAGAGGATACAACGTTCCGAGTCGCTATTTTAACGTAGGTGGGAACAACAATGTACCCAATCCTCCTCCAGGTCAGCGAGTAGGAGTAGGCGTTGTAACAGCAGATCCACTAAGCATGAGAAGTGGGCCATCGAGTGACTACAGTCGAATTACCCGCTTACCAAGAGGAACACGCACTGAAGTACTGGGGACATCAGGAAGTTGGACCCGGGTAAGAGCGAGCGGTCATACTGGTTGGGTGCGAAGTCGAGATTTAGCGAGACAAGGCCGGGGTGTGACGACAACTGCGAACCTAAACATGCGTCGTGGTCCAGGAACAAATCATGGAGTGATTCGTCAACTTCCGAATAATACGACCTTACGTGTTATGGAACAAAATAATAACAGTTGGGCTCGTGTTCGAGTTGGGAGTGAGGAAGGATGGATTCACACGGATCACCTACGGATTAATCTAATGCCAACAGGTACGCGACTCCTTGCTTCATCAACTACATTCCGTCAAGGTCCAGGGAGTAGCCATAATTCATTGGGAAGTCTAAGGTCAGGAACAGTCGTCGACGTTAGATCAGGTCAAAGAGGCAATTGGGCACGGGTACGCCATAACGGTCAAACCGGTTACGTTCGTGCTCGTACTTTAGGGAGTAGCTCCACCTTCCCGTCTAACGGAAGAAGAGGGGTTACCACGACTTCTAACTTAAACATGCGTCGTGGTCCAGGAACGAATCATGGGGTGATTCGACAGTGGTCATCAGGAACCAGATTTACCATCCTAGAAACATCAGGTGGCTGGATGCGTGTTCAGAATGGTGGCTATACCGGTTGGGTATCATCTCAGCACGTGGCTACTGAGGGGCGTGGTGAAGCAAGAAGTAATACTACATTGCGCCGTGGCCCAAGTAGTAGTTACGGTACCATTCGCCAAGTGCCATCGGGAAGTCAATTTACTGTACTGGAACAACAAAGAGGTTGGGCTCGCATTCATGTAGGAAGCGATACAGGATGGATTAGGACACGGGATTTGCGTATTAGACGCGTCTTAACAGGAAATCAAACAACCCGAGCAAGTGCCACATTTAGAAGGGGGCCAAGCAGTAGTTACGGTACAATTCGTACCATCGCTAGAGGTCAGACGGTGAACGTGAGAGCACGGAGTGGCAATTGGGTGCGCGTGACTCACAATGGTCAATCAGGTTACATTAGAGCCCGTACCATTAGACATTAAAAGGAGTGACCTTTGATGAAAAAACTAGGCTTAGTTTTATTAGGACTAGGGGTGTTTTTGCTAGTTGGTTGTGCCGATGAAACAAATCAAAGTGTTATTAGTGAACTTCAAGCGACCATTGAAACGCAAGAAGCCCGCATTGCAGAGCTGGAGGAACAACTAGAAAGTACACCGGTTACTTCTGGATCCGCAGATCAAGACCAGCCGTGGAATAGATGGCTAGACACTCAAGAAGAGGGGCGCATGTTGAGCCATGGTTTAACCGTTGGTCAGGTAAGGGATGATTTGATGGAGCAAATAGACTTAGTTCCCATTGAACCAGCTCGCTATGGAGCTACCATTCATTTCAATGATGTTTACATTGCTGAGTACTCTGTACTTGTCTATGCCTCTGACGGTCATTGGGAAGAACAACTGTTTCTTTCTTATCACGTTGAGGGTGATGTGATCACATGGACGGTTATTGCTTATACTAACGAAGGACAACTACACCTTGTAGGTGAATAAATCAACGTTATTTAAAAGTTCAAAGCATAGCATGCTTTGGCTTTTTTTTCTGATAAATGACAAAAATTAAAGTTTTTCTTGACTGGGGCTACTGTTTGTGATAACATTCTTCCAATTTATATCCAAAAATAGGTGACACATAAAGACCTAGCTTTGCGTATAAATAATACATTACTGGCATTTTTGCTAAAAGGAGGATGTTTGATATGAGTAAAAAAGTAACCTACTTATTAACCGGCTTACTGGCTTTAAGCTTCATACTGATAGGATGTGGTGATGCTCAACATCATCCATCCTCTGAAAGCCGGACATTAACAGTGGGGTTCGAAGGAGATATTGTATCCATGGATCTTCACGCCTCAAACGTAACAACAACAGCCCAAGTCTTGGTTCAAGTTTATGAACCATTGGTACGGATTGATCCAGACGATGGGAGCATCATCCCGGTCTTAGCTGAATCTTGGGAACGATACGACGATTATTCTTATATTTTTAACTTACGACAAGGGGTTTTATTTCATAACGGTGAAGAGATGACGGCTGATGATGTGGTCTTCTCCATTGGACGTGCGGCTCAGACGCCGCAAGTGTCTGCAATCATGGGTGATTTCGATGCTGAGAACATGGAGGTCATCGATCGCTACACGGTTCGGATTGGAACAAATGAGCCTTTTGCCCCATTGCTCCACAATATTTCTCACCAGTCAGGTGGAATCACATCGCGACTTTCCTACGAAGAACACGGTGACTTAGATGCTTATCCAATTGGAACCGGACCGTTTAGGTTGGTGAATTATGCGCCTGGTGACTACATTCAGTTTGAGCGCTTTGAAGACTTTCACGGCAACATGCCGGTCTTTGATGAGCTGATGATTCGAATCATGGTTGAACCGTCGACACGGATTATTGCTCTGGAAGCCGGTGAAATTGATCTAGCTCACATGAGTCGTAGCGATCTAGCTCGTGTGGAAGCCAATGCAGATTTAACCGCTCACGTGGAGAGTAATTATCAGAAACTGTACTTAGGCATTAACATGGAGCGGGTACCCGATGTGCGTGTTCGTCAGGCAATTAACTATGCCATTAACACAGAAGAAATCCATGAAACCATTATGTATGGTGTTGGTGACCTACTGAATGGCCCTCTTAATTCACGGGTCTTTGGCTCCCATCCTGATTTAGAAGGTTATCCATTCGATCCAGAGCGTGCCCGGGAACTTCTGGCCGAAGCGGGGTATGCCGATGGACTTGAATTAACCATTTTAACCAATGAATTTCCTGAGCGGGAAGAATGGGCGTTAGCCGCACAGAGCTACTTAGCCAGAGTGGGTATCACACTAACCGTTACTCGGGTCGAAACTGCCATGTTCCTAGAGCAAACCGCCGATGGAAACTACGACATGTTTGTCCTTTCTTGGACGTCAGTTACAGCAGATGCTGATTATGGACTATTTCCACTCTTTCACTCTACGAATCGTGGCGCACCAGGCAATCGAACCTTCTTTAACCATCCTGAGGTCGATGAACTACTAGAAATTGGTCGCAGTTCTTTTGATCCAGAAGAGCGCCTAGCTGCCTATCATGCGGCACAAGAGATCATTGTGGAGGAATCAGCCATGGTTTTTCTAGCAACGGGAGCTAAGTTAATGGGGGCGCAAAACAACATCGGTGGTATCCGCTTATTACCAGATAATCACACGTTGTTTTATGAGATTTATTTTACTGATTAGAAGATGGAATCGGAGCAAACTGCTTCGATTTTTTGATGGTTAAAACGATCAAACTGTGGTATGATAAAGGCAATTAAAACGACCATTTAGGAGCCAGTTATGAACTACTTTGAATACGATGAAAAAGCGATTAATTATTTACGTGAACGAGATCCTAAGCTTGCTAATGTCATCAACGACGTTGGTATGATTAAACGTTCTGTGGAACCTGATCTCTTTCAAGCATTAATCTCTGGTATTGTAAGTCAACAAATTTCTACTAAAGCTGCCCAAACAGTATTTGGCAGGTTAAAAGACTTAGTAGGGGCGGTTACCCCTGAGGCAGTTTTAGCAAAAACCGATGACGAGATTAAAAGCTGTGGGCTTTCTTACCGAAAAGTCAGCTACATGAAAGGAGTTTGCGAAGCCGTTACCAGTGGTGAATTGGATCTAGATGAATTGAGTAAATTGAGTGACGCAGAGGTGATTGCCAAACTGGTGAAACTCAATGGCATTGGGGTTTGGAGTGCAGAGATGTTGATGATTTTTTCTTTGCAACGACCAGATATTCTCAGTTACGGCGATTTGGTGATTCGCAAAGGCGTCATGAAACTTCATGGCTTGGATGACCTCTCCAAGCAAGACTTTGCTAAATACAAAGAACTGTATTCCCCTTATGGGAGCGTGGCTTCGCTTTATTTGTGGGAGTTAGCTAATGAATAAAATGAATGAAAGGGCGTGTGCCTGATGTTGAAAACATTGACCATTAAACGTAAGAAAAAAATGGCTGGGTCGGTGATTAAATTTTATGTGGTGATGAACATGAAAGGGAGCGACTTCAATGCGCAAGTTGGCAAGCAAGGTTTTGCTTTAAATCCCAAAGCTTCCTTTTTGCTGGATTCAGATCAGGTGTTTACCATCAAAAATGGCGAAGAAATCACCATCGATCTGACAGAAGAAGTTAATAGCTTTTTTGTAACAGCCTTTACCTCTGCAGGTAAAGTGTATAGCGAACGCATTCGAATCGACGACTGGAAGCAACATAGTGTTTATACGGTGCAAATGAAAATGGGGACGCTTGCTAATAGCTTTGAAATTGAGGAAGTGTAATTAAGGGTGAGGACAATGAAAAAAATATTGACCATCGTTGGCCCTACCGCAGTGGGGAAAACGAAGCTAAGCATTGAATTAGCCAAACAATTAAACGGTGAGATTATTAGCGGTGATGCCATGCAAATTTACCGTGGCATGAACATTGGAACAGCGAAAATAATGCCTACTGAAATGGAAGGAATCGTCCATCATTTACTAGATGAAAAAAATCCCGACGAATCCTATTCTGTGGCTGAGTTTCAAAAGACTGTTCGAGCCAAAATTGATGACATTACTGATCGTGGCAAATTACCAATCATCGTTGGTGGCACTGGTCTCTACGTGAAGGCTGTTCTTTATGATTACGAGTTTACCGATGAAGAAGTGCCGCGAGGGGAACAATATGAAGATCTATCTAACGAAGAGGTTCACGCCAAATTGGTGGCCATTGATCCTGTGTCGGCTGAGGCGTTACATCCTAACAATCGCCGTCGCGTGGTACGGGCGTTAAACATCTACCAGGAAACGAATGTAACTAAGTCAGAAATCATCGAAAAGCAAGAGAAGGCATTGATGTATGATGTGACATTAATTGGATTAACTGACGATCGAGCAAAGTTATACGAACGGATTAATGAGCGGGTGGATCACATGGTCGTGGGTGGACTTGTGGAAGAAGTCAGGCATTTACATACGTCAGGGATCAGCCGCAATGCTCAATCGATTCAAGCCATTGGCTACAAAGAACTTTACGACTACCTAGATGGCGCGACAGATTTAGAAACCGCCGTAGAACAGGTGAAGCGTAATTCCCGCCGCCTAGCAAAGCGTCAGTACACCTGGTTTCGTAATCAAATGGACGTGACCTGGTTTGACGTGGATGTGGTTAACTTTGATGAGACAGTGTCAGAGGTATTAGAGTGGGTGAAAATCACCGTTAATGGCTTAATTGATTGAAAGTAGATCGCAGAATAAGGTAATTAGCTCAAAATAACATAGAATTCTAAATTTGAGCTAATCAATGCCAAATCCCAAAGTTATAAGGAGGTGTCCACCATGAGCGACCAACCTAAATCAAGGAAAATACTCCATGTGGATATGGATGCTTTCTATGCGGCTGTTGAAATGCGGGACAATCCTGAATTAAAAGGAAAGCCAGTGATTATTGGCTCCCTTCCTGGTGAACGGGGAGTCGTGGCGACTTGTAATTACAAAGCTCGTGAATATGGGATTCGCTCTGCCATGCCGATTAACCAGGCTCATAAGCTATGCCCTCATGGCCACTACATGTATCCCAACATGCAAAAGTATCAGGAAGTTAGTCGCTACATTCACGACCTATGGGCAACTTATACCGATGTAATTGAATACATTGCCCTTGACGAAGGGTTCCTAGATGTGAGCGCCTCAGAAAAACTATTTGGTGATGCGAAAGAAATTGCTAGACAAATCAAAGAACGGACTTGGAAGGAAGTAGGTCTGACTTGCTCCATTGGTCTTGGTTATTCCATGTCGTCTGCTAAGCTGGCAAGTGAGGAAATGAAACCTAACGGCTATTTCGAAATTCTGACTCCGTCTGCTATGCGCGAATTGATTGGACCAAGAGGCGTCCGGATTGTTTACACGGTTGGTGCCAAAACAGCGGAGCGCTTGGAGCAAATTGGTGTTCGTACCGTTAACGATATCTTTAAACATGCAGATCGTGTGACCAATGTGTTAGGTAATCACGGTACAGCTATTATCGACTTAGCTAGGGGCATCGACGACCGTCCCGTTGGAACCCGGACACGGGGACAATCCATTGGAACGGAACAAACCTTTCAAACGGATATTACAGATAGCGACTACCTAAAAGATATCCTCCGTCTGATCGCTCGTAAACTAAGCTACGACATTCAGAAAAAGGGTTTTTATGCGCGAACGGTCACCTTAAAATTGACCTATCCCGGCATGCACTCTATTACTCGAGCTAAAACATCAACGCCTACCAATAGTGCTCTTGATATTTACAACGATGCTAGTGCCTTGTTTGATAACGTTGAAAAACAACCGGTACGACTCATCGGTATAACCGTATCAAACTTCACTCACACTAAAGAAGAAAACAAACAAACTACCACACAGCTCAGCCTTTTTGATCAAGTAGAAGTGGATCTGTCCACTCGCAATTCAACCAAATTAGAAAATGTCTTATTCCAGTTGCAACAAGAACATGGACAAGACATTCTAAAAACAGGAAGCGAATTGGCAGCTGAGCGACACGTTGAAGCGAAGAGAGAAGAAAAAGCAAAACGCCGAGTTATTAGTGGTTACCGAAAAGATTAAAAAAAGAAAAAGGAGACTTACCATGCTAGAAGCAAGCAAAATGAACCGATTAAACGAATTAGCAAAAAAGAAAAAAGAGGGAGCCTTAACAGAGGCTGAGCAGAAGGAACAAGGGGAACTTCGCCAAGAATATTTAGCTGTTTTTAGAGAAGGGGCACGCCAAACCATTGAAAGCGTGACGGTGATTGATCCGGACGGAAACGATGTGACGCCGGAAAAAGTTAAAGCTTTACGGGATAAAACTGTGCATTAACGATTGAAAAATCAGTGTAAAAGGTGTATCATGGTACATACCGATTGATTTTGGAGGTTTGAAAATGAATATTGTATTTCTACTAATTGGGTTAGCAGCAGGTTTAGTTATTGGATTTTTTGTGTCGCAGTGGCTGTTTAAAAAGCATTTACGTGACAACCCGCCGATTAATGAAGAAGTGATTGTAGCAATGATGTCACAAATGGGACGCAAGCCGTCACAAAAACAAGTGAATCAAGTGATGAAACAAGTTCAAGCTAATATGAAATAACATTTAAGCATACCAATCTTGTAGTGTCCCCCAAAAGTTGAACCTTTAGGCTCAGCGATCGGGGGCATTTTTTATGGAAACAAAAAAACTGACCCTATGGGTCAGTTTAAATGGTGTATCCAAAATTTCGTAATTGCTAGGATATAAAACCCGCTGTATAGCAGGTGGGAAACTTACCTCACAAATTAGGATTCCTACGGTGTTATAAACAAAGCAGGCATTCAACACATTGCAAAGTGATCAGAATCCCAAGTTTAAAGTGTTCGGATTCAAAGAACTAACAATATACGAGAATCTCAGATATGCTAGTATTATACCATTAACGCTTTCATAATGCAAGTGTTTTTTTAAGTTAAAATATTTTTTTCTTCAAGTGCAACGTTTCCTAAAAATCGACAGTTTCTTTATATGGATTATGGTAGGATAGTGGATATAGTCATAAAGGGGGAAGGTTTTTATGAGGAAATGGGTTGTTATATGCATCTTGTTATTAGTGGGGTGTTATGCATCGACAGAAGAGGTTGAGTTACGAGAAGATACGCATCAAGTTGCAGGTGAAGCTACAGCCAGTTTTGAAGAAATAGAAAGACTACTCGTTAGTCTAGAACTTGAAGTAGGACTAGGGAACTTAGGAGAAGCAACCTCCTATTTCAATGAGTTGAGGGATTTGATTGAAACCTATGATATGACCCCTGGACAAGAAGCTAGGTATCATACATTTACGGGGTTACTATTAGAAATGCAAGCTGGAACACATAATGTTCGTATTTTTTCCGGAAGCGATGCAGTAGCATTGGTAATGAATGTACATGGAACAGCACCAGAGGGGTATCAATTCGTTTACCATGAAATCCCAAGCTTTGTGGGATCAGATGGCTTGGGTTACTATGTATTTCTAGTATCAGATGCCGAGGGCATAGATTCCATTGTCACAACCTTTTTTGTTACCGATAGAGGTCGAGTAACCATTCTGGAATGATTGGAAACTTTCCCTGCAGTGTGCGCCAGAGAAACTTGAAACGAAGGCTTCATTAGTTGAACAAGTGCAGGCAGTTGGAAAGTTGGAAACTTTCCCTGCAGTGTGATATACTAGTTGCTCATAGTTTTAAAACGTTAGGTGTGATGTAGATGAAAATCAATGCAAATCGTCATTATGGCTTATTTGCCCTTGTTATTGTTAATGTTTTGAGCATTATTGGGATCAGCCTTTTTTTTGATGATCAAACGTTAACTTCGTTGGTGGTGTTTTTACTTGCTTTTGATGCCTTTTGTCTCCTTTTTATCTTCAAAACATACAGAGAGGTTTTCTTAGACGAGAAGAAAAGTATTACCTACCGGGTTGGGGAATCTGGCGAACATGTGTTTAACCAAATGCCGATTGGAATTGTCTTATACGATGACAACTTTAAGGTAACCTGGTCCAATGCTTATGCCAATACTATTTTCAAACGTAGTATTGATAACGTTGAATTATCAGTTGTAGATGAAGGCCTAGCTAATCAAATCATCAGTGAAAAGGGTGACTTTCAATATGAGAAAGATAGCTTTGTTTATCTTGTTCAGCATTCAAAAGATAAAAAGAGCCTTTATTTCGATAACATTACAGATTATGCACAGTTGCTAAAGAAGTACGAAGATGAAAAAGCAACTTTAGGTATGATTGTCATGGACAACTACGATGAGGTAATCAAAAATTTAAACGAGCAAGAACAAAGTGACTATCGCCGAGCCATTATGGATCATCTGACTAAGTGGTCAGCAGAACATGGGATTCTTCTTAGGTCGCTCCGCGATAATCGGCAGTTGATTTTAATGGAAAACCATGTATTATCAACCCTTTGTGAAGAGAAATTTACTATCTTAGATGACATTAGAGCTGTCGGAACTGACGATGTAACGCTAACAGTAAGTATGGGAATTGCTACTGGATACGGAGGTTATTCAGCTCTTTTTAGCCGTGCATCCTCATTAGTAGATTTGGCACTTAGTCGTGGTGGCGATCAAGTAGTTATCAAGAGGAAAGGAACCGATGACTTTCTATTCTATGGAGGTAAAACCAATCCGATTTCTACTCAAAATCGAGTACGCGCTCGTGTCAATGCAGGTGCCTTTGAGCGACTTGTTCTCGATAGCGATAAAATTATTATTATGGGTCATCGCTTCCCCGATGCAGATGCGATTGGATCAGCCATCGGTGTCTTGAAAATTGCCCTTCAATTTGACAAAGAAGCGTACATTGTTTTAAATCGCTCTGAGTTAGATAAAACCAATGAGATTTTCATCGGTGAAGTGTTGAAGAATGAAAAGTTAGAACCCTATTTCATTCCAAGCCTAAAAGCTAATAGCCTCATGACAAAAGATAGTCTACTTGTGGCGGTGGACACGCAAGATGAAAACATGCTGATCGATAGTAATTTAACAAACTTAACTAATAAAATCGCTATTTTTGATCACCATAGACGAGGTGTGAATTACATCGATGCCACCCTTACTTATACGGATCCATCTGCTTCATCAACCGTAGAATTAATCGTTGATATGCTAGATTATTTTTCAAAGCGCATCGATATTACAGCTTACGAGGCCTCTGTCATGTTGTCAGGAATCGTTTTAGATACGAGGCGCTTTATGTATAATACCAGCAAGAAAACTTACGAAACCGCTGCGATCTTGAAACAAAAAGGTGCCGATGAGAAGACAATCTCTAGACTACTAAAGTCTTCCATGAACCATTACTATTCGCGTGCTCAGCTGATTCACCAAGCTCGTCTATTTGAAGACAAATACATCATTGCGGCAGCCCTAGAGGAAGGGTTGATTTTTGACCGAACAGAGATTGCTGCTGCTGCTGATGATTTACTTAATGTCCAAGACGTGAAAGCAACCTTTGTTTTAGGACGAACAGACGAACAAGGGGTTTCCATTAGTGCCCGTTCTGCAGGGGAGATTAACGTTCAACTTATTATGGAGGCCTTAGGTGGTGGTGGTCACCTAACCAATGCAGCTGCTCGTATTGAAGGGACTCTTGCCGAAGCAATAGCTTCTTTAGAAGCAACTATTTTAGGGCAGCATAAGAAATAAATTAGGCAAATGGTGTCGTAAAACGACATCACTTTTTATTTGAAGAGAAGGGGCTGATGTAACAAAGGAGTTTTTAACGGGTGCTCACCGCTCATTGGAAACGGCAAGAGAAAATCAAGTATCTGCGGCTATATTAAAAGAAAGCAGCCCCTCTTGCGGTAGTTGCTTTGTCTTTGATGGCACATTCTCAAGTGTGAAAATTCCAGGAATCGGTCTTACGACAGCGTTACTACGTCGTCATGGTATTCCAGTTTATTCAGAAGAAAACTTTAAAAAAATGTTGCTCTGAGCACGCTATTATGGTAAAATATTCGTTGGCTTGAAATGAAAAGTCAAATAATTCACACTTACTGAGCGAGTGTTCGAGTGCTTACGGGTGAACACGGGTGTTGACGTAGGTGGAAGAATAACAAAGGAGGAAGTAACTATGGCAGTTATTTCAATGAAACAATTATTAGAAGCTGGTGTACACTTCGGGCATCAAACCCGTCGTTGGAACCCAAAAATGAAGCAGTACATCTACACCTCAAGAAACGGGATTTACATCATCGACCTGCAAAAGACATCGCGTATGATTGATGACACTTACAAGAGCATCCAAGACATTTCTAAAGATGGTGGAAAAGTATTATTTGTTGGTACAAAGAAGCAAGCACAAGACGCGGTTAGAGAAGAAGCTACTCGTGGTGGACAATTCTGGGTTAACAAACGCTGGCTAGGTGGAACGTTAACGAACTTCAATACAATTCAAAAACGTATTAAGCGTATGGAAGAAATTGAAAAAATGGAAGCTGATGGTGTGTTTGACGTCTTGCCAAAGAAAGAAGTACTAGAGCTTCGTAAACAACATGAAAAGCTAAACAAATTCTTAGGTGGAATTCGCGACATGAAAGAATTGCCAGTAGCAATCTTTGTTGTTGACCCACGCAAAGAAAAGAATGCAATTGCTGAAGCGCGCAAGTTAAACATCCCTGTCTTTGGGATTGTTGATACAAACTGTGATCCAGACGATGTGGATTACATCATTCCAGCAAACGACGATGCAATTCGTGCCGTACGTTTAATTGTTAGCAAAATGATCGATGGAATCATTGAAGCGAATGAAGGTGCTGAAGTAGAAGTGGAAGATGTTGCAACGGAAGTAGCAGAAGAAGCAACGGAGTAGTAAAAACATATAACTAATAACGAAAATACCTTTTGCTTGACGTCCTAAACGTTTAGGGCAAAAGGTATTTTATAAGGTGAAGAATAAAATAGGTTGAAAATGAAAGGTAAGTGAAGACAATGGCAGTAACAGCAGCAATGGTAAAAGAATTACGCGAAAAAACTGGTGCGGGAATGATGGACTGTAAAAAGGCATTAGTTGAAACAAACGGTGACTTAGAAAAGGCAGTATCTTTCCTACGTGAAAAAGGAATGGCAAATGCAGCTAAAAAAGCAGATCGTGTTGCAGCAGAAGGATTAACAGAGATTCTTATTGATGGAAATTTTGCAACGATCGTTGAAATTAACTCTGAGACGGACTTTGTTGCTAAGAACGACCAGTTTATTGCCTTAGTAGCTGATACGGTAAAGTTAATCAGCGACAGCAAGCCAGCTAACTTAGAAGCAGCGTTAGCTTTACCGACAGCAGAGGGAACATTAGCTGATACCCTGATTAGCGCTACAGCTACAATCGGTGAGAAAATTGAATTACGCCGCTTTGAAATTATTGAGAAAACAGACGAGCAGGCTTTCGGTGCTTATAAGCATGCTGGAAGTAGAATTGCAGTTGTAACGGTAATTGAAAACGGATCAGAACAAGTGGCAAAAGATGTTGCGATGCATGCTGCAGCGATGAAACCAACGGTTCTTTCCTACACAGATTTAGACGTTAAGTTTATTGAAGAAGAAGTAGTGGCATTACGCGCACGCATTGAAGTAGAAAATGAAGATCGCACACGTACAGGTAAGCCATTGTTACGTGTTCCTGAGTATGCATCGAAGCTACAATTAACCGATGCTGTCATGGCTGAAGTGAAGACCCGTTTAGAGGCTGACTTAAAAGAACAAGGAAAGCCAGAGCAAATTTGGGATAAAATTGTACCAGGTCAATTAGAGAAATTTGTTAAAGATAACACAGAGGTAGATCAGACTTATGCTCTGCTTTCTCAAAGCTATATCATCGATGACAGCAAAACTGTAGAAAAGTACTTAGAGGGTATTTCTGCTACGATTACAGCTTTCTCTCGTATTGAAGTTGGTGAAGGAATCGAGAAAAAAGAAGTTGACTTTGCTGAAGAAGTAAGACAAGCTAGAGGGTAATTTGAGATTAATTTAAGGACACTTTTTGTGTCCTTTTCTAAAGAGGAGTGAAAGAATGTCTACTTATAAACGTGTCATTTTAAAATTAAGTGGGGAAGCATTAGCAGGAGATAGTGGATTTGGGATCGATGCAGAGAAAGTTGCAAAGATTGCTGAAGAAATTAAAGATGCACATGCAACTGGAGTGGACATTGCGATTATCGTTGGTGGGGGAAACATTTGGCGTGGTAAGACAGCGAGCGAAATGGGAATGGAGCGATCAAGTGCGGATTATATGGGAATGCTAGCGACGGTGATGAACGCCTTAGCACTGCAAAATGCTTTAGATGCTTGTGGTGTAGATACACGGACTCAAACATCGATTCATATGAATCAAGTGGCAGAGCCTTACATTCGTCGTCGTGCAGTCCGCCATTTAGAGAAAAAGCGCATCGTCATTTTCGGTGGTGGAACAGGAAATCCGTACTTCTCCACGGATACGACCGCATCCTTACGTGCTGCAGAAATCAACGCTGATGCCATATTAATGGCTAAAAATGGAGTTGATGGGGTCTATAGTGATGATCCGCGCACGAATCCAGAAGCCACTCGTTACGAAACACTGACCTATTTGGAAATGTTAACAAAAGGTTTACAAGTAATGGACTCAACAGCAGCTTCTCTCTGTATGGATAACGGCATTGATTTAATGGTTTTTAACATGAATCAAGTTGGAAACATTAAAAAAGCTGTTGCGGGAGAGAAGATTGGAACCATTGTAAGTGGGCGCTAGTAGCGTTATAAATTTAGGAGGTAGTAGATATGATTAATTTAGATGATTTTAAAGCGAGAATGGAGAAATCCATGGATGTTTATAAGAAAGAGTTATCGGTATTAAGAACAGGTCGTGCAAGTGCTGCTTTAATCGATGATATTACAGTTGACTATTACGGGACACCTACACCAATTGCCCAAGTCGCACAAGTGGCTGTACCAGAAGCAAGCCAGCTAACAATCAAACCATATGAAAAGACGCTTTTAGGTGACATTGAGCAAGCGATTAATGCTGCCAATATCGGTATTTCACCAACTAACGACGGGGAAATGGTTCGTTTAAATGTACCTTCATTAACGGAAGAGACTCGTAAAGATTTAGCGAAAAAAGTAAAAGGATTTGCTGAAGCTGGGAAAGTAGCCATTCGTAATATTCGCCGTGATGCTAACGATGTGATCAAAAAGGCTGAGAAGGCAAAAGAAATCACAGAAGACGATGTAAAAAGTTACGAAGCGGATGTTCAGAAGCTAACAGATGATTTCACTAAACAAATCGATGAAGTGGCTACTGCGAAAGAAAAAGACATTATGACCATGTAAAAAGTGCGGATTCCCGCATTTTTCATTGCACTCCAATTTAAAATGAAATATAAACTTGATCCACTTGAGGGCTAAGTTTATATTTCATTTTAAATTTATTTCTGTTATAATAGATTCAAATTGGGAGGTGAGTGTAGAAAATGTATATTAGAGAAAGCTATATTGAGAGCTTGTTGCGTCATAAAGATCATGATTATATTAAAGTTGTAACAGGCATTCGCCGGTGTGGGAAATCAACCTTACTTATGCAGTATCAGGATCGTTTGCAAATGATGGGGATACCTAAAGAACGAATCATCGCTTTGAATCTTGAAGATTATGATAATAAGGCATATAAGGAACCTAGTATTTTACACCAATTCATTCTTGACCAAATAGACAGTGAACATAACTATTATCTTTTTCTAGACGAAATTCAACTTGTTCCTGAATTCGAGCACGTTCTTGCGAGTTTGAATTTGCGGAAAAATCTTGATATTTACATTACTGGATCAAATGCTTATTTACTTTCTGGAGAAATGGCAACCCTTTTGTCGGGTCGCTATGTTGAGCTTTTAGTTTTTCCTCTATCTTTTAAAGAATTTTTGGATTACCAAGCTGGAGATAGTCGCCAACAATTTCAAAGGTATTTAAACCGTGGTGGATTCCCTTATGCTGTCTCAGTAGAAGATACAAAGACATTTAAAGATTACATACAAGGCGTTATGAACACAATTATCGTTAAAGACATCATGGGGCGGAAGAAGATTACAAACTCGCTACTCCTAGAGAGTGTTGCAAAGTTTATTTTTTCGAATGTGGGAAGTCTTGTCACCATTAAAAAGATCTCTGATTATTTGACCTCTAATGATAGAAAAGCTACCTCACCAACCGTCGAAACTTATGTTAAAGGTCTTTTAGATGCGTTGACCATTTATCGAGTAGATCGTTACGATATTTGGGGTAAGAAGTACTTGCAAATGAATTCCAAGTATTATGTGGCAGACCTGTCCATAAGGCAGGCTCACCTTAATCAAAGGCGACCGGATGTTGGTCATGGACTTGAAAACATTGTTTTTATTGAGTTAAAGCGTCGTGGCTATGATGTATACGTAGGAAACATTAAAGGACTAGAAGTGGATTTTATTGCTGAGAAGTACGATGATAAAATCTACATTCAAGTCAGTCAAACAGTGGGGCTTGATGAGGTTTATGAGCGTGAAACAAGGAGCTTACTCAAAATACAGGATCATCACCCAAAGTTGCTGTTGACCATGGATGAAATTTGTGGAGCAAACGATGGAATTCAGCACATCAACTTAATTGACTGGTTGGTCGACGATGATGAAAGTACTAAAACGTATCAGAATGCGAACTGGGTTGTAAAAGAGGCTAAGGCCGAATACGAGATTGATAAAGAGGTAAAAAGGCATCGAGAGCATACAGAAAAAATGCTCAAAGAGAAGCTAGTTGAGTTTGAAAAAGCTGCGCTTGCGGGAGACATATGGGAGGCTACCGAAGTGTGGAAGACCATTGTTGGTATACAGAAATTTTTAGAAAAATTGAGTCGCTAGTTTAAGTCATTTGAATTTTAAGAAAGTAGGCGGTACCTATGTTAGCAAATTATCACATCCATACCAATCACAGCATTGATTCAAAGTATAAAATGGAAGACGTCGTCCGCGATGCCATCAACCTGGGAATTGATGAAATCTGTTTCACCGATCATGTGGATTATGGCGTGAGAGAATTTTTTACGACTTATGAGCAGTATTTTGCTGAAATCGAAGCGATGCAGGAAAAATATGGTTCACAAATTGCCATAAAAAAAGGACTTGAGCTAGCACCACAAGTTCACACAATTCCTCGGTTTGAGGCGTTGCATCAAAAGTATCCATTAGATTTTGCTTTGTTATCCATTCATCAAATTAACGACACAGAAATAGGTCGTAAATATGCAAGTGGTAGAGATAAGTATGAATACGGACGTGAGTATTATCAGGAGTTATTAGACGTGATTAACCGTTACGATGGTTATTCGGTTTTGGCACATTTAGACATGATCAGGCGATACGGTGAAGATCCAGGCACAACGTTGAGCGATCACCGAGACATAGTAGCGGAAATATTGAAGTTGGCGATTAGAAAGGACAAAGGAATCGAACTTAATACGTCAGCTCGACGTTACAAATTAGATGAGATCATGCCATCCCGTGATATTTTTGCACTGTATTTAGATTTAGGTGGAAAGATCATTACCATTGGTAGCGACTCTCATCGACAAGAGCATTTAGGCATGGATTTAATAGAAGGTCGTGCGGCATTAAAGGAGATTGGTTTCAAGGAGTTTTGTACCTTTAATAAAATGAAACCTATCTTTCATAAGCTATAGAGAAGAGACGCTAGGAGGAAGAGGACATGTCAGTTGAGAATGTGGTTCAAGAATTTAAGGATTATTTAGAGCGAATTACCATGTTGAGTGAGACCAGCTCGATTTTGAGCTTTGACTCTGAAACCATTGCACCACCAGGAAGTTTGGCATCGCGTGCGAAACGAGCCGGATTTTTTGAGTTGGAAATTTTCCAAATGGAAACGTCAAATAAAATGCGGTATTTTTTGGATATATTGGCACCACATTTAGATCAGCTAGATGATGTTGTTCGTGGCATGTATCGCCTGTCCAAGAAAGCTTACGACGATGGAACAAAGATTCCCGCTGAGCTAGTAAAAGAAATGGGTGAGCTGAAAGAAGAGGCTGGGGCGATTTGGGCTAAAGCAAGACAAGAAAATGATTTTGATTCATTTGCGCCTTATCTGAGTCGATTAATCGAGTTACAAAAGCAGATGATTTGTTATCGCTTAGACGGTGAACAGCCTTATGATTTATTGCTCGACGATTACGAAGATGGGATGACCATGGCAATTTACGATACCTTTTTTGAAAAGTTAAAACAAGTTGTCATCCCATTGTTGAATCAAATTAAGGCAAGCGATAAACAGATTGATAAAAGTTTTGTTAACGTTCCTATAAATTTGAAATCTCAGCGTAAGCTTTCTGAATTTTTGGCAACTAAGTTAGGGTTTGATTTAGATCGGGGGCTACCCATCCATTTTGTGTTGGAAGTAATAAATACGACGTACGAATGACCACCCGCTACATCGAAAATGATTTCTTGTCTTCCATGTACAGTGTATTACATGAAACGGGACATGGGATTTATGAGCAAGGTATCGGTGATGATATTGCTATCTCTTTATTGGGGTCAGGTGCATCCATGGGGATCCATGAAAGCCAGTCTCGATTTTATGAAAACTTGATTGGACGTAGACGAACCTTTTGGGAAATGATTCGTTCAGAGTTGACGCCTTACTTGTCGGAAGCCTTTGATCATGTGACCCCTCATTTGTTTTATGAAGCCATGAACGAAGTAAAGCCGTCTTTGATCCGAGTGGAGTCTGATGAATTAACTTACAACCTTCATATTATTATTCGTTATGAAATCGAGCGGATATTGTTTACAGAGGAAGTTGATGTATATGACTTACCAAAAATTTGGAACGAGAAATACGAAGAATACTTGGGAATAACACCGCCGACAGATTCGGTAGGGATTTTACAAGACATTCATTGGGCCATGGGAGCCTTCGGTTATTTCCCAACCTACGCGTTGGGATCGGCGTATGCCACACAAATTTTAGCTCACATGGAAAAAGACTTCGATGTAGAGGCTGCCATTGCAACCCAAAAATTCGACGTCATCAAGGAATGGTTAAAAGAGAAGGTTCACCGCTTTGGCTCGACCTATACACCAAATGGGTTAATGGAGAAATCATTTGGCGAAACGTTTAATGCAGATTATTACGTGAGGTACTTAAAAGAAAAGTTTAGTAAGTTGTACGATTTATCAGAGTAAGCGTCTGATGCTAGTTGAGAAGAGCGCAGAATACTGATGTTTTGCTAGCTACGCTTAAAAAAAGAGGCTCAAGATGGCCTCTTTTTAATCTTTCAACTTAGCTTCTACTGTTTCTAGGTGGTGAATGAATTTTTCTTTTTTAGCTTTTTTATAGTGATAAAGTGGCATGATTTCTGGGTTTTCTTCTAACACTTTTTCGTCGACAATGTTTAACGTGTTAGTTCCTGGGTAATAGTAGTTGATCTCTTCTGGGAATTCAATGTAGTCTAGGTAAACCATTAGTAATAAGAAGCGTCCACCTGTTGTTGGATCGCTTAAGACAATATGGTCACGGGCTGCTGTTTCAATGATACCAGTAAAAATCTTTGTTTCAGAGGAGTTGCCACCTGAATTGAAGGTCATGTGTACACGGGCCATTTTCCCACGATTAAGCCTTAAAATATTATCGATGAATCCACCGCTACTGTTTCGTCCTGAAAGTCGGTTGATGAAACTATCGACAACAGCATCTTCAAAGGCTTCTGGCATATTTGCTAAACCAGCAGGACCAGTTGGTGTGTTTGGACCTATTGCATGACCAGATGGATAAGGTGGTTCGAAAAGTTTGGCATATTCCTCAGCTGTCATCGGACTTCTAAAATCACCACAACTTGCTGGTGGGAATGGATAAGGATAAAAGGGTGGAAAATAGGACATAGTAAAAACCTCACTTTATTTGATTAATTAGTAACAATTTTCTGATTCTAGCGGAATGTAGAAACAGTGATCTACAAATCTACCTGAGTTCCATTGTCCCCAGAATTGAGGTGGACAGCTTGTTTGGAAGGGGTTGTAAAACCAAAGGGCTGTTGTAGCAGGTTCATGACGCTCACCATTAATGACACGTTTTGCTAGAACGATGTCTTCTTCTCGTGCTCGCTGATAAAAGTAAGGGAAGTGGGTTGCTTCAAAGCCACCTGGCGATTGAAAGGTCATCTCTTGAACATTGTTGATGGCCTTGAAATCATGACAATCTGCCAAGATACGATTAACACAAACATTCCCAACAAGGAGCATTCCCATTTGTCCATCTGCTTCAGCTTCAGCACGCATGAGACGGGCCAGTGTCTCAATGTCTTTTTGAGTTGCTTTAATGACCGCTATAACATTCACCTCCTATTAGTATTAATTTATGACCGTCTAAACTAGGTTATGATTGTTAGGCGAAAAGGGTGCTTAAAAGGATAGAAATTCTAAAAAGTAGGCTGGTTTTTGGTGGGAGGAACGTGTTATAATGCTTTGTAAACAGCGTCAGGAAGGGGATAAATAGAAGCAAAGGTTGTGATGAAATGGAATATTTCAGAGAAACATGGGTAGAAGTGGATTTAGATGCAGTTGCTCACAATGTGACCAGTGTAAAAAAGAAGTACCCGAACAAGACGCTAATGGCTGTTGTGAAAGCTAATGGCTATGGACATGGAGACGTTGAGATTGGAAAAGCAGCTTTGGCTGCCGGTGCTGATATGTTAGCAGTTAGCTCCTTTGATGAGGCCATGTATTTAAGACAATCTGGCATGACCGGTGATGTTTTAGTGATGGGGGTTACAAGAATAGACGATATTTTACTAGCTGCTGTGGAGGGAATTTCGATTACCATTCATGACATGGCGTATCTCAATGAAATGTTGCAGCTAGCCTTAACTAAGCCGGTAAAAGCTCATTTAAAGATTGATAGTGGCATGAACCGGATTGGTGTATCAACGAAAGCAGATGTCGAGGCAGCGTTTAAGTTGTTGGATGAACACCCGAGTGTTGAATTTGAGGGTGTCTTTACCCATATGGCAACAGCAGACGATAATTTAGAATATTTGGAGAAGCAGTTAGCTTATTTTAAAGATGTGACTGCTAACCTTGATTTAAGTAAGATGAAGCATGTCCATGTTGCAAATAGTGCGACACTACTGCAATTAGATTTTGATTTTACAACAGCCGTTCGTTTAGGAATTAGCATGTATGGGGTAAACCCAGGTGGTGATTTCATTTCCCTTGATTTTGATTTGAAGCCAACCCTTGCACTGTATTCCACTTTAGCCCAAGTTAAGCAAGTTAAAAAAGGCGATAAAGTTGGTTATAGTATTACTTACGAAGCATCTGATGATGAGTGGATTGGGACACTACCGATTGGTTATGCCGATGGTTGGATAAGGAAGCATCAAGGACGCTTTGTGATCGTTAATGGGATGGAATGTGAAATCGTTGGTCGGGTTTGTATGGATCAGATGATGATTCGAATTCCAACAGAAGTACCTGTAGGAACACGTGTGACTTTAATTGGTGAAGGGATGCCAGTTGAGCGAGTGGCCGGTGAAATGGAAACCATTCCTTATGAAACCTTTTGTTTAATCAGTGATCGAGTGCCTCGTGTTTATAAACAAAATGGTGAGGTGTTAGACGTTAATCGCATGAGGTTTCAGCTTTAAAATATTTTTCTTTAAAACATTGTTTTGGATTGCACAAAGTTACAAAATATGAGATAATTACAGGCATAATACGATTTGTAACAACTAGGAGGAAGTTTAGATGAGCTTTAATAAAGAATTAGCCCACACATTCAAGGGTGGCGTTATTATGGACGTCAGTAATGCGGAGCAAGCGAAGATTGCAGAAGAAGCGGGAGCAATTGCGGTTATGGCGCTTGAGCGCGTTCCATCTGAGATTCGTAAAATTGGTGGTGTAGCAAGAAGTTCAGATCCATTGATGATCAAAGAAATTCAAGCAGCCGTTAGCATTCCAGTCATGGCGAAAGTTAGAATTGGTCACATTGGGGAAGCACAAATTTTAGAGGCGTTAAACGTTGACTTTGTTGACGAGAGTGAAGTGCTAACGCCAGCAGATGATGAATTTCACTTAGATAAGCACGCCTTTGAAGTACCATTTGTTTGTGGTGCTAAAAACTTAGGCGAGGCACTTCGTCGTATTGGTGAGGGGGCATCTATGATGCGAACAAAAGGAGAACCTGGAACAGGTGACATCGTTGAGGCTGTTCGCCACATGCGACTGATGAATAAAGAAATCCGTGAAGTCGAGGCGGCAACCAAGCAAGAGCTAATGACCATGGCGAAAGAAATGAATGCACCATACGATTTAGTATGTTACGTACACGAGCACGGTAAATTACCAGTTGTAAACTTCGCCGCTGGTGGAGTTGCAACGCCTGCAGATGCAGCATTAATGATGCACTTAGGGTGTGATGGCGTGTTCGTTGGTTCAGGAATCTTTAACTCGGGAGATCCTAAGAAGCGTGCTGCAGCAATTGTTAAGGCAACACAAAACTACAATAACCCAGCAATTGTTGCTGAAGTTTCAGAGAACTTAGGTGAAGCCATGAGTGGTATTTCTGCTAAGTCATTGGATGAAAAAGATCAAATGTCTGGACGCGGTTGGTAATTGTAAATCAGGACAGAATAAGCCATGGAGGTAAACTCCAGGCTTATTTTCCATTTGAAGGGTTGAACGTGTATTTTTTCACGAAAGAAAAACGGAGGTTTTATAAATGGATATTATGGCAACGTTAAAAAAGAACATTGTTGGAAAAGGAATCAAAATCGTTTTACCAGAAGCAACAGATTTGCGTGTTATTCAAGCGGCAAGTTACTTAGCTAATGATAACGTCGTTCAACCAATCTTAGTTGGAAATCCAGATGAGATTAAAAAGCTAGCTGGACCATTTGATTTAACAGGATGTATCATTATTGATCCTGCTAATTACGAACAGTTAGATGAAATGATCACTGAATTTGTTACCATAAGAAAAGGGAAAATTGATGAAGCAGGAGCACGTGAGTTGACACAAAACGTCAATTATTTTGGAACACTTCTAGTTCACATGGGACTAGCAGATGGATTAGTATCGGGAGCGATTCATTCAACGGGGGATACGATTCGCCCTGCCTTACAAATCATTAAGACGAAGCCTGGTATTACGAAGACTTTCGGTTACTTTGCTATGCTAAAAGGTGATCAGCGCTATATCTTTGCTGATTGTGCCGTAAACCCAGATCCATCTAGTTCTGATTTAGCTGAGTTTGCCATTGAATCAGCCAATGCAGCTAGAATGTTTGCGATCGAGCCAAAAGTTGCCCTATTAAGCTTCTCAACTCACGGTTCAGCAAAAACACCAGCAACCGAAAAGGTAGCAGAGGCTGTTAAAATTTTAGATGGCATGGACAACCTTGGCTTCAACTACGATGGAGAATTACAATTTGATGCGGCCATTGTAAAGAAAGTTGGGCGATTAAAAGCACCAAGCTCAAAAGTTGCTGGGGCTGCTAATGTCTTTGTATTCCCTGATTTAAACTCTGGGAACATTGGTTATAAAATTGCTCAACGATTAGGAGAGTTCGAAGCAGTAGGGCCAGTACTTGCTGGATTAAATAAGCCAGTAAACGATTTATCGCGTGGTTGTTCAATCGAAGACATTTACGCAACGGCAATCATTACTGCCAACCAAACCTTATAAAGGCAATTTATTATGCTAGACTTAGAAGCTTTAATCGATCAGGTTCCAAATGAGTTTAAAGTGTGTGAGCGCTGTAAGGGAACTAATTTAGTGACCTTAATTCCTAAATTAAAAAAGCTAGACGAGCAAGCGAATATTAAAGTAGGGTGTCATTCTTATTGTGGTCCCGGTCGTGATGCTCCATTTGCTTTTGTTAATAATAAGCCTGTTTGTGGAAAAGACGAAGATGATCTGATCGAGAAAATAAAGTACCAACTAGAAACAAGCATTTAAAACGATGTTTAATAGGAGGTTAATGATGAAATTTATCGATATGCATTGTGACACCTTAATGTATGCTGCCAGGGGGATGCATTCCACAGAAGGTGGGATGAGTGATCTACTCAAAATTCCAAGTGCTATGTTGGACATCCAGCGGATGAGAAAAAGTGGTATAAGTACGGAATTTTTTGCGATCTTTTTCCCGCCAAAGGAAAATGGTTTAATTGTAGCAGGAGACGACCGCTATACCGATGAGCAATATTTCGATCTGCTATTCAAATGCTATAAAAATACCATGGAATTAGGCAAAGACTACATTGCTGAAGCGATGAACGCAGCCGACATTCTAAAAAACGAAGCTGCTGGTAAAATGAGTGGGATCCTAACGTTTGAAGATGGACGGATCATCGATGGTAGTTTAGATAAAATGAAGCATTACTACGACAAAGGGTTACGTCTCATTTCGTTAACCTGGAACGAAGAAAACTGCTTTGGCTTCCCAAATGCTGACGACCCAGTCCTGATGGCAAAAGGGTTAAAGCCTTTTGGTAAGGAGGCCGTTCAGTACATGAACGATTTAGGGGTCTTGATTGACGTTTCTCATTTATCCGATGGTGGGTTCTGGGACGTAGCTGAAATCAGCAAAAAGCCATTTATTGCTAGCCACTCTAATTGCCGCTCCTTAAGTCCACATCGACGTAACTTAACCGATGAGATGATTAAGAAAATGGCAGAAGCTGGTGGGGTTTCGGGTATCAATTTTGCACCACAGTTTCTAAATACTGACATCACATCAAAAGATAGCACCTTAGAATTACTGAGTCTTCATTTAAGAAAAATGATTGACCTTGGTGGAGAAGGCTTCCCAGCATTAGGGAGCGATTTTGATGGAACATCAGGTAATTTAGACGTGGACTGTGTAACCAAAATGAGCTTAATTTTTGACCGTTTAAAGCAAGATGGGGTTAGCGAGCGTGTGATTGAAAAGATTGCTTACGATAATGCTTTTAGGGTGATCAAAGAAACAATGAAATAGAATAAGTTTGCTCCTTAAGCGCTCACGAGTTGGGTGCTTTTTTTAAGTGAAAATAAAACTTTTTTGCCTCTTTTAACACTTTTTTGCTAACTTCCGAATTAAGTCTGACAAACCGTTAAGTCCAAGGTATACTTGAATGGGTAGTACACATACATTTAAGTCAAAAGAGTTGTTGTAAAATAAGGAGGCGTCACCTATGAAAAAGATCATGAACGATCCAGAAAATTTAGTAGCAGAAATGTGTAATGGGATTGTCCAGGCTCACCCAGAGCTAGAATTCATTCCCAGGTATAAAGTCATTAAGAAAAAGGCAATCAACAAGAACAAGGTTTCTTTAATCAGTGGTGGAGGTAGTGGGCACGAACCTGCTCATGCTGGTTTTGTAGGAATTGGGATGCTTGATGGAGCGGTTTGTGGCGATGTCTTTGCTTCGCCGTCACAAATACAGGTTTATCAAGGAATCAGAGCGACTGCTAGCGATCAAGGAACGTTGCTCGTTATTAAAAACTATACCGGTGACGTGATGAACTTCCAAAATGCGGCTGAAATGGCATCAGAAGAAGGAATCGAAGTAGACTACGTCTTTGTAGACGATGACATTGCAGTAAAAGATAGCTCCTATACCGTTGGTCGTCGTGGTGTAGCTGGAACGGTTTTTGTTCATAAAGTAGCTGGGGCGGCGGCTGAACGTGGTCAGAGCTTAGCTGAAGTAAAGGCAGTTGCCGAAAAAGTGAATCAAAACGTTAGAAGTATTGGTTTTGCGTTGACTTCCTGTACGATACCTGCAAAAGGTAGTCCCATTTTCGATTTAGAAGCGGATAAAATCGAATTTGGTGTTGGTATCCATGGTGAGCCGGGAATGCAACGTGAAGACGTCCAAGAAGCAAAAGTTCTGGCTAAGCGTATGACAAAAGCACTTTTAGAAGATCTCGGCATCGAAGCAGGATATGAAGGGGAACTGGCTGTTATGGTCAATGGCTTTGGTGGTACGCCACTTCAGGAACTATACTTGTTAAACAACGATGTTATGAGAGAATTACATGAAATGAGGATTAAGGTTCGCGGTGTCTTTGTAGGCGACTACATGACCAGCTTAGACATGGACGGTGCCTCGTTAACGTTCTTGAAACTAGACGACGAGATCACAGAGTTATTGTTTGATGTAAGTACGGCATCTGGTTTTAGGGTAGATAGCAAGCCAGAATTAGTGGAGTATAAGTCGATTGACTAACAGTAATTGAGATGGAACAGGAGGCGAAGGGCTATTTATAAAGTAGAATCGGAGGCGGCATGGGCTCAGGTTGATGCCGATAACTTAACACTAAATAATATGAAACATTTGCTGGATAAGATGAGTGAGATCATCACCCAGCGAGAAGTGGAATTCTGTGAATTGGACTCCCATGCTGGTGATGGAGATTTCGGAACGAGCATAGCTAAAGGGTTTCGTGAGATAAAGAAAGAATGGTCTGAGCTCACACGCCCAGATGTTACAACCATTGGTGAATTTTTAATGGAGTGCTCCATGATTATTATGGAGTACTGTGGTGGAGCAAGCGGACCGATTTGGGGGTCGGCGTTTAGAACTGCAGGCATTGCTACTCGTGACAAAGAGTCGCTAACGACGGTAGAATTTGCTGAAATGATGCAAGCGGCAGTCAAGGGGATTCAAAAGACTGGAGAGCGTGCCTTCGGGCGTGGAGCAGTTGTAGGCGATAAAACCCTCATTGACGCACTGGTACCGTGTGCAGATACATGGACGAGTGAGGCAGCTAAAGGGACGGACTTTATAACGATCTTCAAGCTCGGTGCCAAAGCCGCTGTAGCAGGTGCCGAAACAACGAAGGACATCGTTGCTAAAATGGGACGTGCTGGTGCAGTAGGTGATCGGAGCATTGGTCATCCAGATGCAGGCGCGACTGGTTTAGGCATCATTTTCACAGAGCTTGCCAAGGCAGTGAATTAAAGGAAATTAGATAAACTTTGTAAGGAGCCATTTTGGCTTCTTTTTTGTGGAAAAGGGGATAGATTAACGTCAGCTGCTAAAACTAAAGAAAAACAAAAAGGAAGTGCCCAATGAACGAACAAAAATGGAATTTTGAACAGAGTTATGCTAATTTACCAAGACTTTTTTTTACGAGGGGGTCTCCTACATTTGTCACTCACCCAGAGCTAGTAATTTTTAATGAAAAGTTAGCGAAGAAATTAGATCTCCCTCTGGATCTTGACGTTTTTGCAGGTAATAAGCTACCGCCAGAAGCAAAGCCTCTAGCACAAGCATATGCCGGTCATCAATTTGGCTATTTTAATCTGCTAGGGGATGGTCGGGCTATCTTACTAGGAGAAAAACGGACATCAGATAACGAGATATTTGACGTTCAACTCAAAGGATCAGGAAGAACCCCTTATTCCCGTGGTGGCGATGGTTTAGCAGCACTAGGACCGATGTTAAGAGAATACATCATAAGTGAAGCCATGTACGGACTGGGGATTCCAACCACACGAAGTTTAGCGGTTGTGAAGACTGGGGAAGTTGTGATGCGAGAACAACCATTACAAGGGGCGATTTTAACGCGCATAGCAGCCAGCCACCTTCGTGTGGGAACCTTTGAATACGCAGCTCACTTTGGTGAGGTAGAAGACGTGAAGGCGTTAGCCGATTATGCCATCTGGCGTCACTATTCAGAGGTTGAAGCTTCAGATATCAAGTATTTGCTTTTTTTGAGGGAAGTTATTAAAAAACAAGCTGTTTTGATTGCACAATGGCAACTTGTCGGCTTTATTCATGGGGTTATGAATACCGATAACGTAGCCATTTCAGGAGAGACCATTGATTATGGACCCTGCGCGTTTATGGACATTTACAAACCAGATACCGTCTTTAGCTTCGTTGATCACAACGGCCGCTATGCCTACAAAAAGCAACCTCAAATAGCGGTTTGGAACTTAACTCGCTTTGCCGAAGTCTTACTTCCATTGTTACATGAGAAGGAGGAAGAGGCCATTAAACTAGCAAAGGCAGAATTGATCAACTTCTGGGACGTTTATCACGATCAATGGTTATCTGGCATGGGTCAGAAATTGGGATGGCTAAGGTCAGAAGCAGAAGATGAAGCGTTAATCCAAGAACTCTTAGATCTGATGGAGGAGCATAAAGCCGATTATACGAATACGTTTCGAGGGTTAACCTTAGGAATTTTAGAAGGAATGGAACTGTTTGACAGCCGTGAATTTAACGAGTGGTACGATCGCTGGCAGGAGCGAATTAAAAGGGAGTCAGCAAACTCAGAAGAAAGGAAGCGATTGATGAAACAGCACAACCCATCCATTATCCCACGTAATCATCATGTGGAAGAAGCCTTGACAGCTGCTGAATCGGGAGATCTTACCGCGATGGAAAAACTACTTGCTGTTCTAGCTGATCCTTTTGCTTATACGCTAGAACAAGAAGAATATGTGCAACCGCCTGAAGCTGGATCTGGTACGTATCAGACCTTTTGTGGGACGTAGAAGGTAATGTCAAAAGGGCCGAATTTCCTAAATGAAGGGCTTTCTTAGGAAATTCGGCCTTTTTCAAGGGTTTAAAGTGTCGAAAAAACGGATGAAAGTGCGAGAAAGTGTTGGTGAATATTTTCGGCATTAGAAACCCTTGCTACTACGAGATTTTCAAAGTTGATGATTTCTCAATTGCCAAAATCACCCTTGAAATGTGAAAATGTCAAAATAAGGGTAAGTTTTAATGGATCAAGGGGAGCAAAATCACCCTAATTCATAAGAATTAGGGAATTTAAGGGTAATAAAACAGGCAATTCCATCGCTAAAATCACCCTTAAAATGCAAGAATGCTAAAATAAGGGTAAGTTTTGGCAGATTAAGAGGGATCGCTTGTAGATTTTTTCACCAACACTTTCTTGCACTTTCACCAAAAAACGTAAAATGGACTGATTTTTAGTCCATAGATATTTGCAGTTTCACCTTATAGACAAAACCCTCACTTTTCGGTATACTTATTTTTAGTGAATTTTTGACATAAAAGCTGGCATTTTATTTGATGAAAGTCAAAAGGGTAGCCATACTAAAGCTTAAGCCAGAAATTAGCTAACAAATAACGTTGCATCCTTTTTGGGAGTGACAGTTGAGGTGATTTTTATCATGGAAAGAAGTACAAGTTTAACAGGTTTACAGGATCAAAAGAAGTTGAGATATGTCATTTACGTGGCGATGTTTTGTACCATCCAGTTAGTACTGATGTTTATCCCGTTTTTAGGTTTTATTCCCATTGGGCCTATTGCGGCCACTACGTTGCATTTACCGGTCATTACCGCCGGGGTGTTGTTAGGTAAAAAAGCCGGAATAACCCTTGGATTTTTATTTGGTTTGATTAGTATGACTCGTGCAACATTGACACCGGGGATAGCTTCTTTTTTGTTTTCTCCCTTTGCCCCAGCGGTTGGTGGTTATTCAGGGAATCTATTTAGTTTGGTGATTGCTTTTGTACCGCGAATTTTACTCGGCTGGGCAAGTGCGGTATTGTATGAAAAATTCAAAGAGTGGAAGACCACGGAAAAAGTCGCACCAGGATTGGCTGCATTACTGGCAACTTTACTTCATACGATCTTGGTGTTGGTTGGCGTTGCCTTGTTTTTTGGCGAGGCGGGCTATGCGAGAGTGTTCGGTATCGAAGGTTCATGGATTTACTTTATTATGACTGTCGTCTTTACCAACGGTATCGTGGAAGCCGTTTTAGCTGTTTTTGTGGTGACCGCCCTAACGAAGGTTTTGCAGCAGGTGGTGAAGTTAGATGATTAATGGTCATTTTCTTATTGGTCACGAGACCGACTTGGAAAACAAGACAGGCGTTACCGCCATCCTAGCTCCAAAGGGAGCCGTTGGTGGTGTTAGTGTTCGTGGAGCAGCACCAGGTACCCGGGAGACGGATCTGCTTCGGCCGATGAATAGCGTCCAAGAAGCTCATGGGATTGTCTTAGCAGGAGGGAGCGCCTTCGGCTTGGCGGCAGCCACTGGGGTGATGCGTTATTTACATGAGCATGGGGTTGGTTTTGCGGCCGGGGAGTATATCGTTCCGATTGTGCCAGCGGCGGTGATTTTTGATTTAAGTATGGGTCATTTCGCTTATCCCACCGAGGAGATGGGCTACCAGTCGGCGAAGCATGCGGCTGTAGATAATGTGGCGCAGGGTAGGATTGGTGCAGGTTGCGGAGCAACCATTGGGAAGCTATTTGGACCTGAAATGAAGTCAAAAGGTGGGGTAGGGATCTCGTCTGTGACACTAGCAGATGGCCCAGAAGTTTGTGCGGTTGTGGTAGTCAATGCGGTTGGTGACGTTTACGACACCAAAGGTGATTTTGTTTCGGGGGTTAACCACCCAGAGAAATTAACAACGATGGATTTGTTATTGGCAGGTGCTGAATTTGAGAATTTGGTAGGGCAGAATACGACGATTGGCTGTGTGCTGACCAATGCTAAGTTGAGTAAAGAAGAGGCCAATAAGTTAGCCGACATTGCGCACGATGGATTGGCGCTGGCGATTAAGCCGGTTCACACCGCTTTTGATGGCGATACGATGTTTGTGTTGGCCAGTGGCGAGGTTGAGACGAACTTTTTAGCTTTGCAGACAGCTTGTGTGGAAGTGGTGCGGCAGGCCGTTGTCAATGGAGTTAAGCATCATGATTAGGGCGAGTAAAACGAACCAAAGTTCTTAAAAAGTGATAAAAGGGTTGATTTAAGAACTAAAAATAGTGATTTCGGCTGTATCGGTTCTTAAATTTGATAAAAACGATGAGTTTAAGAACTTTCTCTGCTTGTTTTGAGGTGAAAAGTTCTTAAACTGAAAGAAAGTGAGCGATTTAAGAACTTTTGACTCCTGACGGTTGGTTAGAAACTTATAAGTGGGAGATCTAGGATTAGTGAGGAAGTCATTGTCGTTGTAAAGTAGGAGAGTTAAGATGGAAAATCAAAAATTTGAAGTGGTATCACAATACAGGCCGTCGGGGGATCAGCCGGAAGCGATTGACGCTTTGGTTGACAACTTAAACGGTGGAGTCAGGGAGCAGGTTTTACTTGGTGCAACCGGGACAGGGAAGACATTTACCATTGCCAATGTTATCCAGCGGGTTCAGAAACCGACGTTGGTTTTGGCTCACAATAAGACCTTAGCTGGACAACTTTACAGCGAATTAAAGGAATTTTTTCCTAACAATGCGGTGGAGTATTTTGTTAGTTATTACGATTATTATCAGCCAGAGGCTTACGTGCCATCATCGGATACCTTTATTGAGAAGGATTCGTCGGTCAACGATGAGATCGATAAGCTTCGTCACTCGGCAACGGCTTCGATTTTGGAACGCCGTGATGTGATCGTGGTCGCCTCTGTCTCCTGTATTTATGGAATCGGGGATCCCCAGGAATACAAGCGGATGATGGTCTCGATACGTGTCGGTCAAGACTTAGAGCGCAACGAACTCCTCAACGAATTGATTCGGATTCAGTACGACCGTAACGACATCGACTTTTCTCGCGGAACCTTTCGTGTACGCGGTGACGTGGTTGAAATCTATCCCGTTGGTCAGGAACGAAATGCTATTCGCATCGAGTTTTTTGGTGATGAAATTGACCGGATTCGGGAAATTGATACGGTCACAGGTGCGGTGCTTAACGAGCGAAAACACGTGGTTATTTTCCCCGCCTCTCACTTCGTAACCGGTGAAAAGCGATTGAAAATTGCCATGAAAAACATCGAAGCTGAGATGGAAAAGCAAGTAAAAATCTTTGAAGAAGAGGGCAAGCTCATTGAAGCCCAACGCATCGAACAGCGAACCCGTTACGATTTAGAAATGTTAAACGAAATGGGCTTTTGCTCTGGGGTTGAAAACTACTCGGGTCCACTCTCACTACGTGAATCAGGTTCAACACCATACTGCCTCCTTGACTTCTTTGAAGAAGACTGGCTTCTTGTTGCCGATGAATCTCACGTGATGCTTCCTCAAGTACGAGGGATGTATAACGGGGATCGGGCTCGAAAAGAAACGTTGGTTAATCACGGGTTCCGTCTACCATCAGCCTTAGATAACCGACCACTACGCTTTGAAGAGTTTGAAGATAAACTGGATCAGGCCATTTACGTCTCGGCCACGCCAGGAGATTATGAACTAGAGAAAACGCCGCATGTGATCCAACAGATCATTCGTCCAACCGGTCTCATTGATCCACCCGTTGAGATTCACAAGAGTGAAGGTCAAATCGATCATCTGATTGGTGAAATAAATAAGCGAATTGAAAAAGACGAACGTGTCCTAGTCACCACTTTAACCATTAAAATGTCAGAAGAGTTGACCAGCTACCTGAAAGATGTCGGGATCAAAGTTGCCTACCTCCATTCTGAAATTAAAACATTGGAACGAATTGAGATCATTCGCGACCTTCGAGCTGGTGTCTACGATGTCTTGGTTGGGATTAACCTTCTTCGAGAAGGGTTAGATTTACCGGAAGTCTCTCTTGTTGCGATCCTTGATGCGGATAAAGAAGGATTCCTACGTAGTGAACGGTCACTGATCCAAACCATTGGTCGTGCCGCTCGTAACGCCGAAGGTCGCGTGATTTTATACGCAGATAAGATCACCAATTCCATGCAAAAAGCCATTGATGAAACCGATCGACGACGTGCTATTCAGGTCGCTCATAACGAAGAACATGGCATTGTGCCACAAACCATTCGTAAAGAAATCCGTGAGTCCATTAGAGCCACGGAAGATGTGCATGAAAAGGCGACTAAGTCCAACAAGAAGTTGACCAAAACCGAGAAAGAAAAACTCATTCTCAAGCTGGAAACAGAAATGGCTGATGCAGCAAAAGCGCTCGATTTCGAAACAGCTGCTAGCTTACGCGATGTGCTGATTGAGTTGAAAGGGAAGTAGGGAGTTTGTTACTCCATGGATGTTTGTGGTATAATGAGTAAAATCTATTATGTCGATTAGAGATTAGGTGAAAGTTAATGGAAGAAAAACAAAAAACCAACTCAAAAAAGAAATTTGATCTAACCAAATTAACAAAATTTCAGATTTACAAATTGGTTCTTGCTGGGATAGTAGGTATCTTACTTTTGCATTTCTTGATTACGTTGTGGTGGGTTCCAAGAAGAGATGCTGGGTCGCCGGTGTTAGGTGACCGGATGGAAAACATTGAACAATTAGAAAACTCATGGATCCGTGATACGGAAGCTTTTGGTAACGATCAAAGCGACGTTAATGAATTTTCTATCTTTTGGAATTCAGGACCAGTTGTTTACTTTAACGTTGAAGTAAACGAAAGGGTTTCTCGTAGTGATGCACGAAGTGTAGCGACTGAGATTGTGGCTTACTTTGTTGATGTAAGCGATGGCGTAGCAGAGGATTATAATTTACAGGTGGTTATTTCTCGAGCAGGGGAAGACTTGCGAGAACTCCGTGATGAGAACCATGCGGAGGTAAGGGCTCATACGTTTGCACATCAATACGCACTTGTTGAAGATATATTAGCTCATGCAGAGCAGTATCCAACCGCAAATAACCTTAATCAGGTTTATCGGCGTCTTAACGAATTCAGGCATGTCATTATTGAACTTTCTGGTGAAGAAGGGCTAGCAGCAATGTGGGAACGCCATGGAGCTGTTGTAGAATTAACAGCTGAGCAAGAAGATCAATTGGCAGACCAGCTAGGGCTTTCTAACGTTCCGAGCTTCCGAGAAAATAGACGTATTTCTCCAACCGACATGTCCCGCTTCCCGAACTTCGGTGTATGGAACCACAACAGAGGACGAATTGATTGGAATTAAGAAAAATGAGCTCCGGCTCATTTTTTAATGGAAAGAGGGTTGAACTAAAATGAAACAGATACCAGTAGAAGTTGGAAAAACATACGATCTTTACATCGAAGATTTAAGTCACGACGGTCTTGGCTTAGCTCGCGTCGATGGTTTCTTAGTCTTTGTTCAAGACGCGCTACCTGGCGAACGGGTTAGAGCGCGGATCACCAGTACGAAGAAAAAGTACGGTCATGGGACCGTACTAATCCGTGAAGTCACATCTGATAACCGAGTTAAACCAGCCTGCAAATTATTTGATCAATGCGGCGGTTGCCAAATCCAGCATTTGAATTATGAGGAACAGTTAGCATTTAAAAAAGACATCGTCATCCGTAACTTAGAGAAGTTTGCTAGTATCGAGAATCCTCCCGTATTAGACGTGATTGGAATGGAAGATCCATGGCGCTATCGGAACAAGACGCAAGTCCCATTTGGTAGAAACAGCGTAGGAGCAGTGGTAGCGGGATTTTATAAAAGCCGCAGTCATGAGATCGTGGACATGCCAAAATGTTTGGTTCAATCTGAAGTAGCGGATGAAATTGTAGCGAAAGTCCGTCAATTAGCGGAACAGTTTGGAATTGAGCCTTACGATGAGGAAGCCGGTGGTGGTCATCTTCGTCATGTGGTTATCCGGAAAGGGTTTAAAACCGGGGAAGTGATGGTTATTTTTATTACTCGAACTTCGGAATTTCCACATCAAGATAAAGTCGTGGCTACTTTAACCCAAGCATTCCCTAATATTACCTCCATCGCTCACAACGTCAATCCAAAGGTGACCAATGTGATCTTTGGTGAGGAAACGAAGATTATTTATGGGACGACCCATATTGTTGATGAACTAGATGGGTTGAAATTCTTGATTTCGCCACGGAGTTTTTATCAGGTGAATCCGATTCAGACGGAAGTTTTGTATAGGAAAGCTTTGGCGTTCGCAGAGGTTGGGAAAGACGATGTGGTCTTTGATGCTTACTGTGGGATCGGAACCATTACTTTGTTTTTAGCTCGCAAGGGGTCAGCCGTCTATGGTGTAGAAATTATTTTGGATGCGATTTTAGATGCGAGGAAAAATGCTGAATTAAATGGTTTGGATAATGTCACCTTTGAAGTTGGAAAGTCGGAAGTGGTGATTCCTGGGTGGATTAAAGAGGGAATCGTTCCTGATGTAATGGTCGTTGACCCGCCAAGAAAAGGATGTGACGCTGCTTTGCTAGAGACCATGATTCAGGCAGAACCACGGAAAATTGTCTACGTTTCTTGCGATTCAGCGACTCTTGCCCGTGACATTAAGATTTTGAGTGAGGGTGGCTATGAGTTAGAAGTTGTGCAACCGGTTGATCTTTTTCCGATGACTTCACACATTGAAAACATTGCACTACTGAAACTAAAGTGAAATTTGGTGCAATAGAAAAACGCCTTGCGGCGTTTTTTACTTGACTTCAAGCTCCATGGCGATGTGAGGTAGGTTTTCTTCCAAGTATTCTTCTGATATAGCCTGGAATCCATTTAGGTTATAAAAATGTTGCAAATGAGCCTGGGCGCTTAGCTTAATGTTGACGTTAGGCCACTTTGCTTTACTAGCCTCGACACTGGCTGTAATTAATTTTTCACCCAGTCGTTGGCCCCTTAGTGCTTTTCGAACGACCACGCGACCAATGGCAGATTCTTGCTCGTATTTCAATCCAGGTGGAAGAATTCTCGCATAGGTCGCCAGCTCGCCATCTAGCTCACTAAAAACATGTAAAGACTTGGGGTCTTTACCATCTAGTTCATGGAAGACACAGTTACGTTCCACGACTAAGACGTCACATCTTAGTTGAAGAATATCATGGAGTTCGTGGGTCGTTAATTGGTCGAATGTTTTAACGATAAAGTCCATGTGAGGCACCTCCGGTTATGTTTAACTCCCTTTTTAAGTTGTGTTCTTTTGTTCTTTCTTTTCTTTAAAAGCCATAAATACTGGAATGGTTGTTGCAGCAACGAAGCCACCCACCCAACCGTTATTATAAAGGTTAAATCCACCTTGGAAATTTCCACCAATGACGATGATCATCATGTGATAAAACCCTGCAAAAACGCCTGCTTTCCAACCGAAAGCTGCTGAAATAGGAGCCAGTGTCGTTGCAAAGAGAATCGCAGCTGTATAGCCGTGGATCCCAATATTAGAAAGATAAGCACCATTTGGGTTATTACTAGGTAGAAGGGTTGTAAAAGGAGAATCCACCCAGCTAATCAGAATAAAAGCTAGAGTCGTCCCAGCAAAAATTGGCAAGGTGTTTAACGGATGTTTGCCAAAGGCAGCAAAGCCAATAATTGTGAAAACACCAGCAGCTAAAACACTTGTGAACGGAATGCCGACAACGATTAGCATCGGTAGGAGAACTGCTAAGCTAACTAATCCCATGATTCCCATGTTAAGTAAAACAGCAGGTTGTCCTACGGATTGAGAAAAGTTTGCTGGCAATTGTCCTGTTTCCTTCAGTAGAGACTTGTATTTATCAATGACGTTTTCATCTATAACAAAAGCGAAGGAAATCATCGCAACAGACAAGACAAGGACGATGGTGGTCAAAAATAACGTATAATCTGGATAGTTTTCAAGTGGTGCAGCAATTGGCTGGACGTGAATGCCAAAGGATCTTAAAATTCCATGTGTACCGATGGCAAGGAGTCCCATAGTAAATCCAACGTTATATAGATGATAACCTTTATGAAAGCTAAAAACATGTCCAGCTAGAATTGGAATTAAAAAACCACTCATAAGGCCGGCTGAAAGTGCTAAGGTTATTCGGATGATGAAGCTGAGATGGCTAACACCAAGACCGAATATAAAGTAAGAGACAATAGGTGCAATTCCAGAAGCGAGAAGAAGTGGAATGATAGCATCTCTTAATGGCACCTTTTTGAATCGTGCATAGAGCATGACTCCGATGTAAATAGGGATAACGTTTAGAACGTTCTTCCCGATAAAGGTAAAGCCTGCTACGGTAAAGATACTTGCAATAACCCCACCTTCGAAAGGTGTCTTCGAAGCTTTAACAATAATCAAGCTTAACCCTGTGGTTAACATCGTGTTAATGATTAATCCATTCATGTTGCCACCGAAGTCACGGTTGATGCTTATGTGGTCAGTCAAAAGCAAACCAGGAGCTTCTAATAATCTTAAAAAGGCTCGAAGGTTGTCTCCCACATCGCCCCAAAAGAGAGCCAATAAAATAGTCGCAACAAAGGCGACCGTTGTTATCATCGTTTTTGAAATATTTTTCATCGTTTAATCACCTGGGATATTGTAGCATATTACAACAAAGTTTGAAAGGAAAAAACGCCATTAAGAGGCGTTTTCTTTTATACTTCTAATAACATTTCTACATGAGGGATGTTGTCTTCTAGGTATTCTTCTGAAACGGTCTTAAAGCCAATTAGGTTATAAAAATGTTGCAGATGGGCTTGGGCACTAATTCTGATGTTGTAATTTGGCCATTGTTTTTTGGTTGCTTCAACGGCATTTACCATTAGCTTAACCCCAAGGCGATCTTGACGGAATTTATCACGTACGACCACTCGTCCAATGGAAGCCTCGCTTTCATAAGAAAGACCTGGTGGAACCATGCGAGCATAAGAAGCAATTTCACCGTCTACTGCATTAAAAATGTGTAAACATTTAGGATCCTTCCCATCAATTTCTGAATAAGGACAATTTTGCTCCACAACAAAGATGTCGACGCGAAGTTGTAAAATATCGTGACATTCACGAGGGGTTAACTGATCAAGGGTTTTAACTGTAAATTCCATGGTGCACCTCCGAAAGTGATGGATATTAGACAAAGATAACACAGGTTAACCTATGGCGTCAAATAAAAGGATTGTAAATACGACGATTCTCTGATAGAATAGACGAAATTTATCTTTATAAGGTGGTGTTAGCCAGTGGTTAGGAATTATAAAGAAGTACTTTACGACAATGAAACCTTGGAAACAGAGCGACTTATTTTAAGGAAGTTTCGAAAAAACGATGTGGCAGATATTCTTGAATACGGTAGTGACCCTGAAACGCTAAAGTATTTAGATTGGGAAGGGATTGAAACGGAAGGAGAAGCCATGGAAAGCATTGTGGATTATTACTGGTCAAATCCTGGTGTTTACGCCATCTGTCCTAAGGAAGAGGAAAAATGCATTGGTTGCATTGATTTAAGAATGGATCCGGATCACGAAAAGGCTGTTCCGGGCTATGTGTTAAACCGTGATTATTGGGGGTGTGGCTATATGAGTGAAGCGTTGGATGCCGTCATGGCCCTTTGTTTTGAAAAGTTAGAGCTAAATCGGGTTGAATCGTGCTACTACGCTGGTAATGAAGGTTCAGGTCGTGTCATGGAAAAGTGTGGGATGAAGTTCGAAGGGGTTAGTAAACAAGGTCGTAAGATTAAAGGTATCTTCCAAGACGTGGTTAACTATGGGGTTACGAAGGAAGATTGGATATCACATAAAAAGAGCAAAATCCCCCTAAAGACCTGATTTTGACCTGTTTGGGGGATTTTGCTCTGCTCTCATACTGCTTTTCCTGATAGGGCGAAAATGAAGAGGTTCAGGAAAAATTTAAGGGTAAATCGAAGGTATTCTTTAGTTTTTTTTTCCTGATGATGCCAGTTTACATGATTTTAGGAAAATTTGGAGGTTAAAACACCTTGATTTTTTCCTAAAAGGGCCGATTTTAAGCATTTCAGGAAAAACGGCCTAAATCAAAAATTTGCCCTTGAGACAGTGAGCTTCGCAATCAGAAAATACCCTTTTTGATCTGATTTCAATCAATTAAGGATATAAGAATATCCCCTAACTAGTGATTTGAACAAAAAAAGGATATAAAAATACCCCTAATTAGGATTTTCAAGCCTATTAGGGATATTCTTGTGTCAAAAGGGTCGATAATTAACTCATCTCAATCTCTAACTTAGCTTGCGCTGCAGCTAAGCGAGCAATTGGGATACGGAAAGGGGAGCAGGAAACGTAAGTGAGTCCAAATTCGTGAAAGTGTTTGATTGAAGCCGGATCGCCACCTAATTCACCACAGACTCCAATCTTTAAATCTGGTTTTATTTTACGACCACGACGGGTAGCGATGGTCATTAGCTCACCAACCCCTTCCACGTCTAAGGTTTCGAATGGATCGGTTGGTAGAATGTCTTTGCTGATGTATTCACCTAGGAATTTTCCAATGTCATCACGGGAATATCCATAGGTCATTTGAGTTAAATCATTGGTTCCGAAGCTGAAGAAGTCGGCTGATTTAGCGATTTGATCGGCGATTAGACAAGCGCGTGGGATCTCAATCATGGTTCCGATTTGATACTGAAGACTTTTCCCTTCTTTTTTAAAGAGGTTATCGATGGTTTGAATGATTTCAGCTTTGATTAATTCAAACTCCTTCGTTGTACCGATCAGTGGCACCATAATTTCTGGAACAATGTTAATGCTAAATTCTTCACTGATGGCTAAGGCACCGAGAACAATGGCCTCGGCTTGCATGTTGTAGATTTCTGGGTAAGTGATAGCGAGGCGACAACCGCGATGACCAAGCATTGGATTGGATTCGTGGAGAGACTTCGTTCGGGTAACGATCACATCAAGTGGAAGGCTCAGTTCTTTAGAAAGTTCTTCCATGTCAGCCAATTTTTGTGGTAAGAATTCATGTAGAGGTGGGTCAAGTAAGCGAACGGTTACCGGCAACTCTTTCATGAGTCGGTAAATTTCTTTAAAATCTTCGATTTGGTATTCTTTTAACATTGCTAGAGGTGCGAGACGGTCAATTTCGCTATCAGCTAGAATGAGCTTTCGCATTTCTAGAACCCGCTTTTCACCGAAGAACATGTGCTCTGTACGAGCAAGTCCAACGCCTTTGGCACCAAAGGAGAGGGCTTTTTTAATTTCCTCTGATGTTTCGGCATTGGCATAAACTTCCATGTCGGCGATTTCGTCGGCCCATGCTAAGAGGTCGTTTAAGGATTGTTGTTTTTCCACGGCATCTTTTTCGATAGTGCCTAAGTAGATTTTCCCGCTACTTCCATCAACGGAAATTACATCGCCTTCTTTTAACGTACCACCATTATAGGTAGCAACCTTTGCTTTTTCATTGATGGTTAAAGCTTCACAACCAACGACACAACAGGTTCCCATTCCGCGGGCAACAACGGCGGCGTGAGAGGTCATTCCACCACGGCTGGTGACAATGGCAACACTCGTGATCATTCCTTCGATGTCTTCAGGTGAGGTTTCTTGGCGAAGCAGAATAACGTCTTCACCCTTTTCCTTTGCAGCTTTTGCACTTTGTGCATCAAAGTAGATCACACCAGTGGATGCACCTGGACTGGCTGGTAAACCTTTGGCTACGAATTCTGCTTGCTCTAGGTCTGCCATTTTAAAAACCGGATGGAGGAGTTGGCCAATCATCGCTCCATCTACTCGTGTGAGGGCTTCTTCTTTTGTGATTAAGCCCTCATTTACCATGTCAACGGCAATCTGGAAGGCTGCTTTCGCTGTCCGTTTTCCATTTCTCGTTTGCAAAAGATACAATTTTTCATTTTCAACGGTGAACTCAATGTCTTGCATTTCTCTGTAATGCACCTCTAAACGACTGGCTACATCAACGAACTGCTCGTGAACGACAAGCATATCCTGTGCTAGTTTAGAAATTGGCTCCGGTGTACGAAGTCCTGCTACGACGTCTTCACCCTGGGCATTAACGAGATACTCGCCGAACAATTCATTTTTACCTGTTGACGGGTTTCGGGTGAAGGCAACCCCTGTTCCACTTGCCTGTCCTGTATTGCCAAAGACCATTTCTTGAATGTTAACCGCGGTTCCTAAATCGTCTGACAAACGATGGAGGCTACGATAAATTTTCGCCCGTGGATTTAACCACGAGTTGAATACAGCACAGGTGGCCATAAATAGCTGATCAACTGGCTCTTGTGGAAATGGTTGTTTTGCTACCTTTAGGTAGATGTCTTTGTAAGCTCCAACTAGCTCTTTCCAATCTCCTCCGGTAAACTGCTGGTCAGATTGATAGCCACGTGCTAGTTTGAGATCTTCTTGTGCGTCATCAAAGTCTGCCCTTGGAATTGATAAAACAATTTCACCGAACATTTTTAATAAACGTTGATAACAATTGTAAGCAAAGGTCGCATTTCCTGTTTGTTTGACCAAGGTTTCGACAGACTGGTCGTTTAATCCAAGGTTAAGGATGGTATCCATCATGCCAGGCATGGAAAACTTAGAGCCACTACGTACGGAAACGAAAAGGGGATCTTCCTGTGAGTTAAAGGCTTTACCTGAATCAGTCTCTAATTGTTTAATGGCTGCTTTAATTTGATCTTTCATTTCCTGATCTAGTTTACTACCACCAGCCAAAAACGTTAAACAGGCTTCCGTTGTAATGGTAAATCCAGTTGGAACCGGCAGACCAAGATTAGTCATCTCTGCCAAGTTGGCACCTTTTCCACCTAATAAATCCTTCATCTGTTTTGACCCTTCTGAAAATTTATAGACGTACTTCATTCTCATCGCTCCTTTTTATTATGTCACGCTATATGATCATAATCGGATTATATAGCATACATTATATGTTTGTCAACCGGGTTAATGTGATTGATATTAAAACATTTTCATCTGTTTTGTGCCATCTATTTGACTGGGAGCAAAGAAAAAAGGTATAATATATCTATTGAAGACAGGAGATAGGGTGTGATGAAGATGGAGTTTTCAGATCGACAAGCAAAGATTATCTCGATCGTGAAAGATCAGGAACCGATTAGCGGTGAGGAAATTGCAAAAAAAATAGGCGTTGCCCGGGCAACCCTTCGAAACGACCTTGGTGTCCTGACGATGGTTGGAATCTTAGATGCCAAGCCAAAGGTTGGCTATTTTTATGCCGGACAGATGTCGCAACCTCTGTTATTTGAGAAGATTTTTAACACATCAGTGGGTGAATTAATGGGTAGTCCAATGATTGTGAAACATGACCTTTCCATTTACGATGGAGTTGTTACCTTGTTTATGCACGACATTGGTTCCCTATACGTTGTTAATGAGGCAGGTGAGTTAGCAGGAGTCGTTTCAAGAAAAGATTTACTGCGAGCTACCGTTAATAACGTTCAGTTAAATACCACACCAGTGGCTGTCATTATGACCCGTAGTCCCAATATTATTACCATTAAGCGGAATGCTCGGATTTTAGATGCAGGTCACTTATTACTTCAACACAAAATCGATAGCTTACCAGTGATTTCAGAAACCAATGAACATCAAGTTGTTGGTAAGATTTCGAAAACGACGGTGATGGAGTATTTTATTAAATCAGGAATTGACATTGAAAATAATAGCAACTAACAAAGGAGTGTTCGTGCCATGGAGCAAAACAACGAGGGTGTTATTTTTTACTTAATATCTGATTCAGTAGGGGAAACCATTCAGCGAAACTTATCAGCAGTGATCTCGCAATTTCCAAGTCTTCACGTGACAGAAGTTAAGCGATATGCCTTTATTGAAGACGTTAAGCAATTGGACGGTATTCTTCAGCAGTTGCTTAAGAATCAAGGGATGTTACTTATGTCGCTCGTTGACCCTAAATTAGTGGCACATGCAACCACTTTTTGCGAAGCAAATAACTTACCTTATGTGGATTACATGACGCCATTAACTCGTCTCATTATTGAAAAAACAGATGTTTTACCGATTGAAACACCAGGTGCCATGCATCAGTTGAACAAAGAATACTTTAAACGCATTGAAGCCATTGAATTTGCCGTTAAATATGACGATGGTAAAGATGTAAGAGGTTTTAAAGAGGCTGACTATGTGATTCTAGGGATTTCTCGCACCTCGAAAACGCCCCTTAGCATGTATTTGGCTAACATGAACTATAAAGTGGCTAATCTCCCTCTCGTTCCCGAAGTTCCCCTTCCAGATGAACTATTTGATGTGCCATCTCACAAAATTATTGGTTTGACTAACAGCATCGACTGCTTGCTCCGCGTGCGAAAAACTAGGTTGAAGGCCTTTGGACTTCACGAAGATACAAGCTATACCAATGTGACCCGAATCCAGGAAGAATTGATTTACGCCTCTCACGTTTTCAAACAGCTAGGGATTGTGCCGATTGACGTTCACGACAAGTCGATTGAAGAAACAGCAATGATCATTGAAATGGGACAATAGAAATAGAAAAAGCCTGTGATTACACAGGCCTTTCTTGATAAGAAATCTTTCCAACTAAAGGTTTTACACGATCATTGCTTACTTCCACAACCCAGCTAACGAAGTCGTCAACTTTGTTCACATTAACCAAAGCTTCGATTTTTACCGATTCGCTGTACTTAACGTTGCCGATCTCATGGCCTAGGCTACGAATCTTACTTTGCAAGTTATCAGATAAGGCATATTCACAAACGAGGGATACGCTTATCAAAGGTACGCACTGAACTAAGCCAACCGCCTGGATTCCAGCACTGACCGCATTGCCATAAGCACGAATCAAACCACCAGCACCTAGTTTGATACCACCAAAATAGCGAGTGACAATTACCAGGCAATTTCTGATGTCACTTCGTTTTAGTACGTCAAGCATGGGAACACCAGCTGTGCCAGCCGGTTCACCATCGTCAAAAGCACGTTGAATCTCATTGTTGTTGCCAATTTGATAGGCTACGCAATTGTGATTCGCCTTTGCGTGTTCTTTTTTTATGGCTTCAATGTAGCCATTGACCTCTTCAACGTCCCAAACGCGATAGATGTAACAAATAAAACGAGACTTCTCAATGACCGTTTCATGAAACCCATTTTTGGCTGGCATTAGATAATCAGACATTTATTAAACTCCTAATCTAGTTCAATGGTGATTGGACCATAGGCTAATCCTCTGATAACCAAAGAAACAAAGGTTTCAATTTCAATCTCAACGTCCTCTAGATCAGTGGCATAGCCATTTTCGTCGAAAGTGAGTAACAAAGGATCTTGAATATCTAGCAATGCGTCTTCAAGCAAGATGGCTTGATCACGCCATGCACGCACCTCAGAACCTGCACCAACTCCCGTCATCGTCACATAATCGTACTTCAAAAAACCATCTTCTGTTATGGCATTCCATTGTACGGCAACGATGTGCCCGTGAACAACGATAAAATTAACAAAGTGATAAAATCCATCAACGGGCTCATCGGCTGTACTTTGATACAGGCCGTTCAGATAAGGCCCTCGTTCGACTGGATCCGATGATAGGGCAGTAATGGCTAACATCGTCCAAGCAGAAGGCATGAAACCATCTGTGTCTCCATCTTGAATCAGGGCGGTTAGTTCTGCTACTGGTTGCCCAATTAAGCTTTCTTCAAAATCAGCGATGTGCTCAGAAAAGGCATAATCCTCAGTATCATCTTCGTGGAGCTCCAAGTGAGATAGATCTCGTCTAGTAGAAGACAGGATCGCATTAACGCCATCTAGCTGGATGGCTGTAATGTTTTCCTGAGAATCCACCTCGATTAAAATGAAGTTCTGCCAGTCACCATGAGGATCGTGTTGTTCCATTGCAAAATACGTGTACCTTATTCCATCATCGATTGGCTCTGGTTCTGCACGGCAGGCAACCAGTAAAAGCGACATGGAAAGAATCGTTAATAGTTTAAACATAAAACCCCTCCTTAGTATAATTTCAGGATTAAACCTTTCATGACCCGAAGTCCATCTATTATACCAAGGAGAGGTAGCTTAAGCAAATTTCATTAATCCGTCTGGAAATTCCCAATCCATTCCTCACCAACAACGTTCACCAAGTGGTTATAGGCTACTTGACCCCACCCGCGTAAATCTGCGTCGGTAACAAAATCAGGAAGTTCACCGTCAACCAGAGGCATCACGCTTACCCCGTTCACCGTTCCCAAGGTATTACCACTATAGTCTCGCATACATAGGGTTGGCAAGACGTTGGCTTCGTTCAAGGTAATGTTACCATCTGCATCGCGGCTTACTTGTAAGCTAACTAACATTCCAAACTGGGTTCTTCCAGGAAAAGCAATGTTTGATAAATTACTCGCATTAGGATTTATTTGCTCGGCAACCCCTGAGTCGTGAGCGCCTAGAGTGGAATCAGTTAATCCAGTTTGATCAGCTAAGAAATTACCTAAGGAGTACATAATCAGTGTACGAGAGCCATCTTCACGTTCGTGCCATTCTACGGGTTGTACGGTGTGAGAATGCTTCCCCATGATTACATCGGCACCTGCTTCGGCGATTTCTGTTGCGATTTGGCGCTGCATTTCGGTTGGTTCATCTACGTATTCAGCACCCCAGTGAAGGGCGACAATCACTACTTCAGCACCTGACGTGCGTAAGTCGGCAATGTCCTGAGTGATAGTTGGAATACTATCTAAGTTATCCGATCTAAAGCGACGGACGGCGTAAGGGAGCATCTCCGGTGGGACACGCCATTCTTCCCCATTGACGGAATCGGTATAAGCAATGATTCCCACTTGAATGCCCTCGATATCAAGAATAGTTGGTGTGTCGAAGTCTTCTCGGTCTACGTTCATTCCCGTATGGTTAATTCCAGCTCGTTCAAAGTTATTCACAGTCGCAACTAATCCGTCAAATCCGCGATCAAAGGAATGATTATTAGCACTGATTAGGTGATCAAAACCTGCGTTTCGAAGGGCTTCTAGGATTTCAAAAGGGGCGTTGAAGAGGGGGAAGGAAGTGATGTCTTGGTTATTGCCTAAAACGTCTACCGGTGTTTCCATGTTGGCAATCGTTAAATCACCGGTAAGGTGAGGAGCGATGTGTTGTAAGAAGGGATTAAAGTCGTAGGTATTATCTCCCGTTCGGGCAACATCGATTGGACGCCGATGTAAAAAGACGTCACCGGTAAATTGCAAGGTGATATCGGTGCTTTCGTTATTGGCTATTTCTGTTGGTTGGGTAGTATCGGTTGTCGTTGGATCGGTGTTTTCTTCTGTCTGACTACAAGCAATTAATAGTAGTAATAGGGCAATTAGGATGGGTGTTAAAACTTTTATTCGTTTCATAGGGGAACCTCCTAGTTTTAGTTGTTGTGTAAAAATTCTTCTAAAATCTGTTCGTTATTGAATATTTCGGTCGCAGCTTCTACACCAACAAAGCGAATGTGCCACGGTTCGTAGATGAAACCAGTATCGGTTTCTCGTCCATAAGGGTAGCTAATAATAAAACCGAACAAGTGAGCGTTGGCGTTGAGCCATTGACCTTCGGGAGTGTGGGAAAAGGATTGTTCCAATCCACCATCTAACTCACGGGTTGAAACGTCGAGAGCAAGACCAAGCTGATGTTCGCTATGACCAGGTACGGCACTGAAGCGTTGTGCTTCTTCTAAACCAAAATCGTTGATGGCATTCGTATGAAAAAAGGTTTGCCATTCGTAAGAGCGAAAACCGCTAGATGCGACCAAGTAGATCTCATCGGCTGCTGCCGCTGCAAAGAGGTCCTCTACTCCGCGTGCTGCACTTTCTCTCAAGAGATGGTGAGTGCCTTCTAGCACACGTCTACTTTCCACGTTAACCGGTGTTAAGTCTTCAGGTATGAATGTGCTTGATAGACGGTAGCAACGATTAACTAGGGCTAAATAGGAAAGGCCTTGTTCATCAGAAATGGTGACAGCGTCATCTGGATCAGCAAGACCACAGAAAGCAACTGGTTCACTAGTAGGTGCAGTAGTTACTGATTCTGTTACCGTCGGTGATGTTGGGTCTGCCGAACTTTCATTGGAGCATGCACCTAGTATTAGGAACCAAGTCAAGATGGTGATCGTGAGTAAATGCTTCGTTATTTTTTTCATTTTATGACCTCATTTCTTACATTATAACATAATTGACTGGATCGTTTAAACCTATTATAGATCATCTTAGACCCTTTATGACAAATAGTATGCCAATTTTTAGCAAAGATTAAAAGGTCAAGGTCAGTTTTCTTACGTAGTGGACTATGTTATACTTGTTGGAGAAAGTTGAGAGGTGGCAGGTCAATGCACATTCAAAAAAGTTTTAAGCAAGGTGGAGCAACCTTGTACTTGGTCAGTACTCCCATTGGGAATTTGTCAGATATGACTGCGCGAGGAATCGAGACGTTGAAGTCGGTGGCGGTCATTGCTTCTGAAGATACTCGGGTGACAAGAAAGCTCTGCACGCATTTTGAGATCAAAACCCCTTTAGTCAGCTATCATGAGCATAATCAGCATCAAAAGACAGACGTCATCTTAGAGCGTTTGACAGCCGGGGAGGACGTCGCCTTGGTGAGCGACGCAGGGATGCCTCTCATTAGCGACCCGGGGGATCAGCTCGTTCAGAAGGCGGTAGCAGCCGGCTTTGCTGTGGTCCCGATCCCGGGCGCAAATGCTGCAATGACGGCGCTCATTGCTTCTGGGCTCTCGGCAGAGCGTTTTTTCTTTCATGGTTTCCTCGATCGGAGACGGTCAACCCGCCAAAAAGAGCTTTTGGGCCTTAAAGGTTTGCAGGCAACCCTTTTATTTTACGAATCTCCTCACAGAGTGAAGGAAACGTTATGTGATGTTTTGGAAGTGTACGGGAACCGGGATATTGTCATCGCACGTGAGTTGACAAAAGTGTACGAAGAATTCATCCGTGGCAAAGTAGAGGACGTTGTAAGGGAGTTGCCGGAACTTAAGGGAGAGGTTGTTTTGTTGGTAGCGGGAAATACGGACGAGGAAGTAATTGATGCCTGGTGGGAGGGGTTAACCCTTGTTGATCACGTTAAGCACTATGTGGATGAGGGGATGAGGACCAATGCTGCCATTAAGCAAGTCGCCAACGATTTACAGATGACCCGTCAGGACGTTTATAAGATGTATCACGTAGAAGAGTAACGTTAATTCGACATTTTTGGTCACCCTTTTTCATAGGCTATCAGTGATGACTGGACCTAGGGGGATAAAAATGTCGCATATCGAAGAAGCCAATGCACGGGTATTAATGGAGTTAATTGAGATTTTATTGGTGTGCCAAAATTGTGATTACCAAATATCGGAATTATTAAAGGTAGCCAATTGTGTGCTAAAGCGAGAAGAGTTTTTTAAATTGATGGCACAGTATGATGTCTTTAAAAAGAACGTTTGTATTTTGGAGGCGTTAATAGATGAGGTAGAGGTACCTTTAAAGATGGTTCAGATTTTAGCGATGAAAACCATGGTACGAGAGTTGAAGCGAGAATTTGATGGGTTAATTGTGATGCTTGATATGGCTAACAACCGCATTGATCAGGACGATATTGATTTTGAAAAAGCGGAAGTCATTCATTGTTTATTGGATCAAGTGGAATTTGATGTGATTGATTTTGATGATTTTGAAACAAATAGCGAGGCTCAGCACTTAGTTTTAAAAGTAGTCGATGAAAGTGAACATGACGTGCGGTATACATCGTTTAAGATGTTGCGGATTACAGGATTTGAAAAGCGGGTTGATGCTTATGCTTATGCCTTACAACATGGAATTAGTAAGGATATGGTAGTAAGTAGGTAGTAAGAGGGATGGAATCAGGTCGCTGGACTCAGAATATCGACAAATTGTTGATTTTAGCCAAATGTCGATATTCTGAGTTGACTTTGTGGTATAAACTATCGACAAATCGCCGATTTCGTCCAAATGTCGATATTCTGAGTTGACTTTGTGGTATAAACTATCGACAAATCGCCGATTTCGTCCAAATGTCGATATTCTGAGTTGACTTTGAGGCATAAACGATCGACAAATCGCTGATTTCGGCTAAATGTCGATAGTTTGGAACTATGTAATGTAAAAGGAGACAGATGATGAGGTATTTAACAGCTGGAGAATCACATGGACCACAATTGACGGCTATTATTGAGGGAATCCCAGCCGGATTAACGTTGACCACTGCCATGATCGATGAAGACCTTAAACGTCGACAAGAGGTCTACGGTCGGGGTGGTCGCATGAAGATCGAAAAAGACAGAGTCCAGATTGTCAGTGGCGTTCGCCACGGCATCACGCTAGGGTCTCCGATCACGGTGGTCATCGAAAATAAAGATTTTGAAAACAACAAGGAACTTATGAGCGTGGAACCAACGCCTGGCTACGCGCCACCAACGAAAACGGTGCCACGAGCGGGACATGCTGACTTGTCAGGTGCGATCAAGTACAACCACAAGGATCTACAGAACGTTTTGGAGCGAGCTTCAGCGAGAGAGACGGCGATTCGCACAGCGATCGGCGCAGTTTGTAAGCAAATCCTGGAACAGGTAGATATCAAGGTGACGAGTGATATCATCCAGGTTGGAAATGTTACAAATAAAGAAGATTTTAACCAAGCCATTGATGAGGCGAAAGCCAGCGGGGATTCCCTAGGTGGGAAGGTGAAGGTTACCGCAACTGGAATGGCTGTTGGAATCGGGAGTTACGTCCATTATGATCGCAAAATTGATGCTAAGTTGGCTCACGATGTAATGAGCGTTCAGCTAGTTAAAGGAATTCAAATCGGTGAAGACCAAACATTTGTCGGGTCGACTACCCACGATCAAATTACTTATAGTGAAGACAAAGGTTTTCACCGGTTAACCAATCATTCAGGTGGAATCGAGGGGGGGATGACCACGGGAATGTCAGTGGTGATTCAGGCAGACATCAAACCGATCCCCACTTTGTACACGCCTTTGGATTCCGTGGACATGCTAACCAAAAATCCATCGCCGAGCATGGTAGAACGTAGCGATACTTGCGGTGTACCGGCAGTGGCCGTTGTGTTAGAAGCCGTTGTGGCAACCACCCTAACACAGGAAATCCTCAAACAATTCACCTCTGATACAATGAAGCAATTGATTGATCAAGTAAATCAATACCGAGAATACACGAGAACCTTTTAGTAGGAGAAGACTATGAAATTACAAGGAACATTACGAGTTGCAAGCGACAAATCCATCACTCATCGCGCCCTCATGCTAGCTAGTATGGCAACTGGAATCACTCGTATTCACAACCCTTTATGGGCAGAAGATACCGAGACGACGAAGGAAGTTTTTAGCTACTTAGGGATCGAATTTTTTCAAGATGACGGTCCGCTTGTTGTAAATAGCCCAGGAATTGAGGCGCATGTTAACCTAGTGGAAACTGGTATTTTTCCAGCCGGATGTCCAACCATGGTATTGATGGCGAATAATTCCGGTACAACAGCGCGCTTACTAATGGGTGCTTTGGCAGGTACGCCTCTTATTTTCACCCTAATCGGCGACGACTCTTTATCTCAACGCCCCATGAAACGGATCCAGATTCCATTGGAATTAATGGGAGCGCAGGTTAACTTAACCAACGATCAAACCCTACCTGCGACCATAACAGGTTCTAGTACTTTACAAGGGATCACTTATGAATTGCCAGTCGCTAGTGCTCAGCTTAAGTCTGCTATTCTACTTGCTGGACTTCGGGCTCATGGTACGACCACGGTTATTGAACCTGTCCCCACTCGAGATCATACGGAACTGATGTTGAAGGATTTTGGGATTAAGGTTGAGCGAAAAGGAAATGGCATTTCCATCGAGGATAGTCAGATTTTACAGACACCAAAAGAGATCCACATACCAGCTGATATTTCTCAGGCAGCTTTCTTTATGGTAGCTGCTCTTTTGATTCCAGGTAGTCGTATTACGTTGCGTGAGGTTGGTGTGAATCCGACACGTACAGGTGTTTTGGACGTTCTGGAAGCCATGGGAGTTCGGGTCGAGCTAGAGAATCATCAATTGTTTGGTCAGGAATTAGTGGCAGATATAACGGTTGACTACACAGAGAACTTGCAGGCCACAGAAATTTCAGGTGATTTAATTCCAAGGTTGATCGATGAGATTCCAATTCTTGCCTTGCTTGCTACAAAAATCAACGGAACTACTGTGATCAAAGATGCTGCAGAGCTCAAAGTAAAAGAATCCAATCGACTGTCACAGACGGTTCATCTTTTGCAACAGCTGGGTGCAGATGTGACTGAGACGGCAGATGGTATGGTGATCGAAGGAAATCCCAATTTGACCTTTGCTTCAAGTGAACCATTAAACTCAGTAGGCGACCACCGGTTAGCGATGATGTTGATGGTGGCTAATTTGGCATCAACCGCGGATCTGATTATTCAAGGCAAAGAAGCCATTACAGTGTCGTATCCTGATTTTGAAAAGGACTTAAAAGCTCTAGTGGTAAAGGGGGATGATTTAGTAGACCGATTAATCAACAAATTGCTAAAATCGTAAAATGTTGATTAGTTTAATATGATTCAAAGATTGTCTTACCGAAATTTATCAGGCAAGTGCCCATTTTGATGAAAACCTGGCCATTCAAAGGTATATTTCATCTTATCAGGGGTCCCTAGAAGGGCGTCTTCCTGTACTTGGATGCTAAAAAAGATCCGAAAACCTCGATTTTTACGAAATCCGGATCTCAAAAGGACAAATTTGTGTATTCAGCGATCGAAAAAGATCCGAAAATCTCGATTTTTACGAAATCCGGATCTCAAAAGGACAAATTAATGTATTCAGCGATCGAGAAATGATCCGAAAATCTCGATTTTTATGAAATCCGGATTTCAAAAGGATAAATTAATGTACTCAGCGATCGAGAAATGATCCGAAAACCTCGATTTTTATGAAATCCGGATCTCAAAAGGACAAATTAATGTACTCAGCGATCGAGAAATGATCCGAAAATCTCGATTTTTACGAAATCCGGATCTCAAAAGGACAAATTAATGTACTCAGCGATCGAGAAATGATCCGAAAACCTCGATTTTTATGAAATCCGGATATCAAAAGGATAAATTTGTGTACTCAGCGATCGAAAAAGATCCGAAAATCTCGATTTTTACGAAATCCGGATCCTTTCCGGTTTGATTCCATCCAAATTCGAATTTCGCAATTGCCTAATTTGCTGATGTTTAAGAGTTGGCTTTTCTAGTTTAGAAGAGGATGTTTCACTGAGTCAAAGATGCAATTTGTCAGGTAAAAACCACGATCGGTGGCAACTTGTTAATCAGAATCAAAAGGGTTGGTTAACATTCGTTAATATGCAATTGATAAAATATGTTATAATGGAGTCATCGAAGGATTAAACCGATGGGAGTTGTTAAAAATGGATTACATGTTAGATAACCTTGGAATGTTTATGAACGAAAATATTTTTATTTACCTTTTGCTGATTATGGCTATCCCACTAGGTGCGCAAATGTATTTGAGTTCTACTTATGGGAAGTATACCCGTACACGCTCTAGTTCAGGACAAACGGGACACGATGTGGCACGTCAGATTTTAGATCGTAACGGACTTCATAACGTTCGCATTGAACCAACCAAAGGGAAGTTAAGCGACCATTACGATCCAAGAAGTCGTACGGTACGTTTGTCGCCGAGTATTTATAACGGTGTTAGCGTAGCTGCTAAAGCTGTAGCAGCTCACGAAGTTGGACACGCTGTTCAGCATGCACAAGCTTACGGACCACTTAAGATTCGTAGCATGATGGTACCGGTGGTAACCATGGCTAACCGCTTTGGATTTATCCTCATTATGATTGGGATGTTTACGGCGATGTTTGTCCTCGCTGAAATTGGACTAGTTATGATTGCGTCTTTATTTATCTTCCAACTTGTTACGTTACCAGTGGAGTTTAACGCATCAAAGCGTGCCATGGTTTTGCTTGATGAGTTGAACATTATTCATGACCCACGTGAGCGAGGCGGGGTACGTAAAGTATTAAATGCAGCTGCACTTACTTACGTTGCCGCTATGTTAGTATCTTTACTAGAATTAATCCGCATTGCTGCGATGATTAGCAATAGCCGAGGACGTCGTGCTTAACTTTGAGGAGGTGGCTTTATGAGTCATAAAAATTTTTACGATGAAGATGAAGTCATCGATAGCATCGTTGATGAAAAACCGAACATGACCGATGAATTTGTTCGTAATCAGCAATACCGGCAGCAATCACAACCAAATTTCCAGGTTCATCAGGTTGGTTGTGGCTGTTTTGATGGTCGAAAATTCATGATTAACTTTTTAATCTACATTGCTACTTTAATGACCACAGCAGCTTTCTTTCCAGGGTTCGAAATTATCAGCGTTCCTGCTGCCATTCGAGCGGCGTTCATTTTAACTTTATTGAATACTTTTTTGAAGCCGATCCTGATTTTCTTTACCTTCCCATTAATGGTGCTTACGCTGGGATTAGCCTATTTGTTTATTAACGGCATGATCTTATCGATGACGGCATCGATGATGGGTGAGAGTTTTATCATTTCAAACTTCTTCACCGCTACATTTGCTGCTGCTTTTATTTCCATTCTACAGTTTTTTATTAAAGAGCACATTTTAAAAGGATCGCCGCGTTCCCAAATGTGACCAGGTTTAGGAAAAGGAGTTTGACGTATTATGAATGAAATTACGGTACAAGATTTAGTAAATGCTTTAGAATTTGAAGTGGTCACGCCAGAAGCTGACTTAGCAAAAAAGATTGTCTATCCTTTTTTAAATCGACCAGGCATGGAGTTAATGGGATTTGATGAGTACTTTAGAACGGATGTTAAGCAACGGGTTCAGTTAATTGGAACAAAAGAATGGCATTACATTCATTCTTTTGGTGATAAAGAAATGGAAGCTTATGTCCGGGTTTTGTTTAACTCTGCCACACCGCTTATTATCTTCTCTAATTCTTTTGACGTTCCTGAGATCATGATCCACCTTTCAAAATCCACAGGGGTTCCAATTTTACGTTCTCATAAGTCAACAACGGTTATTTTTGCTACGGTGTTTAACTATCTGCAAGATGAATTGGCACATACCGAGTCTTTTCACGGTGTGCTGCTGGATGTCAATGGAATCGGTGTGATGATCACTGGTAAAAGTACCATTGGTAAAAGTGAAACGGGCTTAGAGCTCATTCGTCGAGGTCATCAATTGATTGCCGATGATCGAGTAGACGTTTATCAGAAAGAAGTCGGTACGGTCATTGGTCGAGCCCCAGATATTTTAAAGCGATTCATTGAAATTAGAGGAATTGGGATTATTAATGTGGTTGAGATGTTTGGTGCTGGCGCTTATCGGGATAAGAAGCGAATTAATTTAGTGGTTGAGTTGGAAGATTGGTCACCAGAAAAAGAGTACAATCGCTTAGGGCTTGCCACAGAAACGACTCGCTTTTTTGAAACCGATGTAACAAAGATCCGCATTCCAGTTAAAACGGGGCGTAGTATTGCTTCCTTAATTGAAGTGGCGGCCATGGATCACCATTTAAAGCTGATGGGATATAATGCAGCTGAAGATTTTAGTAATCAGTTGGATCGTTTTATTGCTAGTAAAAAACCAATAACTTAGAGTAAAGAAGGTAGAAGAGTATGGCATTTGATCATTACAGTATTGTCCCACCAGATCCTTTTGTGTTTGGCCTACCGGTGCGTTGGTACGGCCTTTTAATCATGCTAGGTGTAGGAGTGGCTTTGTTACTCTCCATCCGTGAGGGAAAAAAGAAAGGAATTAGCAGCGATTTATTGATCGATTTAGTGACCTTTGGCATTCCAGTTTGCATTGCTGGTGCACGCCTTTACTTTATCGTCTTTAATGACTTAGGTTGGTATTTACGCAATCCAGCCCGGATTTTTGGTTTTTACGCCACTGGATTTGGTGGTCTTGCAGGCCTTGCCATTCACGGTGGGGTTATTGCCGCTATTTGGTTTTCTTGGTGGTACTTAAAAAAGAAAGACGTGCCTTTGTTACCGGTGCTTGATATTGTAGCGGTTGGCTTTTTTGTTGGCCAAATGATGGGACGGATTGGTAACTTCATGAACCAAGAAGCTTATGGAAGCATCGTACCAGGTGCTGATTTAGATGCGCAACGTGAATTTTTAACTAATTTGTTTATCCCTGAATTTATCGTTAATGGGATGTTCATTAATGGAAATTATCACCACCCCACCTTTTTGTACGAGATGGTATGGAATTTAGCTGGTTTCTTAATTGCCGCCTTCGTTTTGAGGAAGTTATCGAAGGTGTTAATTGGTGAGATCGCTGCGTTTTACGCCGTCTGGTATTCTTTTGGCCGCATCTTCATTGAAGCGCTGCGGACCGATAGTTTGATGATTGGTGACCTCCGGGTTGCTCAAGTGATTTCTGTGATCGCCATTATGGTGACGTTAGTCTTGGTTGCCAGTCGTCGTTTAAAGAAAAAAGAAACGATTGCCTACGTGGATTTCCATTTAGAGGACAAGGATCAAAGCAAGGAAAGCCGCAAACAAGCTTATTTGAGTAAGGAAAAAAAGCGAAGTAAGGGGCGTCGGTAGGATGTTGAAGGGAATTTTATTTGACTTTGATGGCACGTTAGCGAATACCAACGATTTGATTTTGCGGACGTTTCGAGAAGTTTTTGAAAAGTTGATTGGTGAAGTGGATGAGGAGACGTTGCTAGCTTGTATCGGCCCTACTCTTGAGGAGAGTGGCGAAAAGTATTATCCGGAGGATCCTGAGTTATTTGCAAAGATGTATCGTAAGTTGAATCTGACTTATCACGATGAAATGATTGAGTTATTCCCTGGTATCCGGGAGATGCTGGATCGGTTGGAAAAGACGGATTTGAAGTTGGGCATTGTGACGTCGAAACGCTCTGATGTTTTAGTTAGTGGATTGAAAGTTTTAGATATGGAGCACTATTTTGGTGTCTTGGTGGCTCAGGATCATGTGAAAAATCATAAGCCCGATCCAGAGGCTGTTTGTTTGGCATTGTCTAAATTAGGGTTGTCAGCGAACGAATGTTTTATGGTGGGGGATAACTACCACGACATTTTAGCGGGTCATAACGCGGGGATGAAATCGGTAGCCGTTGGTTGGGCGCTAAAGGGTGTGGATTATTTAAAGGTGTTTAAGCCAGACTATATCATGGAAGAGGCAAGTGATCTATTTAAGATTATTGATGCGATAAACGGAGTGAAGTAACGCTCTTAAAAATGTTTAAGGGGTTATCTGAAGGAAGTATAAGGGAGTTGTTAGTATGGAGAATTTATACGATGTTGGCATCATTGGTGCCGGGCCAGCTGGAATGACTGCTGCTGTTTATGCGGCTCGTGCTGGCTTATCAGTAGCGATGATCGAAGCAGGGGCACCAGGTGGTCAAATGGTCAATACCATGGAAATTGAAAACTACACGGGATTTGAAAAAATCACAGGTCCTGAGCTGTCGATGAAAATGTTTGAACATGCGAAAGCAGCTGGAGCAGAATACGTGTATGGCGATGTCCAGGAAGTGAAAAAAGGGGACGATGGAACCTTTGTTCTTGACTGTGGGATGAAAGAAATTTTGGCTAAAACGGTGATTGTAGCAACGGGAACGAAACATCGAAAGCTGGAGATTCCAGGTGAAGCAGAGTTAGCAGGGCGGGGTATTTCTTGGTGTGCGATATGTGATGGAGCGTTTTATAAAGGTGAAGAAGTGGCTGTCATTGGCGGAGGAAACTCTGCGATTGAAGAAGCCATTTATTTATCAGGGTTAGCTAAAAAAGTGTTTGTGATTCACAGACGCGATAGCTTACGTGCAGACCGTGTATTGCAGGAGCGTGCTTTTGCTAATGATAAAATTGAGTTTATTTGGGATTCTGTGCCAACGTCCTTTCATTTAGCAGATGATAAATTTGCTGGGGTGACGGTTAAGAACGTGAAAAGCGATGAAGAATCAGTGGTGAAAGCGTCGGGTGGATTTATCTACATTGGAGCTGATCCAGTGACGCAAATGGTAGCTGGGCTTGGTGTAACTAACGAAGTAGGCAATGTGGTCGTAGATCATGAAATGCGGACCTCCGTGCCAGGTATTTTTGCAGCCGGTGATGTCGTAGTAAAAGAATTGCGTCAAGTGGTAACAGCTACGAACGATGGTGCTATTGCAGCACAAAGCGTGTTTAAATATTTAGAGGCATAAGAATTGATGTGAAGCGTATGTTTTGATCATAGATAACGGTGGATGCCGCCAATTCCTTGATTTGACGCGTTAAAGGAATAATACCCTAGCTTTGGTTAAGGTATTATTTTTTTGTTCCCTGGTTTATGGTATACTACTGGTTAGACATAATCCCACGCTGGAGTGAGCTTTTTATGTTAAAAATCGCCGTTTTATCGATCTCTGTTTTAATCATCAGCTTCGTTTCTGTAGCTGGTATTTTTCCGGCGCTTTCTTACGATTTAAACCTAACCCAATTACAGAGTGAATTACTGATGACCATTCCAGGGATGGCAGTTATCTTAGCTCTGTTTATTTCTAATGCGATGGTTAAGAAGATGGGAATGAAGAAGGTTGTTGTGATCGGGATGGTTATATCGGGGATTGGGGGAATTTTTCCGACCTTTCTCGCGAATTATTATCCCATTTTGATCAGCCGCTTCTTTTTAGGAATTGGCGTTGGATTGGTTAACACATGGGCAGTTAGGTACATTACCTTGCTTTTTGATGAGAAGGAACGGGCCACCTTAATGGGCTTCCGTTCATCGGTGGAAATCATTGGTCAAAGCGTGGTTGCTTTACTAGCTAGTTTTCTATTTCAGTTTGGTTGGCGTTATAGCTTTTTAGCTTATGGCGTTGCCTTTATTAGTGCGATTTTGGTTTTGATTTATGTGCCTGAAGTTGAGGTGCCTCGTGATGATGGCATACAAGCAAGTAAAGTGAAATTACCAGATGTGATCTATTTGATGGCGATTTTTTGCGGGATGATCGTTGTCGTAGGTCCGACCATTGCTTTTAGATACCCAGCCATGGCAGTTGAAGTTCGTGGGAGTTATTATAATCCCAATTTGATGATGGGGATTTGGCCCTTTGCTAGTGTTGTGGCTGCTATGTCTTTTGGTAAATTGAGCAAGTGGTTGGGGCAGAAGCTGATTTATGTGTCACTGGCTATTTTGATTGCTGCGACCTTTATTACTGGTTTTTCAAATGGACGTTATCCATTTTTAGTGATTGGGTTGTTTATGCACGGTGTGGTTCCCGCTTGGTTTTTCCCTTTTGTTTTTATGACCACTGCTAAAATGACCAGTGGACAAGCTCAGAGCAAAGCCTTTATGTGTGTAGTCGTTGGGATCAAATCAGGGCTTGTGCTGATCCCATTTGTGATGAATGGGATCGAGACTGTAATTGGGAGCTCTGAGCTTGCAGCACCTTTTCCGATTTTAGGATTCGTCATGATTTTATCAACAGCCTTCATTGGAACGATTGGCAAAAAGCTAGTGAGAAATGCAATAAGAAATCATCAGTTAAAAGCATGCATTGGAGTAGATGATAATGAGTAAAATAATGGTAATGGATACGCAGTTATCCAACATGATTGCAGCGGGAGAAGTCGTGGAGAGACCGGCTTCTGTGGTCAAGGAATTAGTAGAAAATGCCCTAGACGCAGGTGCAACAAAAATTGACCTTCATTTGCAGGACAGTGGATTGAATCAGATTAAGATCATTGACAATGGATCGGGAATGAGTGGTGCTGATGCGAAGCTGGCCTTCGAGCGTCATGCCACTAGTAAGGTGAGATCAGCCCATGATATTATGCGGATTTCCACACTAGGTTTCCGTGGAGAAGCTTTGCCGTCGATTGCAGCAGTGGCAGATGTGCATCTGAAGACCTCAGACGGTGAATCGGAGGGGTATTACGTGCACATTAAAGGTGGCCAGGTCATGAATGAGGCGCCGTTTGCCATGCGTAAAGGAACGGAAATCGAGGTCAATCATTTGTTTTTCAACACACCGGCTCGCTTGAAACACATGAAGAGTATGAACACGGAACTGTCTCATGTAACGGAGTATTTAACGAAGACGGCATTGGCTAATCCTCAGGTGGCCATTACCTTAACCAATAACAAGCGAGACGTTTTAAAAACACCAGGGAATGCCGATGTTCAGGCGGTCACCTCACGGATTTATGGGTTTGACATTGCCAAGAAAATGCACGCTTTTAAAGCTGAAAATCCAGATTTTAAACTCTCAGGTGTCGTTGGCGCACCAGACGTCACCCGAGCGTCGCGAAATTACATTACCTTGATTGTTAATGGACGTCCCATCAAGAATTTTGAATTGGTGCGGATCATTGTCGAAGCTTACCACACCTTTTTACCAAAGGATCGCTTTCCCATTGTTGTGCTGAATCTTGACGTTGATCCACTGCTGGTAGATGTCAACGTCCATCCAGCAAAAATCGAGGTTCGCTTCTCGAAAGAAGAAGCGTTGAAAGCCTTTATCTTAACAGAGGTCCGCAAGGCGCTTCAAAATCTGACCCACATTCCTGAGGCGACTCCTTCTACACGAAAAGCTCTCAAAGTGACTTACGAACAACCGTCTCTGTTAACTAAACCGATAAACAAACAGTCCTTGACACGTTACGACGATGCCCAAGGAAACATTGAAAATCCCGCAAATTTATTGATCCTTCGTGACAACACGAGCACTTACGAAGTACCTGTGATGGAGGCAAACATCCCAGTAGAGGAGGTTAAACCACCAGAACCAGTTGAGCAACCGAAGATTACTGTCCCAACAGCCCAGGCGACCTCTAATTTGGAACTTTATTACATCGGTCAATTCCAAGGAACTTATTTATTAGCTCAAAATTCAGAAGGCCTGTTTTTGATTGATCAACACGCGGCGCAGGAACGGGTGGAATATGAAAAGAATTTGCCGTTATTAGGCTCAGTTGATGCTAGTAGCATGGAGCTACTAGTACCGATTACGTTATCTTATCCAGTAAGTGATTTAGTGCGTTTGAAGGAACATTTACCCCGCCTTGGAGAATATGGCTTTGAGGTGGAAGAATTCGGTGAGAACGACTTAATCATTAGAAAGTCGCCTGTATGGGCAAAAAACGATGCCAAGTCAGTGATCGAAACGATCATCACCGTTTTGCTATCAGAGCGAGACGTTAATCTGGCCAAGTTGCGAGAAGAAGTAGCCATTATGATGAGCTGTAAAAAATCGATCAAAGCCAATCAGTACATCAACGAAAATGAGGTCAAAGCACTCCTTGAAGATTTATGTCGTTGTGACCAGCCCTATACGTGTCCTCATGGAAGGCCAGTGATTATCAAAATGAGCAATTACGAGATTGAACGATTGTTTAAACGAAGTTAAGGTGAAGATGAAATGAAGAAAGAGGCGAATCAAGTGAGGGATTTTTACGAAGCAACGCAAGATACGGTTCGTCATTTAAATCAGACGGAGCGAGGGTTGTTTGATTACGTGATTAAAAACATGGACGATGTAAAATTGATGAGCATTCAGAAATTTGCCGAACAACAATTTGTATCGACTACGACAATTTTTAGGTTCACACAAAAATTGGGCTTTTCAGGTTATTCAGATTTTATTAACAGCTTAATGGTAACGGCTCATGATAAGCAGGATGTCCCATTAACAGAGACGACCATTGGTCAAGGTTACAGTGAGGAGTATTTAAAAAACGCCATGGAAGCGGTTCGTGTGATGTCACCTAAACTAGTCGCCGAAGTTGTTTCTAAACTAGAAGAAAAGCCGCGGATTTACATTTTAACCGATGATAATACCCATACGATTGGGCAGTATTGCGAACGGTTATTTATCGGCTTAGGCTTTCATGCCTACTTTCCGGAGACGGCTTACCAAATGCAAAATTTATCTAATCGCATCAGGGAAAAAGACGTCATTGTTGCTCTTTCCTATACGGGTGAAGACATGGTATTAATTGATTTCATCGAGCGGGTTTTTTTAGAAAATCGTCCTTATTTGTTGTCGATTACTCGAGCGGATAACAACCTATTGGAGCGGTTGTCTGATGTTAATTTTTATATGTTTGCCGATGAAATTCATGTATCAGGGATGGATTTAACTTCTAGTGTGACCATGTTGATGATTGTTGAGTTACTGGCATACGAATACATTTTACGCACAAAAAAGTAACATTATTACGCAAAATGTAATGTGTTACACCTTTTGTCATAGCGGTACGATTAGCATAAAATGACTTCCTTTTTATCAGGCTAAAAGGTAGAATATTTTAGTGATTGAATTGAATGGAAAGGAAGTTTTACTATGTCACAGGTTAAGGCGCAAATTAAAAAAGGCAGCCCCTGGTTACTGGGAATTATTTTAGTTAGTTATTTTGTGGTAGGTTTTCCGGATGGTGCCTTTACCGTTTCATGGCTTGGGATATCCGAAGACATTCCAGGAATGACAACGGCTCACACCGGTTGGATTTTAGTTGGGTATTCGGTAACCTACACTTTATCAGGCATTATGTTAGGATCGCTGGTGCGTTTTTTAAAGTTACAAGTGGTCTATTTAATCGGCTTGATCATTATGGGACTTGGTTTTGTTGGTTTGGCTTTGTCGCCTAATTTTGCTCTTGTGTTAACGGCCATTGCTGTTTACGGTTACGGGACGGGATTAATGGCTTCAAGTATGAATTCTTATATGGCGAAGCACTTTACAGCTAGTCATAATAATTGGATGCATTGTTTTTGGGGAGCAGGAGCTACCTTTAGTCCTATTGTGATGGGACAAATGATGGCCGTGCTTTCTTGGCGTGCTGGTTATTTTGTTATCACCGGTATTTTGGTTGCAGTGGCGATGCTGCTGCTCGTTAGTATGTCGAAGAAGATGTGGATTGACGATCAGGAAGCTAAGGAGACCGGTGTAGAAGCAGCAGTGACTAAGAAAAGGTATTTGACGAGAAAGTGGCACCAAGGGGTAGAAATTCTGACTTTCTTCTTCTTAGGTGGTACGGATTATACCCTTGTGTTCTTTACCGGGGCTGCTTTAGTAGCCCGTGGTCAGGAAACCTTGGAAAGTGTGGCCATCTTTTCGGCCGTTTACTACTTCGCCATGACCGGTGGTCGGATGTTTTTTGGTTGGGCATCCAATTTCTTAAAAGAGATTGTGGTGATTCGTTTGGGGATTTTGATCTCGGTTTTAGGGATCGGGGTTTTATATTTTACTGGAAGTGTTATTGGTATGGCTTTAACTGGTTTTGGTTTAGGTCCACTTTTACCGACGTTGGTCAGCGATACATCTAACCGATTCTCACCCCGCGTACTATCTAAGTTGGTGGGATACGAATTGGCTGCTTTTGGTGCTGGAATTGCTGTTTTATTCTTTATGACCAGTCAAATCATGTACCGAGTTTCTTATGAAGTATTGTTCCCGCTAGGTTTGTCTTTCATTGTCTTGGTCTGGATTTGTAACGAAGTGTTAGAGGTAGCGACAAAGAATTGTCAAAAGACGAAAAAGTAAAGGGATGGACAAAAGGCATGCTTTTTCGTATACTTAATCGGTAGGTGAATGTCATGAAAAAGAAACAATTAATTTTCATCCTTGTGTTACTATTGGGGCTAGCAGCTATCGGTTTTGCGGTGCATGCTCATTTTTCAAGCGCTCCAGAAATAGAAGCTTGTCCACTTGAACCAAACGAGCCGACACCAGATTGTTAGTCTTGAATGAAACAAAGAAAAATATCCGATTTTCAGTTTGTGCTGCAAAAATCGGATATTTTTTAAATTTATAAACTAGTTGTCTCCAAATACTTGCTCGAAGTAAGCGATGAAAATCTGAGTGAGTTCTTCAACCTCTTCAGCATTCATTGGATCCCAAGCCGTTGTCGCATCGTTCTCGTCTTCGACGCGTGCTTGGAAAGTTGGTAAGTTCTGGAAGTAGCTAATGACTTCGCCATCTCTAATAAATACAACCGCAGGTACAAAGATTCTTCTAATGGACTCATCTTCTAAACCTCGATAAGCCGGAGCAAGATCGCCTAGAATTTCGAGGACTTGATAGTAGCCAGGATCTCCAGCTCTTACCTCGACAATTTCTCCGTCGTCATCTAATTCTAAAACGTTACGGTCTTCCCAAACGTTACGGTATAAAATATCCTCGACTCCGAATGCGATGGCCGCATCGGTTAAGACAGGCACTAAATTACGACACCACGGACAATTCGGAAATCCGAAGTAGACGATGCCGGTTCCGTTTTCTAAAAGTTCAACGATCTCGTCGAACTCCACATACCTGAACGGATTGTCCTCTGACACGTACATGTCTTTGAAAATCAGGTCTGGGTTATCAGGGTGAGGGACGCCATTTAAGTCTTCGTGCTCTGCAACAAATGCTAACGCATCGGTCGCCTCCGCATTTGTTTCCTCAGTTTGACAACCACTTAATCCAAGCAAAGCCAAGGCACTCACACCTATCGCCACCCAAATTGATTGTTTTTTCATCTTTATGCCACTCCTTTTGACCTATATTTTCGAGAGTAATTAGAGGAATTATAGCACAAAATGGCTAGTTGAATCAAGAATGCGAACCTATGCGTTGCTCTTGGCAACGTAACTGTGCCGTGTTAAACTATAAGCATCTAATAAGTAAAGAGAGGTTGTCGTTGTTATGGCAAAAAAATTAGTATTAGCAGAAAAGCCGTCGGTAGGGCGTGACATCGCCCGTGTGTTAAACTGCACACAAAAAGGAAACGGCTATTTAGAAGGGAAAGATTACATTGTCACGTGGGCTTTAGGGCATTTGGTGACCTTAGCCGATCCAGAAGGTTACAACGACAAATATAAATCCTGGAAGTTAGAAGACCTACCCATTATGCCAACATCCTTTAAGCTGGTGGTCATCAAGCAGACTCAGAAACAATACCAAGCGGTGAAATCTCAACTTCTGCGTAAGGACGTTAACGAAATCATCATCGCCACCGATGCCGGACGTGAGGGGGAGTTAGTCGCTCGCCTGATTATTGAGAAAGCCAATGTGAAAAAGCCGTTGAAACGTTTATGGATTTCTTCCGTAACGGACAAGGCCATTTCAGACGGCTTCAAAAAATTAAAAGACGGTCGAGCTTACGATACGTTATATCAAGCGGCAATGGCCCGTTCAGAAGCCGACTGGATCGTCGGCATCAATGCCACCCGCGCTCTAACCACCAAATACAACGCTGAATTATCTTGTGGTCGCGTTCAGACACCAACCCTTGCTATGATCGCCCAGCGGGAGAATGACATTCGCAACTTTAAACCGCAAGCTTATTATGGACTAGAATTAAAAGCTGCTGGTTTAACTTGGACGTGGCAAGATGTCAAAGCAAAAAGCAACCGTAGTTTTAACGAGGAAAAAATTCAGAACCTTCATAATGCTTTAAAGGGCCAAACCGGAAAGGTGATTAGCGTCACCACCACCCAGAAAAAAGAATACGCTCCAAAACTATATGACTTAACTCAGTTGCAGCGAGACGCTAACCAGATGTTCGGTTACTCAGCTAAAGAAACCTTGGGAGCGGCACAATCCCTCTACGAGCGGCACAAAGTCCTCACCTATCCACGGACGGATTCTAGTTACTTAACCAGCGATTTAGTCGGCACACTACCTGATCGCCTAAAAGCTGTCTCCATTTCACCTTATCGCTCCATTGCCAGTGGTCTCCTAAAAGAAAAATTAAACACCAACACCTGCGTCGACGATAAAAAAGTCAGCGATCACCACGCTATCATTCCGACGGAAGAAACCGTCCTTCTATCTGACTTAAGCGACAAAGAGCGCAAAATTTTCGACTTAGTGGTGAAGCGATTTTTAGCCGTCTTATCCAAGCCCTTCATCTACGAGCAAACCACCTCAGAATTAAAAATCGGAGAAGAATTATTCACGACCAAATCAAAACAGACCATCTCCCTAGGATTCAAAGCCATCTACCAAAACCAGGAAGAAAACACGCAAACAAAGCCATCTTCCTTGGAAAAAGGCGACAGCTTGAACATCGATACCATCAAAGTCACAACGGGTCACACCACGCCTCCTCCTTACTTTACGGAAGGAACCCTACTTGGTGCTATGGAAAATCCGGTGGCTTTCTTAGCAGAATCCGATAAGAAGCTGGCCTCCAGTTTAAAACAGACCGGTGGCATCGGAACCGTGGCCACCCGAGCCGACATCATCGATAAACTACTTTCCAAATTCATGATCGAAAAACGAAATCAGGAACTTCATTTAACAGGGAAAGGTCGCCAATTACTGGACTTGGTGCCAGTAGACCTAAAATCACCAGCGTTAACCGGCCAGTGGGAGCAGAAATTGGCCGATATCGAAGCTAAGAAATTAACGAGCAAAGCTTTTATGGCAGAGATCAAAGCGTACACGGAAGAAAACGTAGCCACCATTAAAAAAAGCGAGGCCAAATACAAACACGACAATCTGACCACTTCAAAATGTCCAGAATGCGACGATTTCATGTTGTCGGTCAATGGGAAGCGTGGCAAGATGTTAGTCTGTCAAAACCGAGAATGCAACACTCGAAAAATGATTAGCCAAACCACCAATGCCCGCTGTCCCAACTGTCGCAAAAAATTGGAACTCCGTGGTGAAGGGGAGAAGCGGATGTTCTCTTGTATTTGCGGCCACAGGGAACGACTGACGAATTTTGAAAAACGGAAAAAAGAACGTGGTAGCCAAGGAAGCAAGCGGGACGTCCAGAAATACTTACGCGAACAAAATAAACAAGAAGAGCCGATCAACAATCCCTTTGCTGATGCGTTAGCCGGGTTGAAGTTGGACGATTAAAAAGTTAAAAGCAATGAGCTCTGGCTTGCTTGGTCAGCCTCGTTGCTTTTTTGATTTATCCAGCAAGGAGAAAATGACCCTGGATGAACAAAAATCATCACTTAAGGGTGATTTCATTTGCGGAAGCTCTCCAAAAATCCCCCTTAAACCAAGATTTTGATAAAATAAGGGTGATTTAGAGCCGTGAACACTAAAAAAAATGACCCTTAATGGATAAAAATCACCACTTAAGGGTCATTATACTAGCGAGTCAATGTGGAAAGTGTACCGTAAACGTTGTGCCAACATCTAATGTGCTTTCCACTTTAATGATCCCACCATGTTCTTCCACAAACCATTTGGCGATGGCAAGTCCGAGACCAGAGCCACTTTGGTTGGAGGTTCTTGTTTTTTCAACCCGGTAAAAGCGGTCGAAGATGTTGTTTATATGCTCGGCTTCAATGCCATGTCCGGTATCGGAAAACATTAGCGTGGTTTCTTTTTCATTTTGAGTCAAGGACACGGTGACGGAGCCAGAATCGGTGTACTGCAAGGCATTGTCCACCAAGATGACACAGAGTTGTTTGATACGGTTTCGGTCGCCGTGGAAGATAAAGGGATCGGCGAGGTTAACTTTCAAATCTATCTTTTTCTCATTGGCGATGGGTTCAAAAGATGCGAGCGCCTCTGAAACGGCTTCTTTTAACACAAAGGGTTGCACATCAAGGGTTTGTTGATTGGTATCGGCACGAGACAAGGTTAAGAGGTCTGCCCCAGCATCCAATCCTTCAACGCGATTTGAGACGGTATCCTTCGCTGTTAAAAGGATAACCGGCGTTGTGATTTCTGCTCGGCGCAAATGTTTTAGAACGTCAACGCCTTCGATGTGAGGCAGGTTGCGATCCAGGATAATCACGTCGTAAATACCGGTTTCCCCCATTTCCTGTCCAACGGCACCGTCGCAAGCTAGGTCAACCACATGACCTTGTTTTTTTAAGATTTGTTCCAACGCTTCGGCTAGTCTTATTTCGTCTTCAACGAGTAAAATTCTCATGCCAATTCACCACCATCCATTTCTATGGGCAGGATTTACTTTGTTCTTCCATTTATTCGGCTTGATCGCTTACCTCATCGTTCGCGAAAGAAGGCGAGTCAAGGATTCGAATTAGATGATTAACAGAGTTGAAGGAGCTATCACTAAAGAAGGTGATGGCTCTTTTTTCACGAGAGTATCACGATTTATGAAAAAAGTTGATTTCGTGATACGCGAAGACCTTTTTTGAGAAAACAGGCAAAATAATGACGTCAAATCCTAACTTCACAAATCGTGACTTTTCACTAACTGTTACTATTTATGATTAGGGACACGTTTTCCTTAAGGCTCTTTTTTTTATGTCCTTAACTTTCCGGTGGGTTTATCATATACTCAAATAAATCAGGAAAGGAGGGAAGATAAAAATGTCAGATTGGTTAAATTTATCAGGAAAAAGCATCATTGTCACTGGAGGATCTTCAGGGATTGGCAAGGCGATTATTACCAGCTTGCTGGATTTAGGGGTTAACGTGGCAAACCTAGACGTTCAAGAATCGGACATGGTCCGTGAGAATTTGTTTTTTGTAAAAACAGATGTGACCAACCCTGGAAACGTTAAAAGATCGGTTCAAGCCGTTGTCGATCAATTTGGAAAAATTGATGGCTTAGTCAATAACGCAGGGATCAACTTGCCTGCCTTACTAGTGGATGGAAAAGAAGCAAATAGCATCTACGAGTTAACAGAAGAAAGCTACAATAAAATGCTGGACATTAACTTAAAAGGAACGTTCTTTGTTTCTCAAGAAGTTGCTCGTGTGTTTGTTCGTCAACAATCTGGTGTAATGGTTAACATGAGTAGCGAGAGTGGCATCGAAGGTAGCGAAGGACAAAGCATTTATGCGGCAACGAAAGCGGCCATGAATAGCTTAACCCGCTCTTGGTCCAAGGAACTTGCTAAGCATAATGTACGTGTGGTTGGTATTGCACCAGGGATTATGGAAGCCACAGGACTTCGTACCATTGGTTACGAAACGGCATTAGCCTACACCCGTGACAAAACCGTTGAAGAATTACGTGCTAGCTATAACAACGTCAGTGCCATCCCCCTTGGTCGTTCAGGAAAATTGTCAGAAGTCGCAGATTTAGTGTGTTATTATTTATCTGAACGTTCATCTTACATCACCGGCGTCACAACCAATGTTGCTGGGGGTAAAACACGGGGATAGAAAGCGAAAGGAGCTAACATCGATGAGTATGGTACTTTCTCAAAAGCAAATGTTGCAATTATTAGCAAACCATCAGAAGATGTCGATTTCCAACATGGAAAAGGAATTGGGCATTTCTAAAAAGAGCTTGCGAATGATGAACGACTATTTTGCTCTTGCCTTCGGAGATGTTTTCTTTATTAAAGAGGCAGATGGTGATCTATCACTTGATATTTTGGATGGACCTGCCTTTGAAAAATTACTGCTGCACGACATGCTAGGATCAGAGGGTTTTAACTCGTTTCATAAACGGCAAGCTTATTTACTTTATCAACTTGTTTACCAAGAACAGTTTGTATCGGCTGAAGATTTAGCAGAAGAGCTTCAAATAAGTCGACGAACCCTCTCTCGTGACCTGATAAAAATGGAGACATTACTCACCGACTATGGGCTCATCCTTGAGACCAAACGTGGTGTTGGAATCAGAGTCATTGGTGAAGAAATGAACATCCGATTGTTGCTGCTCTACGAAGTGCTAGACTTTTATGATCCAACGGCTGAATTACCAATTAGTATTTCGTTGTTTGTGGGGCAGATGATTGAAGCTCACAGTCTTCCTAAGCGAATTGAGCAGTTGATTAGAAAGAGCATCAAACTAGTTATTTCACGAACCCTGTGGCCCCTTGAGGCATCTAGCTTAGTGTTATTGTACGATGCTTTTGACGTGGACGAATACGTGATTGGTGTTAAACAGGCTGTTGAGACTTATTTGAATCAACCTTTATCCAAAGCGGAAAGTTATTTCCTAACCTTCGGTTTAAATTTAGGCTTTGCGTCAAAAGAGGTTAAAAACCATCGGTTAATTGAAAAAACAGTGACCTCTTTGGAAGGAATCAAAAACGAGTTTAATTTGTCCTTTGACCCTTCTGAGACAGCGATCATTCTGAATTCGCATTTAACTTATATGGTCAATCGAAGCGTAATGAAGTACGTTGAAAAAGATCTTGTTCTGAGAAAGGATTTAACGAAAAGTTCCTTTGCGTGGACGATGACGAAGTATTTTATTAATGCTTTTAAACAGGTGCTGGGCATTCACATTCATGAACATGAAGTTCAAATTTTATCCACTTGGTTTGAGTTCTTGATTATTAGGTCAAAGCATCACGACACCCATAAAGTACTAGCCATTACTAATGGTGGTTATTCTTTCCGTGAATTGTTGAAACAAGAAATTGGTCGCTTTTTCGATGCATCGCCTCACATTGACTTTTCTAAGGTTCAAGCCGATGAGAGTGAAGTGCGCTTGTCACAAGAATACGATTTGGTTTTCACCGATCATTGGCTACCTCGTCACGAGCAACTTTCTAATTTCTTTCCGTTGTCAATGATTACACGAGGGAATCCACTGGATAAAAAGCAAATGGAAATGAGCGTTTTATCTAAAAAGATTGATTCGTTGTGCCAGCTTTTTACCATCGACTTAAGTAAAAAGGGTGGCAGCTACGAACATCGTCTCGTTCACATGGTTGAGTCACTTACTCAGGAAGGGTTAATGGATCTTCAAGCTAAGAACAAGTTATTAACCAAGGAGAGTCACCATTTATCGATTTTAGAATCAGGGCTAGCTTTTCCCCATATCACCATAAAGGGAGCGGATCATATTCTCTTAGGTGTAGCCACCCAGAGTGACGTTTCACTTGTCTGTGAACAGGGGGTTGAAATAAATGATTTTATTTTTATCGGGGTGCCAGAAGTACTAAATGCTGATCAAGAGGGATTGTTAATCCAAATTTTTGATCAAGTCTTTATGCCTTCTGAGGTGAATTCCGTGAAAGAGCGGTTAGGCCTCTTAGATCTACCAGGAAGGAGGACGTTAATGTGTCAAATTTGATGCGATTTGGAATCATTTTCTTCGGTGCTTATTTGCTCCAAACTTTTTTAACTTTCCGGCAAATTAAAGCCTTTAATACGGTATTTTCCGATTTTCGTAAACGGGGGAAAGTCGTCACTGGAAGAAAAAGTGGCCGCATGATTGCTGGAACCGTGATTTTATTTCTAATTGACGACGAGGGAGTCATCCTTGACGGTTCCATGATGCAGGGCGTTTCAGTTTTTGCGACGTTTAAGCCCTTTGCCCGCTTTAACGGTCAACATTTGATCGACCTGAATAGCGATCACGAAGACGTAAAGTCTTTGCATAAAATCACCCAGCGTACCATTGAAAATGCACGAGAATTATACGTTCGTTTTCTAACGGGGACCATGGAGCCTGAAAATTATTCTCGAGTGACACCCTATGGAATTAACCTGGCTTATCTGAAAGATCGATTTAAAAATAAAAGGCAAAAATCAGTATAAAAAAGTAAAGGAGTTTTATTATGGAATGGATTGTTAATTTTGCAGATGGTTTTATGGGCCTCTTTCAACAAGGAGGAGCAGTCTTTTTAAGCTGGATGACCGGAATTGTTCCTTTTGTTTTGATGTTATTGGTTGCCATGAATGCTTTAACGGCACTAATTGGTGAAGATAAAATTAATCGGCTTGCTGAAAAAGGTGGGAAAAACATCTTTTTCAGATATTTGATCTTACCGTTCTTGGCCACTTTTATGCTAGGAAATCCAATGAGTATTTCCTTAGGGAAATTTTTACCTGAGTTCTATAAGCCAGGATGGGTGGCTGTTACCATGCAAGCCAATCACACAAGTAATGGGGTTTTCCCTCACATCAACCCAGGTGAGCTGTTTGTCTGGTTAGGAATTGCACAAGGGATTACCATGTTAGGATTTAGCCCAATGGATTTAGCAATTCGCTACATGTTTGTCGGACTTGTGATGAACTTTATTGGGGGTTGGGTAACGGATTTAACGACCGCTTATGTTAGTAAGCAACAAGGTGTAGAATTAAGCAAGGTCATGAAATAAAGGAGTCGGTGAAGATGAGTTATAAGAGTATTTACGTTGAAAAAGGGAGCGGTGGATTCGGTGGACCTTTGACCATTACACCAACTACTGAGAAAAATAAAGTACTATACATCACAGGTGGGGGAGAAAAACCAGCCATCGTTGATAAAATCGTAGAATTAACAGGCATGGAAGCCGTTAATGGTTTTAAAACAACGGTTCCAGACGAGGAAATTGCTGTCGCTGTTGTCGACTGTGGTGGGACGCTAAGATGCGGGATTTACCCGCAAAAAGGAATTCCAACGATTAACATTGTCGCAACAGGAAAAAGTGGACCGCTTGCGCAGTACATTACCGAAGACATTTACGTCTCAGCGGTTGGTGTAGATCAAATTAGAGGAACTGACGAAGAAGCACCAGTTAAGGTAAAAGAAGAGAAGACTCCAACTTACGATACCAGTCAAAAGATTTCCGCTCAAAAGGCAGCACAGGGGAGTGTCATTGCTAAAATTGGAATGGGAGCTGGACGTGTGGTGGCTATTTTTAACCAAGCAGCCCGCGATGCGGTTCAAACGATGTTACATACCATCTTGCCGTTTATGGCCTTCGTTTCCTTATTGATCGGGATTATCGACGGATCAGGGATTGGAACGGTGATTGCCAATGCTTTGACGCCGATGGCTGGAAACGTCTTTGGGTTAATTACTATTGGATTTATTTGTTCGTTACCATTTTTATCGCCGTTTTTAGGACCAGGTGCCGTTATTTCACAAATTATCGGAACCTTAATCGGGGTGGAAATTGGAAATGGGAATATTGCCCCGAACTTAGCACTTCCAGCTTTGTTTGCGATTAATACACAGAATGGATGTGACTTTATTCCAGTAGCCTTAGGACTTGCTGATGCCGATGCCGAAACGGTAGAAGTGGGGGTGCCAGCTGTTTTGTATTCAAGGTTCTTAAACGGGATACCACGTGTGGCTGTTGCTTGGCTGTTTAGTTTTGGTTTATACGCTTAATTTGAAGGGAAATTAGTAAACGATGAATAAAATATATGAAACAAACGTATTGTCAGTAGGTGCAATGGCAGCAGGATTTCTTGCTGATAGCCAAATGATTGTCCTGTTTGGGGAAAATGCTCCTGGGGATTTAGCAGCGTATTGTTATCAAATCAAGGTGGAGCCTGTTTCTGGCGATGTTGAACCAGGTGGTGTTCTTCTGATTGATGAACAAGAGTTTACCATTACAGCTGTCGGTCATATGGTCAAACAGAACTTAGAAACATTGGGGCACATTACGATTGCTTTCAGTGGTGAACAAGTAGCTGAACTACCAGGGACGCTACATGTGGAGAAGTCAGAGAGTATTCAAATTAACCCAACTTCTGTTTTGCAAATTGCTTACCGATAAAAAAATTCACCAGCGACTGGTGAATTTTTTTAATTCGCTTTAAGCGAGAAGCTTTTACGGTAACTTTTAGGCGTTGTAGCGAATTTTTTCTTAAAAATCTTGCAGAAATAGCTCGTGTGTGAAAAACCTAAATCACTGGAGATCACGTCGATGGGTAAGGGAGTGCTGATGAGCATTTCTTTGGCCAATTCCATTTTTTCATCGTTAACGTAACGAACAAAATTTTTTCCTGTCTCTTTCTTAAATAGTTTACTAAAATAGAAAGAGCTAAGGTGTACGTGATTTGCCACCTCTTCTAGGGTCAATGGTTTGTTTAAATTTTGTTCAATGTAGGCCAATGATTTTTCAATTTCTTTATTTCTCTCAAAAAGCTTATCCACTTGCATCTTTCCTTTAGGTACAAGAATGGTCGGCTTTTTTTCAATTTCTGTTTCTAATTTTTTTTTCAAGTAGTAGCTGGAGATGATTCTCAGAATTTCTGCACTAGCAGCAATTTCTTCTGAGGTTCGAACCGGCAGAGATTGGTAGGCTTTAACAAGTTCAGCATCGTGTTGCCAGTCTGTTTGGAGGGGGTGAATGGATTTAAAGTCGTTTTCGTTTTCGGTAATGAGTTGCCCACTCGTAAAAAAGGCAACGAGTTGATCGTTGATAATAATGGGAACAGAGAAGTCGACTAAGCCAGCATGACAGCGATAAATATGTGGACTATCGACAAGCTTTGTGGCTTCTAAACCTCCGAACAAATCACACTTTTGACAGAGGGCTCGGGTTATTGGATTGGCGCGCATTTTTTGACAGAAGGTTGTGAAATTATGCAGCTGTGTGACTTCTGATCCTTGAATGTCAACGAGGACCGAAGCAAGGCCAGTCGTATGGGAAAATTCTTTCATGATTTTGTTTATCAATTTTTTGTTCTCTTTTGACTGTAATACCATATTTATGCCTCCAAAGATAGCAATTTTATTTCCTATTAACGACAGTATAACATAAATAAATTCTGATGTTTGTCATTTCTTGTCGAAGTGCCATTAAAAAATTTTTAAAATTTGACGCAGGGTCTCTAAAAACGCTCTTTTTTGCAAAGATAGAGGGGCAACAGAGGACAAAATAGACTTATTTTTGGGTGATTCTAAGTTGTCAAATGTAAGTGGTAAGACTTCCTAGTTGATTTGGAAGTGAGCTTTTTCATGGGCGATCAAAGTAATCGTTTTGAAACTGCTTTGCGAATAAGCACAAAAAGAGGAGCAATTATTTGCTATTTTTCTGAAAACCAAATAAATAAGACAAAAATGTTCAACAATTATTTTCTTGCCCTTTTTTGTATAATCGAAGCACTAAAAGCTCGTTTATGAAATTTCGATGTGCAGTATGCCGATCAGTGGTATAAGTTTGATTTTTTGAAGGGAGTGTGAGAAAAGTGATGAAAGTGATGGATGGTAACGAAGCAGTCGCCTACATTTCTTATGCATTTACGGAAGTAGCAGCTCTTTTTCCGATCACACCTTCAACACCGATGAGTGAACATGTTGAACAATGGTCAGCTGAAGAAAGAGCCAATCTTTTTAGTTCAACCGTTGTCATAAAGAGTATGGCCTCAGAGATCGGAGTTGGTGGTCTGATGCATGGGATGCTGAAATCCGGTATTTTGGCAAGTACGTATACGTGCTCCCAAGGGCTACTTTTACTGAAACCGACCCTTTACAAAATGGTAGGTGAACTGCTACCAGGGGTGGTTCATGTTTCTGCTCGTGCCATTTCCACAAGTGGGTTAAACATTTACGGAGACCATAGTGATGTGATGTCTCTCAGATCGACTGGAGCAGTGATATTAGCATCTGGTAGTGTCCAGGAAGTTGCTCTTTTTGCGGCAGTATCTCACTTAGTCGCTGTAAGCGGCCGGTTGCCTGTTGTCCATTTTTTCGATGGTTTTGACACCAGTCATGAACTTCGAAAGATACAAGTTCCAACGTATAGACAGCTACGAGAGGTTTTGGATGAAGATGCGGTTGAATCGTTTAAGTCAGAAAGTTTATCAAATTTTGAACCAAAGTCAACAGGGCTTGTTTTGCAGTCGGATGTCTATTTCCAACATCGAGAAGCCATTAACCTCTTTCACTTAAACATGGAAGCAAGGGTGGAAGCGACCATACAAAAGTTAAATCCACTGTTTAATACAGATGTTTCCAGTGTCGAATACGTTGGTACACCAGATGCTAATCACATTGTCGTTGTGATGGGCTCAGTACAAGAAGTGGTTAAACAAGTTGTTTTGCAACGTGAGCTGCTGGGAGAAAAAGTTGGGGTTGTCATCGTTCATTTGTATCGTCCCTTCCCGAAGCGTCTTTTCTTAGCGCGATTACCAGAGACTGTCACAAAAATTGCTGTTCTAGACCGAACAAAAGAAGCAGGAGCAACAGGGGAACCGCTGATGTTAGACGTGGCACGGCTTTGTCCGGATAAAAGTTTGATTGGTGGGCGATATGGACTTGGTGGTAAGGAAACAACACCAAACCACATTCACGCTCTCTTTGATGAGTTAAAAAAGGAATACCCAAAACAGGAGTTTACCTTAGGGATAACCGACGATCTTACACAATTATCCTTGGGAGTTGAGGGAAGCTATCCAATGCCAGCTTCTGATTTACAAATTCAGATATGGGGATTTGGCTCAGATGGCAGCGTAGCGGGGACAAAAGACTTCTTGACGGTGGTCGGACAAGAGACAAAACACGATATCCAAGCTCATTTCCGCTATTCGCCACATAAAAGCAGAGGACTAACTCGCTCTTATATTCGCATTGGCCAAGACCCGATCCAAGGTGCTTATGTAGATCCGTTAGCAGATGTCCTCGTTTGTAGTCAACTGGATTACCTTTACTTATACGATGTCATAGCCGCCTTAAAACCTCAAGGGAAACTGTTGCTTAACAGCCATTACTCGGAAGAGGAGTTAAACGAGAGGTTGTCAGTGGAAGTGAAGAAGCAATTGTTAGATAAAAAGGTTGTCGTTTATGTCGTTTCTGCTAATGCCTTGAACGAGACCCATCAATTGGGTGGAAAAACGAGTCCATTACTGATGATCTGTTTATTTAAGCTAACGGAGTTACTCGATTTAGAACAAGCGCTGGCTTGTTACAAAGCACAGCTTCAACAACAAGGATTCACAATGTCTAATCAAGTCATGAATGAGGCGCTACATCAACTTCGTGAAATACAACTAACCGACGATGGAAAAGGAAGCCATTCAGCTTTGAAACGAGACATAAAGCCAACATTAACGACACGAGATGTTTTAGCACAAGACTTAATAGGTGGCAGTTATCCTCTTGAGGGAAGCTTGGTCATGCCAACGGTACGGAGTGGGGATATACCGCGTTGGAAAAAAGAAACGTGTAAACAGTGTAACCTTTGTAGTATCGTCTGCCCACACGGCGTTATTCGACCGTTTTTGTTGGATAAACAAAACAAACAAGAGAGACCGTTATCACTGGAGACAGCACCTTACAGCAAGGATTCTACTTACGATTTCTGTCTTCATCTTCGATCAGATAAATGTACGGGATGTGGCCTTTGTCTTGAGATGTGTCCAGTGAAAGAAAAAGCATTGACGAAAGAAAAAAAAGACCTTATCCCAATGAAAGAAGATCAAACCAACTGGGATTATTTAGTCAAGCATAACAACAACGAAGTAGGCCAACTGGACGGTAAAAGTTGCAAGACCGTTTCCTTTTCAGAACCTCTCTGTGCTTTTTCAGGAGCCTGCGCCGGTTGTGGGGAAACGCCTTATGTCAAATTGTTGACGCAACTTTTTGGAGAACGACTCAGCATTGCTAACGCTACTGGTTGTTCCATGATTTGGGGCGCGACAGCACCTTATGTGGCTTATTACGAAAACAAAGAAGGGATGGGGCCAACGTGGTCCAGCTCGTTGTTTGAAAACAACAGTGCCTTTGGTTCTGGTATCCACTTAGGTCATCGTCTTATACGGGCTCAGTGTTATGAGCAGCTGGAAGCCATTAGTACCAATCATAGTTATCCAGAAGGATTACGAAAGCTAGGGCAACAAATAATTGAAGAAGATGGAAAAAGGGTAAAGACCATTGCCGATTTCCTAGATCAATGTGAACGAACCAATGATCCAGTGTTAAAAAAGCTACAGAAGCAAAAGCAATTTTTGATTAACCGATCCCAATGGCTGATTGGTGGTGATGGTTGGGCCTATGACATAGATTCAGGAGGACTCGATCATTTGCTATCAAGTGGGGAGAACGTTAATGTTCTGATCTTAGATAACGAAGGTTATGCCAATACAGGTGGTCAGCTCTCAAAGGGAACGCCAACGGCTGCAAAAGTAAAGTTTTCGACGAAAGGAAACAAAGGTCGAAAGAAAGATTTTGGCCACCTAGTCATGCAACAGGGCAACGTTTATGTGGCGCAAGTAGCCTTGATGGCAAACCCTACTCAAACGTTGAAGGTTTTTAGGGAAGCGGAAGCTTACGACGGGGTTTCTGTGGTCATTGCCTATGTTCCATGTGTCATCCAAAAAAGAACAGACTCACCAATTGCCTCAAGCAAACAAGCGGTAGAAAGTGGCTATTGGCCATTGTACCGATTTAATCCTCAGGGGACGAAACAGATGGTGTTGGAGAGTGGACCACCAGACCGAGAAAAATTGAGAACATTTTTAGAAAAAGATGGTAGATACATTTATTTCCAAGGAAATAAAGAAGCGTTAGATACGTTGGAAAAACAAGCGAAGAAGCGTTATTTCAATTGCTTGTTAATGAGGAAGTTGACGGAACTAGGAGGTGAGCCATGAGAACATTAAAGGTAACATCTGAATCGGTAACGGAAGGACATCCAGATAAGCTATGCGATCAAATTTCAGATCGGATCTTAGATGCTTATTTGAAAGAAGATCCTTATGCTCTAGTTGCAGTGGAGTGCATGATATCTAATAACTTGCTAGTTATTGCCGGGGAAGTGAAAAGTACAGCAGTGGTTTCGGTAGAAAATGTGGCAAGACAGTTGTTGTGTGAGGTTGGTTATCTGAGTTCAGAAATTGGGATGGATGGCGCTAATTGCCTGATCTTTAAAAACATCCATGAACAATCGAGTGACATTCATCAAGGCGTTGTAAAACAGAACATGAAAGGCGACGTTGGGGCAGGCGATCAAGGGATGATGTATGGTTTTGCTTGCAGGGAGACGGAAGAATTAATGCCTCTTTCTATTTCATTAGCTCATCGATTGGCTAAACGTTTAGCAGAAGTGCGAAAAAAGGATAAGATGCCTTACTTACTTCCTGATGGAAAGGCCCAAGTGGCCGTTGAATACGATGAGAACTTTCGGCCACTGCGCATCGATGAAGTGGTCATTTCTACCCAACACAAAGCGGGTGTGAATCTAGATGTTTTACGCGAGGCAGTTGAAAAGTATGTGATTGACCCGGTTTTAGAAGGTTATCCACGAGATAAAAACACACGGATTTATGTGAATCCCATTGGACGCTTTGTTTTAGGAGGGCCTTTCGCCGATACGGGGTTAACCGGTCGGAAAATCATCGTTGATACTTATGGTGGGGTGATTCCTCATGGTGGAGGTGCCTTTTCTGGGAAGGACGGGACGAAAGTAGACCGCTCGGGTGCTTACATGGCCCGCTATGTGGCTAAGAACATCGTTGCAGCAGGGCTTGCCAGCCGGTGTCAAGTGGCTTTATCCTATGTGATTGGTAGTCGTGAACCTAGTGCAGTTGTGATTAATGCCTTTGGCACAGAGAAGTTGGAGTTAAGCTTACTTCATGCCATGGTGCGTAAAGTGTTCGACTTCTCACCGAAGGCAATCATTAACGCTTTGGATCTTCGTCAACCGATCTTTAGTAAGACATCGGTATACGGGCATTTCAAAGACGACGGTGATCTTCCTTGGGAACAGACCGATAAAGCAGAGCTATTAAGCGAATTAGCACATTTAGTGCATAAGGGGGTGATGTCTACTTAGCAAGAGTAGATGTTTAACAAATGAAGGAGGAATTCATTATGCAAGAAGCATTAGGAATGATTGAAACAAGGGGGTTGATTGGAGCGATTGAGGCAGCAGATGCCATGGTTAAGTCGGCAAATGTAAAGTTGATCGGTTATGAGAAAATTGGTTCTGGACTTGTAACGGTGATGGTACGTGGTGACGTTGGTGCCGTAAAAGCAGCGACAGAAGCAGGTAGTGTGGCAGCAAGTAAAGTAGGAACGGTGGAAAGTAGCCATGTAATTCCACGTCCACACACAGATGTGGAGCAAAAACTGTTAAGTGGGGTGAAGTAAGATGCGTGATCAAGAAGCATTGATTGATGAAATGTTAGAACAGCTTCTAGGAAAAGCCAATGAGAGTATAGAAACAGGGACCACAACCCACAAAGGAGATGGAAATATGATACAAAAAGCATGTCAATTAACGGAATTTGTTGGAACAGCCATTGGAGATACGATTGGACTTGTGATTGCTAATGTGGATAGCCAATTACTGGAGACCATGAAACTAGATAAAAAGTATCGCTCCATTGGTATTTTAGGAGCTAGAACAGGGGCAGGGCCTCACATTATGGCAGCTGACGAAGCAGTAAAGGCAACCAATACCGAAATTGTAAAAATTGAATTGGCTCGCGATACGAAAGGTGGCGCTGGCCATGGATCGTTAATCATCTTTGGTGGGGATGACGTCTCAGACGTGAAGCGTGCCGTTGAAGTGGCGCTAGGTGAGCTAGATAAAACCTTTGGTGACGTTTATGCCAACGAAGCGGGACATTTAGAGTTCCAATATACGGCCAGAGCAAGTCATGCCATTGAAAAAGCCTTTGGTGCACCAGTTGGAAAAGCATTCGGCTTGATCGTCGGTGGACCAGCAGCCATTGGCGTGGTCATGGCAGATACGGCTGTAAAAGCAGCCAACGTGGAGACCATTGCCTATTCATCGCCAGCAAGTGGAACCAGCTATTCGAACGAGTCGATTTTATGTATTTCAGGTGATTCAGGAGCGGTACGTCAAGCCGTGATTAGTGCCCGTGAAGTTGGAAAGCAGTTGTTAGGTGCACTTGGCGCCGAGCCAACAAGCAGTACGACACCGTATATTTAAACAAGACGATTAAAGAACTAAGAGGAGGAATAAATGTTATGTCTATGTTAGCAAAAGGATTTACACAACCAACGGAACGCGTGTTAAAACTAAAGAAAATGATTGTGGATGCGGTACCTCATGTTGAATCAGAAAGAGCTGTTTTAGTAACGGAATCCTATAAAGAAACGGAGGGGCTTTCTCCTGTTATGAGGCGCGCAAAAGCCGCTGAAAAGATCTTTAATAACTTACCGATTACCATTCGAGATGGAGAGCTTATCGTAGGGTCGATTACAAAAAATCCACGCTCAACGGAAATTTGTCCTGAATTCTCTTACGACTGGGTTGAAAAAGAATTCGATACCATGGCAACTCGCGTTGCTGACCCGTTTGAAATTCCAAAGCAGACAGCTAGTGAGCTCCACGAGGCCTTCAAATATTGGCAAGGAAGAACCACCAGTGATTTCGCTGATTCTTTAATGAGTCAAGAAGCGAAAGATGCCATTAGCAATGGTGTGTTCACCGTTGGAAACTACTTCTACGGGGGGGTTGGTCACATTACCGTCGACTACGGAAAAATCTTAAAAGTTGGATTTAGAGGCATCATCGAAGAAACGGTGGAGGCCATGAAGAAGATTGACCGTAACAGCCCGGACTACATCAAAAAAGATCAGTTCTACAAGGCGGTTTTAATTACTTACAACGCAGCGATTAACTTTGCTCATCGTTACGCTGAAAAAGCAACCGAGATGTCGGTAGTTGAAACGGATCCAACCCGTAAAGCGGAACTCATTCAAATTGCGAAAAACTGTATTCGTGTACCGGAGCAGGGTGCAACTAACTTCTATGAAGCATGTCAGTCTTTTTGGTTCATTCAGTCGATGCTTCAAATCGAAGCGAACGGTCACTCCATTTCACCAGGACGCTTTGATCAGTACATGTACCCGTACTATCAAATGGATGCTGGTCTAACGCCAGAATTTGCCCAAGAATTAGTCGACTGTATTTGGATTAAGTTAAACGATGTGAACAAAACCCGTGATGAAGTATCGGCACAAGCTTTCGCTGGTTATGCTGTCTTCCAAAACTTAATCGTTGGTGGACAAAATGAAGAGGGATTAGATGCGACCAACGAGATTTCTTACATGTGTATGGAAGCAACGGCTCATGTGCAACTTCCTGCGCCGTCCTTCTCGATCCGTGTATGGCAAGGATCACCAGATGAGTTCTTACATCGTGCTTGCGAAGTGGCCCGCTTGGGACTAGGTGTACCAGCCATGTATAACGACGAGGTCATCATTCCAGCCCTCGTTAACCGTGGTCTAACCTTAAGAGATGCCCGTAACTACTGCATCATCGGATGTGTAGAACCACAGACGCCACATAAAACGGAAGGGTGGCACGATGCGGCCTTCTTCAATGTAGCGAAAATCTTAGAAATCACCTTAAACAACGGAAAAGTCGGCGACAAGCAGCTTGGACCTGTAACAGGCGACATTACGACCTTTACATCGATGGATCAATTCTACGATGCCTTCCAAAAACAAACCGAATACTTCACTTATTATTTAGCAGAAGCCTGTAACGCGGTGGACTACGCTCACGCAGAAAAAGCGCCATTACCGTTTTTATCGGCCATGGTTGACGACTGTATTGGACGTGGAAAAACCGTTCAAGAAGGTGGAGCCATCTACAACTTCACAGGACCTCAAGCCTTCGGTGTCGCTGATACTGGTGACTCTATGTACGCCATTCAGAAAAACGTCTTTGAAGATAAGACGATCACCTTGAAGCAACTAAAAGAAGCGTTAGATAACAACTTTGGCTATCCAGTAGGATCAACTGGACAGGCTTGCTCGCAAAACGCGTCGGCTGCACCTGCAGGGGTTGACTCCAATGTTTACGACCTTGTGAAGAAAATTTTAGAAAGTGCTGGTACGGTTGATGTAGCTAACTTAACCCGTCAACTACAAACAGAACAACCGGTCGTAACAGCAGCTGCCTCAAACGGTAACTACGAAGAAATCAGAAGAATCCTAGATGCTACGCCAAGCTTTGGAAACGACATCGACGAGGTGGACTTAGTATCACGTAAATGTGCACAAATCTACTGTTTTGAAGTAGATAAGTACACAAATCCACGTGGTGGACAATTCCAAGCCGGGATTTACCCAGTATCGGCAAACGTTCTATTTGGTAAAGACGTTGGTGCCTTACCAGATGGACGCCTTGCGACACAGCCACTGGCAGATGGGGTATCGCCAAGATCAGGACAAGATACCAATGGGCCAACGGCTGCCGCCAACTCAGTAGCAAAGCTCGACCACTTCTCTGCTTCTAATGGAACCCTTTATAACCAGAAATTACTTCCATCAACGCTGGCTGGCGACAAAGGTCTACTTAACTTTGCCTCTCTAGTAAGAAGTTACTTTGATAACAAAGGGATGCACGTGCAGTTTAACGTAATCGATCGCGAGACGTTAATGAAAGCACAGGAAAGACCTGAAGATTACAAAGACCTCGTGGTACGTGTAGCAGGATACAGTGCCCAGTTTGTTGTTTTAGCAAAAGAAGTCCAAGATGATATCATCGGTCGTACTGAGCACGCCTTCTAAGAGGCTATCCTTCGAGATCAATTAAAGGAGTGGGAGTTATGAACGCCATTGATTACCAAAAAACAGGCACTGTATTTGATATCCAGCGTTATTCCATTCATGATGGGCCTGGCATACGAACCATTGTCTTTCTAAAAGGCTGTCCACTCTCTTGCCTTTGGTGTTCCAACCCAGAATCACAAAAGCTAAAGCCAAGTATGATGTTTGATAAGGCAAGCTGTATCGGTTGTGGGAAATGTTTAAACGTTTGCAAATACGGTGCCATCAGTAAAAGTGAATCTTTGCTGATTGACCACCGCAAATGTGTCGGCTGTGGCGATTGTGCTACCAGTTGTCCAACCCGTGCTTTGACCTTAAAAGGTGAAGTTATGACCGTAGAAGAAGTGATTAAAGAGCTGAAAAAAGACGCAGCCGTTTACCGCCGCTCAAGTGGTGGCATTACCTTATCAGGTGGTGAACCTTTGATGCAATGGTCATTTGCTACTGAACTTTTGAAAGCATGCAAAGCACAGGGATGGCATACTGCTATTGAGACGACAGGTCTTGGAACAGAAGAAGCGTTGAATGAAGTGTTTCCTTACATCGATTTGGTGCTTCTTGACATCAAAGCCATGGACACGGCGGTTCATAAAACGTACACCGGTATTTCCAATGAACTACTTTTTGAAAACGCAGAGAAAATCTCACAGTTAACAAAAGTTTCCATTCGAATCCCAACCATACCAGGTGTTAACGATTCGGTGATTGCTTTTGAACAGTTATGCCGCTTTGTTAAAACGTTACACGATGTGGATACAATCCATATTTTGCCTTACCATAGCTTTGGCGAAAACAAATACGAGCTTTTAGGCATGCCTTATCAGATGCAAGACGACATCACTTTGGCACCAGATAAAGTGAGGCAATTAAAGTCGGTTGTTGAAAGCTACGGTTTTACTTGCATCATTGGGGGATGATGTGAAAATCGGTAAGAATACGAAGTAAAGGAGTTGTCTTATGAGGCGATCATTAGGTTTACTGGAAGTCGCTGGCTTACTTTCTGCGGTTAGCGTTGCTGATGTGATGCTGAAAACAGCAAACACGCAATTATTAGCAATGGAAAAAGCAAAAGGAAACGGTTGGACGACGGTAAAAATAGAAGGGGGCGTTGATGCCGTTCATGCGGCAGTTGACGCAGGTGTTGTGATGGCTAAGCAGATGAATGCTTTTGTTTCAAGTAAAGTCATTGCTAGACCAGATGAAGCAGTCTTTAAACTATTTGGACTTAATCAAGTAGAGAGACAGATTCAGAAGGAAGAAGTGGCTATTTCAGAACTAGAAGTGGAAATCGTGGAGCCAGCAGTTAACAAAGAAGAAGTTGAACTTGTCTTAGAGGACGAGGAAGTGGAAGAAGTGACACTTACTTTGGATGTGATTGAAGAAGAGATGATCACAGAAGAAGTAACACCATCTGCTACCTGTAATCTATGTCAGGATTCAGCTTGCGAAAGAAAAAAAGGGGAACCAAAAACAAGGTGTCTTCACCAATAAAGGAGAGAAAAAGAGATGAATAACGCATTAGGAATGATCGAAACAAAAGGTTTAGTAGGTGCCATTGAAGCAGCAGATGCCATGGTAAAAGCAGCAAACGTTAAGTTAGTAGGTTACGAGAAAATTGGTTCAGGCTTAGTAACGGTCATGGTTCGTGGTGACGTTGGTGCGGTTAAAGCAGCGACAGATGCCGGTGCAGTTGCGGCACGTAACGTTGGTGAATTAATGAGCATCCATGTAATTCCGCGTCCACATTCTGACGTTGAGACGTTATTACCAGAAGGCGTTTAATGCATGGAACGTGAAGCATTAAAACAGCTCATTAAGCAACTGCTTCTCGTTTATTTGGCTGAAGATGAGACCTCTATACCCATTGGGGTCTCCAATCGTCACCTGCACGTATCGGAGAAAGATTTCAAGACCTTATTTCCAGGTGAAGAATTACAGGTAATGAAGCATTTGAAACAACCCGGTGAATTTGCCGCCCAGCAAACGGTGACTGTTATTGGAAGCAAAGGTCAGATTGAACGGGTTCGGATCTTAGGGCCTTATCGTTCGGTTACTCAGTTAGAGCTGTCAAAAACCGATGCAAGAACCCTTGGTGTGACACCTTGCATTCGGATGAGTGGTGAGCTTCAAGCGACGCCAGGTCTCACATTAAAAACGGATGCCGGTGAAGTAAAATTGGAGCAGGGTGTTATTGTGGCAAAGCGCCACATTCATATGCCTTCTCATTTAGCGAGCAAATTCCAAGTGAGTCACGGTGAGGAAGTTTCCGTTCAAGTGAAGACCGATCAACGTGCCCTTACCTTTGATGGGTGTGTCGTCCGGGTTGGCGATAACTTTGCCCTTGAAATGCACATCGATACCGATGAAGCAAATGCGGCAGACGTTGGTGAACATAGCGTGGCAACCATTGTGAATCATTGAGGTGATAAAGATGAAACAGACGATGAAAAACATTCAAAAATTAGCCCAAATTATGAACCAAGATCAAAAACAAAAGGTTAAGGATGGAAGCTTACTAAAAGTAGGCGTTGATCTTGGAACGTCCTCCATTGTCCTGGTGGTTTTAGATGAAAAAGATACACCTTTATTTGGTGGCTTTGAATACGCCGATGCCGTTCGGGATGGCTTGGTAGTTAACTACCGTGAATCCGTGGAAGTGGTACGACGCTTAAAAAAGCGAGCGGAGGATTGCTTAGGCGTTCAGCTGACCCATGCCGCATGTGCGGTGCCACCAGGCACAGTTGGTAACAACAAAAAAGTGGTGGCCCACGTATTGGAAAGCTTAGAAATGGAAGTGACTGCCATTGTTGACGAACCAACAGCCGCCGCCAGCGTGCTAGACATCATGGATGGTGCCGTTGTCGACGTTGGCGGTGGGACAACGGGAATTAGTGTGTTTAAAGATGGGAAGGTCGCCTATGTGGCCGATGAACCAACTGGCGGCACCCATATGACCCTTGTTTTAGCAGGTTACTACAACATCACATCGGAAGAAGCCGAGCTGAAAAAACGTGAGGCAAAGCAAATGCCAACTAACATTAACATCATGAAACCAACCATTGAAAAAATGGCAGAAATTACCCGCCGACACCTTGAGGCCATGCCTAGTGAATCTCTGTATTTGGTTGGTGGTGCCACAACAGGTGAAGCCTTTTGCGAGATTTTTGAAAACTATTTGGATTCGTCTGTCATTCATCCTGTCTCACCCGAATTGGTAACGCCTTATGGGATTGCCATGAATGCTTAAATTAGGAGGCATGGGACGATGTTAGATCAACTTGTTGAACGAATTGTTAAACGTTTATTAATCCGTGAAACAACGAAACGCCATATTCTTCAAGCAGACATGCACACCGATGACGATGACCTATTTCTGGAAGCAAAAATCGTGCGAATTAAAGAAGTCGATCGCCTTTTCTTGGACTCCATCTTAAATGGCGATAACAGTGAGAAGCAAAAATGGCTAAATCGTGCTCATTCTTACGGCGTTGAGATTGAATTAGAGCTTTTTGATACAGGTGAGCCATGGCTTTGCTATGAGCAAGTAGCTAAAAGTCAGTATCCTATTTTTACAAAAGAGGGAAAGAAGCTGTACCACGTTTCGAATCCGGTCATTTGCTATCGGGACGTGGCTTTGCTAGAAGCTGGTACGAACCTTTGTAAATACAAAGCACAGCAAATAACAGCTTTGGCACGTGAGCAACTAGAAAAAAAGCAAATAGAAGTAAGAGAAAGGATGTGACGTGTATGCGAATCGCAAAAGTAACGGGAAGCATCGTTTCAACACAAAAACATGAAACACTAATTGGAAAAAAACTAATGATCGTTGAGGTCATGGGTAGCGATGGAAAAAAGGCAGGAAACGAAGAAGTTGCTTGCGACACCGTTGGTGTAGGCATTGGCGAATACGTGTTGGTAACAAAAGGACGCTCTGCTAACGCTGCCTTTGAATCTCAAGCCAATGTGATTGACTTAGCCATTGTGGCGCTCATCGATAGCTTTGATAAGTAGGAGGGTTTTATCCATGACAGTCGATCAAAAAACAGAAGATCTATACGAAAGAGTGACGACACTCGTTAAAGAAATGATGCCTCACGACGTTAATCAAGTAAGTCAGCCAAAGGACGACTCCTTTTCCAACTTTTCCATTGATTACTTTTATGCTCTGGCGCAAAAGGTTGAGGCTGCAGCTAACCGAATCGATGTACCGGTCAGTTTATCGGTGGTCAACAAGGCAGGGCATCATGTGTTTCATTACCGAATGGAAGAGGCTTTATTAGTTAGCATCCCTTTAGCTAAGAAAAAAGCTTATACCACCGTCGCTATGAACATGCCAACCCACGAATTAGCCGAACTTGTCATGCCAGGTGCGCCTCTTTATCAATTGGAAACGGCCATGGATGGCGAGCTTGTCACCTTCGGTGGTGGCTTACCGATTTTAAACGAGGCCGGTCAGATCATCGGTGGGTTAGGAATCAGTGGTGGAACGGTTTGCCAAGACATCGCCATTGGAAAAGAAGCATTATTAAACGTAAAAATGAGGTGAAGAAACAATGGAACAAGCAGCCTTAGAAAGATTAGTTAAACAGCTACTAAATGAAGAGCTCCGACTGAGTAGCCAACCAGCCACGAGTATGGGCTCTCTTAACGCCTCAATAGGAAGTGGCATCTTTGATACCGTTGATGCAGCTATTATGGCAGCCAAGCAGGCACAGGATAAATTCGAAGATTTGCCTTTGGCTGATCGAGAGAAAGCAATCGAAGCCATTCGCACAGCCATGCTACCACAGGCCTGCGAATTGGCAAGACGTAGTGTGGAAGAAACAGACCTTGGTAACGTAGCCGATAAAACCATTAAAAACAACGGTGCGATCACGGGAACACCCGGCACAGAAGACTTATTAACCCAAGTCAAAACCGGGGATCTTGGGATGACCTTACATGAGATTTCTCCTTTTGGTGTCATTGGAGCCGTCACACCGAGTACCAATCCAACGGAGACGATTATTTGTAACTCAATTGGGATGCTAGCAGCAGGTAATGCCATTTACTTCGCTCCTCATCCAGGAGCTAAAGGTGTCAGCCTGTGGCTAATTGAACAATTGAATCAAATCGTCAAAGACGCTATTGGCATTGACAACTTAATTGTAACCACCAAAGAGCCATCGATCGCTAATGCACAAGAAATGATGGCTCATCCAGACATTGCGCTACTTGTTGTAACCGGTGGACCAGGCGTTGTGGCGCAAGCGATGAAAAGTGGCAAGAAAGCGATTGGCGCAGGAGCAGGAAATCCACCGGTGATTGTGGACGAGACGGCTAACGTTGAAAAGGCAGCACGTGACATTGTCGCAGGCGCTTCTTTTGACTACGGCATTATTTGTGTCGCTGAAAAAAGTGTCGTTGCCGTTGATGGCATTGCTGACTATTTAATGAAAGAAATGGAGAAAAACAAGGCGTTACGCCTCAAAGATCCAGCCGATATTGCCAAATTAAAAGCGGTGACCATTGTCGACGGAAAAATCAATAAGAATTTTATTGGAAAAAGTGCCCCTTCCATTTTGCAGGCAGCAGGTATTGCTTGTGATTTCGAGCCACGCTTGATTATTTTTGAAACGACCAAGGATGATCCATTTGTTGTTCTTGAACAATTGATGCCAGTTTTGCCAATTGTCAGAGTAGGAGACTTTAATGAAGCATTACCACTGGCCATGGAAATTGAAGAAGGTTTGCTTCATACGGTGATTATGCATTCGCAAAACATTTCTCGCCTTAATCAAGTGGGACGCAAACTGAAAACATCGATCTTCGTCAAAAATGGTCCTTCTTATTCAGGGCTTGGTTTTGAAGCCGAAGGCGCCATTACCTTTACCATTGCCACGCCAACTGGTGAAGGAACAACCACGGCACGACATTTCGCCAGAACTCGTCGTTGTGTATTAACCGATGGTTTCTCTATTCGCTAATCTAGATGTAAGAGGAGGGTAATCATGCCAGTTTTTCAAGTGAAAACAAAGACCGTTCACGGTGAGAATAGTTTGTCCTATTTAAAACAAATTAAGAACAAACGCATTTGGATTATTTGCGATCCCTTCCTTGCAAACGGTGAGGGAATGCAGCTTTTAACAGGTCAACTAGACGCTTCTAATCACCTCTCTATTTTCTCTGACGTGGTTCCTGACCCGCCCATTGCTCAAATAGCCAAAGGAGTAACACTGGCTCAGGATAACAAAGCCGAAGTGATGATTGCTTTTGGTGGTGGTTCAGCCATTGACACGGCAAAAGGGATTTATTACTTTTCTAAAAAACGAGATAACCTTTTAATTGAGCAGTTTATCGCGATCCCAACCACAAGTGGAACAGGATCCGAGGTCACGCAAGCGACGGTTATTAGCGATCCTGTTACAAAGGTGAAATACCCACTTTTTAATGAGGAAATGATTCCAGATGTGGCGATTTTAGATCCAGCGCTATGTGTGACGGTGCCACCAGCTATTACGGCTAATACAGGGTTGGACGTTCTAGCTCATGCAATCGAAGCATATGTTTCAACAGGGGCAACCAATTATACCGATGCGTTAGCTGAGAAAAGCACCTACTTAGCCTTCATGCACCTAGTTCCTTGCTATAACAATGGGATCGACTTAAAACATCGAGATGGGATGCACGATGCTTCTACACTAGCTGGGATGGCCTTTAACTGCAGTAATTTAGGCATGAATCATAGCATTGCCCATCAGTTAGGTGTACAGTTTGATTTGCCTCATGGTTTAGCCAATGCCATGCTACTAGGACCTGTGATGAAATTCAATGCAGCCCATAGTCAAAAAGCGAAAGAGAAATACGTTCGCTTAGCGAAAATTTGTGGCATTGCTCATCAAACCGATAGCATGGAAACAGGGATTCGTTTACTGGACCAGAAGATCACAGAAATAATGCGTCAAATGGGGGTGGCTAAAACCTTAACAGAAGCTGGAATATCAACAAAACAAGTATTAACTGCCATGGATGAGATGGTGACCAACACCTTAAAGGATGCTTGTTTTGCAACCAACCCTGTTTGTGCAACACGACAGGACATTGAAAACATCATTCAAACAATCATGTAACTTTAAAGGAGGATTTTTATATGGATATTGGAATGACACAATACATTGGGGAATTTCTAGGAACCATGATTTTAATTGCCTTTGGTACGGCATTATTGGCGGGGTTAACCCTCAATAAATCTTTATCTCAAGGAGCAAACTGGCTCATCGTTTGTTTAGGTTGGGGATTTGCGGTTATGTTAGGTGTCTTCGTTTCAGGCTTGTTTGATAGTGGTGGTCACCTGAACCCGGCCGTTACCCTATCCTTTGCCATTGGTGGCTTGTTCCCGTGGGAGCACGTCGCACCTTACATTGGCATGCAAGTAGCGGGAGCGTTTGTAGGAGCTGCGATTACAGTACTCCACTACTACCCGCATTTTGCAGCCACACCAAAAGATGTCAACACCCTAGGAATTTTTAGTACAGGGCCAGCCATTGATAAGCCAGCGTCTAACGTGATCAGTGAAGTGATTGCCACGTTTATTTTCATCTTCTCACTCTTGTTCGTGACAGGTGGAGCGATTGCCTATGGGCTTGATCCGTTGCTGGTTGGTTTCCTTATCACTGCAGTTGGTTTCTCCTTTGGGCCAACCACCGGGTTTGCATTAAATCCAGCTCGCGACCTAGGGCCGCGAATTGCCTATGCCCTATTACCGATTCCGAACAAAAGTAAAGCAAACTGGGGTTATCAATGGATTCCAATTGCCGGACCGATTATTGGAGCAACCATTGCGGTCGTTTTATTTAACGCGTTGCCATTATAATCATTAGATAAAAATCAGGTTAACTCCCTGATTTTTACCAGACTGTTGACTTCGAATTGAACAGTTTTTTGTCTCTGGATCCATCAAAAACATCAGTATTTTGCATTTTTAGCGATTTACTGATGTTAAAGAGCCAGCTTTTCTAATTTAGAGACCTGATTTTATCAGGTAAGTGCTCATTTTGATGAAAATCTGACAATTTAACGGTATATTTCATCTTATTAAGAGGCAAAAACATCAGTATTTTGCATTTTTAGCAATTTACTGATGTTTAAGAGTTAACTTTTCTAGTTTAGAGACCTGATTTTATCAGGTAAGCGCCCATTTTGATGAAAATCTGACAATTTAACGGTATATTTCATCTTATTAAGAGCCAAAAACATCAGTATTTTACATTTTTAGCGATTTACTGATGTTAAAGAGCCAGCTTTTCTAATTTAGAGACCTGATTTTATCAGGTAAGTGCTCATTTTGATGAAAACCTGACAATTTAACGGTATATTTCATCTTATTAAGAGCCAAAAACATCAGTATTTTACATTTTAGCGATTTACTGATGTTTAAGAGTTAACTTTTCTAGTTTAGAGACCTGATTTTATCAGGTAAGTGCTCATTTTGATGAAAACCTGACAATCTTGAGATTAATTTTGTTCTAGGACTTGAAAATTTCTCATTTGTCAACAGCTTGATAAAAATCAGGTTAACTCCCTGATTTTTACTATTAATTTAATAAATGGTATACTAGATAAAAATTTGGCGTTCATCTACGGAAAAGGAAGGAGAGAAACACGCATGGAAAACAAATACATCCTATCAATCGATCAGGGGACGACAAGTTCAAGAGCGATCATCTTCAATAAAAAAGGGGAGAAAATAGGGGTAGCACAAAAAGAATTCA